>Ga0209638_1000215_pt1 | contig 38729 bp, 40 predicted proteins | sample BarGraNGADG00211_FD_184490 | JGI IMG/M metagenome (GOLD analysis project Ga0209638, IMG submission 184490) | Arctic peat soil microbial communities from Barrow, Alaska - Barrow Graham LP Ref core NGADG0002-211 (SPAdes) (version 2) | ecosystem: Environmental > Terrestrial > Soil > Wetlands > Peat...
AACCGCGGCAACCCATTCGCCCGAAAAATCCTGCGGGATGGCAAGGAAGTGGTCGTGGACATTTCGGACGAGGTCACCGCCGCCATTAAAAAACTGGATGTTGCGGTCATTGGATTGGAGAAGCAAAACGGGGTTGGTGAGGGTAGAAATTCCTCACCAACCCCGGAGCATTTAGTAATCTAGAACATCAATTGACCGAGCAGTACCGCCACCAGGGTGACGGTGATATTGTCCACATCCTTGAACGGCAGGGATTCGACCAGCGTCCCGACCAGGGCGATGACCGTGATGGGAAGCAGGTAGATGCTGAAAGGCGAGGGGAAGACGCCCGCAATGACAAATATGAACAAAATGAAGGCCGCCAGTACCCAGCCTCCCAGCAGCATGCCCAGCGAGCCAGCCACCGATTTGCCCTTGCTCCACGGCAGCTTCGGGGATTGGATGCCGCGTCCCATGATGTCAGCCAGGCCGTCGCCGCCGCACATCAACATCAGGGCCACCATACCGATCGGGGAGGTCTTCCAGTAGACCAGGGTCATGACCACGAAGACAATGCCGTAGAAGAGCGGACCCCGCAAAATCTCGCGGCGGTCCCCGCTGCGCGACATGGCTTTGACGGAGGCCTCATCCTTCATGATGCCCAGTCCGATCAGGGCGAACTGGACGGTGATGGCAAACGGGACCAGCGCCGCCAGCCAACGGGAATACCAGAGGTCCGGGAAGAATAGCCAGCACAGGACGAACAACGGGCCGGTGAGGATGTGGATGAGCTTGCGGCTGAGGCGGGATTCGATCCAGCCGCGGTGAGCGGCGAAATCCAGCAAACGCAATTCGATAAGTGCAGCAGCAAATGTGATGATCAGAGCGAGGAAGGGATTCATTGCTTCTCCGTTTACAAGATCAGGATATGCTTATTAAAACACTTTCAACTTGAATTGTATACGGGATGGATTCCATCAACCTCGAAATATTCAAAATGTGGAGGCAAAAACAATTGGGATCAAATGGGCATCCAAAGAACGAAACCCCAGGAAGAGCGTATGTTTCTATGCAACAGATTCCAATTCCGAATAAAATGGCTCTATCATTCGTTATATATGTGAAGACCGCAAGCGACTCAAAAAAGGATGACTGGTGGCACAACCTCAAACAGCGGACACAGAAACCGGCCTGATCGAACAGGCCCAGCACGGTGACCGCAACGCCTACGGTGAACTGGTCCGCCGCCACTACCAGGGAGTAGTCCTGGTGGTCACCCGCATGTGCGGTGATGCCGGACTGGCGGAAGACGCCGCCCAGGAGGCATTCATGCGGGCCTGGGTGAACCTGCCATCCTTCCAACCCAGGGGCAGCCTGCGGAACTGGATATACCGGATCGCGATCAACGCTGCGCTGGATGTGTTACGGCACAAGCCCGAGGAGACTCTCGAAGACGAGCAGGCAGGCAGGATGCCAGACCAGGGAGCAGGGCCGGAAACAGCCTTGATCGAAAAAGAACAGGCTGACGCACTCCAGCAAGCCGTGAAGTCCCTGCCGGAGGCAGCCCGGGCGGTGCTGGTGCTGAGGGAGTTCGGCGGGTTATCGTACCGGGAAATTTCAGGGGTGCTGGATGTGCCGATCGGAACGGTCATGTCCCGCCTGAATTATGCCCGGAACCGGCTGCGGGAAGTCCTTAGCAGCGAAATGGAAATAATGGAGATGAACCATGCATGAAGAGATGCGCGCCCTGCTGAATGCATACCTGGATGGCGAACTGCAAGGTCGGCGCCTGCGGGAGATTGAAGCCCACCTTGTTTCCTGCGCAGAATGTAAAAAGGAACTCGAGGAACTGCGCCTGGTCTCGCAGAAGTTACAAACCGACACCAGCGTGGAAGCACCTTCCGCAGAGCGCTTCATATCACAACTGACCCTGAGCCTGCCGCGCCGGTCCCAACCCAATCCGCAGCCCAAGTCCATATCGCCAGCCTGGTGGCTTGTCCCGGCGGGATTACTGATGGGCTGGGTATTTATCCAGACGGTATATACCCTGACCGACCTGGTGACGGCTGCGAATTTGACCGGTTTGCTGGGCAGCGCCTCCAGGTGGCTGGGAAGCGGGCAGGAGTCAGCCTGGCTGGGCGCGGCGGTGACCCTGTTCGGCGGACAGATCCTGGCTCAGCCCGCCATCTCCCTGCTGAATAACGTGAGCGTGTCGGTCAGCAACTTTTTTATTGGGTACATATGGCAGGCAGTCATCGTCCTGCTCTACTGGGCCTGGCTGGGCGCCTGGTGGCTGCGGCACAAGCGGCAGCCGAAAAACATGGAAAATGCCGTTTAGTCAATATACCCATTCAAAATTGCTTTCAATGCCTTCCCCGGCTGCGGGGACGCCGCCAGGAGCATTAATGGATAAGGAGAAAATATCATGATCAACGTCGGAAAAATCCTCAAACGTTCGTGGCACATCCTGTGGAATTATCGCATCCTATGGATCTTTGGCATCCTGCTGGTGCTTACAGGCGCCGGCGGGTCTGGTGGCGACACCCTGCGCTATTCCTTCGGCGGCAGCCGCGGTTACAACGGGAGCAATACCTACAACCCCAACTTCCAACCCGGGCCGTACCTGGTCCAGTTGACCAACTGGTTTAACCAAAACATCAAGCCCCTGTTCGTGCACCCCGACCAGCACGTGGCAACATTCATCTGGATCGGCGTGGCGTTCCTGCTCTTCTTTCTCATCGTGGGAGTGGTCGCTGCCTTCATCCGCTACGTCTCAGAGACGGCGGTCATCCGCATGGTGGACGAATACGAACAGACCGGCACAAAGATGGGCTTCAGGCAGGGCTGGAAGATGGGCTGGAACAGGCGTGCCTTCCGCATGTGGGTGATCGACCTGGTGATCAACCTGCCGGTGCTGCTGTTCGTGGGGCTGCTGGTCATATTGGGCCTGCTGGTTTACTTCAGCGTGGTCAGCGGCGGGAATGTGCTTGCCATTGGCGGGACAATCACAGCGATCGGGTGCGCGTTCCTGTTCATTTTTGTGCTGGTCATCCTGATGGTCTTCCTGACCTTGCTGCGCCAATTCTTCATGCGGGAAGCTGCCCTCGAAGGGAAGAGCATTGGCGAATCCTTCAGGGGGGGATGGGCATTGTTCAAAAGCAACTGGAAGAGCGCGGCGCTGATGTGGCTGGTGATGCTGGCGATCGGTTTTGGATATGGGCTGGCAGGGACTCTCCTGTTCTTCCTGCTCATCCCGGCATACCTGATCCTGATCCTGCCGGCTGCCATTGTAGCCATCATTCCCGGCGCGATCGCCCTTGGTCTCGCCAGCCTCTTTGGCGCTGGACCAGTGGCATGGATCGTGGCTGCCCTGGTCGCCCTGCCGTTCTTCCTGCTGATCACGCTGGCCCCGCTGACCGTGATCAGCGCCTGGTACCATCTCTACTCATCGAATGTCTGGACTCTGACCTACCGGGAGATCAAGGCGCTCGACCTGGTCAAACCGGAAGTGGTCACACCGGTCACACCTTAATCTTTTCGATTGAAGACAAAGCTCCTGGCTGGATTGATCAGCCAGGAGCTTTTTTTCTGATGGGGAAAGAAGCCTCACTTCACTTTATAGATCGAGACGGCCGCATCCTGATACACGAGCTGAGCATAACCTTGAGATACAGCCAAATCCCCCAGGGCGCTGGCGTAGGACTCCCCGGTTAATGCGTCAGTCTGAAGAACCGGATTGTGAATGTAGATATAGTCGAAAACAATATGGGCACTTTCAGCCCAGCTTGTGACGCATTGAATGGATTCTCCAAGACATTTTTGGACATTGGCTGATCGGGACAGGATCGATTCAAATGAGTTATTCCGATCCCATTCATATCCCTGCACGGTGGCGATGCTCGTGCGTTCGGTTAAAGCAGGGAACCATTCCGAAACGGGATCATTGAGAGGGGATTCGCCGGTCAGCACCAGGAATGCGTCCTGGCTGCGCGTATTGGTCTTTATCCAATCAAATGCATTTTTATCCATAGTGGTAAGGGTGAGCGTATTCAGCAATGCAAATACTGTCCCCAGGGAAGAAATTATCCAAAAGACCGACAATAAAATGAAAAATCCCTTCGATACCCATCCGGATAAGGGGTACGGCTCGCGGCTGCCGGCCTGCGGGGGAATTGTCATCCGGTTGAATGCTTGCAGGATTCCGATCAAAGCAGAACTGGCGAGGATCGCCAGGCAGGGGCATAAAAACAAGGGGGCACTGCGTGGTTCGGAAATAAAAATAACCAATGCCCAAACCGGCACAAAATAATTGCGCTGCGCCACCTGCCAGAAAAATCCGACCAGGGCAAGGACCGCGATGATTTGCAGCCCCATTTCGTGCGTGAAACTGGAGGTGAACATTTGCAGGATACCGGCAACGCTGTAAACACCCGTCTTACCGGCAGCAATGAAGGGGGCAATACCATTATGAGCTAAAACAGTCCCCCACCAAGGCGAGGTCACGACCAGGACCGATATTGCCACGAGCAGGGATTTCAATAGTCCTTTTTTATTTCTTCCAAAGAATAGAAAGAATACGACCGCGCTGGCAGCCGTATGCAGGGCGGTCTCAGGATGGCTAAGGATGGTCAATGATGAAAAAAGCGTCACCCAGACCAGGTCCTGTTTACGGTCTTGCGTATATAACTTATATATAAAGAAAAGGGATAGAAGGGCAAAGAAAAAGGCAGGCGACCTGGTGAGGCCGCCGCCCATGATCAACCAATCGAAGGAAGCCGGGATAAAGGCGAATATGTATGTGGCAAAAACCACCTGGACTTTGTTTTTTACCAGGACACCGGCAAGTAAATAGAAAGCCGGGATGGCAAGAACGGTAAAAACCGCCGGCAGGATCCGGATGATATTTAACAGTCCCCAATGGGTCAGGTCAGACAGGAACCCGGTTAGATAAAAGAATAAGGGGGGATAGGCGAAGGGCAGGTCGAGGTGGTTGTAGCTGGTGGTTACCGGCAGGTGATAACCGTTTGCCATTAAATCCCTTATCATTGTATAGAACAAGCCCCCGTCATTGATCGGGAAACTTGACCGGAGAACACCGTAAAGGCGGAGGGTGCCCCCGATCAAAATCGCCACAGCCAGGAAGAGGATTGAAGGATCGGTGTTGTTTAATCTGCGGGAAATCCTCGAGATCATCCGGTAGTCTCCAAAAAAATCAAATTCACTTCGACCCGGTTCGGTTATCGATGAATTTAGGGTCGATTCATTTTCCTCTACCTGTATAAACGACCCGCGATTTGATTATAAATGATTCGACCAGTTTAGAGATGGCAAACAGAATGCGGTGAAACGCTCCCTATCGGAACGTACATTGTGGTAAATGTGAAGCACCAAAACCCAGTTCTATCCCGCTGATTTCTCCAGGGTGATCCGGAAATCACAACTCTGCGCGCCCTGCATGATGGTCCGGGTGCGGACCAGTTTCATGCGCGGGTTGAATTCGTTGATAAAAGCCTCGTCCCGATTGCAGGAAAGGCAGCAGCCATATTCTTTCAACCCCAAGCGAGCATACATCTCGGCGTAGCGGCAGCGGGTGACATCGAAACTCAACTTTTGGTCGGTTTGTTCCAGGAGATCGCAGACCAGCGCGTCATCTTCCGCCCAAACTTGAGTCACCACCTGCAGGAGTTCCTGCATGCCGTTGCCGCCAAACCTGCGGACCAGGGTTTTCGCAGCTTCCCTGGCATCCAATTGGATCGCGGCTGAGGCCACACGCATGGCTTCTTCATAGCCAAGCTCGCCGGTGAAACCGGCAATTACGCGTGCCAAAACGGGAGCCTGAATCTCACGACGTTCAAGCGCGCTGATCGGCCGGGTGGCTTGAGGCGAAGCGGTCTCTTTAGCTTGATTCGTTTGTTCCGCGCTCATTTGCGTACTCCCTTCATGCAAGCCTGTATCACATTAAACCCGGATCATTTGATAAACCCAACCCTGCGCTCTCTTCAAGTAACCAAGCTGATTATCGGAATTTCATATTGGATCAAATACCAGATAACATTAAATCATCTGTAAATCAGCGCGCCCAAAGGCAGGTTGTTTTACAGATGACCGAAATAACGGGAAGTGTCGCTTATTTTGTGCCGATTTCCAGGAGGGTGATCACCAGCGGTTTGATGAGCTTTTGAAGAGTCTTTTGTTCGATCCCATTTACCTTGACGCTCAACATGGAGGTTGCGCTTGAATCGCCTTCAAAGGTGCTCAGGGAAGTGATGTCGCCGCCCTTATCATAAATTGCCTTGGATATTTTGGCGATCTGACCAGGTTGGGGGGGAATCAAGACGCTAAAGTGAACCCCGGGTTGGCGTGCTCCCATCATTTCCAACATAATGTTAAAGAGATCCGCCTCGGTTATAATTCCAACCAGTTCTTTTCCACGCATTACCGGCAGGGAGCTGATCACGTTATCCACCATGATCCGGGCAGCATCTTCAATAAGGGTATCTTCCTGGACCGTGCGGACAGTCTTAACCATGACTTCCTTGACCTTGATCTTTTCGAGCAGGGCAGCGATTTCCCAGACAGCCAGGGAGGTCACGGAGGAGGGATAGGCTTTGAGGATATCATTCTTTGAAACAATGCCTACCAGCTTGCCATTCTTGACCACGGGCACCTGCCCGATCTTTTCGTGAGCCATCAGTTCATGGGCTTTGGTGATCTGGAGATCAGGCTGAACCGTGATCACCGGGTGGGACATTCTTCTGGCAACGTTCATAATTAACCTCCACAGGGAATTAATGTTTAATATGATGTAGTTGATGAGATACAAATTATTTTACCACGCAGGGCTGGCACTTTGGCTCTTGCTGATGTGTTCGCCGGTCAAATTATCCACCACGGGATGATTGGACTCCCGGGGAATGATCCCAACCCCCGGGAGTGGGCCAGGAAACCCCCTGATGTGCAGGCTGGTCGCAGGTATATAATCAACCAGGAGATTTCACATGAACATTCAAGATGTCCCTTTTGGAACCATGGATTGGAGCAGCGTGCCTACAACGGAGCACTCGGGAACGACCGGCAAGGCACTGTGGCGCACACTTGAAATCGGTAACATCCGGGTGCGCATGGTGGAATACACCCCCGGCTACCTGGCGGACCACTGGTGCAAGCGCGGGCACGTTCTGCTGGTGCTGGAGGGCGAGCTGGAGACGGAGCTAAGCGACGGACGAAAATTCCTGCTGAAAACGGGGATGAGTTACCAGGTTGCCAACGACGTCAACCCGCACCGGTCTTCCACCAGCACGGGGGCGAAGCTGTTTATCGTTGATTAAGGGCATGCTCCCTCAGAGGCTCAGGATCAGGTTTGTTATCAGGGTGGAAATGGTCGATCTGAGCGTCCAAGAAGCGGTCAATCAGCTTTTTTAATACCATCAGGATCAGCCTCCGGTTCAGGAGGTTGACTGGCGTTGAGATGAATTAATGCCGGCGTCAACCCTGCGCGGGGGAAGCCAGCAGTTTACCCAGGTCGTAAGCCTGCTTCATTAATTCAGGGTGTTGTTCGGCTTCTCCCACTGCATCCAAAGAGGCGTGGACGATGCCAACGATCTCACTTTTCAGGAAGCGGAACATGGTTTCATACATATGGAGGGCATTGATGGCACCGGAGCTATAAAGATCGGTGTCGCCGTAGGTGAGGATGACGCCGAACTGTTTATGGCTGACTTCCTTCCATTTATGGCCCTGGAACCCGTACCAGCGGTCGATGCAAAGTTTAAGCTGGGCTGTGATCGTGAACCAGTAGATGGGGGAAGCCAGCAGGATGGCATCCGCAGCAGCCAGCTTGGGGTAGAGCGGCTGCATGTCATCTTCGATGACGCATTCACCGTCGGCGCATAATTCGCAGGCGTCGCACGGACGGATATCCAGCCCATGCAGGTAGATGCTTTCCACCAGCGCCCCGGCTTCCAATGCCCCCGCGGCTGCGCGACCGGCCAGGACTGCGCTATTGCCTTTTTCGCGCGGGCTGCCATTTAATATGAGGATGTTTTTAGCCATGATGTTCTCCTTATCCGTGTTGGACGTGTGCAAACGACCAGGCAGTTGCTGCCAGGTTGATAAAATATGTCACCAGGGTAACGAAGCCGAACGGATTGCTGATTTATTCCCCTCCCGCGAATGGATTACACTTCCAAAAATAAATTTTTCCGTTTAAGGTTCCCTGACAACAACCTAATAGATCGCGGTCAAGCCATGCTTGTCGATTACCAGTGGCATCGATTCATGCATAATATTTCCTTCTCCTGCCATTTATATTAATTGTATCAAAATCCCAATCAACAAGATGCTATAATTTTGCCCATGAAATATGAGACCCTTCACAATTTGCGCATCCCGAAAATCGGATTTGGGACCTGGAGGATTGGGGGCGAGAACAGCCCCGAGCCTGCCCTTGACGATTTTTCCCTGGCTGCGCTGAATTCAGCGCTGGACCTGGGGTACACCCATATCGATACCGCTGAAGCCTATGCCGCCGGTCATGCCGAAGAATTGATCGGGAGAGCCACCCGCACGGCCATGGTGGACCGGGAGGCGCTGTTCATCACTTCCAAGGTCAGCCCGGAGCATTTGGCTTATGAAGACGTCCTGCGCTCCTGCGAGAACAGCCTGCGCCGCCTGGGCATGGAATATGTCGACCTGTACCTGATCCACTGGCCGGCAAGAGGGATGAACCTTAAAGAAGCTTTCCGCGCACTCAACAAACTTGTCAAAGATGGCAAGGTCAGGCACCTGGGAGTAAGTAATTTTGACCTAAAACTTCTCAAGGAAGCTGCTGCGTTGTCCGAAACCGGGCTGCTTACGAACCAGGTATCTTACAGCCTGTCGGACCGCACCTGTGAGCAGAATGGAGTGCTGGCGTACTGCCAGGAAAATGACATCCTGCTGACGGCTTATTCCCCGGTGAAGCGCAGGTTTATCCGGGGGGATCGCCCTTTAAAAGAGCTGGCAAAACAACGGGGTGTAACCACCCAGCAGCTTGCACTGGCCTGGCTCGTGCGCCAGCCGCGCGTCATTACCATCCCCATGTCGTTCGATGCCCAGCACCAGGCTGAAAACCTGGCCGCGACGGCCATTAATCTAAGCGAGTCTGAATTATCGCTATTTGTTCGATGATACGGCTCAATCTGAATTGAGGCAGGATGTACGTACAGGCACTTTTTTTTATCCTTTCGCTGGTCGTTACGCTACTTTTTTTCCTGTATGGATTTAATCAATATTACCTGCTGAATTCAGCCCGGAAGTATAAGACCCCGGCTTTGCCGGAACTTTCCCGTGCGCGGCCAACAGTTTGCATCCAACTGCCGGTTTACAATGAGAGCTATGTCATCCGCAGGCTGGTCTCGGCCTGCGCGGGCATGGCGGAAGCATACGGGATCGACAAGGTAAGAATATTGGTCCTCGACGATTCTAACGATGATACGATCCTGGAAGTCGACAGGGTTGCCGCCGAATACCAGGAGAAACATATCAATATCGAGGTCCAGCGGCGCCAAGACCGGGGCGGGTTCAAGGCTGGCGCCCTTCAATTAGCACTGACCGGTACCAAGGAAGAATTCATCGTCATTTTCGATGCCGATTTCATCCCCCCGCCTGATTTTCTTCTGCGCACCCTTCCCTATTTAGAGCAGGACGGACGACTGGGCATCGTCCAGAGCCGCTGGACTTATCTAAACCGCGATTTCAACCTGCTCACCCAAGCCATCAGCCACGCGATCGATGTCCACTTCCTGGTGGAACAACCCGGCAGATATGCAGCCGGGTGCTTTCAAAACTTCAACGGCAGTGGTGGCGTGCTGCGAACAAAAGCTGTCCTGGAAGCCGGCGGGTGGTGCGCAGATACACTTGCAGAAGACCTTGATCTGAGCTACAGGATGCAAATACTCGGGTACCGGATCTTATACCTGAGGGATCTTCAATGCCCGGGAGAGATCCCACCCACCGTCCCGAGCTTCAAAATGCAGCAGGGCCGCTGGGCATGCGGGTCTTTGCGGAACGCCAGGAATATCCTCCCGGGGCTTCTCAAGGACAGCAAAATCGAGCTCAAGCAGCGCGTGCAGGCATTCATTCATCTCACCGGATACATCATCCATCCCTTGATGGTCTTCGCTTTCGTAATAAGTTGTTTGGATGTGCTACTGGGAGTGCATCTCCCGGGATTCAACGGGGGATCCACATTTAATCCCGCGATAGGAACCGCGCTGCTTCCGGGAACCATCAACATCCCTGCCCTGCAAACCGTGGTGTGGGCAACCCTTTTCCCTTTGATCATCCTCTGCACACTGGCACCCTGGGTTTCCCTGCTCTCCACTTTGAAAGTCCAGAACCTTTCCCTGCTGAAAAACCTGGCGAGCCTGCTGGTGCTGGTCCTGCTCAGCCTTGGAATAAGCCTCAGCAACCTGCGTGAGGCCGTCAAAGCCTTATTCACGAACCGGGCCTGGGAATTCACCCGGACTCCAAAGTATGCAGCCCTGCATAACAAGCAGGACTGGAAAGAGAAGAAGTACCAGATACCGGTGGACATCATTTGGATAACCGAGTTCATCCTGGTATTGCTTGGATTGTGGGCAACCGGGACCGCCATCCGGCAAACAAACTATGCCATATTGCTGATCCTGGTCCCTTTTACCCTCAGCTACGGGTTCGTCATGTATTTATCGGTCTTGCAGAGCCGCAAAGTAAAAGCCTGAAATATGGTTCAACCAGCCAGATCGACAGGTGATGTCCGCCTTCATAAACGGATGGCGAAATCCGACCTGTTTTTACTTGCTTCCAGCATCCTATTACAGGTCTGCCTGGCGCTGTTCCTTGGGCATGCCTACGACATGCGCATTTTCATGGCAACCGGTTACCTGGTCGGAACAGGTCAAAACCCCTACATTGCGCAGGACCTGAGCGCAGTTTTCCATGACAGCGGCTTCAAGGGGATCACCACGCTGGGGTACTTCCCCCCCTGGGCAATGGTTTTGGGGTTGATATCCCTGGTCACATTTCAGCTCATCCCCAATTTTCTCTTTTACAACCTGGCCATCAAGCTCCCGGTCATCGCGGCCAACATTTGTCTTGCATACCTGGTCGTTTCGATCTTACATAGATTGGGCATCCAGGAGAAAACCGTGCACAGGGCCTGGATATTTCTGCTGTTCAATCCATTCCTCCTTTTGATGTCGGCAGCGTGGGGGCAATTTGATTCCATCGTGGCGCTGCTGACCCTTTTCTCCCTGCTCAAATTAAGCGAAGGGAAAATCGCCGGTCCGGCGCTCCTGCTTGCGCTGGCGATCTCATTCAAACCCACTCCGCTCCCGGTCCTGCCGGTGATCTTTGTTTACCTGGCGGGAAGGTCGATCAAAAACACCTTATCCTATTTCGCCATTTTCAGCGCAGGCGTGCTTTTGTTCTGCGCGCTTCCGTTCGTGATTTTTGGATGGAGCCCCGCGCCGATCCTGCAGCATTGGGATTTTCATTTTACAGTCGGGGGAGCACTGTCTTTCATGACATTCCTGGAATATACAACCTGGTCAAATGCGCTGCCTGGACAATTATGGTTCCTGGGGTGGTTATGGATGCCGGCTTTAGGGATTGCCATGGTTATTATTAAAGGAGGGGTAAAGGATTTCAATGACCTGGTCAAGAAGAGCGTCGCCCTGGTCATGGTCTTTTACCTGTGCCGGGCGTGGGCGGCAGAGACAAATGTGGTATTGGTCCTCCCGCTTGCGCTGATCCTGGTTTCCACCAACGAGCTGGACCGGCTCTCCCTGGCTGCGCTGTGGGTGCTGCCATTAACTTTCAGCTTTTTTAACACTTCCCTTGCCCAACTTTTATTTCCCAGTCTGCCCGGGTTAATGGACAGGTTGTTAAAATTCGCCGGGGAATTCTCATCCGCCCGATATGACCTGCGGACCTTGATCGTGGTGATCTGGCTGGTCGCAGGATGGCGGGTGGCGATCGCCTGTCTTAAAAGAGTCAAGGTAAAACCGGAAATGATCCCGGTATAAGATCGCCCAAAAAGAGAATATTATTCCATGGGACTCAGCATTTCAATCTTAACGGGAATCACCCTGAACTTCGGCGATCCCAGCTCCGACCAAAAATTTCCAACCGCCCGCTTGCAGAAGGGTTTCATCCTGCTGGACCAAGGCATGGAGCTCACCGAGGAGGCAGTGGGGTTTGGGGTTCCGGTGATCAAGCGCGGGCTGCAATCCATCTTTCCGGGGAATGCAGAGTTGACCTGGCAGAAGGAAGGATCGAGGTGGGTTATCACGGCGATATTCAAGTTGAACCTGGTCGAAAAATTCTCGCGCGTCGGGAATGGAGAGGTCGGGAATAAACCATTCTACGAGGTAAAGGATTATTTGGCCGAAGTGATCCGTCGTTTCCCGGTGTTCCGCAGATTATTGACATCGATTTCAAGCTTTTTGAGGCAGATGTTCCATTGGAAGACGACCTACTCAGAGGGGGGTATGGCTGCCGAAATGAAAGTGATCTATACCCTGGAGGCAGGGACGGGCAGGACGATGGTGGACGTCGATGTGAGCGACCTGCCCTCCGACATTACCGAAGTGGTTATGATGAACGAGCAGGGGGCGCACGCCTTCGATCGATATCGCGATAGCTCCGGGAACTGCCTGCAGGGGGAGGCAATCGGCTGCTGGGATGAAGTGACGGCCAATGAAGCCTGGTTCGAGAGCAGCGCCAGGCGGGTGGCATTCAGGCTGAGCCAGGTAAAGGGAGCACAACTATTCCGAGGCAGGGAGTTGATCGGGTCCCGGCTGGCCTGGGCAGGTTTTGGATTCACCTTTCCACCCTCCCTGCGGAAATTACACTATGAAATGCTGATCGAAAGGATCGCATGACTTCCGTTCTGCTCATCTACCCATTTTTCGTTCCCCGCCGTGACAGGTCGGTTTTCAGGTTCCCTCCTTTAGGTCTTGGTTATATCGCCGCCAGCCTGCAAAAGGCCGGTCACGAAGTGAACCTGATCGACTGCACATTCATGGATAAAACTGAAGCCCTGGAAAAAGCACTGGCAGTGAAGGCCGAGGTGGTAGGCATCTACTGCATGGTAACCATGGTGGATGAATGCGCCTGGTTTGCAGAAAGCCTGCGCCCGCACTGCGCCCTGCTGGTGGCAGGCGGACCGCTGCCAACCTGCGATCCCGAACCTTTTATGAAAAATTTCGATGTGGTGGTGCGCGGCGAGGGGGAACAGACCATGCTGGACCTGCTCCAGGCGCGCGCGGATGGATCCGGCATCGAGACCATCCCAGGAATCGTTTACCGGACCGATCCGCACTGGCCCGCCAAAGGGAAACTCGTTCACACCCCGGAACGGAAATTTGCGAAGGAACTGGACAACATCCCTTTCCCCGCCCGCAACCTGATCCCCAACGATAGCTACATCCGCCAGGGCAGGAAAAAGTATGGCTATTCGATCACCACGGTGATGAGCACACGCGGCTGCCCGTATCGCTGCGAATTCTGCAGCAATGTCGTGTTCGGCGGATCTTACAGGGAGCGCTCACCCGGGAACGTGGTCGACGAGATCGAATCTGCGCTCGCACTGGGATATGACCGGATCTCCTTCACGGACGATGTGTTCACGATGAAAAAGGAAAGGGTGGTGAGGGTGTGCCAGGAGATCACGCGCCGCGGCTTGCATTTCAACTGGGAATGCCTGGGCCGGGTGGATGCACTGGATCATCCAACCGCCGTGGAAATGAAAGCTGCCGGGTGCACGCGCATCTTCTTCGGGATCGAATCGGGCAACGAACAGATGCTCGAGCGCATGAATAAAAAGATCACGCTCGACGAGGCGCGCCGGGCGGTCAATGCCGCCCACCAGGCGGGTCTCCAGGTGGGGGCTTTCTTCATCCTGTGTTACCCAGGGGATACGGACGACACCGTGCTCGAAACCCTGCGTTTTGCCACGTCATTACCCCTGGACTACCTGGGCCTCAGCATGCCCTATCCCCTCCCGGGGACCGACCTTTACCGAAGGACGAAGGACCGGATCAACCGGGACTGGCACCCGGACGAGAGCCCGTTCGGGAGCCACGTGCTCATCTTCGACGCGGATTTTTCCGAGACCAAGATGTGGTTCGGGATCATGAAGGGACATGCCCAGTTCGAGATTAAGAAGAGAATGGGAAAGCTGGCCCCCGCGTTATTAACGATCTTCGAAAAGCCCACCGATGCGATCTTCAGGCTGTTGAAATAAATGGATGATTCAACGGATAACACCCTGGGTTATTTTTTCCTCCCTGCAAACGCCTTCATCGTCTCACCGATCCTGCGTGCCAGCCATTCGGGATCGAACTCTGATTCGTATAGGAATGTAATTTCGTTCTCCACGTTCCAATCCTTGCTTTTATCCACCTTACTCACCCGTTCGAACAACTGGGAACCAGGAAGGGGGTAGGGCACATTGAAAGAGATTGAGTCCAGGGGGAGTTCCAAGGCAAAACGAAAAGTATCCTCAATCGAGGGGAGGCTTTCGCCAGGGTAGCCAACAATAAAAAAGGCAGCCACTTCAACACCGGCCTGATGGAAAAGCTTGACAGCGTGTTTCCCTTCTTCCACGGTCGCTCTTTTCTTCATCAAGGTGAGAGTCTCCTGGTTGCCGGTTTCCAGGCCCAGGTATACCCTCCTGCAGCCTGAGGCCTTCATTAACCCGGTGATCTCTTCATCGATCCCCGTAACGCGCGAGAGGCAGCTCCAGGCAATGTCCTGACCGGAAATGCGACTGCAGAATTTCCGCAGGAAATCGAGGTCCAGGGTGAAGTTGTCATCGGCGATCCACAGGCTGTCATACCCCAGCTGGAGGATCTGCCCAATCTCATCGAAAACCGAATCAAGGTTTCGGCGGCGAAAACGATTGCCAAAGACCGGGCGGGAGCAAAATTCACAGCTGAACGGGCAGCCAAAGGTTGTGATGATGGAAGCCGTTTTCGAGCCGTCCTGATCCTGCCATACTTTTTGATAAGCCGAATGATCAAAGTCGTCCCGGTAGGGAAGCGGGAACGACTCGAGTTCTTTTTCACGATAGTGGATCAATGGGTTTTCGATCTTTAATTCATCATGTTGGATATACAGCCCTTCGTATTTCTCAAGGGGCAAATCCTTCAACTGCGGCGGGGAAACTTTTCGATCGAAAAAGTCCTGGCAAAAACGCGGAAAACTCAGGTCGGCTTCGCCCCGGAAAACCGCGTCGAAAGCTTCGCAATATTGTTCGGGATAGAGGGTGGGTAGAGGGCCGCCAGCGACCAGGAGACACCCTGGAAGGATTGTCCGCACCATCTCCGCGATGTGGAAAGTGTTCCGGCTCAAAGTGACCATCGAGTAAATGCCGACAATATCGGGGTGATACGCTGCCAGTTTTTTGCCAACACCCTCGAAATAATCGAAGGTGCAATCGAAGATCTTCGTCTCGATGCCAAGCCGGTGAAGCTGACCAGCCAGGCTGGCAGCGCCAAGCGGTGGAAATAAAAGTTCGTTGGGGGATTTTGTACGGAAATAGGGGTAAACCAGGGCAACCCGCGACATGAAGTTGATTTTCTCCGATTACCAATAAAAAAAATGACAACTTAAATACCGAGTATAAATGTAAAAGTGTAAACGAGCACGCCCAATAATGTTGCAGTCATATAGAGAGCGTAGGCTGTCCTCATAAACGGCTTGTACTTCTTGAAACGCAGCGATTTAGGGACCAGTCCATTGGCGCGCAGGACCACGAATATTCCCATGAGGAGACCGGTCGCGCCCACGAGCGCATGGACCGTCGTGACCGCATAATCACCCTGCAAAAGCTTGCCGGGAATCCCCGGGAGGATGTGGACGATAAACGACCTGATCATCACGACCAGGACAACCACGGCATTCAGGCAGGCAGTGGTGGTCTGGACCCAGCGGTGGGCTTCGAAATGCTTGTGGCGCGCCAATTGCCAACCAATGGTGAACAGGATGGCTGTCAGCAATATCAGGATGAGGGTCAGGTCTGAAATAAACGGCGCGTGAGTCCCGAGAAACCCGGGTTGGTCCAGGAAATTAATCATGGCTCAAATAAGCATTGGGAAATTTCGGTGTGAGAGGAATATAATTGGTCCACACGGTGAGGATGAAACCAATGTTCCAATATTGCTCCTATTATATGCGCATTTCCCCGCCATGGTGCTGGCGCGGGGGGAGGAAGCTGTTTAGTTAATTTCTCCCATTATTGAGGTTCTGGTGGCGTTTGTATTGGAAAAGTATTGGATTCCCGGGCTGGCAAGTTGACTGCTGCATGAAATAGTGATAATATTTTTAATATTTGTGTAAAATATTAAAATAACTTGGGTAACCAAAGAGAGCCAGGTTTTCGGGTGGTTACCCCGGCAAAACCTTCCCGGCTTGCGGATGCTGCTTAAGATATCCCGGTTTATGATGAATAAAGGAAGGACGTGAATATGGCAGAAAACGAATTGGAAGTGGGATCAATGGTTCCCGATTTCACGCTCCCATCCAATAAGGGCGGAGAGGTCAAATTCTCCGATTATCGCGGCAAAAAAGTAGTCCTGTTCTTCGTGCGGGCGTACGAGTGACTGCAGTGCCGTTCGCATGTCGCCCAGTTGGGGCGCTTGAATGCTGAGTTTGTAAAAGCCGGAGTGCAAGTACTGGTTATCCTTGGCGATACATTGGAGCGTGCGGGCAGGTATGCCGAGTCACTCAAAGCGCCTTTCCCGGTGCTTGCAGATCCCGAGCGCACGATCTATCATAAATTCGAACTCCAAAAAAACTTCATTGGGATTCAACATACCGCCTCCATCATCGTGGATCCAAATGGCGTGATCACTTATATCAAGCGAGCCATGAACCCGATGACCTGGCTTCAGGAAAGCAAGGAATTGATCCGGATTATCCTTTCATAAATATCCTTCACCGGAAAACAACCGCAGGGTATATTTTGTAACGGGATGATTTCAGTGCAGATTCTGCAAAGAAATTTGAGGAGTGGATATGGAAAACTACAAGTACCTGATCGTCGGCGGCGGGATGACCGGAGCGGCTGCCATACGCGGTATCCGGGAGCTCGACCAGGAAGGATCGATCGGACTGGTAGGCATGGAAAGCGACCCGCCCTACAAGCGCCCGCCGCTCAGCAAGGGGTTGTGGAAGGGCAAGCCATTGGACAGTATCTGGATCAAGACCGAAGACCTTAAGGCTGAGTTCCACCTGGGCAGAAATATCGTCTCGCTTGACCCGGGCAGCCTCACCATCAAAGACGACCAGGGGACAACGTACAAGGGTGAAAAGATCCTGCTGGCGACAGGAGGCACCCCGCGACGGCTGCCATTTGGCGGCGATCAGATCATCTATTACCGTACCCTGCCCGATTACAGACGGCTGTTAGAGCTCACCCAGCGCAACCTGACATTCGCCGTTGTCGGTGGCGGCTTCATCGGCTCGGAAATAGCAGCTGCCCTGGCAATGAACGGCAGGCAGGTGACCTTGCTGTTCCCGGAGGACGGCATCGGCGCGGCGATCTACCCGCATGACCTGTCGCTGTTCTTGAACGATTTTTACATTAAAAAAGGAGTCACGATTTGGTCGGGGGAGGTACTGAGCGGAGCCGAACCAAGCCAGGGGAAGGTGGCGCTAAAGACAAAGAACGGCAAAGAACTTCTGGTGGATGCCGTGGTCGCCGGGATCGGTATCCTCCCCAATGTGGAACTCGCCAAATCGGCCGGTCTAGTGATAGGGAATGGGATCGTCGTCGACAGGACCCTCGCCACCAGCCGCCTGGGCATCTTTGCAGCTGGGGATGTGGCAGAATTCTATAACCCTGCCCTCGACAAACGCATGCGCGTCGAGCACAAAGACAATGCCAACAGCATGGGGCGCCAGGCCGGGCGCAACATGGCGGGCGCCTCCGAAGCTTACGATCATCTGTCCTATTTTTACTCGGACCTGTTCGAGCTGGGATATGAGGCGGTTGGTGAGCTCGATCCCCGCCAGGAAACATTTGTGGATTGGAAAGAACCATATAATAAAGGCGTGATCTACTATTTGGCCGGTGGGAGGGTGCGCGGCGTGCTGCTCTGGAACGTTTGGGATACTGTCCCGGCAGCCCGGGCCCTGATCGCCGAGCCAGGTCCCTTCAAGCCGGCCGACCTGAAAGACCGCCTGGGTTAAAGACCCGCGGGTTTTGGGACCACGGTGGAAGGTCCTGATGAGGGCCAGGTTGAGGCATCCGTCTACCGTTTGCTCCCGGCAACAATTATTTTCCCACTTTCGGTCTCCCCGAAAGAAAGTCTGCCATATAATGGAATGGACGGTCCATTGATCGTCCGGGAAGTTGGAAAAGAGTCGCTATGGATGAATTAGTCCGAATGCACTGCATAAGGATCGAAGCCACCACCCGCCCGGTAAATCAAGACGAGATCGGTGAGCTTGCCGGACAGCTGCCCGGCTGGAATGTTTGTGAAAAAGACGGTGAAGCCTGCCTGGAGGCCTCATTCAAGTTCGTAAATTTCCGCAGGGCGATGGATTTCACCAACCAGGTGGCCCAGGTTTCCAATGAAGAAGACCATCACCCTGTCATCCTGACCGAATGGGGAAAAGTGACCGTCACCTGGTGGACCCACAAGATTAAAGGTCTTCACCAGAACGATTTCATCATGGCTGCCAAAACATCGAAAATCTATGGAGATCAATATGGTAGAGACAAATAATGTAGATCACGAACTGGAAGAACTGGATGATCTGGTCGGTCTGACAAAACGGGAAATTTCCGAGGAACAAAAGCGCAAGTTCGAGGGCTATGCGGCGGAGATCCTTGACAGTCTTGGGATGGACTTGAAAACCCCGAGCACAAGTGATACCCCAAAAAGGTTCATCCAGGCATTGATCGATGCCACCAAAGGGTACGACGGGGATCCCAAGCTGCTAAAAACCTTCCGCACAGAATGCCGCAGGGAGCCCGACTGCCGACTAAGCCAGGTGATCGAGGGTCCGATCCATTTCTTTTCATTTTGCGAGCATCATGTCTTTCCATTTTACGGCGAGGCATACGTGGGATACATAGCCAACGAGAATATCATCGGCATTTCCAAGCTGACCCGGCTTGTGCGCCTTTTCGCCCAGCGGTTTGCCGTCCAGGAACGGATCGGGCAGCAGGTTGCGGATACCCTCGAGGCGATGCTTCAACCACACGGCGTGGCAGTGTACCTGCAGGCGCACCACCTGTGCGTGGAGATGCGCGGGGTAAGGGAACTGGCTCCAATTACGCGCACTTCGGTCTGGCGCGGTTATTATGCGGATGAAGACTCCCTCAGGGATGAATTCTTAACCAGCTGTGGTTTCAAGAGGTGATCTTATACCAGGAAGGATGAGACCAGGGATAACCTGGGAGCCATGTCACTCGACGGAAAAACAGTCCTGATCACCGGTGCGGCCCTGAGGATCGGTCGCTCGCTGGCTTTGGCGGTAGCCCAGGCTGGCGGGAACGTGGTCCTGCACTACGGGAAATCCCGAAAGGATGCCGAAAGTCTCCAGGCGGAGATCGAGGCAACCGGTCGGAAAGCTTTCATCCTGCAGGCAGACCTGGCGGACTCCGTCCAGGCGGCAGCGTTGATCGACCGGGCCCGGGAGCACTCCCCCTTGTTCGCCCTGGTAAACAATGCCTCGGTCTTCGAACCGCAAGGGTGGTCGGATACCAGCCTGGAGCTGTGGAACCAGTCCCTGGCAGTCAACCTGACCGCCCCGTTCCTGCTCAGCCAGGCCTTTGCCCGCTCCCTTGAACCCGCCGGGGTTGGGCGGATCGTTAACCTGGTGGATTGGCGCGCCCTGCACCCCACGCCTGATCACCTGGCTTACATGATCAGCAATGCCGGCCTGGCAGCCCTCACCAGCTCGCTGGCGGTTGCCCTGGCACCCCGCATCACGGTCAACGCACTGGCGCTGGGAGCCATCCTCCCGCCACCCGACGGCTCGCCCGCCAATGTCAACCTGGAGCGGGTCCCCGCCCGAAGGTGGGCAAAATTGGAAGAAGTAGGGCAGGCTTTGATCTTCCTGCTCGACGGCCCGGATTACATCACAGGCGAGGTGCTCCACGTGGACGGCGGCAGGCACCTGACGTAGGAGGAATTGCATGGATCAAGTTTTAATTAAGGACCTGGTGGCACGCGGCATTATCGGGATCAATGCCTGGGAGCGCGAAAAACCCCAGGAGATCCTCATCAACATCGTCCTCTTCGCTGATCTTAAAAAAGCCGGGAAAAGTGACAACATCAAGGATTGTGTTGACTACAGCACCGTTGCTAAAAAAGTCATTGCTCATGCTGAAACAGCCCACCGGTTGACGGTGGAAGCGCTGGCAGCCGACTTGGCAAGCCTCTGCCTGGAGGTGCCCGGGGTGATGAAGGTGAGGCTGCGGGTGGAAAAACCCGGGGCTGTTCGGTTCGCCAGGTCGGTGGGGGTCGAAATTGAGCGCGGCAAAGAGGATTTATGAGCATGGGGTCGGAGCACCAGGTCTGCCTGCTGCTGGGATCGAATATTCGACCGGAACATAATCTCCCCCTTGCCATTGACCAGTTGCAGAATTACCTGAAGCTCCTGCGGATTTCACGAGTGTGGGAAACCGCCTCGGTTGGGTCCGCCGGTCCGAATTTCCTCAATGCGGCCATATTGGCGCACACCTCCCTGAATCAAAAATCCCTTAAATTGAAGATCCTTAGGCCCTTGGAAGCCCGGATGGGCCGGGTCCGATCAGCGGATAAGAACGCGCCGCGACCGATCGACCTGGACATCATCCTCTTCGACGGGCAGGTATTGGACTCCACTATCTGGAATTTCGCACATCGGGCAGTGCCGGTTGCAGATATTCAGCCGGAACTCCGTTCGGATTCCGGGGAGACGCTGATAGAGATTGCCGGGAAATTCGTCTCAGAAGGTTCCATCCACTTACGCCTCGACGTGGTTCTCCAAAGCCGCGACTGATCGTCCGGTTTTCGCGTCAGGTGGACTGCCAGGACACCAGCTCACGCTCCGCCCGCGACCTGATCGGAATATTGTGCAGGCCTGCGAAAACATACATCCGACACACATGAGCTGTGGGATAATATTATTGGTTACATATTAAAAACCACCGTTTCAGGCTTAAATTATTTTCAATCGAGCCGTGTGCATGTTGCTTCGGTCGGCTGCCTCGATCACCAAAGTCATCAGGACGGGAGGGATGAAGCATGGCCAAATTTTCCCGGGTCGAAGTAATCAATGAGACTCTGCGCATTGGGGTGGTTCCCGTTTTTTACCACCCCGACCTTGAAGTTGCCAAAAAAGTGGTGCAGGCCTGCGCCCGCGCCGGTCTGCGCCTGATCGAGTTCACCAACCGCGGTGACAATGCCTGGCGCATTTTCTCAGACCATGTGCTGCACTTTACCTCCGCCGACCCGGGCGTGATCCTGGGCGCGGGCTCGGTGGTCGAGGCGGGCACGGGCGCCCTGTATATTTCAAGCGGAGCCAATTTCGTGGTCGGTCCGGTGCTGAACGCCGAACTCGCCAGGGTGTGCAACAGTCACAAGGTCTCCTACAGCCCTGGCTGCGGAAGCGCCTCCGAGATCTCGCAGGCTGAAGAGCTGGGAGTCAAGATCGTCAAGATCTTCCCCGGCGATGCGGTCGGCGGACCGAAATTCGTCAAATCCGTGCTGGCGCCCATGCCATGGACACGCATCAAGCCCACCGGGGGCGTCGACTCCACCCAGGAGAGCATCGAGGCCTGGTTCAAACCCGGCGTGGCTGCGGTGGGCATTGGCTCCAACCTGGTGCGGGCGGACTGGGTCGCAGCGGGCGAGTTCGACAAGATCACCGAGTTGGGCCGTCAGTTGATCGACTGGGCGCGCCTGGCACGCAGCAAGAGTCAACCCGGAGGCATGCAATGAGCGCGGTGGTTAACCGTGTTGTCACCCTGGGCGAGATCATGCTGCGCTTGAAATCTCCCGGGTTTGAACGTCTCCTGCAATCCCCTTTGCTGGAGGCCACCTTCGGTGGGGGTGAAGCCAACGTGGCGGCCTCCCTGGCAAATTTCGGAGTGGAGGCGGCCTTTGTGACCGCACTCCCCCAAAATGCGATCGGAGATGCCTGCATTTCCTTCCTGCAAAGCCGCTCGATCGATACCTCCCTGGTCGTACGGGGTGGTGACAGGCTGGGGGTTTATTATCTCGAAACCGGGTCGAACCAGCGCCCCTCCGTAGTGGTCTATGACCGGGCAGGTTCGGCAATTGCGAATCTCGCACCGGGTGACCTGGACTGGGAGGCGATCTTCAAGGGAGCCACCTGGTTCCACATCACCGGGATCACGCCTGCCCTCAGCCAAAGCGCCGCGGATCTTTCCCTGCTGGCTGTGCAAAAGGCGAAGGAACGCGGCCTGACCGTTTCATGTGACTACAACTATCGCAAGAATCTTTGGAAATATGGGAAGAAGGCGCCCGAGGTGATGACCGAAATCGTGTCAATGGTGGACGTGGGCATCGCCAATGAGGAAGACTGCCAGAAGGCATTGGGGATCAACATGGAAGAGGGTTTCGGGGAAAAGGATATCAAAGCCGGCACACTGAATGTTGAAAAGTACCGGGCGTTGAGTGAAAGGGTTCTGGAGGCTTTTCCAAACCTGAAGATGCAGGCGATCACCCTGCGCGAAAGCTACAGCGCAGATCATAACGGCTGGTCAGGCTGCCTGCACGACCGCCAGGATTTCAGCGTTGGTCCTCACTATGACATCCCCAATATTGTCGATCGCGTGGGGAGCGGGGACGCCTTCGCGGCTGGCTTGATCTACGGACTGGTAAGCGGAAAGAGCCACGCGGGTGCCCTTGGGTTCGCGGTCGCCGCCTCCTGTCTCAAGCATACGATCCCCGGGGACATGAACCGGGTGAGTGTCAAAGAAGTGGAACAACTACTCGCGGGCGATGCCTCCGGGAGAGTCCAGAGATGAAACCCGAACCAAAGGTGATCAAGATCGATACTCGCGGTCAGGAATATGTCCGCCTGTTGGGCGGTCCGCCCGAGAGCGTCTCGATGCGGTCGGGCGCGGTATCCCTTCAACCAGGCGGGAAGGTAGGGAAGCACAATACAGGATGCAACGAAGAACTACTCATCGTGCTGGCTGGAGACGGATCACTCTTGCTTGGCGAGAGCCAGCAATTGGATATGGTTGCGGGAAACGTCCTATATTGTCCACCGGAAACCGAACACGACGTTATGAATACGGGTACTGGCATTTTGCAATACATCTATGTTACTGCCAGGACTAAATGAAAAAACAGGTTTTGCCGGACGGCAGCGGTAACCATTCGTCTTAGTCCGCTGCGATAGTCCTTTTGGGGGATTTTTTCGAATGCAATATTGCATTTACCCCCCAAATATGGGAGTAAACGGTTTAAATACCGCCACATATGCAGTATTTAGCAAATTTACCCAAAAATCACGTATTAAACATTACAGGTTTGGGATACTATTTTTGGAATTGACTGTAAATTTGGTATATAATGCGGGCGTTCTGGTTACGGGACTTGGGCAGCCCATAATAGAATGGCAAAATAAAGGGGGGGTTGAGCACGAAGAAATCACCATCGGAAATATTTAATTGTGTTTACCAGGTCTCCTGAAACATCCAGGTATGAAACCCTGCAAACGCTCCAAGGAAAGGATTATTGGTATGCATAAGAAAACCCTTTACCAGTTAGCAAGTCTGTCCATTCTAATCGTCCTATTGATTGGGACGAACCTGGTGGTGCAAGCCACCGGTCAATTTGCGCCCGCCCGCGCGACGGCGCTGACAATAAACCCGGCTGCCGACGCCTACGTGGTCCAAACCTCAGCTTCGACAAATTATGGCTCGGGGACATCGCTGCATGTGGACAACAGCCCATTAACGCACAGCTACCTGCGCTTCGTGGTGAACGGCCTGAATGGCGCGACAGTTCAATCCGCACTGCTGCGCATCTACGCCAACAGCGCCAATACGACCGGTTTTTCCGTGCAGACTGTTTCCAACGACACCTGGGGCGAGACCTCGATCACGTATTCCAATGCGCCGGCTGCAGGGAGTACGATAGGTGCTCCGAAAGCCTTCACCGCCGGGACGTGGGTGGAGGTGAATGTCAGCAGTTACGTCAAGGCTGCGGGTACCTACAGCTTTGAGTTGACCACCACCAGTTCGACCAACACCAACCTGGCCTCACGCGAAGATCCACTGCATGCCCCTCAACTGGTGTTCATCACCAGCGGTGGCACGGGAGGGTCCACCCCCACCCCGGTACCGACCGGCGGTGGATCCGGCAACATCCTGCTCATCGCCGGGGACATCTGCAAGCATAACTTTGGTTCGGTTGACTACACCGCCAATTGCAAGAAAACGGGCGATGTTGTCCGCAGTGTGCTGGCTGCCAACCCAGGCGCACAGGTCCAGACCCTGGGCGATAACGTCAATAACGATGGGGGCATTTATTCCTATACTGCCGAGTACGCGGACCTCTACACTCCCAACTGGGGCAGCTTCCTCAACGTGACGCATGCTCTGATGGGAAACCATGATACATACCCGCCCGGTGGAGATGCCGCTTATTTTAGTTATTTCGGAAGCGCGGCAGGACCCCAGCCGGGAGGTTATTACAGCTATAACATCGGTTCCAGCTGGCATGTGATCGTGTTGAATGCACAGTGTTCCAAGGCCGGCGGCTGCGGTGCGGCCAGTGTTCAAACCACCTGGCTGAAGAATGACCTGGCTGCCAATACCAGGCAGTGCATCCTGGCAGTCTGGCACCAGCCGCGCTGGACCAGCGGACGGCATGCGGATGACGCAACGTACGCTCCATGGTGGAGCCTGCTCTACCAGTACAAGGCAGACATTGTGGCCGGCGGCCATAACCACAACTATGAACGTTTCGACCAGATCAACCCACAGGAACAGGCTGCCTCGGATGGCATCCGAGAGTTCGTGGTGGGCACCGGCGGCGCTCCGGGAGATGGATATTCCTATGCGGCGCATCCTCTCGATCCCAACGAGGTCATCCGCAACCAGACCCCTGTGTACGGCGTGCTCAAGCTGACCCTCTCCGCCAACTCGTATACCTGGAACTTCCTTCCGGCAGCAGGATCCACGTTCAGCGATTCAGGTACATCCACCTGCCATTGATCGATCCCCCGGGTCCGTGTGAATAACTGGCCCACAGGCGGTTAATAAATCGCCTTCCAGTTTTTTGGGAAAGCACCCCAATTTCAAGGAATTCCGTGAAACCGGGGTGCTTTTATTAACGCAACGTTTATCCTCCCAAGCCTGGCATTGCGAAACGATTAGCCGGGTGCTAAAATAATACTATTAATGTGCGATTTGTCGCATCTTATGGATTCAGGAATACCTGTCAACCAGGCCGGAATTAAACCATGTCAGATCCTGTTTTTGTAGGTCGGGAAACCGAACGATCCAAAGCTGCAAACCGTTCGGCAGCCGAAAAGAGACTCACAGGGCAAATTCCCTTGGAATTTCGATATTAAGCCATTCCGCAGCCGCGTGTAAAGCGCCGCGCGTTAGCTTTGCCAGGCCTTTATAGAAATCGGTATGTGCCTGCTCTTCCACCAGGTTGCACCAGGCTGGTCCCCACTTCAGGAGGTGCTGGGATAGAAAATCGCGCTGCGCTTCTAGATATTCTTCAAGCTTCTCATGGTCGCCTTGGTCTAGCACTTTAAGGGCCAGGTTGGCTAAGTGCGCGACGAAAGTCATCTCAAGGCCGATGTGGTCATCTGGTTCAGCGTTCATTTTTTCAGCTTCAAGGTTGAAGCGACGGAACCATTTCCGTACTTGCAAAGTCTGCTCATGAAAGACCATGCGGTTCTCGTTGAAATATACTGATTCCCATAATGGTGCCAGCACTCTCCCGACCCCGACAAATAACCGTGTGTAATCGGCCTGCAGGTTCAGGAAATCTGCTTGTGAAATCCCATTACGGTTCTTCGCGCTCCATGCTTGCAGTAATCTCAATCCTTCCTTCACTTCCGGCTTCTTCATTCCAAAGGGGGCTTCGCCGAAAACATCCTCGGCGATCAGCTGTTGAAGCCAGGCATGATCCAATTGAGCATACAATACCCTCCCCAGCAAACCAAATAATAGCATTTCTCCCATCAGCAAGGTGGAGCGGTCTTCTGTGTTATTTCTATCCTGTTCCATTGGTTTTCTGATCATCCTTTTCGGTTTTATAGATTCTTTTCGTCATTCAGGCAACAAAATATACTCTTGTTACCGGGAAAATAATAACTGCAAGGAGCATGATTATATAAGTTACAAAGGTCACTATTTCTGCAATATTTATCGCCAACCCCGTCATTAATTCCTTCACAATGCGCTTATCTCTCTGGTGAAAACCATTCCAGGGAGGCAACAAGGTTACCTCCCTGGAATGTTGTAAGAAGAAGAACGTCAGTTTTACAGCCCGATGATCACATGGGTTGCATAGAACATAAATCGTCCGATTACTTCCGCCGCTAAAACAACGAAGAAGGCTGAATAGGCTAGAATACTCAGGACTTTCTCCTGACCAGGGCTGGAAGCATTTCGGTAGAGGAACAGCGCAAATACACCTGCACCAAGGAACGCCAGGACTACCCGTAGGATAAATAGTGCCAGGTAAGGTCCGACCATCAGCTTAATGCTCGCCATGGCTGCAGCTCCGCCTGTTGCCAGGGTGGCAACATACACAGGCAGCACCACCATTTCGATGCCGACTAGGATGATGGCGGCTGTGGCAATCCCGCGCAATACTTCACGCATCAGCGTGCACTGGGCATCGGCGCAACCAGGATTCTTTTTCTGGACGTAAGCATAATTGGCCACAAAGGCCGCGCCCATGGCAAGTGCTCCCAGCATCAGCGTTGTTACAAAGAACGAAATTGGTGTGGAAAGAGTATTCCAGGCTGGCTGTGAGGGCAGCATGTAAACATGTGCCATGATATAAACCAGTGCCACGCCCACGACCGCCGCGACCCAGGCAATGATGGTACGCAAGGTGAACGAGCCGATCTTCCGCCATTGCATGAAAGCAAACACCGTTGCAATGATCGCAAACAGGACGCCAGACAGGATCTCCCAACTCAACCAGGACGTGCCAAGATGAGTAATCGCCCGGTACGCATTTAGCGGATTCCCAAGGTGCAGCAGCGAGGCCACAAACGCCAGGAACAGGACCGGGACCAATGCCAGCAGGGCATAGTCGCTCATTCGGTCAGCTTCTTCCATGCCGGCCTTGCGGGTGGCAAAGAAATGCACCACGCCCAACACCAAGAAAGCTCCTACTGACATTTGCACCAGGATGGTGAACGTAATCAAGGCCCAATCGCGAATATTCATCTCACACCTCCTCCAGGATTCGACCTTTACCCTGACCGCTCACCTGTGAATCCTTGTGCGGAGTGATAACAACCGAAGGATTGGTTATGCTGGACGGTGGCAAAGGCTCGACGGCATCGATATTGCCATATTTCTGGCGCAATTCATCCAGCTCGCCGAAATCCATCGCCCTCATCACGCAAGCTTGCACACAGTAGGGTTTTTCACCTTGGGCCACGATATCCTGGCACATGTTGCACTTCGTCATGATCCCCGCATCTTCATTAAACTGGGGAGCGCCGTATGGACAGGCCCATTGGCAGTATCGGCAGCCTATACACAGGTTCGCGTCGATTGTGACAATGCCGTTTTCGTCTTTGGAAATCGCGGCCGCTGGACAAACATTCAGGCATAACGGGTTCTGGCAATGCATGCAGGCAACTGAAACTGCATAAGCAAAGATATTGGGCTTCAGGAAGGAACTGTCCAGGGGATCGGGAACCCAATCGCCACCGCCGTATTCGTAGATCTTTCGCCAGTTAATTCCAACCGGCAGATCATTTTTAGACTTGCACGCGATCGCACAAGCCTTGCAGCCATTGCATACACTTGCATTGAAATAGAAGGCCAGTTGTTTAGTCATTTCATGCCTCCTTTATCGGTATTCTCTGAGGCCATTTATAATCAGGCGGCAGCTCGACAGAACCGGTATATTTTTCAACTTGGATATTGCAGGTGTTCCAGCCTTGGTGCCCTTGCCCGGTTGGGATGGCTCCATTAAGAGTATTGGTAGCGCCCGCCTTGTCGATCCCGGTTGCTTCATCTACCTGCGCCCAGGCACCTTCGCCAAGACAGGTTACACCGGGCATGAGGCGCTCAGTCACTAAAAGCGGTCTTATTACAGTACCATGTCGGCTGGTTACCTTGACGATATCCCCCTGCTTGAGCCCGCGCGCATCTGCATCCATCGGATTCATTGCAAATTCTTGTGGGAAAGCTTCCCTCAGCCAAGGAACACTATCGAAGACTGAATGAGAGCGCCGACGGTAGTGTGCTGTAACAAGCTGCAACGGGTAGTCACCTTTGACCTGATTCTCCCAATCGTTAAAGGTGTCCTCATACCCTTCAACAGGCCGATTGTAAGTGGGGATGGGCTGGATTTCTGTGAAACCCGCATTCTTTACAAAGTCAACAATGTCCTGGCAGTAAATTTCTAACAAGCCGCTCTTGCTTTGTAACGGATTCGCTGCCGGATTTGCCCGGAAGTCTTTGAGGGCAATGTAGGAGAAATTGTCGCCTTCGGACCGCGGAACAGCATAAATTCCCTTGTCCATGTATTCCTGGACTGTGATTCGTCCGGTTTGCGGCTTGCCTTCAACGCCCATCGCAGCAATATCGGCATCTGTAATGGTGACCAGGGTCTCCTTTGTCTTTCCATCTGCATTCAGCACCCAGCAGCCTGCCAGTTGATTGAATGCGATCTGCTCGGGGGTCAGCGGGGTGATGGTGGTGGGATCAAATCCAAGTTTCTCCCCGAGTTGGGCTGCAATCCAATCATCATCCTTGGCTTCAAACAGAGGATCGACCACTTTCCTAGCCCAGATCAGGTGCTCGCGGTTACCCTTGAAGTAACCAGCGCGTTCCCACATGGTGGTGACAGGCAGGACGATATCTGAATAACTGGAATTGGTATTGAGCACGTAGTTGAGTGAAAGTACAAACTCAACTTTGCGGTGTGCTTGAATACCTTTGGTCATGCCAACTTTCTGGTTCAGGGATGAGCTTCCATCGTGTACGATCATCTGGATGTTGATATCCTGTACATCCTGATAACCTTTGGTATATTTACCGCTCAGTACCGCATCCCATAGCTCATTATTGTTGATCGACACATTGATGGTTTCTGCCTTAAGACCCTTTACACCTGAACCACCACTGCCAACCAAGAACTGGTTACCGCCGTTGCCTGTGCGCTCCCAGCAACTGACCCCTGTCATGCGGCCAGGTAGCCCAATATTTCCGGTCATGGCACCAAGAGTCATGAAGACCTGCGGCCACGAGTCAGAGTTATTGGTCCGCGCTGGTGCCCACGCAGTCAGCAATGCTACACGCTCGGTCATGCCAATTTCACGCGCTAGGGCCCGGATCTTATACGGGGCGATCCCACAAATCTGGGATGCCCATTCAGGAGATTTGGCTATGCCATCGAAAGTCCCCAAGACGTAATCCTTGAAATTATTCTTATAATATACGCCTTGTGGCAAGTGCGTTGAATCGAAGCCGATGGTACAGCGGTTTAGGAAATCCCAGTCGATCAATGGATTCGAGACTGGGTCATCCTCAACCAGCAGAGTATGTGCCAAGCCGAGTACCAATGCATGATCGGTTCCAGGACGGATCGGTACCCATTCATCTGCTAGGACCATGGCAGAATCGTTGTACCACGGGTCAATGAAGATGAATTTTGCCCCAGCCTTCTTGGCCTCCATGTAGAATGACATGCCATTGCCTTGTGAACTCCAAGCAGGATTGCCGCCAAAGATGACGATCAAATTACTCTTGCGCATATCGAGACGGTCATTATTGCTGGTAAAACTTAATCCGTCTCCTAAGCCTGTTTTTGGGCCTGTATAGTACCATGTGCCCCACGAGGTGGTTCCCCAGGTTTTTACAGCTCCGCCTAGTAGTTGAATGGGTTTGGACAATGTGCTCCCAACCTCAAGGATACCTTCATTGCCATATAGCCCTTTTATTCGGGTAAATTCACTGGAAACGATAGAGAACGCCTCATCCCACGAGATTCGTACCCATTCATCCTGGCCGCGCAGTTCTTTATTACCACCGCCGGGAGCCCAGTTCTTGCGCTTCATTGGGTATTTAAGCCGGTCAACTCCAAGCACCTGGTGCTGTTGCGAGCGCCCGCGTGCGCAAGCCCGTAACTGTGGGTAGTCCGGGGTATCCTCATGGGTATCATCAGTTTTTACCTTCAGGACCACGCCATCGGCCACCTGTGCTTTAAGCAAGCAGCGCTGACCACCGCAGTTGTGCCAGCAGGCACCGGTGATCCATTCGCCCTGAGCAGCCGCATTCTCGGCTGCCGCACGAGCAGTCTTCAGACCATAATTGATTCCTCCGGCCAATACGGCAGTCCCCCCCAGCGCGGCGCTCCATTTCAGGAAACTACGACGGGAGAGTACACTATCGGTCAGGGTTTTCGTGAGGAAATTCTTTTCAGCCATTCCTTCCCTCCATATTGGAATTAGAAATACAAATATGCTCCAAAAGAGCAGTGCCTATTGATCCTAATGAAGAAAAAGATAAATAATGTATTGATCCTTCTATTAGACACCTCCTTAAAATGTAATAAACGGCATCATCGCCGTCCAGACACTTACTAATATTATTAGAATACGTGTTTAAACATCATATTTCATCCCCCTTAAGGGTACGCCTGCCTCACCCCAATGGGTGATTCAATGGTTAGCCTTCCCGGGGAGAAATCAACCCGTGCGTAAGCGCATAGGTGGCTGCCTAGGTCCGATTGTCCAATATATTGCTGATCGCATCACCCAACCCGAACTGCGGGCATCTTTCCTGGCATCCACCTACGACACTGCGGTGTCGGTGGCAGCCGGATACCATGCAGTTGGTAAATGATCACGCGTGATTAATCTTTTCCCCCACATCCCCGGAATTTAAGCCCAAATTTCTCGTGCTTTTCCAGTTTGCCAACTCCATATTTGTAAGGTGGTTGTAAATGCTTTTTGCTCCGATTTGGAATATCCTATAAGAAAGGCCGACGCTGGGACAGCAGCGCTTTTTTGTCTCAAAGGCTCCTGGGGTCATTTTCTGACCACAATTTTATTTGATTGGTTTTGTTGACGATTATTGAAAAAAATAGGCGTGGCGTTTCCAGGAGATGGATTTGGTATTTGCTTTCCAAAAATCCATTCGGGAAATGCAATGTGTTGTTCCGCCGTTCCCGGCAACCTCAAAGGGAGTAGGGCCAATATGACAACGGAAAAATCAAATAAAACCAAATGTGAAGTGTGCGGGTATGCGTTGCCTTTAAATGCAACCATATGCCCAAATTGCGGGGGGAACTTGTCATTGATTCAAATGATAAAAGCAATTCCTCCTGTTAATTCCATCCGAAGGCCGGCCTCCTTTCCTGCCATGGTCTCGCAGCCGGAAGAGAGTAATGGGAATGCGGCCCATCCGGGAGTGTCCGCTCAAAAACGGCCTGTTGCCCCGGCCGGGGTTTTGGAACAGCGCGGGGCCAGAATAATTGGGGTCAACCATGTCGTGCTCAATCGGAAAAAACCTGCTCCCCCGGCCAGGGCTTTAAACCTCGAAGAGGACCAAACAAATGCGGTACAGCAGGTTGTGCCCGACCAGAGATTCCCTGCTGTCCCGGCCATGGCTTTTAGACAGGAAGGTAACAGTAAAAAAGCGATGCCCCAGGTTGCGCCTGATCCAGTCGTCCTCCCGCAGCCGCCTGCTGCCAGCAGCTCCCGTTTGGATCTCGTGCGTGACCAGGGCGGGATCAGGCTGCCTCAAATAGAAGAGCCTGTCGTGCGAAATGCAGCGCTGAAAAGGTTGATCACCCAGGCTGTTGAAACAGTTAAATCAAATCTTAAAAGTCTTTCTTCCCGCGTATCTGCCGCCTATAAGCCTCGTCCTCAACGGATGTCATGGTCCAATCGCTTCTTAAAGGACTGGGTTCTCCCAACCGTTTTGATTTCGGCAATGTTTTTCGTTTTCATGGAATACCTGGCAAAAAATTATGAGGCGCGTGCCAGCGGCATCAGCTACCAGGATCCCCAGGGTACCATGGTGGCCCTGGGAGATAGAGTAAGGCAGGCAGAGTCCACAATATTGGCGCAGCAGGAAACAATCTATGCCCTGCAGAGTACGGCTGCCGCGCAACCGTACTCTTTGCCAGCGCAGGCAATGGCCCTTCCCACGCAAATTGATTTGAGCAAAACATTAATCCTTGGACCCCTGGACGGGAGCCTGGGTCACAGCAATGACGGGTTGATCAACACATATTGGGCGGGGCAGGATTCTAAAAACTTCAGTTTATACGTCGTCCTTGTTAACCCTTATTCCGCCTTGTTCCACCCCTGGGACATGTGCATCCGCTTCAGGCGGATGTATACCAACGAATATCACTTGACGATCTTTTCCACCCAGCAGTGGACACTCTCGCTTGGTTTATCCACGGAACCCATCGCCAGCGGTACGTTGACAAATCTTAAAACGGGGGAGGCTGAATCGAACGCAGTTGCCCTGGATGTGGTGGACGGTATTGCATCCCTCAAGGTGAATGATGTCCTTGTCCCCGGGATGGACGTATCGGCTTACCAGGAATCCGGAGATGTTGGAATTGCGATCGGCACCCAAAAGGGTGATGAAGTTGAGGGAAAATCCACCATTTTTAGAGAATTTACTCTTTGGAATATCCCCTGATATTTATTCAGCGCGGCAATTCCCTGGTGAAAAGAATCCATTCAAGTTGAGATAATGAGTTGCCTGTCTTATTTACCAGGCAATAAGGGGGGTTATTGTCTTTGGGGGAAAGTGGTATATTCTGCCCATCCATCGTGCAAAATCCAGCATAAGGAAATTAATCATGATCATTTGTCCCTGGTGCGGCACCAATTACATAGATTTTCAATCCAACTGCAAGAATTGCGGTGGGCCATTGCAGGCGGTTGCAGAGGCGAGCGCCGCCTCCGCCCCGGATGGAAGCCTCCCCACACCGCCACCCGCCCCGCGGCCGATTTCCGATAAGTATATTTGGCGGCTCTTGTTTGCCGACGGGTGGGCCATCACTGCATTCGTTTTTGGCCTGCTCGGGTTGATTTTCGCCCTGGTGGGGGGCGGACTCATCGTTGGTATTATCACAGCTTTTGTGGGCATCCCATTTTTCCTGCTTGGAATTGCATTTCTCGGGGCAGGCGGGGGAATCATGATCTGGCGTTATCAGCAGGCGCAGAAAATCGTAAATGTCCTGCGGGTGGGGCAGGCGACCCAGGGGCAGGTCGTCGAACTCCAGGAAAATTATTCCGTCAGCGTGAATGGACAGCATCCCTGGGAAATTCGTTATCAATTCCAGGCTGGCGGACAGGATCATGCAGGGCAGGTATCCACCCTGAACCAGCCGGGACCGAAATTGCAGGTCGGGAAACCTGTATGTGTTCTATATTTACCCACGGACGCGCAATGGAATTCCATTTACCCACACCCATAACTTGACCAGGAGCGGAGCCTGCCTGGTAATTATTTCGGTAAAATATTGGTATCCACGTTTATTTTGGAAAAGAGAAAAATGAATAATTCCTACCCCAGTATCTTCAACGACGTGATTGGTCCCGTCATGCGCGGACCCTCCAGCTCCCACTGCGCCGCCGCGGTCCGCATCGGCAGGATGGTGCGGGACTTGATGGACGGGCAGATCGACAATGTACTGGTCGAATTCGATCCGCAAGGCTCGCTCGCCACCACCCACACCAGCCAGGGTTCCGACATGGGCCTGTTCGCCGGTCTATTGGGTTGGGACACCACCGACGAGCGGCTGCTTGGGTCTGCAGACGCACTCAGGGAAGCCGGGATCAACGTCACCATTAAGGTTACCCCGATCGAGGCCGAACACCCCAACACGTACAAAATGACGGTCTCCAATTCCATGGAGAGTCACATCCTTGTTGCCATCTCCACCGGTGGAGGCATCATTGAAGTGACCAGGTTCGATGGGGTCAGGGTCTCGCTGGCGGGCGATTATTTCGAAACCCTGGTTTTTATAGGTTCAGGTGGAGATCGGCTGCTGGAGCATTTGAAGGCAAATATCCGGGCAGATGAAATTATCCTGTTGGGAGATGGTATTTCCCAATTTATCGAGATCAAATCCCAGAGATTTTTGACCCGCGAGGCCGTCTCCGCGTTGCGCTCCAAATTCGAAATCCTTTCCATCAAGCAGATCGCACCGGTGCTGCCGGTCCTGTCCCGCCAGGAGATGAAGGTTCCTTTCATTACCAGCGCTGAAATGCTGGAATACAACCGTGATAAAAATCTCGACCTGGGGGAGCTGGCGATCCATTACGAATGTGCCCGGGGCGCGCTCACATCCGAGCAGGTGCGGGAAAAGATGGCTGGCATCCTCGATATCATGCAAGCCGGAGTCCGCCTCGGCCTGGCAGGCACGCACTATGCCGACCGGATCCTGGGGTATCAATCCGGGAACTTCCGGACTCAGATGGAAGATCACCGCCTGATCGATGGAGGCGTGTTGAACCAGATCATCATGGATACCACCGCCCTGATGGAGTCGAAGAGCGCCATGGGCTTGATCGTCGCCGCCCCCACGGCGGGATCCTGCGGCGGACTGCCCGGCGCCTGCATCGGGGCTGCTACTGCCATGGGACTTTCCAGTGATGAGCTAACGCGATCCATGCTTGCCGGTGGGATGATCGGGGTATTCATTGCCGCCCACGCCACATTTGCTGCGGAGGTGGGCGGGTGCCAGGCTGAATGCGGCGCCGGGTCGGGGATGGCTGCCGCCGCCCTGGTCACCCTGGCAGGCGGGTCCACCCTGCAGGCGGTCAATGCGGCCTCGATGGCACTCCAAAACGTGCTCGGCATGGTCTGCGACCCGGTCGCCAACCGGGTGGAGGTGCCCTGCCTGGGCAAGAATGTGCTGGCTGCCAGCAATGCCCTCGCCTGCGCCAACATGGCCCTCGCCGGTTTTGACCCGGTCATCCCCCTGGATGAAGTCATCGAAACCATGGATGCGGTCGGGAAGATGCTCCCCTCCGCCCTACGCTGCACCGGCTATGGCGGGCTGTCCGTCACGAAGACCGCCAAACAGATCGAAAAGCGACTGGCTCAGAAATTATAGATAATCTGAAGGATATTCCAATGACGACTGTCATCGATCCTGAAAAACAAAAACAAGCCAAACAATACTCCCGCATCCGGCGCAGGCTCTGGCTGGTGGACACCGCCCTGGGGGCGGTTTACCTGCTGGCATGGCTTTTCTTTGGCTGGTCGCGGGCACTGACTGCCTGGCTGAAAACCTACACCTCCAATGACTGGCTGCTGGTGCTGGGTTTTGTGGCCATTTTTGGCGGCATCGCCTTCGTCCTCGAGCTTCCCCTGGATTACTATTCCGGCTTCACCCTGCCCCACCGCTTCGGCCAGTCCAACCAGGACCTCAAAGGCTGGGTGACCGACCAGTTGAAGGGTCTGCTGATCAGCATACCGATCGGACTGATCGTCGTGGAACTGGTCTACCTGGCGCTGCGCTCCACCGGCGGCTGGTGGTGGTTGTGGACCGCGGCAGGGATGCTGGTCTTCACCGTCCTGCTCAGCAACCTCGCCCCCATCCTGATCATGCCGTTATTCAACAAGTTTGTCCCCCTTGGTGACGAGCATGCCGAATTGGCTGATCGTTTGATAAAGCTGGCCGAACGCGCCCACACCAAAGTGCGCGGCGTGTTCAAGTTCGATATGTCCAAGCGGACGAAAGCTGCCAACGCCGCCCTCACCGGGCTGGGCAATACCCGCCGCATCGTCCTGGGCGATACGCTGATCAACGAGTTCACCACCGACGAGATCGAGTCCGTTCTTGCGCACGAGCTGGGGCACCAGGTCCACAAGGATATCCCCATCCTGATCGCCTTCAGCACGCTGATGACCCTGGGCGGGCTTTACCTGGCTTCGCTGGGAGTCACCTGGGCTGCCGCCCATTTTTCCTTCAGCGGACCCGGAGACATTGCCGGGCTGCCGGCGCTGGGGATCGTCCTGGGCGCCTTCGGGCTGGTCACCCAGCCGCTCGGGAACCTGGTTTCGCGCTGGCGCGAGCGCCTGGCAGATGAGTATTCCCTGCAAAGCACCGCCCACCCCGCCGCCTTTGCATCCGCTTTTATCCGCCTGGCGAACCAGAACCTGGGCGAAGTGGACCCGGAGAAGTGGGTGGTGTTCATGTTCTACGACCACCCGCCGCTGGGTGAACGCATTAAAATGGCGGAAGGTTGGAATAGGGAGATTGCGTAAAGGGATTGGAGGGACGGTTGCCATCCAAGGTTGAAAAAATTACCGAAGATGATCCGCTGATCATTGCGCCGTGCGGCATAAACTGCAGCCTGTGCCGCGCCTATGTCCGGGATCGCAATCCCTGTCCCGGCTGCCGGGGGGAAGCCAGCAACAAGTCGAACTCGTGCCTTAATTGTGCCGTCAAGAATTGTAAAGAGCTCGCCGCCGGCGGGTATCAGTTTTGCTATTCCTGCGCCAGTTATCCTTGCGCTAAATTGCTCCATCTTGACCTGCGTTACCGCACCAGGTACCGGGTAGGTGTCATTGCAAACCTGGAGCGCCTCCAGGCTGTTGGAGCGGGTCGGTTTGTGGACGAGGAAGCCGCCAAATGGTCCTGCCCGCAATGCGGCGCGCGCCTTTGCATGCACAAGCCGCAGTGCCTCAACTGTGGCTGCACTTGGTAGGTCAAATAGTGCGACTACTCACTTAGGGTGCAGCCTGACGATAACGGCGATTAATCATCTGGATAAGCTGTAATTGCATCATATGCAGGGTAAGCAAAATAGCCTGGATGCAAAGGAGATGAATGCGATGACTACTGACAACCAGAAAGAAACAGTCAGGAAAAACATCAAGAAAGCCCAGCAGAAATGGCAGGAAATGACTCCTCGGGAACGCGCGATCGCTCAACCGGAAGGAAGGAAGCGAGCGAAACCCGGAACAAAAGGGGAGGGTGATTATTTCCGTATTGTTTTACGACCGAAGGGGGAATTCACCACGTTCCGTTATCATGATGTTGGCGAAAAAGGCCATATTCTACGCCTGGCTGGTAAAAGAAGCAGCGGGTCCTGGGACACGCAAGTCTGGCTGATCAGCAAGAACGATGCCCACATGGAAGGCGATACCCTGGTTGCCGATACCGAGGATGCCAGGAAATTGATCGAAACCTTGGGATCAAAACCCAAACATGTTAAGGGAGACGTGTTTGAGGCGAAAGACAGGCCCAATGTTCCTGAAAGTGAAAAGCCAACCGAGGCACAAAAGAGAGCCAGGGTCAAAAATATAAAAAAAGCCCAACAAGCTCGTCCGGCTCGCACAACGAAAAAAGAGTAAGTCGAACGAGCAAAGTCTGTGGCAAACCAAAAGCGCATCACCGACCCATAAGGGACAAAATATGAATGATCTGATCAAAAAACTCAATGGGGCAAACATGGATATTGATTTGGCGACCCCCAGGAACATGATTGCGTGGGAACAGGATGGATGTCCCTGGAATGCAGCTGAAAAGACGAATGCGCATAAATGTGCAGTAAAGAATGTTTCCATTTGTCGCTGTTTCTGCGGCGTTGAATATATGGACACACTCTTATGTTGTTATCCGCACCCCAACCCTCTCGAAAATAAAAAGTTGTGAAATAACCATGAAAAAGCCGTGGGTGGGATTCAAACTGGTTCCATTACTTATCCTGCTGATGGTCGCGGGCGGTTGCGCGCCGGGAGTGGCCTCCCCACAAAATGTTGCTGGCTGCCCATCGGGGACGGACTGTTCCGCCATCAGCCTGACTCTGACAGTAGCAGCCTACACACCGGCGCCTGGCGACCTGGGCTGGGGCGAGGTGCACGGCCGGGTGACCGACACCATCAATGGATCGCCCATCGCGGGAGCCACCGTCGATTGCACGCACAGGTCCAACCATCCCGTAAGGTTGTGCTCCGGGTCTGTAACGACCACCAAAGACGGCATCTTTGTTTTTCCGCATATTTTCTTCACGGAAACCGACAGCATCGAATTATCCGCCAGCCATCCACTTTACGGCGGGGATTTCATCCGCCAGGTGTTCTTCTCTGTTCCCAGTTTATATATCAACTTTTCACTGCCGGTGATCGATCTCACCGCACACCCATGCTGCACTGCCCCCGCCTGCGGCGATAATGAGGTGTTGTCCTGCCCGGGTGTCTGTACCTGCGGCTGCGGTACCACCTGCGTTACCAAAACCCCCACGCCTCCCGGGTTCCCCACCCAAACGCCGTCCATTTCACCCACGCCGTACATCTCTCCAACACCGTAAAACCGATCCTGGGTGGAGTAATTACATTGGAAAGATAGGGGATGTTGCTGTTATAGAATATTGGTTATACACGCCATTTACATATCATGCAAAAATGCATGTTATGTAAATGTTTTTATTAAATTAGTTGGGCACCGGAGCCTCCTGAGTTTATCATCCACCCCATTTTCTAGTATTTTATCGAGTAAAACTTGAAATTTCGGGACACTAGCCGGAGTTTGGGGATGGGCTACAATTGAATA
>Ga0209638_1000216_pt1 | contig 38461 bp, 32 predicted proteins | sample BarGraNGADG00211_FD_184490 | JGI IMG/M metagenome (GOLD analysis project Ga0209638, IMG submission 184490) | Arctic peat soil microbial communities from Barrow, Alaska - Barrow Graham LP Ref core NGADG0002-211 (SPAdes) (version 2) | ecosystem: Environmental > Terrestrial > Soil > Wetlands > Peat...
CCAGGGTGCCGTCCGCGACCAGCCGGTGGACCAGGGGCCGACGTCGCGCCTCGCTGTCGTAGTGGACGCCGTTGGCATAAGGCAGGAATCCCAGGCCGTTCGTCACGGCACGCAGCTCCGGACCGAAAGAGTCGGTGGTGCCGCCTTCATACCAGCAGATCGAGCCGGCCGACACGCCGGCCAGGACGACCCCGGCCAACCACACGCGGCGCAAGATCTCATCGAGACCGTGCACCCGCCATACGGCCAGGAGGTTGGCCACCGAACCACCGTTGACCCACACGACGTCCTGGCTCATCAGGTGTCCCTCGATGTCTTCCAGGTTCGGCATCGAGAACAGGCTCAGATGGGTGAGGTTGAAGCCGGCCACCCGACCGGCCTCGGACATGTCCATCTGGAAACGGGGGTCGTCGCCGGAAGCGGTGCTCACGTTGCACACCCTGGGGACAACTCCAGAGGCGCCGGACAGATCAACGGCATAGTGGAGCAGGTCGGCGAACTGAAAGCGCAGACGGTCGTGCTCCCTGTAGCCCCCGGACGTTGCGAGGATCGTCGGTGAGTCAGTAGCCATGTCGAAAGAATAGGGGTCGCCATCGCCGTGCAGCCGCTCGTGCCCGGTTACACCATCACCGGTGAGCTGAGCTCGAACGCGGCCGGGTCGATGTGGTCGGCGGTGCGCAGCCATGACGAACGCAGGCTCGTCGTGAAGATCGTCAGGGTGCCTGACATGACGAGGGCACTGGCGCAGGCAGCCCGCACCATGGACGTGGTTGCCCGGTTGAACAACGAGCATCTGGTCCGTCAGCACGATGCAGTCCCTCTTTCGGACAACACGCTGGCTTTGATCCTTGACGACGTCGCTGGCGACCGCCTGGTCGATGTCCTCGGCGCGCGGTCGCGGCTCACTCCCGGCGAGATCGTCACCGCTGTCGCGCCGCTGTTCGCGGCCCTGGCCGACCTGCATTCCGCTTGTGTCGTGCACGGGGACCTGGACCCCGAGAAGGTTCTGTTCAGCCTCGACGGCAAACCGCTGATCAGCGACCTGGGGGTGGCTCGTCTGCGGGGACCGCAAAGGGGCACGAGCGATCGGGCGTTGGGTTTCGTGGCGCCAGAGCTTCTCGCTGATGCTGAGCCCACGTCCGCGTCCGACGTCTATGCCATGGCGGCGATCGGCTGGCTCTGTCTCACGGGGGCACCACCGCCGGGGGCACCACCGCCGGGGGCACCACGCCAGGTCGTGACGGCTGTGAAGCCCGAGACATTCCCTCGGCTGGTGCAGGTGCTGGCCTCGTGCCTGTCCGCCGACCCCGCGGCACGGCCATCCGCAGGGGTCGCCGCAGCCAGCGTCTTCGACGCGGCGTCAGCAGAGCCGGTCCGGCTGGGATCGGTCTCTGACCCTGCATCGGACATCACGCGGCGAGTTCGCGCTTCCGCGGTCTCTGCCCCCACCGTGACGCCACCGTTGACCGTGAAGCCACGCAGGCTGGCCCTTGTCATCGGCGTCGCTGTCCTCCTCGTGGCTGTGGCGCTCGGAGTCGGCGCGACGTGGTCATTGCGACGTCCGCCAGTCGCCGTACAACCGGTGTCGGCCCGATCGACACGTCCTTCGACGAGGCCGGTAACGGCCGCTTCCTCGAACGCCGATCCGAACACGACAGCCCGGAGTATCACCGACGTGGTGACGGCGCCCGACTCACCACGGACCGCAACGGTGGGCCTGCTCCAGGCGCTGGTTGACGCGCGGGCACTGGCCTATGGTGCGCGTAATCCGGCGCTGCTGGATCTGGTCTATGCCCCTGGAGCCACAAGAGCCCTCGCTGACCGGTCCAACATCGCCACGTCCTTGAGGAACGGGGCGACCTACCTGGGCCTCAGCTTCGTCGTCAAGGACGTGGTCTTCCTCGATGGAACGCCCGACACTGCGCGGATCCGGGCCACCATCGTCACGCCGGCCTATGAGACCGGCCAGGCGGATGGGCGCAAGGTCCCGCATCCTGAAGAGACCGTCGGGCCATCTGTCTTCACGCTGGACCTCGCGCCGGACGGTTGGCGAATCCTGCGTTTGACCACGCCATAGAACCGCCACAGAACCGAGGTCGAAGGCCACTCCATCGAGCGGTCGTGTCGGTGAAGTCGCACAGATCGACCGACGGGACACAGATTCGGTCGATCTGTGCGACTTCACCGGCGAAACCTGGCGCTGCTGGCGAAACCTGGCGCTATTGGCTCGGGTCGACCAGCCAGCGCATGGCGCGCTCGATGGTGTCGTGATCGAACACGAACCCCGATGCGGTCAGAACGCTGGGCAGGATCCGGTCGCTGGCCAGGACGTCGCTGGCGAACTCGCCCAGGATGACCTTGAGTGCGAGGGCCGGGGCGGGCAGCAGTGCGGGACGCCCCAGGACGGTGCCGAGAGCCTTCATCACCTCGGCCTGGCGCAAGGGCTGTGGGCTGACGAGGTTGACCGGTCCGGCGAGGTCCTGGTCGATCAGATGGGCCAGCGCCCGGACCTCGTCGTGCAGCGTGATCCAGCTCCAGTACTGGCGCCCGGTGCCGAGCGGACCCGCCAGCCCCAGCCTGGCAAGTGGGAGCACCCGTTCCATGGCTCCGCCGTGGGGGGACAGGACGAGTCCGGTGCGCGCCAGGACGACGCGTAGCCCCGCCTTCTGCGCCGGGCTGGCCGCGGCCTCCCAGGCGCGCACGACATCGGCCAGGAATCCCTGTCCTGCCGCGCTGTCCTCGGTCAGAATCCTTTCGCCGCGGTCCCCGTAGACGCCGATTGCCGAACCACTGACCAGCGCGATGGGCTCGCCGAGATCGGCCAGTGCTGTGGCAATCGTGGCGGTCCCGTTGACACGGGAGGAAAGGATCTCGTGCTTGTATGCCGGGGTCCAGCGATGGTCGCCTACGCCCGCCCCCGCAAGGTGAACGACGGCCGTGAGACCCGAGAGGTCACTGGGGTCGAGTGTTCGCGAGGTCGGGTCCCAACCGATCTCACCCGGTGACGGCCGGCGACGGACGAGATGCACCACATCGTCGCCCCGGGCGCGCAGGAAAGCCGATAACGCGCTGCCGATGAGGCCGGAAGCACCGCTGATGGCAACGCGTTGTGGCAAACCCGTGTGCGGCATACGGCCGGGTGGTCTAAAGGCCGAGGGATGCCTCGAAGGCACCCTCTTCGAGGCGGCCCTTGATGGTGTTCAGGAATCGTGAGGCCTCAGCACCATCAACAACACGATGGTCGTAAGAGAGCGCCAGATAGACCATCGAGTGGATCGCAATGGTCTCGCCCCCGTCGTTGTCCTTGACCACGACGGGACGCTTGACCACCGCGCCGGTGCCGAGGATGGCGACGTTGGGCTGGTTGATGATCGGAGTGTCGAACAAGGCGCCACGACTACCGGTGTTGGTGAGCGTGAACGTCCCTCCGCCAAGCTCGTCGGGAGAGACGTTGCTCGTGCGAGTCCGCTCGGCCAGGTCGGCGATCTTGCGGGACAGCCCCGCGATGTTGAGATCACCGGCGTCCTTGATCACCGGCACGAGCAGGCCGCGGTCGGTGTCGACGGCAACCCCTAGATTCTCGGATCCGTGATAGGTGATCTCGTCACCTTCAACGCTGGAGTTGACGGACGGGTGGGCTTTGAGGGCCTCCACCGCAGCAACCGCGAAGAATGGCAGGAAGGTGAGCTTGATGCCCTCCCGGGTTTCGAAGTCACGTTTGGCCTTGTCGCGCAGTCTCGCGATCTTTGTGACATCGACCTCGACCACGGTAGTGAGCTGCGCGGAGATGTGAAGCGACTCGACCATGCGTGCTGCAATGACCTTGCGGAGCCGGCTCATCTTCTCCGTGGTCCCGCGTTTGGAGGTGACACCCGCGGGAGCTGCCGGGGTCATGCTGGCTGGGGCCGGAGCCGAGGGTATTGGAGCAGCTGCCGCTTTGGCAGCCGCGGCTGCGTCGAGCACGTCCTGCTTGCGGATCCGGCCCCCGACGCCGGTGCCCTTGAGAGTCGCGAGGTCGACATCGTTGTCGCTGGCCAGCTTTCGCACCAAGGGTGTGACGTATGCCGCGGCCTCAGATCCGCCGGACGACGGCACCGCCGAAGCAGCGGCCGCCGGATCATCCGTCGCAGGAGCTGGGGTGGATGGTGCAGCAGCTGCAGGCTCAGGAGCAGGATGCTCGGGAGCAACCGGTGCGGGAGCAACCGGTGCGGGAGCAACCGGTGCGGGAGCAACCGGTGCGGGGGCGGGGGCCGAGGGCTGCTCGGGCGCGGGCGCGGCCTGTGCCACGGCGGCCTGCCCACCGATGATGGCCAGATCCGCACCAACGGGAACGGTCTCGTCCTCGCCGACCAAGATCTTGGTGATCGTGCCCGCCAGCGGTGACGGGATCTCGGTGTCGACCTTGTCCGTCGACACCTCGAGCAGCGGCTCGTCGACCGCTATCTGGTCACCCTCGGCCTTGAGCCAACGAGTGACTGTGCCCTCGGTCACCGACTCGCCAAGGGCCGGCATGCTGACAGTTGTGCCGCCGGAGACCACTTCGTCCGGGACAGCCGACGCGGCCGCTGCGGGCGTTTCGGGTGCTTCAACCGCTGCGGCGGGCGCAGGTTCGGCGGCCGGCTCGCCTTGTTCCGCAGCTGGCGCTTCCTGCTCCGTGACGGGCTGCGCCTGCTCCGTGACGGGCTGCGCCTGCTCCGTGACGGGCTGCGCCTGCTCCGTGACGGGCTGCGCCTGCTCCGTGACGGGCTGTGCCTGCTCCGTCGGGGGCTCTGCCGCTGGCGCGGCAGATTCAGAAGGAGCCGTCGCACCTTCGCCGATAACGGCGAGATCCGCGCCAACCGGCACGGTCTCGTCCTCAGCCACCAGGATCTCCTGCAACGTGCCGGCGACGGGCGACGGGATCTCCGTGTCGACCTTGTCGGTGGACACCTCCAGCAACGGCTCGTCGAGGGCCACTGTGTCCCCGACGTTCTTCAGCCAGCGCGTCACGGTCCCCTCCGTGACAGACTCCCCAAGGGCCGGCATGGTCACGCGTTCAGACATGAGTTGCGGTCTCCTCGTTGTGCGGTGCGACGGTCACTGACTAGGGACTGGATATGGCTGCGTAGCTGGATGCGGTTGCGTTCTGGATACGGCTGGGTTTCTGAATTCGGATTGCGGCGCGCTGACGTCGGCGGACTCAGGCGTGGGCGTGCAGTGGCTTCCCGGCCAGGGCCAGGTGGGCCTCGCCGAGAGCTTCGTTCTGGGTCGGGTGAGCGTGGATGAGCTGCGCGACGTCGGAGGGCAAGGCCTCCCAGTTGTAGATCAGCTGTGCTTCGCCGACCTGCTCGCCGATGCGGGCGCCGATCATGTGCACACCGACGACCGGGCCGTCCTTCTGGCGAACGAGCTTGATGAAGCCCTGGGTCGCCAGGATCTGGCTCTTGCCGTTGCCGCCGAGGTTGTAGTCGTACGTCTCGATCTCGGCGAACTTCTCTCTGGCCTGCGTCTCGGTGTAGCCAACTGACGCGATCTCGGGCTCGCAGTACGTGACCCGCGGGATGCCCATCTCGTCGATCACCGGCGGGTTGAGCCCGGCTATCTGCTCTGCGACGAAGATGCCCTGGCCGAAGCCGCGGTGGGCCAGCTGCAGACCGGGCACGATATCTCCGACGGCATAGATGCCGTCGACGTTGGTCTGGCAGCGCTCGTTGGTCAGGACGAAACCTCGGTCGATGGTGACGCCGGCCTCTTCGTAGCCCAGACCGGCGGTGACCGGACCACGGCCCACGGCCACCAGCAAGAGGTCGGCCTCGATGGTCTCACCGGACTCCAGCGACACCTGCACAACGTCACCGGACTGGGTGGCACCAGAGAACTTCACACCGGTCTGGAAGCTGATCTTGCGCTTGCGGAAGGCCCGCTCGAGCTGCTTGGAGATTGCCTCGTCCTCCGCCGCCACCAAACGGGGGAGCGCCTCGATGATCGTGACCTCCGAGCCGAACGACTTGAACACGGAAGCGAACTCGACGCCGATGACGCCACCACCCAGGACCACGACTCGCGCAGGGACATGGTCGAGGAAGAGCGCCTGGTCGCTGGTCATGATCTTGCCGGCGATGTCCAGGCCAGGGAGCGACTTGGCGTAGGAACCGGTGGCCAGGACGACGTTCTTGCCGACCAGCTGGCGGCCTGCGACCTCGACGGTGTTCTTGGCAACGAGACGACCCTCGCCCTCGACAAGCTCGATGCTCTTGGACTTCACCAAGCCCTGAAGGCCCTTGTAGAGGCGCTCCACGACGCCATTCTTGTAGGCGTTGACTCCGCTCATGTCGACCGACTCAAAAGTGGTCTTGACCCCGAACTGCTCGCCCTCGCGGGCCGTGTCGGCGACCTCCGCGGCATGCAGGAGCGCCTTGGTCGGGATGCAGCCCATGTGCAGGCAGGTACCCCCCAGCTTCCCCTTCTCGACCAGGGCCACGGTCAGGCCGAGCTCGGCGGCCCGCAGGGCGCAGGCATAACCACCGCTGCCTCCACCGAGGATCACGATGTCGAACGAGTTCGCGGCGGTAGCCGACATTGCGGATGCTCCCTTGCGTGTGCGCATCTGACCGGACGTCGCCCCTGGGTCGTTGCGCACGCGTCTGCGCACGGCTCACCACGGGAGGTCGTACAGCATCTTGCCATTGATCAGGGGCACAGCCGCAAGTAGGGACGCGTGGCGAACGGCCATCCGCGCACGACGAGGGATGCGGGGTCATAGAGTCTTCGCATGACGTGGTTGGAAATACCCGCAAGTGGAGCTGCCGGATGAGGTGGCCCGGAAGGCTGCGTCGGCACCGCGCACCTCAGCGATCCGGGCCCGTCGACGGACCTGGGATGACGGTGGACATCAAGGCGGTCCGGGATCACCTCGCGTCCTTCGTGAGCAGCAGGCGTGGGGTTGAGGCTTTCGTCGAGCCGCCGACCAACGTCACCGCGACCACCGTGGTGCTGATTGCGCACGACGGCGAGTGGACCCGGCGAGCGGTGGGCTCCCGGGAGGCGGCGTTCGAGCTGCCGCGGGCACTCGGAATACCGGTGTATGACGTCAACCAGACCGGCTATCCCTCGCGCATGCGCGAGTGGAACTCCAGACAGCGCAAGGGTTCCCAGTAATGCGGTGGTATGCCGTGTCCTCTCGTGCCAAAGTTGGGAACACAGTGACGAAGGAGAGCATCCATGACCAAAGATGCAGACAAGCCCGACAGTGACGAGCCGGCCGCTGTGACCTCGGCCGAGGATGTGAAGCGCAAGTTCCGCGAGGCACTGGACAGGAAGCATGCCCACGGCGGACGTGACGTCTCCGATGACGGCGAGAACGCGAAGATCCATGGGGCACACGGACCGGCCAAGGCGCAGCAGATGTTCCGGCGCAAGAGCGGCGGCTGATCACCACCGGGTCGCTCATCGACCATCAGGCACGGAGGAGGGAAGCGACCACGGTGACGTGGCGGCTTCCCTCCTTGGTGTGAGCTGTATGCCGAGTAGTCAGGCCTGGGACTCGGCGATCCCCACAAGGGTGCGGACTCCGAAGCCTGTGCCCTGTTTCGGGGTATAGCCCCACGGTGTCTTGTCGTTGAACGCTGGTCCGGCGATGTCGAGATGGGCCCACGGAATCGGTCGGCCATTCTTGTCATTGCCGATGAACTCGCCCAGGAACCAGCCCGCGAAGATGACAGCGGTTGGCCCTGACTGCAACAGGTCGGCGACGGGGGAGTCCAGGCTGGGTCGGATATCCTCGAGCAGCGGGAAGGGCCACATCGGCTCGCCGACAGCGTCAGCGATCGTCATGACGCTGTCGCGCAGGTCGTCGTCGTTGCTCAGGACCGCCGCAGTGCGGTCGCCCAGGGCGGCCACGGCGGCGCCGGTCAGGGTGGCGATGTCGATGATGAGGTCGGGCCTCTTCTCCGAGGCCAGAGCGAGACCGTCGGCCAGGACCATCCGTCCTTCGGCGTCGGTGTTGTTGAGCTCGACGGTCTTGCCACCGCGCATCGTGACGACATCGTCCGGGCGGCACGCGCCGGTCCCTGGCATGTTCTCGGCCAGGCAGAGGTATGCGCTGACCTCGACCGGCAGGCCGAGCTCGGCGATGGCGAAGACGGCGGCGGCGACCGCGGCAGCGCCCGCCATATCGCACTTCATGGTGGTCATGCTCTTGCCGGGCTTGATGGTCAGGCCGCCGGAGTCGAAGGTGATGCCCTTGCCGACGAGCGCGACGTGCTTTTGTTGCTTGCGTGCCTGGGCCGGCTTGTAGTGCAACGTGACCAGGCGAGGCGGGCGGGCCGAGCCGCCGCCAACCGCCAGATGACCCCCAAAACCGCCACGAGCCAGACCTCTCTCGTCCAGCACCGAGAACGTGACGCCGCTGCCGTCCGCGCGCTTCTTGATCTCGGCCGCAAATGTTGCCGGGTAGAGGTTGTTCGGGGCCTGGTTGACCAGGTCCCGCGTGTACGTCGTGGCCTCGCCGAGAGCGATGGCCCGCTTGATGGCAGTGCGCAGGGACCGGTCCCGTGCTGCCGGCGATACGACGGTGAGGAGCTTGACGGGAGCTGAGGTCAGGCCGGCGGTGGCGCTTCTGAGCGTGTAAGCCCCGAAGAGCGCACCCTCAGCGGCGGCGGCGGCCTCATCAACGCCATCTCCCGGAGCCACCACGACGGCCGAGGAAAGACCGCTGAGCTGGCGTGTCGCAGACCCGACTGCGCGGCGGACGGCTTCGGCGCCCAGGGTCTCACCCTCGACCGGCGCCAGGCCGGCGCCGGCAACGACGACAAGTGCGGCTGTGATGCCGGGCACGGAGACCAGCTTGATGACCTCGTCAGCGACACCCTTGGCCCTGAGCGTCAACAGCGCTGACTCAAGGTGTGCAACGGTCTCGTCGCTCAGGCCGTGACCCTGCACAAGAGCGGCACCCTCGTCTGTCTGGACCGAGACGAGGACGAGCGCATCACCCTTCAGGTTGGCTGCGGGGCGGTCGGACACCTTCAACGTGGTCACGGTCATTGTCCTTCGTGTCTGGGGCTGAGATGCGGCAGATGTGCGCCTCACCGGGGCGAGAGTCCTGAGCCGTCCTTGCTGAGGATAGCCACGGCCGATTCCCGATACGGTGGCCACATGACTGACGCCGTTCTCAAAACGTCCCCCCTCCATGATCGTCACCTGGCGCTTGGCGCGAAGATGGCAGACTTCGGCGGCTGGGAGATGCCGATCGAGTACCCGGGCGGGGGTGTCGTACGCGAGCACACGGCCGTCCGTGAGCGAGTGGGGATCTTCGACGTCAGCCATCTGGGCAAGGCCAGCGTGAAGGGTCCGGGCGCGGCGGCATTCATCAACTCCACGTTGACCAACGACCTGGGGCGCATCCACGAAGGCAAGGCGCAGTACACGCTGTGCTGCGACGAGACCGGCGGGGTGGTCGATGACCTGATCGTCTATCTGCGCGCAGCCGACGATGTCTTCCTTATTCCCAATGCTTCCAACACTGCTGAGGTCGTGCGTCGGCTGCATGCGGCCGCGCCACAGGGTCTGCAGGTCGAGAATCTGCACGATGACTTTGCCGTCATCGCGGTCCAGGGGCCCGAGAGCGACGAGGTCCTCCAGGCTCTGGGCCTGCCGACCGGCCATGAGTACATGTCGTTCGTCGAGACCGAGTGGAGCGGCAAGCCGCTCATCGTCTGCCGCACCGGCTACACGGGTGAGCACGGCTACGAGCTTGTCCCGCGCTGGGACGACTCGCTGGCACTCTGGGACGCGCTCATTGCGGCGGCGGCACCCTATGACGGGCTGCCCTGCGGCCTCGGGGCGCGAGACACGCTGCGAACCGAGATGGGCTACCCGCTGCATGGCCACGAGCTGAGCATGGACATCTCACCGGTACAGGCGCGTGCCGGCTGGGCCGTTGGCTGGAAGAAGGAGGCCTTCTGGGGGAAGGACGCCCTGGCGGCCGAGAGGGCCGAAGGCCCCAAGCGGGTCAACTGGGGTCTGCTGGCCACCGGTCGTGGTATTCCGCGTTCACACTGCGCGGTCAAGGGCGCCGATGGTGCTGCGCTGGGCGAGATCACCTCCGGAACGTTCTCCCCGACCCTGAAGCAGGGAATCGCGTTGGCGTTGCTCGGTGCGACCGTCAAGGAGGGCGACGAGGTCGTCATCGACGTGCGCGGCCGCGACGTGACCGCCAAGGTCGTCAAGCCCCCGTTCGTCCAGGTCCAGGTGCGCGAAAACTGAGCAATAGCACGGTTGACGCTCAAATCCATTGATCTGCAACGTGATCCGGCGTCCGCCCGTGCTCAGATGTCGTAGACCTCGAAGGTGACGGCGTGCTCCACGCCCATGGCCTTGCCACCACCGCCGAGGATCATCCCAAGCAGATCCCGCGGTGCCGGATAGTCCTGACCCAGGCCCTGGAGATAAGCCCGATGTGCCTCCAGCGACGCCACTCCAGCGTCGAGGTGTCCGGTCACGTCCACCCCGTGGGTGTGCTCGGATGAGCCAGCCATACACACCCATCTGACACCGCTCCATGGCTCGAGGCCTTCGTCAGCCAGCTCGGGGTGGATCCAACGGTTGCCGGCATCCTTGGACGCGTCCAGTGCCGCGAGCCCGACGGCGCGGTGGTCGGCCTGGTTGGTGCCGCCGCCCGCGAACCGCTCGTGGTGGGTGAGGGTGATGACGACCTCGGGCTTGTGGATGCGGATTGCGCGGGCGATGTCGCGACGCAGAGGCAGGCCGTACTCGACCATGCCATCGTCGTAGCTCAGGAACTCCACGACATCGACACCCACCTCGGCTGCCCCGTCGCGCTCCTCATGAGCCCGAACCGCCGCCGCCTCGCTTGGCGGGACACCGTCGATCCCGGCCTCGCCATGGGTGGCCAGCAGGTAGGTGACGATCTTGCCCTGTTGCACCCAGTGATCGACCGCAGCGGCAAGGCCGTACTCGAGATCGTCGGGGTGCGCGGCCACGCAGAGCGCCCGTGACCAGGACTCGTCGAAAGAAGGGAGGACCTGCTCGTGGCGTGATCGATGGTCGCTCATGTCGGGTCACGCTACACAGCGGTCAAACGCCGGGCGACCGATCGCGAAGACAGGACGTACCGTCCTGGTTGACCCTCGCGTACGGCATTAGGGTCGTAAGTTCTTGCGACCCTTGCTCAGAGGTGGACTCGTGACAACGATCGACGACCGACAACGCGGCGAGCTTGGCCAGCAATGACCCTGCCTGAGCGTCCGGAACCCCTGCTGCCGTTGGGGTTACGTCTGCGTGACCGTCGAGTCGTGGTTGTGGGCGGGGGTCCGGTGGCCCTTCGCCGCGTTGGTGCTCTGCTTGCAGCTCGCGCCGACGTCACCGTGGTGTCGCCCGCCGCAGTGGCGGCATTGGAGGATCTCGCCGAGCGCGGCCGGATCCACTGGCATCAGCGGCCCTACGAGCCGGGTGACCTACAGGACGCCTGGCTCGCCATGGCCTGCACGGCCGACGCCGAGGTCAACGCGTGGGTGCTTGCCGCGGCGGACGAGGCCCGCATCTTCTGCCTCCGTGCTGATGACGCCTCGAGGGCCTCAGCGTGGATGCCGGCCACCGGCCGCCGAGGACGCGCCACCGTGAGTGTCCATGCCGACCGTGACCCACATACCGCTGCTGCACTGCGTGATGCCGCTGTCGCTGCGGTGGAGGCAGCGTTACGGGAGGACGCCCAGCCGGGAAGCCGACGCCGCTCAGAGGCAGCCGGCTCAGGCAGGGTGATTCTCGTTGGCGGAGGTCCTGGCGATCCGGAGCTGTTGACCCTCAAGGGGTTTCAGGCACTGGCCGATGCCGATGTCGTCGTCGTCGACCGACTGGCGCCGCTGGCAGCTCTGGACGGGCTGCGTGAGGGTGTCGAGATCATCGACGTCTCGAAGATCCCCCGTGGGCGTTTCACGCCCCAGGAGGAGATCAACGACGTCCTGGTTCGTCGAGCGCGTGAGGGTCGCGTCGTGATTCGGCTCAAGGGGGGAGACCCGTTCGTGTTCGGGCGCGGCCAGGAAGAGGTCATCGCGTGCCAGGAGGCCGGAGTCCCGGTAGAGGTCATCCCCGGCGTCTCGTCGGCGATAGCGGCACCCGAGCTGGCCGGCATACCTCTCACCCATCGCGGAGTGTCGCAGGGATTCACCGTGGTCTCCGGACACGCATCCCCGGAGGATCCGCGGAGCACCCTGGACTGGGTGGCCTTGGCGCGTGGAGGCACAACGCTCGTCATCCTCATGGGTGTGGAGACACTCTCGTCCATCGTTGGCGCGCTGGTTGACGCAGGACGTGACGGGGACACCCCCGTCGCGTGCGTGATGGACGCGGGTCTGGCCAGCCAGCAGGTCGTCGTCACCACCCTGGCCCTGGTCGTCAGCTCCGGCCCCCCGCCAGGGCTGCGTTCTCCCGCCGTGATCGTCATCGGAGCCGTTGCCGCGTTCGCCGCCAGATAGCGGTTGCCTGCTGGATAAGGTGACGTCCATGACTGATGAGTGGACGTGGTCCTACCTTGACGCCGACGCCATGGCGATGACTGGTGAGTCGCTGGACGCGACCGGGTTTCCCTCACAGAGCGAAGCCGAGAGCTGGCTCGGTGAGCAGTGGCGGAAGCTGATCGACGTCGGTGTTGAAGGGGTCACGCTCCAGCACGAAGGCACCGTGGTCTACGGACCCATGAGCCTGCGCGCGGCTCAGTGAGCGGCTCCGGAAGCGCTCTTCCGCTGGGCCCAGGGTTGGTCCGGGACATTGAGCATCAGGTGCGCACAGCGCAGAGTCAGTGGCACTCGCCGGCCGTGAGCGCTGGCGTCGTCCGGGACGGCCTGCTCGTGTGGTCCACCCACATCGGCTCGGCACGGCTGGATCCGATGGCGACGCCCACCGACGATACGCAGTACATGATCGGTTCGATCACCAAGACGTTTACGGCGGTGCTCATCATGGCGCTGCGCGATGCGGGCAAGCTGTCGCTGGACGACCGGCTCGAGCGGTATCTTCCGCAGACCAGACACGGCGCATTGACCATCCGTTCGATGCTTGCGCACGCCTCCGGCCTGCAGCGTGAGCCGGTCGGCCGGATCTGGGAGAACCTGGACGCGCCGGACAGGGAGCGGCTGCTGCGCGAGCTCGAGGACGCCGAGCAGGTTCTCCCCTCCCACTTCGCCTTCCACTACTCCAACCTCGCATTCGGGCTGCTGGGACAGATCGTGGAACAGATCGAGGGCCGGGCCTGGGGTGACGCCGTCGCCGAGCGCGTCCTCGGGCCACTGGAGATGAGGGCCACTGGTCTCGCCCCTGATCGCGAAGGCCGGGCTCTGGGCTACCAGGTTCATCCGCACACCGCAGTCGCGACGCTCGAACCGCAGTTCGAGCTCAACGCGACGGCACCTTTTGGCGGACTCTGGAGCACGGTTGCCGACCTCGGACGCTATGCCGCATTCGTCGCTGACCCGATCGAGGAGATCCTCTCGCCCGACACCATGGACGAGATGTGCCAGCCGGTGATCATGGCCGACGTCGAGGGCTGGACCCGGGCCTACGGACTGGGCTATGACCTGCAGCGCACCGGCGAAAGGGTCCTGGCCGGTCACGGGGGGGCGATGCCCGGCTTCTTGGCCGGCCTACGCGTACGGCGCCAGGACCGGGTCGGGGCGGTGGTCTTCGCCAACTGCACCGCAGGCGCCGAGACCGTGGCGCTCGCCGGTCAGCTGGTCAACGCCGTCCTTGATGCCGAGCCCGAGCTGGCCCCTGTCTGGACCCCGTCCCAGCCTCAAACGGACTTCGACGGCATGCTAGGCAGCTGGTGGACCGAGGGCGCGGAGGTCATCTTCGAGGTGCGCGACAACGCCCTCTGGTCGCGGATCCCCGGTGGCCTGTCCATCGCAGACACGCGCTTCGCCCGCATCGACTCCGATCGCTTCCGTGCGGTGGTCGGACGGGAACGCGGTGAGCTGCTCGAGATCACCCGAGGATCGGGCGGCGACGTCGAGCGGATGCACTTCGCGACGTACGCACTCACCCGTGCTCCGACGGCGTTCGCGGACCTGCTCGACTGAGCGGTTTGGTTGACCTGCTCGGGTGAGCAGTTCAACTTTTCGGGTCGGGACCTACGTGCGCTTGAACCCGCTCGCGATCTTGGGACTTGCACGGGCGATCTGGGGACGTGGCAGCCGCGAGCGTCGCATCTGGAAGGCGCGCATCACGGCATACATGGCTGATCCGCGAGGTGGAGCCTCGCCAAACTTTGCGACGATCTTCGCCTTCATGCGTCGCCACATCAGGAAGGCGTCCAGCACGCCGATCACCACCAGGCCGTAGACCAGGACGAACACCAACAGCGTCGTCCAGGATGCGAACGAGGGGACGATGACAGGCACGAAGGTCAGGGCAAGCACCAGGATCATGACAGGCAGCATGAACTCGCCAACGTTCCAGCGAGCGTCCACGACGTCGCGGATGTAGTGCTTGACCGGACCCTTGTCGCGAGCAGGTAGCGCAGACTCATCCCCGGACAGCAGCGCGGCGCGTTGCTTGGCGCGAGCCAACCGGCTGGCCTCACGCGACTGGCCGGCCGCGGCCTTGCGGTCCTTGGGCACGAGGGGACGTCTGCGCGCCGCCTCCTGTTCCCGCCGGGACGGTGTGGGGCGGTTCTTGGCACCCGGCCGATCGGCGTACGCGATTGCCGATGGTGCGCCGTTCTCGGGAGTCTTCTTGCGTCCGAACACGGAGCCCACTGTATGTCGTGTGAGCGGGTGTCCTCGTATCGCCCATCGGCGGCATGGTCAGGAGGCCGCATCGGCTCGAGTGGGTACGCTCGCGGTCGTGACCTACGACGTTCTCACCCCAGACCTTGACCCGGCCCGACGCAGCGCCCTGCGGACAAAGGTCAGCGAGCTTCTGCCCACATTGCGCCAGGACCTCGAGGCGCTGACCCGGATCCCCAGTGTCTCGTTGGCGGCCTTCGACCAGGCACAGGTGGAGGCCAGCGCCGAGGCCGTTGCTGAGCTGCTTCGAGCCGAAGGCCTCGAGGTCGAGATCATCCGGGAGGGCGGCCGGCCCGCGGTCATCGGTCACCTCGACGGGCCTGAGGGCGCACCTACCGTCATGCTCTACGCCCATCACGACGTCCAGCCTGCAGGGGCCGAATCCGAATGGGACAGCCCGCCGTTCGAGCCGACTGAACGTGAGGGACGGGTTTACGCCCGTGGCATCGCCGACGACAAGGCCGGCATCATGGCGCACATCGCGGCCCTGCGCGCCCACTCCGGCGCGATGCCGGTCGGCGTCATCGTCTTCGTCGAAGGCGAGGAGGAGATCGGCTCGGACAGCCTGGGCGCCATTCTTGAACGGCATGGCGAGAAGCTGCGCGCCGACGTGATCGTCCTTGCCGACTCAACGAACTGGGCGGTGGGGGAGCCGGCGCTGACGACGACGCTGCGCGGCCTGGTCCGCGTCGTTCTTACGATCCGCACCCTCGACCACGGGATCCACAGTGGCATGTTCGGCGGCGCAGTTCCGGATGCCCTCACGGCGCTGATCAGGACGATCGCAACCCTGCACGACGCCGACGGCAACGTCGCCGTTCCCGGTCTGGCTTCAGGTGTTGCCGCGGACATCTACTATCCCGAGGAGCGCCTTCGCGACGAGTCCGGTCTGCTCGACGGCGTGGAGATGATTGGCTCCGGCTCGATCCTGACCCGGCTCTGGACCAAGCCATCAATCACCACGATCGGCATCGACGCACCCTCGGTGGCCACATCGTCCAACACCCTGGCCCCTCAGGCCGCAGCCAAGATCTCCATGCGCATCGCCCCTGACGAGGACCCGAAGCAGGCCTACAGCCTGCTCGCGGAACACCTTCGGGCCAGCGCGCCGTGGGGGGCCAAGGTCGACATCCACCTCGACGACGAGGGCGCCGGATTCAGCGCCGACGCCAACGGTCCCGTCTATGACCAGGCGCGGGCGGCCTTCACCGATGCGTGGGGCGTCGCGCCGGTGGACATCGGGGTCGGTGGGTCGATCCCGTTCGTGGCTGCGTTCGCCCAGAGGTTCCCAGGCGCAGGCATCCTGATCACCGGTGTCGAGGACCCCGACGCGCGCGCTCACGGCGCCAACGAGAGCCTGCACCTCGGAGAGTTCGAACGGGTCTGCGTCGCCGAGGCGGTCCTGCTCGAACGCCTGGGGTTGTTGCGCGTCTGACTCTCGCCGTTCGACCCGCCCGTCATGCGCCCCGTCCTTGCCGTTCGGCGGGCGCCCTGCGGTCAGTGTGATGGGCCGCGAGCCGGTCGTCAGTCCTTGGCGGGGACGCCGGGCAGTGCGAGCATCTGGTCGAGGGCAGCTCGGGCCCAGTGGGCGACGTCCGGGTCAACCCTGATCTGGTTGACGACCCGTCCTGACACCAGCGACTCGAGCGCCCAGACGAGGTGCGGCAGGTCGATGCGGTTCATCGTCGAGCAGTAGCAGACGTTCTTCTCCAGGAAGGCGATGTTCTGATTCGGGAACATCGCCGCGAGCCGCCGGACGAGATTGAGCTCGGTGCCGACCGCCCATGAGCTGCCGTCCGGCGCTGCCGCAATGGTCTCGATGATCTTCTCGGTCGAGCCGACCGCGTCCGCGGCTTCGACGACGTCGTACCGGCACTCGGGGTGGACGATCACCTTGACCCCAGGGATCGTGGCGCGCGCCGCGTCGATCGCTTCGAGCGAGAACCGGCCATGCACCGAGCAGTGCCCACGCCACAGGATGACTCGGGCCGCGCGGACCTGCTCGCGGGTCAGTCCTCCAGCCGGCTTGTGCGGGTCGAACACGACACAGTCGGCGAGCGAGAGGCCAAGCTCGCGCACGGCCGTGTTCCGCCCCAGGTGCTGGTCGGGCAGGAACAGCACTTTGCCCTTGCCCTCGATGTCACCGCGTTGGTCAAAGGCCCACGACATCGCGGCCCGGGCGTTGCTGGACGTGCAGATCGTGCCGCCCCGGCGACCGGTGAACGCCTTGATGGCCGCCGAGGAGTTCATGTACGTGACGGGCACGAGGTCGTCGGCGACGCCCATCTCGGCCAGGTCTTCCCAGGCGTCCTCGACCTGGGCGATCGCGGCCATATCTGCCATCGAGCACCCGGCCGCCAGGTCGGGCAGGATCACCCGCTGGTGGTCCGCGGTCAGGATGTCGGCCGCCTCCGCCATGAAGTGCACCCCGCAGAAGACGATGTATGGCGCGTCCGGTCGCGCGGCTGCTTCCTTGGCCAGCTTGAAGCTGTCGCCCGTAACATCGGCGAACTCGATCACCTCGTCACGCTGGTAGTGGTGGCCCAGGATGAAGACCTTGTTCCCAAGCGCAGCCTTGGCGGCACCGGCGCGTTCGACGAGGCCAGTGTCCGAAGGGGCCGGCAGCTCGCCAGGACACTCGACGCCGCGCTCGGTGGCAAGCTCGCGGCCCTGACCGAGGACGAGCAGAGGCAGAAAGGCGTGACGTGGCTGCTGCGTTGTGGTGCTCACCCTCCGATCGTATGCCGCGACGCTTGTGACGCACGCCATCAACTCAAGGTATGGCCCCTTGTCCCGCGGGCCCGGGCAAACTGCCTAGATCGCGCGGTGGGGCCCGGGCAAACTGCCTAGATCGCGCGCTGGGGGTTTGAGGGGGCTCTCCGTCACGGGCTCCTGGGTTGGCTACCGGCCGCGCCCATTAGGCTCGGTGCCGTGAAATCCTGGCCGTCGCCGTTCATCCCAGCTGTGCCGGGCACCGGCCCCGCGATTCGTATCCACGACACCGCGTCCGGTGAGCTGCTGCGGTTGACGCCAGGGCCTACCGCACGGATGTACGTCTGCGGGATCACTCCCTACGACGCCACCCACATGGGCCACGCTGCGACGTATGTGACCTTCGACCTGTTGGGTCGAGCCCTGCGCGACGCAGGCCATGAGGTGCTCTACGTCCAGAATGTGACGGACGTGGACGAGCCGTTGCTCGAGCGCGCCCAGCGCGACGGCATCGAATGGCAAGCGTTGGCGGACACGGGGATCGCTCTCTTTCGCGAGGACATGACCGCGCTGGCGGTGATCGCACCGGATCACTACATCGGTGCCATCGAGCGGGTGCCGTCCATCGTCAAGGCGGTGACCGACCTGCTTTCACGCGGAGCGGCGTACCGCCTGGACCCTCCTGAGGATGAGGGGACCCAAGGACACAGCGACGTCTACTTCGATCTCTCGTTCGCAAAGAAGTTCGGTTCGGTCTCTTCCTGGGACCGCGACCAGATGATGGCGGTCTTCGCCGAGCGTGGGGGAGACCCCGAACGGCCCGGCAAGCGCGACGAGCTGGACCCCTTGCTGTGGCGCGCTGCCCGCGTCGGCGAACCCTTCTGGCCCGGTGGCGAGCTCGGCGATGGTAGACCCGGGTGGCACATCGAGTGCACGACGATCGCCCTGGACTTTCTCGGCATGACGTTCGACGTGCAGGGGGGCGGCACGGATCTGATCTTCCCTCATCATGAGATGAGCGCCGTCCAGGCGTGCGCCATCACCGGCGCTTCACCGTTCGCGCGTGCTTACGTCCACCAGGCCATGGTCGGGCTCGACGGGGCGAAGATGAGCAAGTCCAAGGGCAACCTGGTGCTCATCTCGAGGCTGAGACGGGCCGGGGTCGACCCGATGGCCATCCGACTGACCCTTCTGGCGCACCACTACCGGACGCCGTGGGAGTGGACCGGTCAGCGGCTGGTGGATGGTCAGAGGCGACTGTCGATGTGGCGAGAAGGGCTCTCCGGCAACGGCGGCCCGTCGGCCGACGCGACCATAGCGCGAATTCGGGAATGCCTCGCGGATGACCTCGACGCACCGGGGGCCCTGGACGCGGTGGACGACTGGGTCCGGGAGAGCATCGAACGCGGTGGCACCGATCCCGGCGCCCCCGGCCTGGTCGGGCGGGCGCTGGACGCGCTGCTGGGCATTCGACTCTAGCTTTTTGGGGGGTCTTCGCGACGACGAAGGTAGCGCTGGAACTCGCGCGCGATGGCTTCCCCCGTGGCCTCAGGCAGGTCGGCGGTGTCCTGCACCTCTTCGAGGGCCCGGACGTACTCCGCGACCTCGTCATCAGACTCGGCGAGCCCATCCACGCCGTGCTCCCACGCGCGCGCCTGTTCGGTGAGGTCGCCGTGAGGAATGGTCAGGTCTAGCAGCTCCTCCAGCTTGGCGATCAGCCCGAGGGTCGCCTTGGGTGAGGGAACGCCCCCGGCGTAGTGCGGGACGGCAGCCCAGCAGGACAGCGAGGGCAGGTCCGCCTGGCTGGCCGCATCGGCGAGGACCCCGACGATTCCGGTGGGGCCTTCGTAGGTGCTGGGCTCGAGGTCGAAGCGGTGAATGACATCCTCATGCTCGGACGTGGCGGTGACGGGAATCGGCCTCGTGTGCGGCACGTCGGCCAGCATGGCACCCAGCGTGACGAACTTGGTCACTCCGAGCTGGCGTGCGAACTCGAGCAGCTCGATGGTGAACGAGCGCCAGCGGGTCGATGGCTCGATGCCCTGAACCAGCAGGACGTCGTGGTCCAGCGTTGGTGACGTGGCCAGCAGGATGCGGGACGTGGGCCAGCTGATGCGCCGTTTGCCCTCATCGAGGACGACCCGGGGGCGGTTGACCTGGAAGTCGTAGTAGTCCTCGGGGTCGAACGCTGCGATGGGCTCGGCCTTCCACACCTCGGCGAGGTGCTCGATCGCTGCTGTGGCGGCCTCACCCGCGTCGTTCCATCCCTCGAAGGCAGCAATCATGATCGGGTCGCGAAGCTCTGTCACGTCCTCGAGCTGGATCACCATGTGCCTCCATGAGGGTGTTCGTTGTCCACTGAAGTGACCAGACTACGGAATCCGGGTCGGCCGGTCCCATCACCCGCCGGTAGACTTCTGGCCGATTCCCCCTAGTGACAAGGTCCAACACATTGAGCAGCCGCTCTGACCTCTTCCGAAAGGCTCTGGCCGAACGCGTTCTGGTTGCCGATGGTGCGATGGGCACCATGCTCCAGGCCGCTGACCCCTCGATGGCCGACTTCCAGGGTTACGAGGGCTGTAACGAGATCCTCAACATCACCCGCCCGGATGTGGTGCGAGGCGTCCACGATGCCTACTTCGCGGTCGGCGTCGATGCCGTCGAGACGAACACCTTCGGCGCCAACCTCGCCAACCTCGGCGAGTACGGCATCTCCGATCGCATCTACGAGCTGGCTCAGGCCGGTGCGCGTATCGCTGCCGAAGCCGCTGCGCACTGGTCGACACCCGAGCACCCGCGGTTCGTGATCGGTTCCATGGGACCAGGAACCAAACTGCCCTCGCTGGGCCATGTCTCCTTCGAGAAGCTGCGCGATGCCTACGCCGAGCAGGCCCGCGGGCTCATCGACGGGGGCGTGGACGTCATCCTCATCGAGACGTCGCAGGATCTGTTGCAGGCCAAGGCCGCGGTGATCGGCTCGAGGCGCGCGCTGGCTGACGCCGGCGAGAACCTGCCGGTGATCGTCCACGTCACGGTGGAGACCACGGGCACCATGCTCATGGGCTCCGAGATCGGCGCGGCGCTGACCGCCCTGGAACCGCTCGGGATCGACGCGATCGGGCTCAACTGCGCAACGGGTCCAGCCGAGATGAGCGAGCACCTGCGCCATCTGTCCAGACACTCCCGCATCCCGATCAGCTGTATGCCGAACGCCGGCCTGCCCATGCTGACCAAGGATGGCGCGGCATACCCGCTCTCTCCGCAGCAGCTCGCTGAGGCGCACACGCAGTTCGTCAAGGAGTTCGGGCTCTCGCTGGTCGGTGGGTGCTGCGGTACGACGCCGGCCCACCTCGCGGAGGTGGTCAAAGCTGTTGGTGGGTTGCCGATCAAGCCGCGTCGCCCCCGACCCGAGCACGGTGTTGCCTCCCTGTACTCCGCGGTGCCCTTCCGTCAGGACGCTTCGTTCCTGTCGATCGGTGAGCGCACGAATGCCAATGGTTCCAAGGCCTTCAAGGAGGCGATGCTGGCCTCCCGCTGGGATGAGTGCGTCGAGATCGCCCGCAACCAGACCAAGGACGGCGCCCACCTGCTCGACGTGTGCATCGACTACGTCGGCCGTGACGGTGTGCAGGACATGCGCGAGATCGTCAGCCGGTTCGCCACCGCGAGCACGCTGCCGCTGGTTCTCGACTCCACCGAACCGGCCGTGGTCGAAGCCGGGCTCGAGCTGCTGGGTGGCCGCGCGGTCGTCAACTCGGTCAACTTCGAGGACGGCGAGGGCGAGGGTTCGCGGTTCTCCCGAATCATGCCCGTGGTCAAGGAGCATGGTGCCGCCGTCATCGCCCTGACCATCGACGAGACGGGCCAGGCTCGCACGCGGGACCACAAGGTGGCTGTGGCGTCCAGGCTCATCACGGCGCTCACCGGTGAGTGGGGGTTGAACGTCGAGGACATCATCGTCGACACGCTGACCTTTCCGATCGCCACGGGTCAGGAGGAGACGCGTCGCGATGGCCTGGAGACCATCGAGGCCATCCGCGAGATCAAGCGTCGCTATCCGCAGGTCCAGACCACCTTGGGCGTCTCCAACGTGTCGTTCGGTCTCAAGCCGGCGCTCCGGGTCGTCCTCAACTCGGTGTTTCTGCACGAGTGCGTCAAGGCCGGGCTCGACTCGGCCATCGTCCACGCGGCCAGGATCGTGCCGATCGCACGGATCCCCGAGGAGCAGCGGCAGGTCGCCCTCGACCTCGTCTACGACAGACGTGTCTGGGCTGGTAAGCCGGGGGAGAGCGAGCTGACCTATGACCCTCTCGGCCGGCTGCTCGAGCTGTTCGAAGGCGTGGACTCGGCTTCCCTGCGGGAGACCCGTGCCGATGAGCTCGCTGCTCTTCCACTGGAGGAGAGACTGGGACGGCGGATCATCGACGGCGAGCGCCAAGGCCTCGAAGGGGACCTGCAGCTGGCGCTCGACAAGGGCCACAGCGCTCTCGACATCATCAACGACAACCTGCTGGGCGGGATGCGGACCGTTGGAGAGCTGTTCGGCAAGGGTGAGATGCAGCTGCCGTTCGTGCTGCAGTCCGCTGAGGTCATGAAGGCGGCGGTGGCCTATCTCGAGCCCTTCATCGAGGGCAACGCTGACGGCTCCGCGCGTGAGGCCAAGGCGCGCATCGTGCTGGCAACCGTCAGGGGCGACGTCCACGACATCGGCAAGAACCTGGTGGACATCATCTTGTCCAACAACGGGTTCGACGTCGTCAACATCGGCATCAAACAACCCATCGCCGAGATCATCCGTGCAGCCGAGGAGCATGACGCCGACGCCATCGGCATGAGTGGGCTGCTGGTGAAGTCGACCGTTGTCATGAAGGAGAACCTCGAGGAGCTGAACTCCCGCGGGTTCGCGGCGCGATGGCCCGTGCTGCTCGGGGGCGCTGCCCTGACGCGCGCCTACGTCGAGAACGACCTGGCCGAGGTCTACCAGGGGGAGGTCCGCTACGCGAGGGATGCCTTTGAGGGTCTGCGACTGATGGACGCCGTGGCGGCCGCCCGAGCCAACCCGGAGCTCAACGTGGCGGACGCCCTGCCTGAGCTGCGCAAACGCCGAGTTCGTCCCGCGCTGGCTGCCCCCGATGATGACGCGCCTGCAGACACTGCGCGTTCGGACGTGTCCGAGGACAACACCATCCCGACGCCACCGTTCTGGGGCAGCCGCGTGGTCAAGGGCATAGCGCTGGCCGACTATGCGTCATACCTCGACGAGCGGGCGACATTCCTGGGGCAGTGGGGGCTGAAAGGCACCCGCGGTGAGGACGGTGCGTCTTACGAGGATCTCGTCGAGGCCGAAGGCCGGCCGCGGCTGCGCATGTGGCTGGATCGGATCAAGACCGACGGCCTGATCGAAGCCGCTGTCGTGTACGGCTACTTCCCTTGTTACAGCGAAGGCAACGAGCTCGTCGTCCTGCATCATGAACAGGGGACCAGCGGCGAGAAGATCGGCGACGAGCGGGCGCGGTTCTCGTTCCCGCGTCAGCGCCGTGACCGTCGGCTCTGCCTGGCGGACTTCTTCAAGACCAAGGAACGCTACGAGTCGGATGGCGAGCCCGATGTGATTGCCTTCCAGCTGGTGACGATGGGTCCGCGGGTGGCCGAGGCAACCGCCGAGCTGTTTGACCGCAACGCTTATCGCGACTACCTCGAGCTCCATGGTCTCTCGGTGCAGCTGACCGAGGCGTTGGCCGAGATGTGGCATGCCCGGGTGCGCGAGGAGCTGGGCTTCGGCGCTGACGACGACGGCGAGCTCAGCGGCATTCTGCGTCAGGGCTATCGAGGGTCCCGCTACTCGTTCGGCTATCCGGCCTGTCCGGACCTTGAGGACCGTGCGCTGCTCGTCGGGCTGCTGGACCCGTCCCGCATCGGCGTCACTCTTTCGGAGGAGCTGCAGCTGCATCCTGAGCAGTCCACGGATGCGCTGACCGTCCACCATCCCGAGGCCAAGTACTTCAATGCAACGTAGCCTTTCAGTGCCCCGTGACAACAACCGACCATGACCGGCGCCGCCGCGTGACAAGCGCCCTTCCGGCCGCGGTTCTCTGGGACATGGACGGCACCCTCGTTGATACCGAGCCGTACTGGATCGCCGCAGAGCACGCCCTCGTCGAAGAGCATGGCGGCGTGTGGACGGACGAGCACGCCCACCAGCTCGTCGGCAACGACCTGTTGGTCTCGGCCGAGTACATTCGCGCCCACTCGCCCATCGAGCTGACCCCGCTCGAGATCGTCCACGAGCTGCTTGCCAGCGTCGTGGCGAGCGTCAAAGATCATGTGCCGTGGCGACCGGGTGCCCGGAGTCTGCTCGAAAGCCTTGTGGCACAAGGCGTTCCGTGCGCTCTGGTGACGATGTCATGGGAGTCGCTCGCGACCGCGGTGGTGAGCAACCTGCCGAACGGCAGCTTTGCCGCCGTGGTTACTGGAGACGTGGTGCAGCACGGCAAACCGCACCCCGAGCCCTATCTGGCGGCCGCTCGCCTGCTCGGGGTCGACCTTGGAGCCTGCGTGGCGATCGAGGACTCGCCTCCCGGCGTGGCGTCGGCGGTGGCGGCCGGCATACCGACGATTGCGGTCCCGCATCACGTCGACGTGCCGGAAACCGTTGGAGCCGTTCAGATCACGACGCTGGCTGGGCTGACTCCGCCAGATCTGTTGAGACTGTTTGCCTGAGGGCCCGGATGATGCGCCCGGCAGCCTAGCGGGCGCGCGAACCCCAAGAGCTGGTGTTGGCCGCCGCAGCCAGAATCTCGGCCAGCTCATCATGGCCGTCGGGTACGAGTCCGACCGTGACGCGCATGTGGGCGCCCCCATCCGGGATCACCTCGAAGGGCGATCCGGGCGTGACACCCACCCCCTGACTGGCCAGTCGGATGATGGCAGCGGACTCGTCGTGCACCGGCACCCACAGGTTGAGGCCGTCACCACTGGACACCCGCACGCCACGTGACGTCAGGCCGTCGACCAGCGCAACGCGTCGGCGGGTGTACTCATCGCGCGCGTGCTCGACGTCAGCCACAGCCACCGGATCGGTGAGCAGGCTCAGGAGGACACGCTGCAGGACCCGGCTGCTCCAGCCCTGTCCGAGCTCGCGGCGGTGGATGACATCGCGCAGCAGATCGCTGGGTCCGCCCATGGCAGCCAGTCGCAGGTCGGGCCCATGGGACTTCGAGAAGCTTCGGATGTGAATCACCTGGCCCGGGATCCTCTGGCCAAGGCTGATCGGTGCCGTGGCGGAGACGGCGCCAGCTGAGTCGTCCTCGACGACCGGTGTTCCGGTTTGCGCGAGGATTGTCGCAAGGTCCCGGGCTCGTGGCTCGGTCATGGACGCACCGGTAGGGTTCTGGGCCCTCGGTTGCAGGAATACGGCCGCGATGTGGCCCTGCAAGGCACTCGTCAGCGATTCAGGGCTTAGTCCGGCCTCGTCGACAGGCACGCCGACCACCTCGACACCGATCGACTCGAGCAGATCCAGCAGGGGAGGGAACGAGGGGTGCTCGACGACTACCCGGTCGCCGAAACGGAGCAGCGATCGTGACACGAGGTCCAGGGCGTCCATGGCGCCGTCCACAACCATGAGCTCTTCGGCGGCATAAGGCCATTGGGCCCTCAGGACGACGAGGAGCTCAGGCAGAACCGGATCGTCCAGATAGCTGCCGGGGATGCCGGCGGTGGTCAGCTCGCGCAGGGCCGCTGCGAGGTTCGGCAGCAGCGCCGGGTCGGGGATCCCCGTGGACAGGTCAAGGGCGAAGTCGAGCTGTCGCTCCAGAGCCCTGCGGTATCGGCGCGGGGCAGGGTCCCGCAGGTCGGCGACAGTTGTGCCCCGGCGGCCGTCGGTCCGGATGGACCCTGAGCGCGCGAGCAGCGCCCATCCAGCACTGACCGTCGTCGGGGAGAGGCCGAGCGCCGACGCCAGGGCTCTGATGGGCGGAAGCTTTGCTCCCGGCAGCAGGGCGCCTTCTCGGACAGCCTTGCTCACGGCCTGGGCAAGGCCTCGGGAGCTGGGCTCGACAAGTCGCTCCTCGATGACCTCGAGCATGGATTGCATGTTTGTAACGTAGCAATAGTCATATTGTGTGATCAATAGGTGACACGTATCCTGCGGCCATGACACAGGGCACTTCAGAGACTGAGGGCACTTCAGAGGCTGAGCGCACCCCACAGGCGCCGCGCATCCCACACTGGATCGATGGCCGGCACACCCCTGGCACCTCAGGGCGAACGGCCCCTGTCTACAACCCGGCAACGGGAGTGGTCAGTGCGCAGGTTGAGCTCGCCAGCGCTGATGAGGTCAATGATGCGGTCGTCAAGGCGGTCGCTGCCTCGAAGGACTGGCGGCATGCGTCCCTGTCCGTACGGTCCGCTGTGCTCTTCGCGTTCCGGGAGCTCCTCCACGAGCGCACGGACGAGCTCGCGGCGATCATCACAGCCGAGCACGGAAAGGTTCTGTCCGATGCAGCAGGTGAGGTCGCTCGCGGCCTGGAGAACGTCGAGTTCGCCACCGGCCTGGCGAACCTGCTCAAGGGCGGATTCTCCGAGCAGGCGGCCAGCGGGGTGGACGTGTACTCGATCCGTCAGCCGCTGGGAGTGGTCGCGGGTATCACCCCGTTCAACTTCCCGGTGATGGTGCCGCTGTGGATGTGCGCCACCGCCATCGCCTGCGGAAACGCCTTCATCCTCAAGCCGAGTGAGAAGGACCCCTCGGCCTCGCTGTACCTCGCCCAGATGTGGAAGGACGCCGGTCTGCCGGACGGCGTCTTCACCGTGGTCCAGGGCGACAAGAATGCCGTTGACGCGCTGCTGACCCACCCCGACGTCGCCGCCGTGAGCTTTGTGGGCTCCACCCCGATCGCCAGGTACATCTACGAGACGGGCACTGCGCACGGCAAGCGGGTCCAGGCCCTTGGCGGCGCCAAGAACCATGCCCTGGTCCTGCCGGACGCCGACGTGGAGATGGCCGCCGACGCCGTGGTCTCGGCGGCATACGGCGCAGCGGGTGAACGTTGTATGGCGCTATCCGTGGCCGTCGCGGTGGGTGACGTTGCAGACCCGCTGGTAGACGCGATCGCGGCACGACTGCCGAAGCTCACCATCGGGGATGGCACCCACCCGGACACCGATATGGGTCCACTGATCACTGCTGCCCACCGCGACCGGGTTGCGGGCTACATCGGCGCCGGTGCGCAGCAGGGGGCCACTCTGGTCGTCGACGGTCGCACCGAGGACGTGCCTTCAGAGGGCTTCTTCCTCGGGACGACGTTGCTGGACCACGTCACACCCGAGATGACCGTGTACACCGACGAGATCTTCGGGCCCGTGCTCTGCGTCGTCCGGGTCGAGACCTATGAGCAGGGCCTGGCGCTGATCAACGACAACCCCTATGCGAACGGGACTGCGATCTTTACCCGCGACGGTGGGGCCGCCAGGGCCTTCCAGCTCGATGTCGAGGTCGGCATGGTCGGCATCAACGTCCCCATCCCGGTCCCCGTGGCGTACTACTCCTTCGGGGGCTGGAAGGCTTCACTGTTCGGCGACGCCCACATGTACGGCGCCGAGGGCATGAGCTTCTACACGAGGGGCAAGGTCGTCACAGCCCGCTGGCCCGACCCCGCGACGTCTACCGTCGACCTCGGCTTTCCCCGCACGCGATAGGACTTCAGCCTTGACCCAGACAACATCGCCCCAGGTGCCCACCGGCCCATCAACCTCCTTCAGCGAGGCGCGGGTTCGTGCTGACGATCGCTCACACGTCTTCCACTCCTGGTCCGCCCAAGCCAAGATCGACCCGCTGCCGATCGCCTCTGCCTCGGGGTCGTACTTCACCGACTACTCCGGCAAGCGTTATCTCGACTTCTCCTCACAGCTGGTCAACGTCAACATCGGCTACCAGCACCCGGGGCTCGTCGCAGCCATCCAGGAGCAGGCCGCCAAGCTCTGTTATGTTTCCCCCGGCTTCGCCAACGAGGCGCGCGGCGAGGCTGCCCGGCTGATCGCCGAGATTGCCCCGGGGGACCTCAACACCGTCTTCTTCACCAACGGCGGCGCCGAGGCCAACGAGAACGCGATCCGGATGGCCCGGCTGCACACAGGACGACACAAGGTGCTGGCTGCCTACCGCAGCTACCACGGCGCAACGGCCGGAGCCATCGCCCTCACGGGTGACCCGCGCCGCTGGGCCTCCGAGCCCGGCGTGCCCGGGATCGTTCGCTACTGGGGCCCGTACGCCTACCGATCGGCTTTCCATGCGACCACGGAGCAGGAGGAGTCGGATCGCGCTCTGACGCATCTGAGGGACCTGCTCATGGTTGAGGGAGCCCACACGGTTGCGGCGATCATTCTGGAGACCGTGGTCGGCACGAATGGGATTCTGGTGCCGCCGCCCGGGTATCTCGCTGGGGTCCGCGCGCTCTGCGACGAGTTCGGGATAGTCCTGATCGCTGATGAGGTCATGGCCGGTTTCGGTCGCTGCGGCGAATGGTTCGCTGTGGACCACTGGGGCGTGACACCGGACCTGATCACGTTCGCGAAGGGCGTCAACTCCGGATACGTGCCGCTCGGCGGTGTGGTCATCTCGGACCCGATCGCCGCGACCTTCGCGGACCGCGCATTCCCCGGCGGGTTGACGTACTCAGGTCACCCCCTGGCCTGCGCCGCAGCAGTGGCCTCGATCAACATCTTCCGCGAAGAAGGCATCGTCGAGCATGCTCGCTCGCTCGGGGCCGACGTCATCGGGCCCGAGTTGCGAGCACTGGCCGAACGCCACCCCTGCGTCGGTGAGGTTCGGGGACTCGGTGTGTTCTGGGCGCTGGAGCTGGTACGCGACCGCGTAACCCGCGAGCCATTGGTTCCGTTCAATGCCAGTGGTGCTGACGCCAAGCCGATGTCCGATTTCGCTGCAGCGTGCAAAGCAGGCGGGCTCTGGCCGTTCGTCCACTTCAACCGGACCCACGTCGTGCCGCCGTGCACCACCTCCGCTGAGGAGATCAGGGAAGGTATCGCGATCCTGGACGAGGCGCTGAAGGTGGCCGACACGCACTACGTCGGGAGCTGAGCGGGTTCGCCGGTCCGGGTTACATCTCTGAGCGTCAGCCAGTGGCCGGCGAGACGGCCATGTCGTAGGTGACCCACATGGTGCGCACGGCGATCTGGTCGTACTTGCTTCGCGCACGGTGGTTGTCATCGGCGGTTATCCAGCGGATCTTGCTCCACCCACGATCACGCGCGATGCTCCGCAAAGCCTCCAGGAGCGCATCCACCGCACCTGTGCCTCGTGCCGCCGGCTCCACGAACAGGTCGACGTTGGAGCAGAGGCAAGCCCGGACTTGGCCACGTCAGACGTCGACATTGCTCGAATCTAGTCGTCGGCGGGCACGACCGCAGCCGACGCACGCGGGTCCAGAGCCAGCAGGGCCGCGCCCTCGGGCAGTGGCGGGGGAGTGCCACCCCATTCCGGGCACAGGGCACGGTGGTCACACCAGTCGCAGAGCTTCGACTTGCTGGGCCGCCAGTCCCCTGTCATTGCGGCGGTCTCGATGGCCTGCCACAGGGCTTTGAGCTTGCGCTCGACCGCGAGCAGCGCGGCCTCGTCGGGGGAGTAGCGCACGATCTCGGAGTTGCCCAGATAGACGAGCTGCAGCATCCGCGGCACCTCACCGCGCAGACGCCACAGCACCAACGCGTAGAACTTCATCTGGAACAGCGCCTTGGCCTCGAAGAGCTCCGAGGGTGAGCGCCCGGTCTTGTAGTCCACCACACGCATCTCGCCACCAGGCGTGAGGTCGAGCCGGTCCACGTAACCACGCAGAGTCAGCCCGTCCAGGTCGGTCTCGACATAGAGCTCGCGTTCGGCCGGCTCGAGGCGGGTCGGGTCCTCAAGGGTGAACCACCGCTCGATCAGGGCGATCGCATCGCCGAACCAGCTTGCCGTAGCTGCCAGGTCTGTCGCATCGACGAGGTCCGCCAGCTCCGGCTCGCCCTCCAGCAGTGCCTGCCACTGCGGCTCGACCAAGGCCGAGGCGGCTTCGATCGTGCGGCCATCGGCCGGGAGGTCGAACAGACGCTCCAGCACCGAATGAACGAGCGTGCCCCGCGCCGCGGCCGGGCTCGGCGCGGACGGGAGCTTGTCGATCACCCGGAAGCGATAGAGCAGCGGACACTGCATGAAGTCTGAAGCCCGGCTCGGGGACAGTGCGGCAACCATGCAGGGCACTCTAGGTGGGGCGACCGACACTCTCCGCACCGACACCGGGGGCACCGAGACTGCTGGACTGACACCGGTGGCACCGACCAAGGGCATAGAGAGCGAACCTCTTGACATACAGTCGCGTCATGTCCGCCAGTGCCGAGCAGCCGACGCGTTCCGCCTCTGGTCTACGACTCGCCACGATCGGTGGTGTGCCTGTATACATCGGCAGGTCGTGGCCGATCATCGCGGTGGTCATGGTGGTCACGTTCGGCCCGCAGATCGCGAGCGACCGCCCTGACCTCGGACCCGGCGCCTACGCCGTGGCGCTGGCCTATGTCGTTCTCCTGCTGGTCTCGGTGCTCGCGCACGAGGCGGCCCACGCCGTCGTAGCCACCCGGTCGGGATACCGGGTGAACCAGGTCGTGGCTGACCTGTGGGGAGGGCACACGACGTACGACTCATCGAGCGCACGCCCAGGGGCAAGTGCGCTCGTGGCCATTGCCGGCCCGGCCGCCAACGCAGCACTGGCTCTCGTGGCCTGGCTGGCCCTACCTCAGATCTCGGGCGACGTCCTCTACCTGCTGATCAACGCGATGTGGTTGACCAATGCCTTTGTCGCCGGGTTCAACCTGTTGCCGGGGCTTCCGCTCGACGGCGGCTTCCTCGTGGACTCCCTCGTATGGCGCATCACGGGCAGACGCGATAGCGGGCTCATCGCCGCCGGCTGGTCCGGGCGGGTCGTCACGGTCCTGGTGGTCCTGGCATTCGTGGGTCGGCCAATGCTGAACGGCCAGCCGCCGGACCTGTTCAACCTCATCTGGGCGCTCTTCATCGGGTCCTTTCTGTGGGTGGGTGCCACCAATGCCATCCGCTCCGGACGCGGCAGCCGCCTGCTGGCCGGCATACGCATCGACTCCGTATGGCGACGCGCGGCGACGCTGTCTGCTCGCTCCAGTGCTGCGCAGGCGCTGGCCCTGCGAACCAGCGGACCAGGTGGCACGGCCGTGGTCGTCGAGGACGACGCCCGCAACGCGATCGGGCTCGTTGACGACGACGCGCTACGCGCGATCCCCGAGCGTTCCCTCGGGAGCGTGGCGGTCACCAGTGTCATGCGCGGGCAACCGGCCGGGTGGGTCGTCGAGGCAACCCCGGGGCAGTCGATCGCCAGCGTGGTCAGTGCCATGCAGAGCCTGGGGATCGGTGCAGTGCCGGTGCGTGGTCCCGACGGCCGGATCGACGGCATCGTCCTCGCCGGTGATCTGGAGGCTGCGCTGTCACGTGGCCCAGCTTCGCGGACCTAGACTTGCCCGCCATGAGCCAGGGCACGCCGGAAGAGCCGAACGATCACGCCGGTCAGCAGCCGATCGGCGAGCGGGGCGCCACCGGCGCCCACCTGCGCCGCGGACCGTTCAACGTGGGTGAGCGTGTCCAGCTCACCGATCCCAAAGGGCGCCTGCACACGATCACCCTCGTGGCCGACAAGGAGTTCCACACCCACCGCGGCCGACTCGCTCACAACGACCTGATCGGCGCTCCTGACGGTTCCACCGCCAAGAACACAGCCGGGGTCGAGTACCTCGCTGTCCGCCCGCTGCTGTCCGACTACGTCCTCTCGATGCCACGCGGTGCCGCCGTGGTCTACCCCAAGGACGCCGGTCAGATCGTGGCCATGGCCGACATCTTCCCCGGTGCGCGCGTCGTCGAGGCCGGCGTCGGATCAGGTGCTCTGAGCATGTCGCTCCTGCGGGCTGTGGGCGATCGCGGGCACCTGCACTCCTTCGAGCGCCGCGAGGACTTCGCCGACATCGCGCGCCGAAACGTCGAGAGCTTCTTCGGCGGACCCCACCCGGCCTGGCAGGTCACCGTTGGTGACCTGGTCGAGGCACTGCCAGATGTCGTGTCACCGGGCACCATCGACCGAGTCGTGCTGGACATGCTGGCACCCTGGGAGTGCCTTGACGTCGTGGCTGACGCCTTGGCACCCGGTGGGGTCCTCATCTGCTATGTCGCCACGACCACGCAGCTCTCGCGGGTGGCCGAGGCGTCGCGCGACCACGGGTCCTTCACCGAACCGACTGCCTGGGAGTCGTTGGTCCGCGGTTGGCACCTTGAGGGCCTGGCAGTGCGTCCCGAGCACCGAATGCACGGCCACACGGGCTTCCTCATCACGACCAGGAGGCTGGCACCCGGCGTCACACCTCCGCTGCGCAAGCGTCGCCCTGCCAAAGGCAACAATGACGAGGTCGCAGCCCACGGCGAATGGTCACCTGAGGACGTGGGGGAGCGGCTGTTGTCGGAGAAGAAGATCCGACGCGTTCGCAGGTCTTTGACAGATACCTTCGCTATGGCAGCGGTCTCGGGCTAGGGTCGAACCATCGGTCTCGAACGAGGCCGACAGGCGCCTGCGAGGAGGTTTCGAGATGTCCGACAACTCGCCTCAGCATGAGGAGGAGCACTCGTCCGCCGTCGACCCCGTCGAGGCTGCGGAGACCGAGCGGCAACAGGCCCTGCTTTCTGAAGAGGTCGCGGCACTTCGCCGCCGTCTCGAGGACTCGCCCACTCATGCGCCCGGCCTCGAGAACCGTGTGATGCAGCTGCAGACCTCGTTGTCGACGCTGTCGTCCCAGAACGAACGCCTCGTCAGGGCACTCAAGGAGGCCCGCGAGCAGATCATCACCCTCAAGAGCGAGGTCGACCGCCTGGCCCAGCCACCATCGGCCTACGGCTTGATCCTCGAGTCATATGACGACGCCACAGTCGACATCCTCACCGGTGGGCGCAAGATGCGGGTCGCCGTCTCTCCCTCGGTCGATCCCAGCGACCTGTCGGCGGGGCGCGAGGTCATGCTCAACGAAGCCCTCAACGTCGTGGCAGCCTGTGGCTTCGAGCGGATCGGCGAGATCGTCATGCTCAAGGAGCTCCTCGGTGAAGACCGGGTGCTCGTGGTGGCGCACGCCGACGAGGAGCGCGTCTGCCGGATGGCCGAGAGCCTTGACGGACAGCCGATCCGGGTCGGCGACGCCCTGCTGCTGGACACCCGTTCGGGCTTCGTCTACGAACGGATCCCCAAGGCCGAGGTCGAGGACCTGGTCCTCGAAGAGGTGCCGGACATCGACTACTCCGACATCGGTGGCCTGGCCGGTCAGATCGAGGCCATCCGCGATGCCGTCGAGCTGCCCTACCTGCACCCGGACCTCTTCATGGAGCACAAGCTCAAGCCACCCAAGGGTGTTCTGCTCTATGGGCCGCCCGGTTGCGGAAAGACGTTGATCGCCAAGGCGGTTGCGGCGTCCCTGGCCAGAAAGATAGCGGCCAAGGAGGGCAAGCCCGTGGGCAAGTCCTTCTTCTTGAACATCAAGGGCCCCGAGCTGCTCAACAAGTACGTCGGGGAGACCGAGCGCCACATCCGGCTGATCTTCCAGCGCGCCCGCGAGAAGGCCTCGGACGGCACACCCGTGGTCGTCTTCTTCGACGAGATGGACGCGTTGTTCCGGACCCGTGGCTCCGGCATCTCCTCGGACGTCGAGACGACGATCGTCCCGCAGCTGCTCTCCGAGATCGATGGGGTCGAGCGCCTCGAGAACGTCATCGTCATCGGTGCCTCCAACCGTGAGGACATGATCGACCCGGCGATCCTGCGCCCCGGCCGGCTGGACGTCAAGATCAAGATCGAGCGCCCGGACGCCGAGGGTGCGCGCGACATCTTCAGCAAGTACCTCATCGCCGACCTGCCGCTGCACAAGCACGACCTGGCCGAGAACGACGGGTCGCCTGAGCGCACCGTTGCCGCCATGATCGAGGCTGCGGTCGAGCGGATGTACTCAGAGATCGAGGCCAACCGTTTCCTCGAGGTCACCTATGCCAATGGCGACAAGGAGGTCCTCTTCTTCAAGGACTTCAACTCCGGTGCCATGATCCAGAACATCGTGGACCGGGCCAAGAAGATGGCCATCAAGGACTTCCTGACGACGGCTCAGAAGGGCATCCGGATCGAGCACCTGCTGTCCTCGTGTGTTGATGAGTTCAAGGAGAACGAGGACCTGCCCAACACCACCAACCCGGACGACTGGGCTCGTATCTCGGGCAAGAAGGGCGAGCGCATCGTCTACATCCGCACGCTGATCACGGGGAAGGACGGCAGCGAGCCGGGTCGCTCCATCGACAACGTTGCCAACACCGGCCAGTACCTCTGAGCCGACCCTGCGTCAGATCGGCAATCTTTCGCGTACCGGGATTCCCGGGCCGGTCGATTGCTTCGCCTAGGCTGGCAGCATGACGGTGCGTCGGGTGATGGGGATCGAGACGGAATACGGCATCTCGGTGCCTGGCGACCCGACAGCGAACCCGATGTTGCTGTCGGGGTATGTCGTCAACGCCTATGCGAGCATGCGAGGTTCGCGCTCCGGTCGGGCCGGCTGGGACTATGAGGACGAGATGCCGCTGCACGATGCACGCGGATTCGAGGTCGCCCGCCAGGTTGCCGATGCCAGCCAGCTGACCGACGAGGAGGACCCCACGCTGGCCAACGTGGTGCTCACCAACGGTGCCCGCCTGTATGTCGACCACGCACATCCGGAGTACAGCTCACCCGAGGTGACGTCGCCACGGGCGGCCCTTCGCTGGGATCGCGCGGGGGAACGGATCATGCTCGAGTCGGTACGGCGTCTTTCCGCTGCGCCCGGGACGGCGGGCGTGAATCTCTACAAGAACAACACCGACGGCAAGGGTGCATCCTACGGCACGCACGAGAACTACCTCATGCCTCGCGAGACGCCGTTCTCCGAGATCACCCACCATCTGATCCCTTTCTTCGTGGCGCGACAGGTGATGTGCGGAGCGGGCAGGGTTGGTATCGGCCAGGATTCGACACAAGCCGGTTTCCAGATCGCCCAGCGGTCGGATTTCTTCGAGGTAGAGGTGGGCCTTGAGACGACTCTCAAGAGGCCTATCATCAACACTCGCGACGAGCCGCACGCCGTGGCGGACCTGTACCGCCGCCTGCACGTGATCATCGGGGACGCGAATCAGTGCGACGTCGCGGGTCTGCTCAAGATGGGCACGACCAGCCTGGTGCTGGCCATGATCGAGGACCATGCGCTGGGCGTGGACCTGAGCGTCCGCAAGCCGGTTGCCACCCTGCATGCGGTGTCCCACGACCCCGGTCTGCAGGAGCTCGTCGAGCTACGGGACGGTCGCACCATGACTGCCGTCCAGCTGCTCTGGGCTTACTACGAGCAGGCTGATCGATATCTCCAGTCACGTCACGCAGGAGCCATCGACGACGACACGTCTGAAGTGATGTCGCGCTGGTCCTCGGTGCTCACCAGGCTTGAACGCGACCCGATGGAGTGCGTTCGTGAGATTGACTGGGTTGCCAAGCTCGCTCTCCTGCAAGGGTATCGGGACAGGGACGGGCTCGAGTGGTCCAACCCCCGGCTCAAGGCGATAGACATCCAGTGGTCTGATGTCCGCCCCGAGAAGGGCCTCTTCCACCGCATGTCGGGGCGTGGCCGTATCGAGTCCTTGATAGAGGATGCTGCGGTGGAGGCTGCGATGACCAACCCACCCGAGGACACCCGCGCCTACTTCAGAGGTCGCTGCCTGGAGAAGTACCCAGCCGAGATCGCAGCTGCTTCCTGGGACTCGGTGATCTTCGACCTGCCCGGGCAGGGCGCGTTGCAGCGCGTTCCCATGCTCGAACCCCTCCGCGGAACCCTCGAGGGCGTCGGCGACCTGATCGACCGCAGCCCCGACGCATCGGCCCTGTTACGCGAGTTGGCCGCCGCCAACGGTTGACAGCGGGTTAGGCTGCAAAGGATGAAGCTTGTCCGGCGTATGCCGGCTTCGATCAACCCGCGTGGAGGGCAGATGCCAAACCAGGAACATAGTCGACCCCAGCGTCGCGATGAGACCCCGGACGAGGCGCCCGAGCCCACCGCTGCCACGCCCGAGGCGACGGCGCGCAAGGACGCGCTCGACGACGACATCGACAGCGTGCTGGATGAGATCGATGGCGTTCTCGAAGCCAACGCCGAGGAGTTCGTGCGCGGCTTCGTCCAAAAGGGCGGCCAGTGAAACTCGACTCCGGGGGCGCCGGGCGACTGCCGGCAACGTTCATGACGACTGGCTCCTCGTCCTTCACGGAGTTCATCGGTGCGCACGCTCCGGAGCTGCTGCCCTCGCGACGACCGTTGCCCGCTGGCGGCACCGTTGAGGCACCGCACGGCACGACGATCGTCTCGCTCACCTACGACGGCGGCGTCGTCATGGCGGGGGACCGTCGCGCCACGATGGGCAACCTGATCGCCAACCGCGATCTGGACAAGGTGTTCGCCGCCGACGAGTACTCCGCGGTCGGGATCGCCGGCACTGCAGGACTGGCCATCGAGATGGTGAAGCTGTTCCAGGTCGAGCTTGAGCACTACGAGAAGATCGAGGGCACCTTGCTCTCGGTGGAAGGCAAGGCCAACCGGCTCGCGACCATGATCCGGTCGAACCTTGCCATGGCGATGCAGGGCCTGGCTGTGGTCCCGATGTTCGCCGGCTTCGACTTTGCCCCCATGGGGGGTCGAATCTTCTCCTACGACGTGACCGGCGGCTGCTATGAGGAGCATGACTATCACAGCGTCGGCTCCGGCTCGTTGTTCGCCCGCGGTGCGATGAAGAAGCTGTGGCGTCCGGGCATGGACTCGCCAGCGGCGATCCGGGTTGCCGTCGAGGCGCTGTATGACGCCGCTGACGACGACTCCGCCACCGGCGGCCCTGATCTCGGTCGTCGCATCTGGCCGACGTTGGCGCTCGTAGATCTTGAGGGGCTGCGCTTCCTGGACGACGAGGCACTTGCCGTAGTTGTCGAGCAGATCGTCGCCGATCGCCGTGGCAACCCTGGGGGTGTCCGATGAGCATGCCTTTCTACGTCTCTCCCGAGCAGCTCATGAAGGACCGGGCGGACTTTGCGCGCAAGGGGATCGCTCGAGGCCGGTCCGTGGTCGTGCTCGGCTATGACGGAGGTATCGCCTTCGTCGCAGACAACCCCTCGCGCGCCTTGCACAAGGTGTCCGAGATATACGACCGCATCGCCTTTGCCGCCGTCGGCAAGTACAACGAGTTCGAGAACCTGCGTGTTGCCGGTGTCCGCTACGCCGATCTGCGTGGTTACTCCTACGACCGCAGCGACGTGACCGCCCGAGGGCTGGCGAACGCGTATGCCCAGACTCTGGGCGCGGTCTTCACCCAGGAGTCAAAGCCCTATGAGGTCGAGATCGTTGTGGCCGAGGTCGGTCAGAGCGCAGAACAGGACCAGATCTACCGCCTGACCTATGACGGTTCCGTCGCCGACGAGCAGGGTTTCATCGCGATGGGCGGTGCTGGCGAGCACATCAGCGCCGGTCTTCATGAGCGATGGGCACCTGGCATGAACCTCGGTGACGCTCTGGGACTGGCGCATGATCTGCTGTGTCAGGACCCGGCCGGTGGACCGTCACGCACCCTGACCGCAGCCCAGCTCGAGGTCGCGGTGCTCGACCGGGGGCGGCCTCGACGCACGTTCCGCCGCATCGAGGGGCCGCTGCTCGAAGCGTTGCTGAGCAGCGAGGACCCGACCAGAGACGTGCCCGCTGCTGACGAACCGACACCGGGTCATCACGACACGTTGACCGGCGAGGCAGCGCTCGCCGAGAAGGACGACTCGGATCCGTCATGACCATCGCGGTCACCGGCGCGACCGGCGAGCTCGGCGGGCGTGTTGCGCGCGGGCTGGCGGCGCAAGGTGTCGAACAGCGGTTGGTCGTGCGCGACCCGGCGCGGGCGCCGCAGCTGCCTGGTGCAGAAGTCGCGGTGGCCGCATACGAGGACTCCGAGGCGATGGCGCGGGCCCTGGACGGCTCGAGCACCCTCTTCATGGTGTCGGGCCACGAGGATCCTGACCGCGTCTCGCTGCACCGAAAGGCGATCGAGGGCGCCCGCCTGGCAGGTGTCGAGCGGATCGTCTACACCTCGTTCATGGGCGCCGCCCCCAACGCGACGTTTCCCTTCGCCCGTGACCACGGCGATACGGAGGGGGCGGTCCGTGAGGCGGGGATCAGCCTCACCTCGATGCGCAACGCGCTGTATGCCGATGTCGCGCCACGGTTCGTGGGGGAGGATGGGGTGATCCGCGCACCTGCCGGGCACGGCCGTCTGGCCTGGGTCGCTCGCGCCGACGTGGCACGGCTGGCCGTCGTCCTGCTGACCGAGCCCGGTCACGAGGGACAGATCTACGACGTGTCCGGACCTCACGCGATCGACCTGCACGAGACCGCGCGAATCTTGACGAGAGCAACGCGCCGCGTCATCACGTACCACCCGGAGTCCCTCGACGAGGCACGAGCGTCGAGGGCCGGGCACCCGGACTGGCTCATCGACGGCTGGATCGGGTCCTACCTCATGCTTGATACGGGCGAGGGGTCGGTGACCAGTCACACCATCGAACACCTCACCGGTACGCGCCCGATGACTCTGTCTGAGTTCCTCGCCGCCGAGCCGTCGTCCTTCGCCCATCTGGCCGGCTGAGGGCCCAACCCGCGTCGGCAGGACACACCACGGCTGGCCGACCCCCGTGGGACCCGCCAGCCGTGATGATGTCCTCCTAGGCAGTTCAGCCCTTGATACCGGCCGACTGGCGCGAGGCTGCGTGCTTGTCACCAGGGCGCTTGTCCGTTGCTTGCTTGTCTTCGCCTTGCTTGTCTTCGCCTTGCTTGTC
>Ga0209638_1000217_pt1 | contig 38281 bp, 35 predicted proteins | sample BarGraNGADG00211_FD_184490 | JGI IMG/M metagenome (GOLD analysis project Ga0209638, IMG submission 184490) | Arctic peat soil microbial communities from Barrow, Alaska - Barrow Graham LP Ref core NGADG0002-211 (SPAdes) (version 2) | ecosystem: Environmental > Terrestrial > Soil > Wetlands > Peat...
TCCCGTCACGCATTCCTTGGGAGGGGCTTCGGGATAGTTGGTATGAAGCGACGGCGCGGCCTCCACGGTACTGTGGTGGTGCGCGTTGCTCTACCACCATCCACGCGCTCACCGTCGGCCGACGGGGCGCATCCCGGGAGGCCAGCCGTCATGGAGATCAGAGGCCTGGATCTGCACAAACGCGAGCGTCAGCGGTCACGCACAGCGGACGACGGCACGATCACCGACCGTCGCATCGTGACAAGCCGGGAGCGGTTCACCGCCGTGGTGGGCGCGCGGCGGCGCGCGCGTATTCTGCGCGAGGCGACCGAACAGCAAGCGCAGAAACACACCACTGGGCTTGACACGGAGTGTCGCTTCACAGAAGGAATTTCGATCGAGGAGCGACGCGCGCCGAAAAAGGCGGCCAGCGGACGATCCGCCACAGGAAAGCGGACGAGCGCGAAGAAAGTGCCCTCCGCCGCGCGTGCTTCAACGAGGAAGAAGCCAACGCGCAAAACAGCTCGACGCAAGCGATGAGGTCTGTGGGCTGGGAGCTCGGTTCTACTCCGTCCCTTCCGCCTCAGTCGGCACCGTCTCCGGATACTCCGTCTCCATCTCGGCGTCCTCCTTCGCCTCGAGTTCCTTTTCGCGCCGCAGGGCCTCGTCCCGCTCGGCGCGGTACTGCTCGTACCACTCCCGCGTCACTTCGCCGGCGAGCTCGCGGTTGCCAAGTCCGAACGAGAGCGCCATCGCGAGGGCAATGGCACCGAAAAGAATCGCGAACGCCGTGGTGACGATGTCCGTGGCGATGCCGAGTTCCTGCAACGCCATGAAGATCGCGAGCAGGATGACGCCGCCTCGTCCGACGCGCGCGAGCGCGCGACCACCGTGCAGCGCGCCCGCTGACGCCGAGATGAGTCCGCCCACGAAGCCGCCGAGCACGATGCCGACGAGGATGATCACGATGGCCGCGATCACGCTCGGGATGTAGCTCACCAGCTCGGAGAAGACGTTCGCCAACGACTCGAGACCGAGCGCATTCGCCGCGACGAGAATCACGGCGAACATCACGAGCCAGAAGACCAGAGTCGCGAGCACGCGAATCGGGTTCAGATGCGACCCGGAACGCTCGACGGCCTGCATCACGCCGCCACGCTCGAGCATCTTGTTCAGCCGGATGCGCCTCAGGAATCGCTCCACGAGCTTCTCGAGCACCTTGGCCAGCAGGTAGCCCGCGAAGAGGATGACCAAGGCGCCGAGGAGTGCCGGCACGATGTCGCCGAATACCTGGGCGAAGCTCGATTGCAGGCGGTCGCCGAAGTTCACGCTGCGTTCCTGAGAGACGGGAGATGGGAGGGAAAAAGCGTTGGTGAAAAGCTAGTCTCGCTACAGGGAGGCGCTAGTCGTTCAGCGGCCGGGCGAGATGCTGTCAATTCCTCGTCCCACGCTTGATGTCGAAAATCAGGCTCCGCCGGCAGGCAGGGCAGATGAGCCACTCACGCTTGCGAGAGTAGCCCAGCCCGAACGACCCGCCGCCGATCGAGCGCTTCGTCATCGGCGTCCCATCGCGCGGACAAAGTGGCTTCTCGCCCGCCGCCACCTGCGCAACGATCGCCTTCTGTTCCTCCGGCCCGAATTGCGCATGCGTGTCGGTCATGCTCGACGTCTCGATCCTATGTGATGCTCACCACGATCTTCCCGAACTGCTCCCCAGCCTCGAGTCGCTCGAAGGCGGCTCGCCCCTGCGACAGCGGATACACACGATCGACCGGCGGCCGAAGCAGGCCCGCCGAGAACCGTTCGACAATGGCCGCAAACTCGGCATCGTTACCCATCGTCGATCCCAGAATGCTCCACTGATTCCAGAACAGCTTCCGCACGTCGGTCGTCACCATCGGCCCCGACGTTCCTCCGCAGGTGACCAGCCGGCCCGCACGCCCGAGCGCGCCGAGCGACTGCGCCCACGTTGCCTCGCCAACGGAATCAACGACCACGTTGACGCCCTTCTTCCCGGTGCGAGCGCGCATCTCACGACCGACGTCGACGCCGCGATGGTTGATCGTGTCGTCGGCGCCGAGAGAGCGCGCGCGGGCGAGCTTCTCGTCGCTGCCGGAGGTCACGGTCACATGCGCGCCGATCAGCTTGGCGATTTGCAGGCACGCGATGGCGACGCCGCCGCCAATGCCCCAGATGAGCACATGCTCCCCCGCCTCGAGCCGCGCTCGCGTCACGAGCATGCGGTACGCGGTGAGCGTCGCCAGCGTGAACGCGGCAGACTCGGCCAGATCACTGTTTGCGGGAATCGCAAGAACATTCGTCGCCGGCACGACGACGAACTCCGCCATCGTACCGGGTTGATGTTCGCCGAGAATGCCGAAGCGCGGACAGAGCGGCTGCTCACCGGCGAGGCAGTACTCGCAGATTCGGTCGCTGATCCCGGGGTTGATCACCACCGTGTCGCCCACCGCGACCGACCGCACCGCGTCACCGACCGACTCCACGACGCCGGTGCCGTCGGCGCCGAGCACCCAGGGCGGCGTGATAGTGAGGCCGGGAAGCCCTTTCAATAGAAACAGATCGAGGTGGTTGAGCGCCGCGGCGCGCATGCGGATGCGCACGTCGGTGTCGCGGCGCAGCACCGGCGCCGGAAGATCGTCGCGGTATTCGATCTGTTCCGCGCCGCCGTGAGCGGAGATGGTGAGTCCTCGCATGCCTCTCCGCTGGGGTTATATTGGACGCGGAATGTTATGCGACGGAATGCGCGTGCGAAAGCCGCCGCGGCCGTCGTCAATTCGCTCCCAGACGGCGCACTCATGACTGCTATCAAGGTTCCACCGCTCGGCGAGTCGATCGTCGAGGCGACGGTGTCCCGCTGGCTCAAGAAGGAAGGCGAGGCGGTCGCCGCAGGCGATACTCTTGTCGAGCTCGAGACGGACAAGATCACTGTCGAAGTGCCGGCGTTGAGCGCGGGCGTGCTCACCAGACGCGCGGTGGATGAAGGCGCGGTGGTGAAGGTGGACCAGTTGCTCGGTGAGTTGGAGGAAGGCGCGACGGCGCCGGCGTCTGCTTCACCTGCTCCCGCCGCTGCACCCGCGGCAAAGGCTGACGTGAGGGCTTCACCCGCAGCGCAGCGCGTGGCGGCGGATCAAGGCGTCGATCTCGGCGCGGTCACTGGTACCGGGCGCGGCGGGGTGGTCAGCAAGCCGGATGTCATCGAGCACGTCGCGGCGAAGGCAGAGCGAACGGGCGCGACAGCAGGTGCAGGTCCTTCGGTCGCTGCCGCTCCCTCAGGACGACAGGCGGCTACTGCCGCGCCCGCAGCGCCAAGGCCTTCTTCTCCAGCCGGCGAAGCCCGCGAGACGCGAGAGACGATGACGACGCGGCGCAAGCGCATCGCGGAGAACCTGCTGCTCGCGCAGCATTCGACGGCGCATCTCACGACGTTCAACGAGATCGACATGTCCGCCGTGAGCGCACTGCGCGAACGGCTCAAGGAGCGGGTCGAAAAGGAGCACGGCGTGAAGCTCAGCTTCATGCCCTTCTTCGTGAAGGCGACGTGCATGGCGCTCAAGTCCCATCCCGTCGTGAACGCGCAGATCGACGGCGACTCAATCATCTACAAGCACTACGTCAACATGGGGATCGCCGTCGCGTCGGACGCGGGGCTCGTCGTCCCCAACCTGAAGGACGCACACGCCAAGGGGATGCTCGACATCGCGCGCGATATCGTGGCCGTGGCGAAGAAGGCGCGCGACGGCAAGCTGACGATGGACGACCTTACCGGCGGCACGTTCACCATCACCAACGGGGGCGTGTTCGGGTCGCTCGTCTCCACGCCGATCATCAACTTTCCGCAGGCCGGCATCCTCGGGCTGCACAAGACGCAGGACCGTCCGATCGCGGTTGGTGGACAGGTCGTCATCCGGCCGATGATGTACGTCGCGCTCTCGTACGATCATCGCGTGATCGACGGGCAGCAGGCGGTGTTGTTCCTCGTGCGGGTGAAGGAGCTCATGGAAGATCCGGCGATGATGCTCGTGGAGTGAGCGAAACGAATCAACAGCTCGGTTCAGAGCGCCAGCGGCTCGATTCCCATTGCTCTTGCCGCCGCGAGATGAAGCACATTCAGGGTGCGCACCGGCAGCGGGAACGGCTCCAGCGCACGCTCGAGTACGAAGGGCACGAGCTCGAGAAGGGCGATGCCACCCATCAGCGCGCGGGCCTGCTCGCCATGTTCGGACTGGCGGGTCATGTCATGCGCTGATCGGGGTGGTGGGCTTCACGATGATGTTAGGGATGCTCCGCGCGCGCAGCATCTCGTTGAACGCGGCCAAGTCCTTCGCTAGCAGCGCCTCCAACCCACCCACATGCGTGCGCAGCTGCTCAGCAAGGATCTGCTGCACTTCACGTTGCTGGTCGGTCGGCTTGAAGTCGCTGCTGCCGACGCCGTTCGAGAGGTAGTTGAGCTTCGAGAGCAGCTTCGACGCGAAGCGTACCCCATCCTGCCCGCCACCGGTCAGCCGCAGGTCCACGAGGTTCATCTCGAGGTCCATCAGCTTCTGCTGCAGTGCCGCTGCGGCCGCCTTGACCTGCACGTCGTCCACGACCCGCGACACGACATCGAGCTGCACGCGCACCGACTCGATCCGGTGCACGGCGTCGGCAGCGGTGTTGAGGTCGCGCCGCAGCGCCAGCAGCATGCGCGTCTGCGCGGCGATGTCATCCTCGACGCCACCGGAGTTTGGATCCTTGCGAACCTCGAGGGGCTGCGTGAACGACTGGTTGCCCACGGTCAGCTTCACCGTGTACGTCCCCGGCGGGGCGAGGATGCTGAGCTGGCCGGTGCCCGGGGCAACGCGGCCCTCGGGGCCTGGCACGATGTGCTCCGCGTACAGAGGGCTCGTGCGGAGCCGCACCTCGGTGCTCGGTGCATACCGCAAATCCCAGGACACGCGGTTGATGCCGGGCCTGTTGGTGCCCGTGATGATGCGCACGAGCTCGCCCTTCTGATCGAGGATCGTGATCGTCACGCTGCCGCTGGACGGTGCCTTGAGGTGGTAGTTGATAGCCGCGCCGTAGCGCGGGTTCTCGCCGTTGGTGGGGTCGTCGTACGTGGTCGAGGGAGCCGTAATCGGGCGGAAGCGGTAGGCCGGCCGCACCGTGAACAGGTGGGCGTCCGCCGCCAGCACTTGAGGCGTGAGCTGCCTGAGCGGCGTGATGTCGTCCATGATCCAGAAGCCTCGCCCGTAGGTCGAGATCACGAGGTCGCTGAAGTGCTCCTGCACCACGATCCCCGACACAGGAACCTGCGGCAGGTCGTTCTGCAGCGGCGCCCACTGCGCGCCGTCGTCGAACGAGACGTAGATCGCGTTCTCCGTGCCGAGGAAGAGAAGGCCGCGGCGGATCGGATCCTCCTGGATCACCTTGGCGTAGCTCAGCATGCTCTTCGGGATGCCGTTGGTGATCGACTTCCACGTGGCGCCGTAGTCATTGGTCTTGTAGACGAACGGGTCGCGGTTGTTCATCTGGTGGAAATCCACCGTCAGGTAGGCCGTCGCGGCGTCGAAGCGCGACGCCACGATGCTCCGCACCGATCCCCACACGGGGAGGTTCGGGATGTTCTTCGTGACGTTGGTCCATGAGGCGCCGCCGTTGCGCGTGAGTTGCACGAGGCCGTCGTTGGTCCCTACCCAGATCAGCCCCTTCTCCTTCGGCGACTCGGCGATCGCGTACACCACGCCCGCGTACTCCACGCCGATGTTGTCGGGCGTGAGTCCGCCGGAACTCTGCTGGCGACTCTTGTCGTTGAGGGTGAGGTCGGGACTGATCACCTGCCAGCTCTGCCCGCCGTCCTGCGTGCGATGCACGTGCTGGCTGCCCACATAAATGGTGTTGTGGTCGTTCGGGGAGATGAGTAGCGGCGCGTCCCACACGAAACGGTACTTGAGGTCGCCGGCGGGGCCGTTGGACTGCTGGGGCCAGATTTCCACGTTGCGGAACTGCCGCCGGTCCTCCTCGAAGCGGACGACAATCCCGCCGACCATTCCCGAGCCCGACGCAGTGGACCAGATGACCTTCGAGTTTTCCGGGTCGGGAGTCGCCCAGCCGCTCTCGCCGCCGCCCACCGAGTGCCACATGCTGCGCGAGATGACGCCGTCTCCACCACCACCACCCATGACGCGGCTGTTGCTCGGCCCGCGATACGACGGCTCGTCCTGCTTGTTGCCGAGCACGTTGTAGGGGATCTCGTTGTCCACCGTGACGTGGTACATCTGCGCGTTGGTGAGCCGCTGGCGGAACCAGGTGCGTCCGCGGTTGTTGGAGATCGAAAGCCCCTGGTCGTGGGCGACGATCATCCGGTTGGCGTTGGTCGGATCGATCCAGATGTCGTGGTGGTCGCCGCCCGGGGCCTCGTCGCGGGGGACGATTTTGATCGTGCGCCCGCCGTCGATGGACTTTGCGAACGTATTCGTGAGATAGTACGTCTCATTCTCGTTGTCGGGCGCGACCGCGGTGCGCGAGTAGTAGTGCGCGCGCCCCATCGCGTTGCGATCGGGGTTGATCATCTTCCAGTTCTCGCCGCCGTCGTCGGAACGCCAGAGCTGCCCGCTCTCGGTTTCCTGTCCCTTCCATGGGAGGCCGTCGCCCGTCTCGATCATCGCGAAGATGCGGTTGGGGTTCGACGGTGCGATCGCGACCACCACCTTCCCCACCGGCTTGGTGGGGAGGCCGTGCCCAGCGAGCCGCTTCCAGGTGAGACCGCCGTCGCGCGAGACGAAGAGCCCGCTCCCCGATCCGCCGCTCTCGCGTCCCCAGGTATGGATCTCGAGCTGCCACATGCCCGCGTACAGCACGCGCGGGTTCTTCGGGTCCATGGCGAGGTCGGAGCAGCCCGTGTTCTCGTCCACGAAGAGCACCTTCGTCCACGTGGCGCCGCCGTCGGCCGTGCGGAAGACACCGCGTTCCTGCTGCGGCCCGTAGGCGGTGCCGAGTGCGCAGACGAGGACGACGTCGGGATTCTGCGGGTGAATCACCGTGTGGCCGATGCGTCCCGTCTGCTCGAGTCCCATCAACGTCCACGTCTTACCGGCGTCGGTGGACTTGTAGGCGCCCTGCCCCACCGAGATGTGGCTGCGGATGCTCGCCTCGCCGGTGCCGGCCCAGACGATGTTCGGGTCGCTCCGGGAGACGGCGAGCGAGCCGATGGATTGCACCGGCTGCTTGTCGAAGATCGACGCCCAGTGCACGCCGCCGTCGGTGGTCTTGTAGATGCCCCCGGACGCGGCGCCCACATAGTACGTATTCGGGTCGCCGGGAATTCCGACCGCCGCGCTGAACCGGTTCCCCTCGGGGCCGATGTTGCGCCAGTGCAGCTGGCCGTAGGCGTCGGGGTTGATGCGCTGTGCGACCTGCGCCTGCGCAACGAGGGAGTGCAGGGCGCCGAGGGCAACAAGGGCGCCGGCGACGAGGCGCGAAAGACAGGGCATGACGGTCTCCGGTAGGTGCGGCCGGCCCGGCTCGTGTGACGCGGCTCGGCGAGGGGCAGATGTTACGGCGCGCCGGAGGGCGTGTAAAGAGCGGACCCGCGGGTCGCTACGCTCGAGACACCGGCCGAGAGCCTGGGCGAGTGCGGTGACAGGACCGCGTGCTGCGGGGTCGGGCGCCGCCGCTCAGGTAGCGTCCCGCGTCGCTCCACCCCTCTCGACCGGCTAGCTTTCATTCAAAATTCCTCATCGTCCACTCGCCTCTCTCATGGCTCATTCTTCTACCTCTGCCGACGTCGTCATCCTTGGCGGCGGACCCGGCGGATACGTCGCCGCGATTCGCGCCGCGCAGCTTGGGCACACCACCGTTTGCGTCGAGATGGACAAGACCCTCGGCGGCACATGCGTCAACGTCGGATGCATCCCGTCGAAGGCACTGCTGAGCTCGAGCGAGCACTACGAGTTCATGACCCAGCACGCCGCCGAACACGGCATCGGCGTCGACGGAATCCGACTGGACCTCGCGAAGATGCTCAAGCGCAAGGACGACGTCGTGGGTCAGAACACCAAGGGGATCGAATTTCTCTTTCGGAAGAACAAGATCACTTGGGCGAAAGGGCGCGGCGCGTTGCGCGCGAACAACGTCGTCGAAGTGACGGCGGCTGACGGGACCGTGACGACGTATCAGGCGAAGAACGTCATCATCGCGACCGGTTCCATTCCGATCGAGTTGCCTTTTCTCGAGTTCGACGAAGAGCGTGTGCTCTCGAACACCGGCGCCTTGAAGATCCCCGAGGTGCCGAAGCATCTCATCGTCGTCGGCGGCGGGGTGATCGGGCTCGAGCTTGGCAGCGTGTGGCGTCGCCTTGGCGCGAAGGTCACCGTCGTCGAGTTCATGCCGACGATTCTGCCGGGGATGGACGAGGCGATCGTCAAGGAAGCGGAGAAGGTTTTCAAGAAGCAGGGGCTCGTGTTGCGTACGGGCTCGAAGGTCACCGGTGCGCGACGTGAGGGCGCTGCGGTCTTCATCGACGTCGAGAAGGACGGTGCGACGGAGACGCTCGAGGCCGACTACGTGTTGCTCTCAGTCGGGCGAAAGCCTTCACTGACGGGCGTCGATGCGTCCGCGCTCGGCCTGTCGGTCGGCGCGCGCGGAGAGATCGTCGTCGACGACCAGATGCGAACGAATCTGCCGAATGTGTACGCGATCGGCGATTGCATCGGCGGGAAGCTGCTCGCGCACAAGGCCGAGGAGGAAGGTGTCGTCGCTGCCGAGGTGATCGCCGGGAAGCGGGTGCACATGCACTATCGCTCGATTCCCTCGGTCGTCTACACGTGGCCGGAGATCGCGTCGGTGGGGCTCGCCGAGCATGAGGTGAGGGCGTCTGGCCGCGAGTACAAGGTTGGCAAGTTTCCGTTCTCGGCGAACGGGCGTGCTCGGACATCTGGCGATACGTCAGGCTTCGTGAAGTTCATTGCCGATGCGGCGACGGATGAGCTGCTTGGTGCGCATCTCATTGGGCCGAATGTGTCGGAGCTCATCGCCGAGGTGGTGTTGGCGTTCGAGTATCGTGGATCGTCCGAAGACATCGGGGTGACCGTGCATGCGCATCCGACGTTGTCGGAAGCGACGAAGGAGGCGGCGTTGGCGGTGCTGGGGCGAGCGATACACATCTGAGCCGGCTCGCGTGAGCTCGCTTCGAGTGCGCGAGCTGGAGGCGTCGGACGCAGCCTCGGCGCGTGCGGTCGTTCTTGCCCAGTTTGGCGACACGCCGTATTGCGCGCGGATGCTGGAGCAGCTCGATATCGCGCTGACACGCCAGGATCCGGAGTACGCCGGATGCGTCGCGGCGGACGACGTTGGGCCGAGCGTGCGTGGCGTGCTGCTGTATGGCCCTGTCGCGGGAGCACGCGGTGTCGTCAAATTGTACGCGCTCGTCGGAGCTGACGTCGAGGTGCTGATGGTGCTTCTAAACTCCCTGCTCGCCGAAAGTGCTGAGCGAGCGGAGCGCATGATCGTGTGCGAGATTGGGGACGACACACCCTATGCGCTTGCCTACGACGCACTGATCGGTCGCGCATTCACGCGTGAAGGACGCGTCGCGGACTATTTCCGGGATTGCATCGCGCTCGATGTTCTGGTGTGGCGAGACCAAGCAACTGTGCGACCAGTGGATCCAACATGTTCTCCGGCACCGAGATAGCAGCGCTGTTCACGTCGATGGGCATCACCCATGTGGTGTCCGTCCCAGACAGCACGATCGGCGTCTGGTACCCCGCCCTCGAGCGCTCAACTGACCTACGCCTCGTGCGCGTCTGCCGCGAAGGCGAAGCATGGGCCGTCGCCGCCGGCCTCTACCTCGGCGGAGCGACACCACTCGTCATGATCCAGTGCACCGGACTCTTCGAGTCGGGCGACGCATTGAGGAACGTCCTGCACGATTGGAAGCTGCCGATCTTCGCCATCATCGGCTATCGCAGCTATCTCAATCAGGACACGCTTCCAGGCGACACCTGCCTCGTCTTCACCGAGCCGCTTCTCGACGCGTGGCGCATCGACTATCGCCTGATTAACGCGCCGTCTCAGCTCGATGAGATTCGCGATCATTATCTCGCATGCCGCGACGCCGGGAAGCCCGGTGCCGCGCTGATCGCCGAAGGCAAGGCATGAGCGACGAACAGGAGCGGATGTCGCTTCGCGATGCCATGCTCGCCTTGCACGGTGCCCGGCGCGAGGATGACGTGGTCGTCACCAGCATGTGCGCCGCACGGGAGTGGATGGCGCTCGGCACGCACCCGCTCGACCTCGTGTACGTGCCGTCGAGCATGGGACAGGCGACGTCGGTGGGCCTCGGACTCGCGCTCGCGCAGCCACACCGCCGCGTGATCGTCGTCAACGGCGACGGCTCGATGCTGATGAACCTCGGCTCGCTCGTGACGATCACCGCGGCCGCACCGCAGAATCTCATCCTGATCGTCGCGGACAATGGTGTGTATGAGGTCACAGGATCGCAGCCCACGCCTGGGGCCGCCGCAGGACGCGCGGATGGGAAGAGCGTGGATTTCGAGGCCATGGCACGGGCGTGCGGCTTCCGTTCGATCTTTCAATTCTCGAACGCCGCGCAGTGGGCACAAGATCTCGAGCGCGTCTTGCGCGCAATGGGGCCGACTTTCGTTTTGCTCGACATCAGCAGCGTGCCGGGTATTCCAGGGCCGCGCTCGCCAGGTCCGGCTGGGGCACGCGCGCTCGAGCTGCGCCGCAATCTGTCGCCCGGCACCGCGTGATCCTATCTTTGGGCGCCGCACGTCATCGCCACTTTGTCTGTCCCGCGCGCCTCTTCCCTCTCGACTCGCCCCATGCATCCCGTCATTCGCTCGACGTACATCGCCATGTCGGCGCTCGCGCTCCCCTCCCTTTCCGCGACACTCCACGCGCAGACCCCCGCCTCGGCCGACGTCGCCACATACGATCCGGCGCGATTGAACGGGATGCGTTACAGAATGATCGGGCCGGCGCGTGGTGGCCGAGTCACTGCGGTGACCGGCGTGAACCAGGAGCCGATGACCTTCTACTTCGGCTCCACTGGCGGCGGCGTCTGGAAGACGACGGATGCCGGAGTGAACTGGCGCGACATCTCTGCGCAGGCATTTGCGTCGTCGTCCATCGGCGCGCTCGACGTCGCCGACTCGGACCCGAATGTCATCTACGTCGGCACGGGCTCGGAGGCGATTCGCAGCAACGTCTCCATCGGAAAAGGCATCTATAAGTCCAGCGACGCCGGGCGCACCTGGAAGTTCGTCGGCCTGCGCGACGCGGGACAGATCGGCGCGATCGTCGTTCATCCCACCGATCCGAGCACGGCGTTCGCTGCCGTGGTCGGCAATCCTTTCGCGCACACGAAGACGCGCGGCGTCTATCGCACCAGGGACGGCGGCGCGACATGGGCGCAGGTGCTCTTCCTCTCGGACAGCACCGGCGCGGCGGATATCGAGCTGCAGCCCGGCAACCCGAACGTCGTCTACGCGTCGATGTGGCACGGTCAGCGCCGCCCATGGACGATCATCAGTGGCGGTGGCGAAGACGGCATCTTCAAGAGCGTGGACGGCGGCGATCACTGGACGCGTCTCGCCGGCGGCCTCCCCTCCGGCGTGGTCGGCAAGAGTGATCTCGCCGTCTCGGCGGCCGCACCGCTGCGCGTCTATGCGCTCGTCGAGGCCAAGGTGGGTGGCGGACTGTATCGCAGCGACGATGCCGGTGAGCACTGGACGCTCATGAACACGACGCCTGGCCTCATCACCCGTCCGTTCTACTACGACAACGTCGACGCCGATCCGACCAACGCGGACGTCGTGTACGTCGGCACGGAAGGGTTCTACAAGTCCACCGACGGCGGCAAGACTTTCCGCACGATGCGCACGCCTCACGGCGACAATCACGACATGTGGATCAACCCGAAGAACGGGCAGATCTTCATTCAGTCGAACGACGGGGGCGCGAACGTCTCGTTGAACGGCGGCCAGAGCTGGAGCACGCAGGAGAATCAGCCGACCGCAGAGATCTATCAGGTGGCCGTTGACAACCAGTATCCGTATCGCGTCTACGGCGCGCAGCAGGACAACAGCACGCTCATCGTGCCGAGTCTTCCCGTCGGCGCTTCCGGTCTCGACGACCCGATCCAGAGCTGGCAGCGCGGACCGGGATGCGAGACCGGTCCGATCATCCCGAACCGCACCAATCCAGATACGGTGTATGGGGGCTGCAAGGGACAGTGGAGCCGCATGAGCCTCCGCGTCGGCCAGGAGCAGCAGTACTGGATCGGTGCGCAGTCGCTGTACAGCAATGCGAATCAGGATCTGCGCTACCGCTTTCAGCGCGTTTCGCCGATGGAGGTCTCACCGCACGAGCCGCACACTGTGTACTACGGCTCACAGTACGTTCATCGCACGCGCGACGAAGGGGTGACCTGGGAGCGCATCAGCCCCGATCTCACCGCGAACGACCCGCGCTATCGCGCCGTGTACTCCGGCAACCCCATCACGGTCGACGCGACCGGCGAAGAGATGTACGCGACGCTCTACGCGATTCGCGAATCGCCGCTCAAGGCTGGTCTGATCTGGGCCGGCGCGAACGACGGTCCAATCCACGTGACGCGCGATGACGGAAAGACCTGGACCAACGTCACACCGAAGGACCTGCCGCCCGGCGGCCGAGTGCAGAACATCGAGCCGTCTCCGCACCGCGCCGGCGCGGCGTACGTCGCCGTGCTTCGCTATCTGCTTGGTGATTTCCAGCCCTACATCTACAAGACGGAAGACTACGGAAAGACGTGGACTCGCCTCACGACGGGCAGCAACGGCATTCCTGCCGATTATCCGACGCGGGTCGTTCGCGAAGATCCGTCGCGTCCCGGTCTGCTCTACGCCGGCACCGAGTTCGGCATGTTCGTCTCCTTCGACGACGGCGCACACTGGCGGCCGATGCAGCTCAACCTGCCCGTCACGCCCGTGACCGATATCGCCGTGCATCGGCAGGATCTCGTCATCTCCACGCAAGGCCGCTCGTTCTGGATCCTCGATGATCTCACGCCACTGCATCAGCTCAGCGATGCGGTCCTCGCCAAGTCCGCGCATCTCTTTGCACCTCGCACTGCGTTTCGCTATCGCTACCGCGCAGGATTTGGCGGAGCGGAAGCCGACCGCGGTGTGTCTGACGACGCGCCGCAATATCCGCCGGCCGGCGCGATGATCGACTACTGGCTCGCGTCTCCCGGTTCGAGCCCGAAGCTCGAGATTCTCGACGCGAAGGGTGGCGTGATCAAGACCTTCGCCGTCGACAGCGTGCGTAGCGCGGCCCGCCGCGGCGGCGCCAGCGGTCTCTCGGCAGTGGCTGGACTGAACCGCTTCATCTGGGACATGACGTATCCGAGCCCCTCGAGCGCAAATGCCGCTCAGGGTGGCCGCGGCGGCGGGCCGATGGCGGCGCCAGGCACGTTTACCGTTCGCCTCACCGTCAACGGAACAACGATGACGCAGCCGCTCGTGCTTCGCGCCGACCCGCGCGTCACGCGCGACGGCATCACGCAGTCGGTGCTCGCGACGCAACTCGCATTCAATCTCAAGGTGCGCGATCTCGTGAGCGACGCGAATCGCGTCGCCGAGCGTTTGCGGGCGGCGAAGGTACCGGCGCTCGACGCGGAGTTCTTCACGCCGCCGGTTCGCTACAGCAAGCCGGGCCTCCAGGCGCACATCACCTACCTCTATGGCATGACGACGGGCGCAGATCAGCGCGTGGGACGTGACGCCATCGAGCGGTATGCCGAGTTGCGCAAGGCACTCGACGCACTCACGAGCCGTCTTCCGGCGGCATCCGGTGCTCAGAGCACGCCGCCCGAATGACTCCCAGCAAGCACCGAAGCGTTATTGGGCACACAAGTACAGCATGCACGTCGTAGAACTCGGTACCGAGTTCTACGACGTACATGAGGTGCTTGAGTGCACGTGGTTTGTACCGCCCTACTGCCAGCTTGCGTCCAAGTTGTAGTGCCCGTAGCCCGCCTGCGGATCGGAAATCCGAATGATCCCGGTATAGCCGTTCCGCGCGCTTGGCTGCTGAATCACCTCGACCCGGCCTCGGCCCTCGCGCACGTTCAGCGTGATATTCCCAGGCAGTTGATTCCTCACCGCGCCGCTGACCGTGGAGCGGACGCGTTGCGGAGCGACACCGCCTCCCTGCTGCACTCGCACGACACCATTGCGCCAAACGAGCTGGATCTCTCCGTCCACATCGCCGCTCCACTGGAGCAGCGAAACGTTGTCGCGGTTGATTCTGTTGTCGCGGTTGTCTCGATTGTTTTGATCGTTGTTCGCATTGCCGCGTCCGTATCCGCGGCCGCGATTGCCGCGGCCGTCGTCGGTCGGCGTCCAGTAGGCGGTCACTTGATAGTTGTCCGCGCCGCCATCGTTGTCGGCGATCTGAATCACGGCAGCATAGCCGTTCTCCGCCATCGGCTGCTGAATGACGTTCACGCTGCCGCGTCCCATGTTCGTGACGACGCGCACCGTGCCCGCACGCTGCGGAAGGGCCGACGACACGTTGAACCGGGCACGCGACCGAATAGAGCTCTCGGTGGTATTGCTCACGCCTCCAGCGCGTACGTCGAGGCGGACCTCTCGGTCAACGCGGCCAGACCATGTGAAAAGTTTGGTTTCCTGCGCTCGTGCGGCGAGCGGCACGAGAACCGAGAAGAGTGCCGGAAGCAGCACGGCCCGCGCTGACCTGATAGTGAACATGAGACGCTCCGAACTAGGGTGACTGCGGTTTATTTCCCGTTCGACTGTCCGACGGTCGGACTGTCAGACGCCTGCAATTCTAGTACCCCGTGACGCAGAACCGGTGCCCGTGACTCGAAACGCTGAGAAAACTCGATCTACCGGCCGGTGTGGATGTGGCGAGCACGGCCACTCACAGGCACTGCGTTCTCGGTTTACGCTCCCCTCATCCAAAACACAGAGCGTCTCCCGCCAACGCACGCGTCTGGTCGCCGAGCAGGCGTCGCACCGACGCGCCGCGATAGCTGAAGATCCGGCGCAGCTGCAGGCGAACGAACGGATGGCCGATGTTGCCGAGCACTCCGAGCGGCAGGCGATAGAGCACCTTGCAGACGCAAAAACGACCGGCGCTCGTAGAGAGCCCGGCCGTTCTATTCCTGTCTTCCTGTCTTCCTCTATTCCTGGCAGTTCAATGCGTCCGTAGCACCAACGCCGTCGCCGCCACCGACGCCGCCATCAGCGTCGCCATCGCCACCAACGCACTCGACGGCGTCACCACGAACTCGCGACGCCACCATGGCGTGATCACCTGCGGCGTATGCTGCGGAATCGCGTTCATGATGCGCGCATTCAGGTGCGCCGGCGTGCGCATGCGGCGACGACGCACCAGATCGTCTTCCATCCGCTTCCAGAAGTCCACGTCCTTCGACCACTCGCCGCGACGAGCGTCACGTTCTGGAGTGTTGCCATCGAGCCACGCGTGCACAGCCTGCGAAATCGTCGTACTCGGCGGACCGAGCGGCACCTCGCGATCGGCCAGCGGACGCTCGGGCTTGCTCGAGCGCTCGCGCTTCCGGCCGTCGCCGAGAACGTCAGAGTGAAGGTCGTCGAACATGTTAGGCGTATTTTTCCTCGAGTAAGGCCTGCAACGCTTCCCGTGCGCGGTGCACGCGCATCTTCAGGGCACCGACGGTCGTCCCAAGTAGATCCGCCATCTCCTCGTACGAGCGTCCTTCGACATGCTTCATCACGAACGCTTCGCGCAGCGATGGCGGCAGTGACGACAGCGCGACGTCGAGATCCGAGCGAAGCTCCGTCCGATCGAGCTCCTCCTCCGGCGTCGCATGACCCGAGGGCTGGTCGTCCTCGTCGTAGCTGAGATGCGAGCGACGGATGTTCTTGAGCCAATCCTTGCACCCGTTCGCTACGATCCGAAACACCCAGGCGTCAAACCGCCCGCGGACTTCCACGAGATGCTGGTACGCCTTGATGAATGAGAGCTGCAGGATGTCTTCCGCGACGTCCGGGCTTCCGGTCATGCACAGCGCGTGACGATACAGTGGATCACTGTATCGAGTGATCAACACGGTAAATTCGTCGCGGTGTCCCGCGATCACGCGCTGAATGATGCGCTGATCAGAGTCGTCCTGATCAACGAGCAGTTCTGGCTCCGTCGTCCTCACGACGATAGAGTAACGCAGAATTCGCGCTCGGGACAGGGGAGCAGTCCCATCGTGTGCCGCATATCGGGTCGCCACGTAGTCAGGACGAATCGGCGGCGGAGGCCGTAACACTGCATGCCTCGCCCCGGGGGATGGGGCAGCGGCGCAGAATCTAGGCGTGGGTAGTTGACTGACGACTTGGCGCGGAAAACGCCCCCCACCCCAACTCCCTGACCACCCTCGTGTGCTCTCCGAGTGTGGGCGGCCCGAGCCTCACCCGCCCCGGCACACTCGGCGGCATCCCGCTCCCAGCCGACGCCTCGCTCTCCGCCAGCACCTCCAGCACCGAGCGCACCACGCCGTTCGGCACTCCTGCCATGTCCAGCCGCTCGCGCCATTCCGCCGCCGAACGCTCGCGCACCTTCGCACGAATCGCATCGACGACACGCTCCCGCTGAGCCAAACGGCCGGCGTTCGTGCGCAGGTTGTCATCGTCTGCCAACGCGCCCAGTTCCAGGGCGCGCGCGCAAGCCAGCCACTGCGCATCGCTTCCGGCGGCGATGACGATCGCGCGATCCGACGCGTCGAACAGTTCGTACGGCACCAGGTTCGCGTGCGCATTCCCCCATCGACGCGGTGCGGCTCCCGACACCAGCGCGTTCTGCGCGACGTTCACCAACGCCGCCTCGGCGCTTCCGGCAAGCGTCACGGTGAGCGTCGAGCCGGCTCCCGTGCTCGCTCGGCTGACGAGCGCGCCGAGGATCGCGATGGCCGCGTCCTTCCCCGCCAAGACGTCGGCGAGGGCGATGCCATGCTTCAGTGGAGCGCCATCCGGCTCGCCGGTGATCGACATCCAGCCGCTCTCCGCCTGGACGACGAAATCATAGCCGGGCCGTCCCGAATCGTCGGCAAATCCGCCGATGGTGCACCACACGAGCCGAGGATGTTTCGCGCGCACCGACTTGGCGTCGAGCCCCCGCCGCGCCAGCGCACCCGGCCGAAAGTTTTCGACGACTACGTCCGCCTTCGCCAAAAGCGTCTCGAGAAGCGCGCGGTCTGCCGGATCGTCGAGGTCGAGCGCTGCGCTGAGCTTGTTGCGATTGACGCTCAAATAGTATGCGCTCTCGCCATTTTCGCTGAAGGGAGGCCCCCATCCGCGCGTCTCGTCGCCCCCCTCTGGTCGTTCGACTTTGAGCACGTCGGCCCCCATGTCTCCCAACATCATCGTACATAGGGGTCCCGCCAGCACTCGGCTCAGATCGAGTATTTTTATGTTTTTGAGCATAAGATGTCGCTATAGTGTTGCGATAAAGTTGGCTATAAGAAAGGCGAACAGCGGGCTTTATACCGAAAAACAGAGACATTTGAGCACGAAAAAGGTTCGCGCGGCTTGTCAGGAAACCTTGCGTAGCTGTCGAAAAATCATATACTTGCCGCGAGAATCCAGGCCCGCCGTTCGGTGCGGCGAAGTTAACGCCACACTGCGCGGCCTTCAATGAAACGGGGAGCCACTCCCCTGAGCACGGAATCGGTCGGCCACATGACGGATACGGATATGGACGAGGAAAAGGCGCCTGTGCCGCCGGCAGCCCCACGTCGCGGGCCCGGACATCGTGGCGCGGACATGCGCGACACTGTCGCCGAAATGGCGGAGCGCGCCCAGCTCATCAGCCAGGAGGCGGGCAGCAAGGTCTCCTCCGCCATGAAGGATGTGATCAGCGCGGCAGCCGGCCTCGCCGGATTCGCCATCGAGAGCGCGCGTGACCTCGTGCAGTATATGGTCCGCCGGGGACAGATGACGCAGGAAGAAGCGGACAAGCTGATTCGCGAAGCCGAGGAAGCGCACGGAAAGAAGCCGGCGAGCGAGAAAGGTCGCCCGACGGCGACAAAGATCGCGGCCGACAAGGCGGCGGTGGACAAGGCAGCGCGCGACGCGGCGAACGCGGCGGCGATGCTCAACGCACCGCCGCAGCGCCCCGGTGCGTTCTCCCTGCGCACGGGCGGTCCCCGTCCCGTGGTGAAGCCAGCTGCTCCTCCGGCGCCGCCTGCCGCTCCAGCGAAGCCATCCGCTTCCGTGAAGGCAGCCGCGCCGGCAAAGCCTGTCGCGAAGGCCGCACCAGCGAAGCCCGCTCGCAAGCCCGCTCCCAAGCCCGCTTCTAAGCCCGCCGCGAAGCCAGCTGCGAAGCCGGCTAGGAAGCCGGCTGCGAAGCCGGCTGCGAAGCCGGCTAGGAAGGCAGCTGCCAAGGCGCCCGCAAAGGCTGCCGCGAAGCCGAGCAAGGCTCCGGCGAAGGGTTCCGCATCCAAGCCGGCCGCGAAGTCTGGCAAGTCGGCGAAGTCCGGCTCCAAGCCGGCCGCGAAGTCTGGCAAGTCGGCGAAATCCGGCTCCAAGGCGGTGTCCAAGTCGAAGCCGGCTGGCAAGAGCGCGAAGGCGCCGGCCAAGAAGAAGCGGTAGCATCGTGCGGCGCGCAGCCGCACGGTGAGTCGCGCCCTCGTCGCGCGCGCTCCGACGCGACTCGATTTCGGCGGCGGATGGACCGACGTGCCGCCCTACTCCGATCGTGAAGGCGGCGCGGTGTGCAACCTTGCCATCGCTCGCTATGCGACCGTCACGGTGGCGAGTGGCGGACACATCGCCGCACGCACCGGCTCGTCGAACGCCGCAGACGACAGGCTGCTTCGCGCCGCTCTGCGCCGCTCGCTGAACTCCAACGTCGAGGCTCGGCTCTCGAACGACTTTCCCGTCGGCGCCGGCCTCGGCGGCTCGTCGGCCGCTGGCGTCGCACTCGCTGGCGCACTCGCGGAGTTCGCCGGATCACCGCTGGCCCCGCACGCGCTCGCAACGCTGAGCCGCGAAACGGAGGTCGAGGAGCTCGGCATGCCCGGCGGTTACCAGGATCACTTCGCCGCGGCGTTTGGCGGTGCACTCCTGCTCACCTTCGAGAACGGCGTCGTCGGCGTCGAGCAGATCGCGCTCTCTGCTGACATCGGCGCCGCGCTAGCGCGACGGAGTGTTCTCGTCTACACGGGCGAGTCGCGAATCTCCGGCGACACGATCACCGCGGTGCGCGACGCCTATCTCGCCGGCGAGCGACACGTGGTCGACGCACTCGCGCGCATGAAAGCACTCGCGCGCGAGATGGCTACAGCACTCCGCGCGGAAGATCTCGATACACTCGGCGCGCTCGTCGGCGAGCACTGGACGCACCAGCGCGCGCTGCATTCCGCGATCCCGACGGCGCGCATCGATGCCATCGTCGGCGCCGCGGCTCGTTCCGGGGCGCTCGGCACCAAGGCGCTCGGCGCGTCAGGAGGCGGATGCGTGCTCGCGTTCGCGGAGGATGGGCGTGAAGATGAACTCACGCGAGCCCTCGCTCCGCTTGGTGAACGACTTACCTTCACTGTCGACACGAAGGGGTTCGATGTGCTCGCGGTATTCGAGGGCCAGGACAGCTTCCAGGGTGAGCACGAATGACTGAACCAATCGCTGCCGGCGACGCGCGCGCGCTCACACGCGCCCTGGTGCGCATCGACTCGCGCAATCCGACGTTGGCCGCGGACGCACCAGGCGAGTGCACGTGCGCCCACTTTCTCCGCGACGTCCTGCATGCGTGGGGATTCCACACCGAGCTGCAGGACGCGGCTGTCGGGCGGCCGAACCTCGTCGCGCGCATCGGGAGCCCGAGAGGTGGACGCTCGCTGATATTCAACGGACATCTCGACGTCGTCGGCGTCGAGGGGATGGTGCACGCGCCCTTCGCCGCAGAGGAGCGTGACGGGCGCATGTACGGCCGCGGCTCGGCGGACATGAAGGGCGGCATCGCGGCGATGTGTGCTGGCGCATGGCGCGCCGCACAGGCTGGTACTCGCGGCGAGATCATCATCGCCGCCGTTGCCGACGAGGAGTACGAGAGCCTCGGTACGCGCGCCTTGCTCGCGCGCGGAATTCGCGCCGATGGCGCGATCGTCACCGAACCGACGCGTCTTGCAATCATGCCCGCGCACCGCGGCTTCGTGTGGATCGAAGTCGAGATCACCGGCCGCGCCGCGCACGGAAGCCGGTGGGACATTGGCGTTGACGCGATTCGCCACGCGGGACTGCTCCTCGCCGAGTTGGATCGCGTTGACGCCGAGATGCTGCCGCTGGCGACACATCCACTGCTTGGCCGCGGCTCGCTGCACGCCTCGCTCATTGAGGGAGGGATCGGCATGTCCACCTATCCCGATCGATGCGTGCTCAAGCTCGAGCGGCGGTCGATACCCGGAGAGACAGCAGCCGACGTCATCGATGAAGTGGAGCGTGCGTGCGCCACCGTGCACGCTCGCCGCCCGAGCTTCGTTGCCGATGTCCGGCTCCTCGTGACGCAAGGGCCGAGCGATGTAGCGGTCGACGCGCCGCTGGTGCGCGAGCTCGCGCACGCGCTGGAGGGAAAGGGCGAGTCGGTGCGGATCGAAGGGATGTCCGCCTGGACCGATGCGGCGCTCCTCAACGAGGCGGGAATTCCTGCCATCTGCTTCGGTCCCGGCGACATCTCCCTCGCGCATGCGGCTGAGGAGTACATTCCGCTCAGCGAGATCGACCGGGCGACGGACGTGTTGGCGGCGTTCGCGCAGCGATGGGGATACTGAGCGCTCGAGTTGACAGTGGTGAGTCGGGAAGTAACCTGCAGTTCTTGGTTCAACTTCTCGAGTCGTGAGTTCAGTTTCACTGCGTCAAACGCACCAAACTTCACTCTCAACTCGAGAACCTGAACTACCAACTGCCGTTTACTGTCCGACTCGACACTGGAAACTCTCGTTTGATGCCTCGCCGTAGCAGACTAACTCAATTGAATTCGCAGCAGTACGATGCTCTCGAGCGCGCGATCAGCGATGGTCGCCGATTGTCCGTGTGGCGTAACGGGACCGAGTTCATGGTCGTCGTGGACCGTCTACGCGTGACTGGCGGACGTGAGGCGCTCGAGGCGCATCATCCAACGACGGGCGACAAGCTCACCCTGTACATCGATGAGCTCGAAGCGATCGAGGTGGTGCGTTGACCGCCGAGAATTCGAACGAGCTGCCGCTCGTCGCCATCTATGCCGACGAGTCGTGCCTCGGCAATGGGCGCGAGGGTGACAATCCCGGCGGCGCGGCCGGCGTCATCGAGCACCTAAGCCCGGCGACTGAGCGGCTGACGCGCTGGGACTACTGGATCTCGGAGCCCGCGACGACCAACAATCGGATGGCGCTTCGCAGCGCGATCGAGGCCTTTCGCGTCGTCGGCCGAAAGGGCGGGCTCTTCCGGGTGGTGTTCACGAGCGATTCCCAATATCTGGTGAAGGGAATGACCGAGTGGGTACACGGATGGGCCGGTCGCGGGTGGCGACGGAGTGGTGGCGAGATCGAGAATCTCGCGCTCTGGACGGAGCTGGTGGATGAGGCGACGCCGCATCGCGTGCAATGGCAGTGGGTTCGCGGTCACGCGGGCCATCCGCAGAACGAATATGCGAACGATCTCGCGGTTGACGCCGCCAGGACACAGTCGAGCTCCGACGGCGCACGAACGTCAGAGTTCGACGCGTGGCTCGAGGTGCAGCGCGCGAAGAAACGGGTGAAAGTGGATCCGGCGCCATTTCCAATCGGCAAGCCATTCTCCGCGGCCCGGGCATTGCCACGTACCGCGTCTCGAGGCTGACAACCGGCGATCCACCGTTCCCGCGCACCGCAGTAGCACCTTCGGAGGAGCATCGATGGACGACGTCGAACGGATGTATCGCCATCTCGTGGGCACGATCCGCGCGAGCTTTCCGCAATACCTCTCGCAGCCGTTCGAGGTGGGCGAGCTCTATCAGACGATTCTCCCCTATCGCCTGCATCGGCGCGAGCTCGGCCTCGAGACAAATCAGGACTACGAGCTTGCGCTGATGGAGCTGCTGGGCGGCGCGCACGGCTACCTCGTGATCGACGACAAGATGCGCGACGTCCTGAGCGCCGAGCGGACGTCGCCGAATCCGAACACGGCGAAGATCCGCGACTTCGCCTCGGCGCACGTGGCGCTCGCGCCGGAAGCGCTCTATCCGCTGGACGCAGGCACAGCGTTGCGCGCGAGCGGGGGCGGCGCGACGATCTCGCGCGGCGCGGCGACTTCGCCCGAGCGCACGCCCGCTGCGCAGGCCGTGGTTCCGCCGAGCGCGCCGGAGCCCAACGCCAGCGCCGCCGCCAACGAGGCGACGGGGCGCGTCCCTCGTCCGTTTACGATCGCCGAGGGCGGTGGAAACTGTACGTACTGCAAGGGCGCCCTTCCGGCGGGTCGTCAGATCAGCTTTTGCCCGCATTGCGGCCAGGATCTGACGGTGGTGCATTGTCCGGCCTGCGGGAGCGAGCTGGAGCGGGGTTGGAAGTTCTGCGTCATCTGCGGGCGGGGCGTCACGGACGTCTGATCGTTTGGTGCGCAGCTTGCGCCTACAGGCTCCGCGCACAATGCGCTCCGTCCCTTTTGCCACGCACGCCATGCACCGTTCTTCCGCTTTCTCGACGCTCGCGCGGTCTCTCGCGCCGCTAGCTCTTGCCCTCGCGTCTGCCTGCGCCGGAGCGACGCCGAGCGCCAACCCGGCTCCCGTGGCGGCCCGGAGCTCCACCGGCGCGCAGCCAGCGACCTCTCCGCTCGTTCAGAGCACCTGGCCGGTGCGAACGCGCGAGCATCTCGACGTCTGGCTCCACAGCTACGCGCTGATCACGCAGGACACAACGCTCGTTCCGTATTTCCGCCGAGGATATCGCGATCGAATCGCCCCAGTGCGCCGGCAGCACGGTGTCTCGACACTGATCGACGCCAACCGCGACCGGCTGCTCGCACGCATCGCGATCCAGCCCTCGCTGGCAACGAGCGGGCAGTTCCTTCCGCTCTACTTCTCGTCGTGGGAGCAGATGCGGCAGGTGATCGATCTGTTCGTGCGCAACGGCGGCAATCCCGGCGCATCGAACGACCCGACGATGCGCAGCTACTTCGCGATTCTTGGGAGGGCGTTCGAGTCAGCGCCGGATCGCGAATGGCTGCGCCTGTTCACGGAATCGGTGGACGACGAGAGCCGGCGGTTCTACCACGACTACTGGACGACGGAATCACACTCGCACGCGGCGGTGGTGTCGCACGTCGACTCGCTCTGGCAGCGCCAGTGGCGCCCCGCGCTGCAGCGATTCCTCAACAACACGCAGCAGCAGAACGGCGAGCTCTATCTCTCCATGCCGCTCGGTGGCGAGGGGCGGACGGTGCAGTTCGGCAAGGCGGACAATGCGGTGGCCGGTCCGATGCCCGATGCGCTGAGTGAGTCGGAGAGCGTGCTGTACGTCATGGCGCACGAGGTCTCCGGCTCAATCGCAAGCGCGGCGATCACCGACAATACGACGCCGGCGGATCAGCGTGCCGGCGTGACATCGCGATACGAACAGGCGGCGGCGGTTCGGGCGGGCGCATTGCTGCTCGAGAAGACGATACCGGCCGCGGTGCCTGGATACATGCGGTACTACCTGCAGGCCGCAGGTCGCAACGCCCCGACCGATCCGAGGGCGGCGTTCACCGCGGCATTCGTCATCCCGGATTCGGTGAGGGATGCCATGGTTCGCCAGTTCGATGTGATACTCGGAGGGATCTAAGACTTTGTCGTCCTGAGAGAGTGCGGCTGAGTCAAGCGTCCTTCGGGGCGAGTAACTGGCTCAGCCGCGCGAGATCCACGTTTCCTCCACTCAACACTGCGACCACATGCTCGCTCCCTTTCATCGGGATCTTGCCGGTGATCAGCGCCGCCGTCGCCGCCGCGCCGGCTCCTTCCGCCAGCAGCTTGCATCGCGACAGCAGCAGCCCCATCGCCTCGGCGATCTCTTCGTCGCTGACCAGCACGACGTCATCCACGTAGCGCTGCACGGCTTCGAAATTCCTCTCGCCCGCCATCGGCGCCGCGAGGCCATCGGCAATCGAGCTCGGTGCGTCCATCCGAAGCGCTCGTCCCGCGTCGAGACTCTGGCGCATGACCGCTGCACCGGCTGGCTCGACCCCGATCACTCGCGTCGCCGGATTGGTTTCCTTGACGCCGATCGCCATTCCTGAGATCAGACCGCCGCCGCCAATCGGGATCACGATGATGTCAGGTGCGTCGGTCTGTTCAAAGATCTCGAGCGCCACTGTCCCGGTGCCGGCAATGATCCGGTCGTCGTCGAACGGATGCACGAAGGTGAACCCCTCCGATTCCGCGAGCGCGCGCGCCTTTTGAAAGGCATCCATGCTCGTGCCGTGCTGAATGACCTTGGCGCCGTAACCCATGCTCGCTTCGACCTTCGTGCGCGAGGCATTCGCCGGCATGACGACCGTGCAGCGGACGCCGGCGGCCTGCGCGCCCCATGCGAGCGCCTGAGCGTGATTTCCCGCCGAGACAGTCACGACCCCGCGAGCCCGCGCGTCGTCGGTGAGCTGGCTCAGCATGTTGAGCACTCCGCGCACCTTGAACGAGCCTGTCTTCTGGAAGCTCTCGCATTTCAGCTCGAACCGCGCCGCGCCCGTGCGCGAGGCGAGGGTCGATGAGCCGAAGACCGGTGTCCGATGCAGCCGGCCCGCGATGCGGGCCTGGGCGTCTCTGATGTCCTGGAGTGTGACCATGTCGTGAGGCTATCGCAGCGATGACGGAGACACAATGGAGGCCGTTCACGTCCCTGCCGGCATTATCTTTCTCCCATGCCGGACGCCCCTCGCCCGCCAACCGTTCCCTCCTCGATCGACCGCGCTTCCGTCGACCGAATCCTCGCGCGCGCGCTCGAGCTTCAATCCAGCAGCTCCGTGGATCCCGACGGCCGCCTCACCGAAGCCCAGCTCGAAGCGCTCGCCAGGGAAGTCGGACTCGATCCGATCAATCTTCGTCAGGCACTCGCCGAGGAGCGGACGCGGATCGAGGCGCCGGCGTTCGAGCGCGGTGTCCTCGCCAGCCTGTACGGCAGCTCCGGTGCAAGCGCGCAGCGCACCGTGTGCGGAACGCCGGCGCAGGTGCTCAAGGCGCTCGACGACTGGATGCAGCGTCAAGAGTCGCTCATGCCGCAGCGCTACTTCTCCGACCGCGTCGTCTGGGAAGCGCGCAACGACTTCGTGGGGCACATGCGACGTGCAGTGAGCGGTCGCGGTCATGCGCTCGTGCGAGCGACGAACGTGGGTGCCACGGCCATCGCGCTCGACGAGAGCCGCGTTCTCGTTCGGCTCGACGCCCATCTTGGTGGTTACCGCGCGCTGATGGCGAAGCAGAATGTCGTGGTCACTGGCGCCGGAGTCGTCGCTGGCAGCGTGCTGGTGACGCTGAGCTTTTCCGTGCTCGTCGCGCTCGCGCCCGTGGCGGTCGTCGCGCCAATCGCATTCGCGATGGCTCGTGCGTCGCACAACCAGTCGGTCGCCCGCACCCAGCTCGCGCTCGAACAGGTGCTCGACCGCCTCGAGCGCGGCGAGGCAGGACGTCCGCCGTCGCTTCTCAGCATGCTGGCGGCCGCGGTGGGCGGCCGGCCGCGCTGACTCGCTAGCGTACTCCAGCGACCACGAAGGGCCGGCGCATCGCGCGGTCCGCGAGCCAGCCCAGCCCGCGGTTGCTGAGGATCACCAGAAATCCGATCAGCGTGAGCGACTTCACCTCGCGGCGCGAGATCTTCACTACCTCGCGGCGCGCGAGTGCCTGCGGAGTGCGAGTGAGGTCGCGCAGCGTCGCGTAGGCGAACAACAGCGGCAGCACGCAGAACAGCCGAATCGGCACGGCACGGCGCGGGATGAGCAGCAGGTAGCTCCGCGCTCCCTCGAGATCGTGCCAGGCGAGCTGCACCAGCGTCGCGAGCGCCTCGCGCGTGCCGAGCAGACGCTCCGGCGCGAGAATGGTCGCGTGACTGCTTCCGTGCTCGCGCAGCAGCTCTTCCGGGATATAGATGGAATTTTCCTGCTCGGCGTCCGTCGCGACGTCCTTCAGGATGTTCACCGTCTGCAGCGCCTCGGCGAACGCTCGGCACTTCTCGCGCAGCACCTGATACTGGCCGTCGCCGATGCTCGGCGCGTGCTCATGCCAGAGGTCGGTGAGCAGGTAGCCAACCGTGCCGGCGACGTAGTAGCAGTACTCCTTGTACTCGTCGAGGCTCTGAATTCGGATCCCATGCGGGTAGAGCAGCACGAATTTGCGCATTCCGGCGATCATCTCGCCCACCCAGCGACGTACGTGCACCTGCGTTCCTGCCGGAAGCGAGCGGTAGAGCACGAAAACGAGATCGGCATTCCTCGTGAGACGAACGTGCGCGGCGTCGCCGCTCAGCGTCTCGACCAGCAACGGAAAGGCGTCGGCCGCACTGGAGTCATCGAAGCAGCAAGCCAACTCGTCGAGCAGCGCGGCCTTCGACGGGGCGGGAAGTACCGGCTCGTCCTCCAGCGTGTCCGCGATGCGGCAGAGCAGATAGGCGGCGAGCACGGCTCGGCCGAGATCGCCCGGCAGCACGCGAATGCTGAGCGCGAAGGTGCGCGACACGGCAGGGAGAATCTCCCGCGCGAATCGCTCCGCGCTCGCGACGCGCGTTGCGTCGAGCGACACCCGCGATTCCATTGGCTCGCCGACGACCGGCATTAGACTTCTCGTCACGTCATGGAAGATACTTCGTGGAGAACGTCTTGTCGTTCTGAGCCCTTCGTTTCGGTCGCCGATGCCCACACAGCCACCACCGGATTTCCGCGGACTCTACCGCGACGACGCTGACGCATGCGCCGTGTACAGCGAGGCCGCGGGCATCGCGCAGATCATTCCGCGCGCGGTCGCCGTTCCGCTGGACGCGGACGACGTCGTCACTCTCGTCAAATGGGCGGCTGGCAAGAAGGTCCCCCTGGTCCCGCGCGGATCGGGGAGCAGTATGCCGGGCGGCGCGATCGGCGATGGTGTGATCGTTGACCTGAGCCGGTTGAATGCGCTGCAGGGGGCGAACCTCGGCACGAACACGATTCGCTGCGGTCCGGGAGCACTGCGCAACGCCGTCGATGCCGCGGCGCGCGAGGTGGGTCGGATTTTTCCGGTGGATCCGTCGAGTGGCGCGTACTGCACCGTCGGCGGAATGGCGTCGACCAACGCGGCCGGTGCGCACACGCTGCGCTACGGCGCGATGCGGCCGTGGATCCAGGCACTCGACTGCGTCTTCGCGGATGGCTCGCGCGCCGAGGTGCGTCGTGGCGCGCCGGCGCCTGGCGTCGAGCCCGTACGACGTTTTCTCGTCGCGGCAGGCGCCCTTGTCGAATCGGAACGCGCTACGCCATCCGTCCACCCCGGCGTGCGCAAGGAATCTTCTGGCTATGGACTCGCCGCGTTCGCCGAGAGCGGCGAGCTCGTCGACCTCCTGGCCGGCAGTGAGGGGACGCTCGCACTCATCGTTGGACTCGAGCTCCGTCTCGCGCCGCTCCTTCCGGCAACGGCGAGTATACTCGGCGCCTTCGACACACTCGACGCGGCGGTGCGCGCCGCCGGCGCGGCGCGCGACGACGGCGCGAGCGCGTGCGAGTTGCTCGACCGCACCTTTCTCGACGTCGCGCGCCGAGGCGGCGCCTCGGTACCGGTCCCCGAGCACGCTGAGGCGGTGCTGCTCGCCGAGGTGGCCGGGGAGTCGGCAGAGGAGTGCGCGCGACTGGTCGCGGCCCTGGAAAAGAGCTTTCGCGCTGCCGGCGCGACGACTGTGACGCTCGCGCTCGACGCGGCAACTGAACATGCGATCTGGGAGCTTCGCCACGCCGCGAGCCCAATACTCAGCCGTCTCGACCCCGCGCTCAAGTCCATGCAACTCATCGAGGACGGCTGCGTCCCGCCCACGCAACTCGCCGAGTACGTACGCGGCGTCCGCGCCGCGCTCGATGCGCAAGACTTCCGCGGGGTGATCTTCGGTCACGCCGGTGATGCGCACGTCCATGTGAATCCTCTCGTCGATGTCGGCCGGTCCGACTGGCGCCAGCGCGTGGACGCACTGCTGCACGAAGTGACCGCGCTCGCCGCGCGACTGGGCGGCACGCTCGCCGGCGAGCATGGCGATGGCCGGCTGCGCGCGCCGCTGTTGCATGAGGTGTGGTCCCCTGCGTCGCTCGAGCGCTTCGCCGCCGTGAAGCACGCCTTCGATCCGCTCATGCTGTTCAATCCCGGCGCCAAGATCGCGGCACCCGGAGCACGCGCGGTGGATCGCGTGAAGTACGATCCCGCGCTCGCTCCCCTTCCCGTCGCGGCGCGCGACGCGCTTGCAACCGTCGAGCGGGAGCGCGCATACGCTCGTCCTCGCCTCGAGCTTCTATCCGAGGCCGAGGCGAGATTGCGCCGGGAGGAGAGCCACGAGGCAGCAGGCGGGAGCGAGAAGGCATGAGAGGTGAGGCATGAGCGCTGCTCTCAACCCTCATCGCTCACGTCTTCCGGCTCCGGCCTCCATCCTCCCCGCTCGCCACCCGCGCACCAAGAAGGATATACACTTAGGTTTCCCCAAGCTCCGAAACTGACCGCCGTCGAATCCCGCACATGACCGCAGCCGCGCCCGCCGTTCAGCGTCTCTACTACGAGCCGAGAGTCACCGTGCTCGCCCGACCCGCGTTCAGCACACCGGACCATCTGCCGGTGCACTGGCAGGGCGACAGCACCGATGGCGAGCGACTCGCCGAGTTTGCCGGCCGGCTCTGCTACATGAGCCAGCACAATCCGGCGAACCGGGCGACGCGGGACTACCTGGAGAACATCAAGAAGCAGGGCCATGGCAGCGTCCTCGAGCACGCGAGCTACTCGCTGCTCCTGGAGGGCGTCAGCCGCTCGCTCACCCACGAGCTGGTGCGTCATCGCGCCGGTTTTTCCTACTCCCAGCTCTCGCAGCGCTACGTGGATGAGAGCGAAGCGTGCTTCGTCGTCCCGCCCGCGATCGCCGGAGACGAGCTGCTCGAAGGGGCGTGGCGCGCGCAGATCGAGAGCGCGCAGAGCGCGTACGTCGCGCTCGTGTCCCAGCTGATGGAACGCTATGGCTGGGTGGCGGACAAGATCCATCGCCGGAAGATGGCCCGCGAGGCTGCGCGCGGCGTGCTGCCCAACTCGACGGAGACGAAGATCGTCGTCACCGGAAATGCCCGCGCGTGGCGCACGATGCTCGAGCTTCGCTCGGGCGAGGGAGCCGAGCTGGAGATCCGCCGGATGGCCGTGCTGGTGCTTCGCCTCCTGCAGGAGGAAGCGCCAGCCTTCTTCTCCGACTTCGAGATTTACGAAGCGACCGATCGTCGCGAAGCGGCGCGCATTGGCTACCACAAGGTTTGATCGGTTGCGCTGATATTTTTCATTGCGCGAAAAATCCGACGCCAGTATCTTCGGCGTTGTTGCACGTGGCGTGCGTATACCACTCCGGGATGGGATGACGCGCATCGGTTTCGCTTACAATCAGAAGCCCGACCCCATTGCCGCGGACACCGCGGCCGAGCTGGCGCGTGCCGACGAGGAGCCGCCCAGTAGCGGCGCCGGTCTCGCCACCCTCGTCGCGCCCGCGCCCGCGGCGGACGATGAGTACGCAGAGTGGGACGCGCCCGCGACGATCCATGCCGTCGCCAGCGCCCTCGCCCGCCACGGCAAAGTGATCCCGCTCGAAGCGACGGATGACTTCCCCCAGCGTCTCCGCCAGACGCGCCCCGACATCGTCTTCAACATCGCCGAGGGGCTTCGCGGCCCCAATCGCGAGGCGCACGTCCCGGCGATCTGCGAGTTCTACGGCACTCCCTACTCGGGCAGCGACCCGTTCACCCTCGCCCTCTGCCTCGACAAGGCGCGGACGAAGGAAATTTTGCGCGCGCGCGGCGTCCCCACGGCAGACTGGTGGCTCGTCTCCTCGCGCGCCGAGTTGCGCGCATTCGCTGCCCGGCATCCGCGCTTTCCGCTCTTCGCGAAGCCAGTCCACGAAGGCTCATCGAAGGGAATCACCGAGCGGAATTTCATCGCGTCCGCGGACGCGCTCGAGGCAGTCGTCTTCGACCTGCTCGAGCGCTACCAGCAGCCGGTCATCGTCGAGACCTTTCTTCCGGGCGCCGAATTCACCTGCGGCGTGCTCGGCAATGGCGAGTCGGCGCACGTGCTCCCTATCGTCGGCATGAACTTCGGCGCACTGCCGCCTGGCGCGCTCCCGATCTACGGCTTCGAGGCAAAGTGGCTCTGGGATACCCGTGACGAACCCCTGGATATCTTCGAGTGCCCGGCCGCGATCTCCGACGCGCTGCGCGCCGAGATCGAAGACGTCGTCCTTCGCGGCTATCACGCGCTCGGTTGCCGCGACTGGTCTCGCGTCGACGTGCGGCTCGGTGCCGACGGACGCGCGAACGTCATGGAGGTGAATCCGCTTCCCGGAATTCTCCCCGACCCCCGCGACAACTCGTGCCTGCCAAAGGCCGCTCGCGCCGCGGGTCTGGACTACGACGCACTCATCGGCGCCGCGCTGTGCGCCGCGGCCGACCGGCAGGGCGTCGCGCTCCGACGGGGCCGCCCATGAAGATCGCAATCATCTTCGACGGTGCGAGCGCGGACGCTGCCGCGCCGGCCGACCTCGCCATTCTCGGAACGGTAAACGCGGTCGAGGTCTCGCTCGCCGGCGAGGGCAACGAGATCCTTCGCATCCCGGTGCACGCGGACGCGAAGTGGATCGACAGGCTGCGCCGCGCCCGCGTTGACCTCGTCTTCAATCTGTGCGAGTCGATCGACGGCGTCGCGGCCCTCGAGCCGCCAGTGATCTCGGTGCTCGAGCTGCTCAACCTGCCGTACACCGGGAGCTCGAGCTGGACGACGTCGCTCTGTCTGCGCAAACACGTCGTGAACGCCGCCCTCGAGCGCGCGGGGTTGCCCGTCCCCAAGTTCGCCGTGGTGCGCCGCGGAGGTGCCATCCCCTCCGTCGGCTTTCCGTCGATCTGCAAGCCGGCGGCTGAAGATGCGTCCATCGGTATCGAGCAGCGCTCGGTGGTGCGCACGACGCGCGCGCTCACGGAGCGCCTCGGCGCGATGCTCGAGCGGTGGGACGAGGTGCTGGTACAGCGCTTCGTCGAGGGCCGCGAAGTGAACGTCGGCATCCTCGGCGACGCCGTGCTCCCGATCGCCGAGATCGATTTCGGCCACATGCCCAAGGGGATGTGGCGCATCGTCACCTATCGGTCCAAGTGGGAAGACGGCTGTGACGAGGATCTCGGATCGGCGCCGCGCTGTCCCGCGCGCCTGCCGGCAAGCGTGGCGTCGCAGCTTCGGCGCATCGCAATTGCGGCCTGGCGAATCGCCGGCGGGTCGGGATATGGCCGCGTGGACATGCGCATTGACGAGCGTGGCCGGCCGTGGATCCTCGAAGTCAACGCGAATCCCGATATCGCCCCCGACGCCGGACTCGCGCGCATGGCTCGCGTCGTGGGCATCGAGTACGGCGCACTGGTGCGACGCGTCTGCGAGCTCGGATTGCAACGGTCGCGCGGTGGTGTGACCACGGCCGACCGATGGGCGCTCGCGCAGCGGCTGTCAGGCGTGACGACGTCCGATGCCGAGCCGGACCTGTTCGTCGTCGGCGGAGCGTAGCGTGGCGATGCGACTTGCTCCGTTGCGTACTGACGATCGAGGCCGCGTTTCCGAGCTGCTCATCGCGACGGCGGCATTTTCGGCGGACGAGATCGGTGTCGCACTCGAGCTCTTCGACGACGTGTACGGCCAGGCTGAGCCGAGCGAGGGTGCCGACTACGAGTTCGTCGGCGCGTACGACGATGCCGGACGGCTGCTTGGCTACGCCTGCTTCGGGGCGACGCCGGCAACCGAAGGGACGTACGATCTGTACTGGCTCGCGGTACATCCGGCCGCCCAGGGTCGCGGCGCCGGACGCGCGCTGGTCCGGTGGGTGGAGCAGGAGCTCGAACGGCGCGGTGCCCGTCTGCTCGTCGTCGAGACGTCGTCGCGTACGGATTACGCCCACACCAGAGAGTTCTACGCACGCGGCGGCTACATCGAAGCGGCCCGCGTGCGCGATTTCTACGCTCCGGCGGACGGCCGGATCATCCTCACCACACGCCTCGGGGCCCGCGAGGTCGGAGTAGCCACACGATGAGTGACTGGCAGAAGACGTTACGCGACGACAGCATCAGCACGCTCGAGCAGCTTCGATCGTACGTCGCCGAACGGTTCGGAGAGGAGGCGGCAGAGAGGGAGATCGACATCGAGGCACTGCGCCCGGCGTTCGACAACTTCCAGATGCGCATCTCGCGCGAATCGCTCTCGCAGATCAAGAGCGTCGGCGACGCGAACTGGCACCAGTTCATCCCGAGCGTCCAAGAGATGGAGATCGTCGACGGTGTGATCGACTCGCTCGACGAAGATGGTGATTCGCCGGTGCCCAACATCACGCACCGGTATCCCGATCGCGCGCTCTTCCTCGTCAGCCCCATCTGCGCCAGCTACTGCCGCTTCTGCACCAGGCGGCGCAAGGTCGGCGACCCGGAGAAGATTTCGATCAAGGAATACGAGTCGGCCTTCCAGTATCTCACCGCGCACACCGAGGTTCGCGACGTCATCCTCTCGGGCGGCGACCCGATGATGCTGAGCGACCAGCGCCTGGAGTACATCTTCCAGCGCCTGCGCGCCATTCCGCACATCGAGATCATCCGGATCGGCAGCCGCATCACCTCGCATCTTCCGGAGCGCATCACGCCTGAGTTCTGCGAGATGGTGCAGAAGTACCATCCGATCTACATGAACACCCACTTCAATCATCCGAGCGAGCTCACGCCCGCTGCCGTCGCTGCGCTCGACCGGCTGAGCAGGGCGGGCATCTCGCTCGGTTGCCAGACCGTTCTCTTGAAGGGCGTGAACGACGACCCGCACGTGATGATGAAGCTGATGCACGAGCTGCTCAAGGCGCGCGTTCGGCCGTACTACATCTTCATGGCCGACCAGGTGGCAGGCGGCGAGCACTTCCGTACCACCGTGCAGAAGGGCCTGGAGATCATGCAGGCGCTGCGTGGGTGGACGTCAGGTCTCGCCGTGCCCCAGTTCGTGATCGACGCGCCGGGTGGCGGTGGAAAGGTGCCGCTCCTCCCGGAATACGTTGAAGAGATCACCGACGACGAAGTGGTCTTCCGCAACTACGAGGGAAAGCGATTCACCTACAAGCAGCCGAAGCAGCCGATTCCGGTGGTCGTTCCCGGCATTGCCGCCGCGCATGATGTCGTGCCAATCGAGGCCGGCAAGGCGGCGAAGAAGAAGCGCGTGGCGCGGAGCCGGAAGTCGGCGAACGGGTAGCTCTCCAGGTGCAGGTCCTTCAGTCGCTTCGCTCCCTCAGGACGACATCCAAGGTGTCGTCCTGAGCGCAGCGAAGGACCTGCACCTCAATCGGCGTCCATGCGCCGCCGCACCTCCTCCAACGCCTCGGCCGTAATCGGATACGTGTGCTCCGGCGCCGGATACCGGCGCGCCCGCACGTCCGCCGCCCACGCCGCTACAGCGCCACTAAGATCGCGGCGCGCCGACGCGTACTGACGAACGAACCGCGCCTGCCGCCCTTCACTGAAGCCGAGCAGGTCGTGATAGACGAGCACCTGCCCGCTCGTCTCGAGCCCCGCACCGATGCCGATCACCGGTATTCCGACGCGCCGAGAAATGATCCCGGTCACCGGAGCCGGCACCGCCTCAACGATGAGCGCCATACATCCCGCCGCTGCGAGCTCGTCAGACTCCGCGACGATGGCCAGCGCCTGCTCCGGATCTCGACCGCGAGCGCGGTAGCCTTCTCGCGTGCGCACCGACTGCGGCAGCAAGCCCACGTGACCGAACACGGGGATCCCCGCCTCGATGATCGCGCGGACTCTGGGGATCATCGCACCGCCTCCCTCGAGCTTCACCGCATCGCACCCTCCCTCCTCGACGAAGCGGGACGCGGACTTCACGGCAAGACCGTCGCTTTCCTCGTACGTCCCGAACGGCAGATCACCGATCACCGGCAGGTCCGTCACCGCGCGCCGCACGGCACGCGTCAACATCAGTAGCTCCTCGATCGATATCTCTCGCGTCGAGGAGTAGCCGAGCACCGTCATTGCAGCCGAATCGCCGACGAGAACGACGTCCACACCACCAGCGACAGCGATGCGCGCTGAGGGGTAATCGTAGGCCGTGAGCATGACGATCGGTGCGTTGCGCGCGTAGAGCTCGGTGAGCCGTTCCAGTGCCGCGTTCATTCGACTGCTCTCCTGGTGCCGATGATCACATTGTCGATGAGACGAACACTGCCGACGCGCGCTGCAATCGCGATCAGCGTCCCTCCCTCGAGGCTCGCGACCGGCGCAAGAGTGTTGGGATCGACGGCGGCAAAATACTCCGGAAAGATCCCTTCCTGCGAGAGGATGGCGCGGCCGGCCTCCAGCGCTTCCTCGGCGTGCCTCTCGCCACCGGCCGCGGCGCGCTCCACGGCGAAGAGCGCGCGCGACAGCGTCGTTGCCTTCTCGCGCCCCTCCGCGTCGAGCAGCGCATTCCGGCTCGACATTGCCAAGCCATCAGGCTCGCGCACCGTCGGACAAATCTCGACGCGCACGGGAAGATTGAGGTCGCGTACGAGCCGGCGAATGATCAGCGCCTGCTGCGCGTCCTTCTGCCCGAAGAATGCCTCGTCCGGCTGCGCCATGTTGAGCAGCTTCGTCACGACGGTCGCGACGCCACGGAAATGCTGCGTTCCGCGCGCCTCCCCCTCCAGGGGCGCGGAGAGTCCAGCCACCTCGACGCTCGTCGCGAAGCCATCCGGATACACTTCACCCACGGCAGGCGCGAAGAGCACGCTCGCTCCCGCCGACTCGGCGAGCCGCGCGTCGCGAACTTCGTCGCGCGGATACCACGCGAGGTCGGCTGCCACGGTGAATTGCGCGGGATTGACGAACAGCGAGACGACGACGAAGTCGCAGTGCTCGCGCGCGCGCCGCATCAGCGAGAGATGTCCCTCGTGCAGCGCGCCCATCGTCGGCACCAAGGCGATGCGTTCGCCTCGGGTGCGCGCCGCTCGCACAGCCTCGCGCAGCTCGCGCACCGTTCGCAGAACGATCATGACCGGATCGCGATTGGCGCGGCGGCGAGGTCACGCGTCGCGGCCGCAAGGGCGTCCCACAGCGCGAGCATATCGGGCGCCGCGTCCGCAACCGCGGCGCGTTGACGAGTGACAGTGTCTTCATCCCCCCGCGCGATCGGGCCCGTAAGCGCGGCTCGCGCGCCGAACGCCGCCCACTGTTCCATCGTCGCGCGCACGAGCGGTACGAGCGCCGCGCGCTCGAGACCGACGTCCTGTGCCAGACGCTCTGCGGCTGCCTCGAGCGTGACCAGATAGTTCGATGCCATCGATGCGGCCGCGTGGTAGAGCGCACGCTGTTCGGTCGAGATGACGCGCGCATGCATCCCGAGCCGAAGCGCCAGCGCGCGTGCGACGCCGAGTGCGTACACGGTGCTTCCGTCCACGGCGCACGTTGCGCCGGCGAAACGGGCTCCGCCGCCGACGACGCTGAGCAGGGGATGCAGTGCAAATCGCTCATGCGGCGCGAGTAGCGCGAGATCCGCCGACGCACTCACATGTCCGACGAGCGGACCGCGTGCCACTGCCGCGCTGGCCGATGCGATCTCGCGGTCGGGCACGCAGAGCAGCACGATAGCCGCACCGGCCGCGTCGGCACCTCGCGCGAGTGGCCCGCGCACAGACATCCCTGCCGCACTCAGCGCCGACGAGAGCGCCTCGCCCATGCGTCCGCGACCGATGATGTCGCACCATCCGTGAGGTAGATCATCGATCGGCGCGTCGGCACCGGCGTCTTCAGACAGGATCGTCACGTCGTACAAGTCGCGGGGGCTGAGCACGCGGCAATCGCGTCGCTGAAATGTAGCCGCGTTGCAGGGCTCGCGCGCTTCGAGAAAGCACGTGCTCTAGTGCGCCGCGGACTCCTCCTGCGTGCGCGTCGCCTCGTCGATCACGCGCTGTGCGGCCTCGCTCGGCATTTCTTCGTAGCCGCGGAAATGCCGGCGGAAGCTCGCGCGACCATGCGTCATCGACTGCAGTGCGCTGGCGTAGAGATGCAGCTCCGATTGCGGCACCACCGCACGCACGCGCGTGCCCGCAATGTTTTCTGGCGTCTCTGTCCCCAGGATATGGCCTCTGCGCGCCGACAAGTCACCAAGCACGTCGCCGAGTGATTCTTCAGGGGTGACGATCTCCACTTCGTCCAGCGGCTCGAGCAGCACAGGCTTGCACTTGGGCGCGACGGACTTGAACGCCTGGATGCCCGCCATCTTGAACGACATCTCGTTCGAATCGACGGTGTGGTACGAGCCGTCGAACAGCTCGACGAGAAAGTCGACGAGAGGAAATCCGGCGAGCACACCGCGCTCCGAGGCCTCCACGATTCCCCGCTCCACCGCAGGAATGAACTTGCTCGGGATCGAGCCGCCGACGATGCAGTCCTCGAAACGGAAACCGCCGCCTCGTGGCGTCGGAATGATGCGCACCCAGCAATCGCCAAACTGTCCACGTCCGCCTGATTGCTTCTTGTGCTTGCCCTGTCCCTCGGCGCGCGTCCGTATCGTCTCGCGATACGCGATTTTGGGTTTCGAGAGCTCCGCGGTCACGCCGAACTTTCGCTTCAGCTTCGCCAGAGCGACCTCGAGGTGACGCTCGCCCATTCCGGACACGATCGTCTCGTGCGTCTCGGTGTTCCACTGCGTCTCGAAGGTGGGATCCTCGTCGTGCAGCCGGTGCAGGCCAAGCTGGAGCTTCTCCTCGTCGAGGCGGTTGACCGGGTGAATCGCGAGCTGGACCAGCGGTTCTGGAAAGACGATTTGCGGAAGTCGCACCGGGTGCGCGCGCGTGGAGAGCGTGTCGTTCGTGTGCGTGTTGCGCAACTTGGCGACGCAGCCGATGTCGCCGGCGTGCAGACGCGGCACTTCTACCCGCTCGCGCCCCTGCGAGACGGCGAGATGATTCAGCTTCTCGGCCACGTCGCGCGTCACGTTGTACAGCTCGTCCCCATTCCGGACGGAGCCCGACAGGATGCGGAAGATGCTCACGTCGCCGACATGCGGCTCGCTCTGCGTCTTGAACACGATCGCGGCGAACGGCGCATCGTCCTTCGCGTGGATCTCGACCGTGTTGTCGCCCTCGGCGCCGGTGAACGCGTGCAGCTCTTCCATCTCGTACGCGTTCGGCATGAGCTCCACGATGGTCGTCAGCACGGCCCGGGTTCCGTAGTTGAGCGTCGAGGAGACGCAGAACAGGGGAAAGAGCTCGCCGCGCTTCATCGCATCCTTCATGGCGGCGATGGCTTCGTCGCGCGATATCTCCTCGCCGTTCAGGTAGCGCTCGAGCAGGGTGTCGTCCGTCGCGGCGATCGTCTCGATCAGCTCCGAGTAGTAGCGATCGAACTGCGGCTGCACCTCGGGGGGGACGTCCGTCTCCTCATACGCGCCGCTCTTCGCGCCGCGCGCATAGACGTGTGCCTTCTTGTCGAACAGATTCACGACGCCGTGAAACTCGGTGCCCTCGCCGACGGGTACTTCGATCGGGATCACCTTTGTCGTGAGTCGTTCCTTGATCTGCTGGTAGATCGCGTCGAAGTCGGCGTGCTCCTTGTCCATCATCGTGACGATGAAGAGAACAGGATCCCGGCGGGACACCGCCTCGCGGAACATGCGCTCCGTACCGACCTCGACGCCCGACGTCGCACCGATCACGCAGAGGGCCCCGTCCGCGGCGGCGAGTCCGGCGATCGCATCGCCCTGGAAATCGAGAAAGCCGGGCGTGTCGAGCAGGTTGATCTTGCTGTCCATCCACTCGGCGTACGCACAACCGAGGTTGATCGAGTACGCGCGCTCCACCTCCTCGGGCGCCGTGTCGGTCAGGGAGGAGCCATCGACGACGCTGCCGTGGCGTTTACTCGTGCCGGACACGAAGGCGAGCGCATCGACCAGACTGGTCTTGCCACTCCCTCCGTGTCCGACCACCGCGATGTTGCGGATCTCCGATCCTTGGTACTCTCGCATTCCCGTACCTCATAATGTGCTAAGAAAGGATGCCGATGCGTGGGGCAGCGCCGAGCCATAC
>Ga0209638_1000218_pt1 | contig 38260 bp, 31 predicted proteins | sample BarGraNGADG00211_FD_184490 | JGI IMG/M metagenome (GOLD analysis project Ga0209638, IMG submission 184490) | Arctic peat soil microbial communities from Barrow, Alaska - Barrow Graham LP Ref core NGADG0002-211 (SPAdes) (version 2) | ecosystem: Environmental > Terrestrial > Soil > Wetlands > Peat...
ACGGTCACGGTGATCCCACGAGCCGCGAGATCGCTCTGCACGAGCTGCTCGGCGACGTTGTCTCCGCTCCCGACGCTGAGCAGCTCGATCGCGAACGGCTTGCCATTTCGCATACGCCGGCCATCAGTGCCACGTTGCCAGCCGGCAGCGTCGAGCAGCGTATCGGCGCGTGCGGTGTCCCGCTGAACGGGGGGTGTCCACGCGAGCGGACTATCAGGCGGAATGGGCGACGACGCAGGACGCCCGAATCCGGCCAGTGCGATCTCGACGATTCTCTGCCGCTCGATGGACAGTGCGACGGCGCGCCGAACGCGCACGTCGCTGAAGGGCGAGCGGGTCGTGTTGAAGCAGAGCGCCGTGCCGAACAGCACGGGATAGGTGAGGAGCTGCAGCGTCGCGTCGCGACCGGCGAGGGACGCCATGGTCGGTGAGATGCCGGCGACGTCGAGCTCGCCGCTCGCCAGGCCGGCGAACTTCGTTGTCGCCTCGTCGACGACGGCGACGACGAAGCCGGCGAGCGCGGGCGGACCGCCCAGCGACGGAGGGAATGCATCGTTGCGGGCGAAGGTCCAGCGCGTGCCTCGTTGACGCGATACGAATCGAAAGGGGCCGTTGCCGACGGGGGCGTCGTTGTATGGAGCCGTGCGCATGTCACTGCGTGGCACGCCAGAGAGACGATGTGCGGGGACAATTGGAAGCTCGGAGAGCAAGGCCGGAACCCGCGCCTGGGCGCTGCGAAAGCGCAGTACGAGCGTGGTGTCGTCCGCCGCGATCGCAGTATCCAGCGGCGCGAGTTCGGACGCGCGGGAGAATCCAGTGGCGGGATCCTTCGCGGCGAGAAAGGTGAAGGCCGCATCGCGCGCGGTCGTGGGCACTCCATCGTGCCATCGCAGATCCGGCGCGAGCGCGAGTGTGAGCGTTCGGCCTGCGTCGCTCCAGGTCCAGCGCCTCGCGAAGTACGGCTGCGGTACCAGCAGCGAGTCGTAACGTGCAAGCGTGACGAACAGGGCGTAGCGCTGCACCTGGCGAGAGAGCGGATGCACGGTCACGAGCGGGTTCGCCGACTCGAGATCGGCGCCGGACGCCATGACAAGGATGTCCGAACTCCGCTGCGGCGCGATGCAGGATGCGGCGGCAAGCGCGAGGAGCACGAGCACGATTGAAGCCAGGGATAACGAGCGGAGCGTTGACGCCGCTCGCGCGCGATGCGATATCACCGCGTGCGATCCCCTGCTCTCATGCGCGCGCTCGGCCGCGCCGTGCTGCTGTACTGGTGCGTGCTCTCGCTCACCTTCGCGCTCCTTCGGCTCGCGCCGGGCGATCCCGCCACCTTTCTCCTTCCACCCGGCGCCAGCGCGAGCGACGCCGTTCGCATGCGCGCCGAGTTGGGACTCGACCGATCCGTCGCGGTGCAATATGCACGATGGCTGCGCGAGTCGCTCAGCGGGCGACTCGGCTCGAGCTTCACCGATCGCCGGCCAGTGCGCGCCGTGATCGGCGACGCGCTTCCCGTCTCGATCGGGCTCGGCGCCGCGTCGCTGCTGTTGTCGTTCGTCGCGGGAACGTGCGCCGGACTTGTCCAGGCCGCGCGGCGCGGCTCGCGGACCGACATCGCACTCACGATTGCCAGCGTGGTGCTCGTCGCGTCGCCGGCGTACTGGCTGGGACTCGGCGCCATTGCCTGCTTCACCTATCTCGCGTCGTCGTGGAGCTTTCCCCTCGTGATGCGCCTGCCGGCGATCGGCATGAGTACACCCGGCGCCGAGCTGCGCGGACTCGCGCATCTGGCCGACCTCGCGCGTCATTCGATACTGCCTGTGACGCTGCTGGCCGCGATCGGCGCTGGCGGAGTTGCGCGCTACGTGCGCACGGGCGCTCTCGACGCCATGAGCGCGGACTGGATGCGGACGGCGCGGGCCAAGGGTGCGAGCGAGTCACGCGTATACGGCCATCATCTGCTGGCGAACCTTCGGGCGCCGCTGCTCACACTCTTCGCGCTCGCTTTGCCGGGCACCGTGGCCGGCTCGGTGTTCATCGAGACGATTTTTGCCTGGCCGGGGATGGGACGGCTGATGGTCACGTCCATCATCGCGCGTGACTATCCAGTGGTGATGGGATGCGCGGCGACGTTCGCCGCGCTCGTGATCGTCGCCAACCTCCTGGCCGAAGCGCTGCTGCCGTGGGCCGATCCGCGCGTGAGATCGTGAGCCCCTTTCGATCGATGCGTCGTGCGGAACGCGTAGCGCTCGTGCTGCTGGCTCTGCTGTCGCTGGCCGTGATCCTGGTACCGGCGTTGGCGTCGCGCGATCCGCTTCGCATCGACGATGTCCTCGCGCGCCGGCTCGTGCCGCCCTTCGCGACCGATGCGCATGGCGACTGGCATGTTCTCGGCACCGATCGGTTCGGGCGCGACATGCTGGTGCGAATGATGCTCGCCGGCCGGCTCTCGCTTCTCGTGGGTGTCGTTGGCTCCCTCGTGGCGGGGGTGCTCGGCACCCTGCTCGGTGCGCTCGCCGGCTGGCGCGAGGGAATCGTCGATCGCGCCGTGACGTCGGCGGCGGACGTGCTGCTCGCCCTGCCCCGCCTCGTATTGCTGCTCGTCGGTGTCGCACTGTGGCAGCCAGGTCTCGCGACGATCGTCTCCGTGCTCGTACTCACCGGCTGGATGGGGATCGCGCGACTCGTGCGCACGGAGGTGATCGCGGTGCGTCACCGTCCCTTCGTGCCCGCGGCCACGGCGCTCGGTGCGTCGTCGTCGCGCGTGCTGTTTCGCCACATTCTGCCGAATGCGATCGGCCCCGCGCTCGTCGCGACGACGCTTGGTGTGGGCAACGCGATTCTGCTCGAGAGTGGGCTCTCGTTCCTCGGCCTGGGCATTCAGCCGCCGGCGCCGAGCTGGGGCAACATGATCGCAGGGGGACGCGATCTGCTGGTCGTCGCGCCGTGGGTTGCTCTGGCACCCGGCATTGCGTTGGTCGTTACGGTGTTTGCGACGACGATGCTCGGAGATGCGTGGCGGGATCGGCTCGCGGGGGAACGGCTGTCGTCCTGAGCGCAGCGAAGGACCTGCACTTCGACAGCGCACCAGCAAGTGCAGGTCCTTCGGTCGCGCGCTGTGCGCTCTCTCAGGACGACCACGTTGCGACTCAGCGAACCAGAATAGTCACGATCTCCAGCGACGCGGCGGTGAACCGCACGACGTTCTCCGTTACTGTTAGCGCGTCAAGCGGCGTTTCGTCGAGGCGAGCCCGCACAGCCTCCGCGATGCCGCGACCGACGCGCCATGCGCCGTCCACACTCGTCGCGCGGTGATTCACGCATCGCAGCACGATCCATCCTTCGCGCCGAGCCGGGGCAGCTGCGCTGAAGGCAAGACCGGCCCCACTAAGCTCCAGCCCTCCGCTGCGATGTGGCTCGAGCAAGTTCGAGCGCAGGGTTTCGCCGGTGATCGGGAGAAGGATGTCTTCAGCGAAATGTTCGATCTCGTCGCGCACCACCGGCGAATCGGCGCCGAAGAGCTGTAGTGCGAAGCGCGCTTCGTACGTGCCGATGCTCTGCGCGCCGGGGGTGGACGCAGGCCATCCCGCGTGGCCCGGCCGCTCGGGCAGATCGGCGCGCGAGAGCTCACCCACCGCGCGAACGAGCGTCACGAAGATGCCACCGTCGGCAGTGCTCTCGTATTCGGCGAGTCCGTCAGACACCAACGCAGCGCCGGCGCCATCGCCGAATCGCGCGACCCACCGGTGCAGCGGCGCAGTAGCCACGACGCGCTCCATCGCTTCATCGCTTGGAGTTACGGACAGCGCGGCGCGCGCAACCGGCAGGAACGCGGCGTCAGCAATAGTCGAACTACCGATTAGTTCGGTCGCTACTCGCAACCGCAAGCGATGATCGTATGACCGATTGTCGCCATGCACGAGCAAGCGCATCGCGCGCGAATCGGCGTCGAGCTGGACGGACAAGCGACAGACGCCGGCGCGACCCGACATTCGAGAACCGACGGGATACTCAATGGCGATTTCGCCACGCAGAGGGCCGCGATGCACGACACGAATGCGGCGCGGCATTCCGATAGCAAGCTTCTCACGCAGACCCGGCGTGTACAGATCACCATCGTCGCGCGCCCTCTCGAGCGACACCACATTTGTAATGCGGCGTCCGAGCTCACAATCCTCGAATGTGATCTCGCCATTCGCGCTCACATCAACGCGCACCCGCCCGTTATCCAGTGCCCCCGCACTCACAACAACAGGATGCGGCACTGCGATGGCAACGCGGCCATTCTGCATTCGCGTCTCGGCGACATATCCGCCCATCGGCTCGATCCAACCCACCGCTCGCGCCTCGACCACGAGGTCCGCGTCCGGATACGCGCGCGGCGATTCGGTGAGCGCCACACGCTCGTGCCGCGAGAGGATCTGCAACGGAACTCCGGCCACGCGCCATGCGGGCGCTCGCCGCCGCGCGCCCTGGCGCCGCGCGGAGCCAGGACCAACCGCGACATCGGCGAGCGTTGCGCGAAGCGTGAGCTCGACGACACCGCCGCGCACGCGCGCGACCGGGTTGCGCAGCAGCACCGCGGGCCGCCACGCGGACGAGCTCGTGCGCGCGCATTCACGGTCGTGCGCGACGAGACCGAGCAGCGCGTCTTCACGAAGTCCTTGGGCTTGCTCGTCCGTGGACGCGAGCCGAGACTCGAAGGCATCCGCAACTGCATCGATGGACGTACCGCACAACGTGTCGTGCGGATGCGCCTGAAGCAGAGTGCGCCACGCGGCGTTCAGCAGCGCGCGCGTTGCGCCGTCGCCACCACCCACCGAGAGCGCGATCCACGGCTCGACGTCGCGCACGAGCCGCCGTTCGGCGATGGCGTTGCGTCGCTTCTGTGCCGCGCGCGTGCCAAGTGTGCCTTGCAGCGTCCAGGTGTAACCGTAGGAGTCGCGGAGCTCGCCTGCGACTTCATCGAGCGTCACGCGCTTCGCGGCCTCGACGATCGCACGCGCCGCCGCACCCAGCGAGCTCGCGTGCACGCGGACTGGTGCAGCCGCGAGCGCCAACACAGACAGCCCCGCCTCGTGATCGCGCTGACGCGCATGGTGATCGGCGCCGTTCAGCAGAATGGCTGCGCCCGTCACCGCACGCGGTGAGAGCACTTCGGCAATTCGCGCCCAACGGCTCGCCGCCTCATCCGGGCCGACAGGCAGACTGCTCCCGAACTCGTAGCCGTCGGGAGGCAAATGATAGACGATCACGCTGCTGCCCGCGGATCCGCGCCAGCGCACGACGTCGGCCGACGGGCAGCGAGCGCCTCCGAATCCGCGCCAGAGAACGACGAGATCGCAGCCGAACCCGGTGGCGAGATCCGGAAGAACGGCGGGATGCCCGAACGAGTCGGGGCAATAGAGCACCGCGGGAGGTTCGCCGCGCAGGCGTCGCACGCACTCGCGGCCAATGAGCAAATTGCGCACGAGCGCCTCACCGCTCGGAATGAGCTCGTCAGCAAGTACATACCACGGGCCCGCTTCTACCCGTCCTTCGCGCAGCAGCGTGGCAAGCTCCGCCGCGCGCTCCGGCCGAATCGAGAGATAGTCCTCGATGAGAATCGCCTGCCCGTCGAGCAGAAAGCTCTCACCCACGGCCGGCGGATCGTCGAGGATCTCGTCAATCAGGCGGACGAGACGCTGCCGGAAGCGCTCGGCGGTGTGATACCACTCGCGATCCCAGTGCGTATGCGTGACGACGTACAGATCGGTGAGCGGCGCGGCCATGCGGCGGAGTGTGCGCCGCCGGCGCGAGCGGCACAAGGCATAGCGGCACGATGCGACGAGGGGCGGCTCGCTCTCGCGGGCCGCCCCCCATGTCCCTCATCGGGCGGATCGTCAGACGACCTTTTGCCCCGTGACCAGGCGATAGACGACCACGACGAGCGCGATGACGAGCAGCGCGTGGATGAGTCCGCCGCCTACATGGAAGGCAAAGAAGCCCAGGGCCCAGAGAATGAGCAGGACGACTGCGATTGTGTATAGCATGAGTCAAGCCTCGCTTGAGAGTGAGTGATGCAATTGCGACTGGCTGCAGGGCAACGATCGTACCCGGGCTCTTCGGTTAGGGCCGAGGAGCCCGCTCTTCATAGTCTCGCGGTACTCCCGGAATCTGCGTTTCCATTGAGGGACCATGCAATGCGCGGGACTGCCGTGCGAGGAGGATCCTCGCGGCGCGCACGTCATGTCCGACGTTAATCAAGAGAATCGCGAGATCGCCGACGCCCCAGAGGAGGCCGGCGAGAACGATGAGCCTGCTTGCCTCGCCGAGCAGCGTCGGCACGGCGGCGCCGCCCTGGGCCATCACTCCGGTCACCACTTCCGCCAGGAGGAGCAGCGCCAGGATCACTGCCATCAGCTTGAAGAGCTTCGAGAGGTACCGCAGTCCGACATACGGCTCGAGATCGCTCTGGCGAATGCCAGGGATCTCGATCGTGGGGTCCTCGGGCTTGAGTGCTTGTCCCAGCCGGTCGATGGGCCCCTTGGCAGGTGCCGCAACCTCGTCCTGTGTCCGCCGATGTTCGCTCATGATCCTCCTCCGGATCCGATCCAGCGGGCACGGTAGCCCCGCGAGTCGATGTGTATGAAAGGTCCGTGCCCAGACTCAGCGGGATAGATGCCTCCCCCCCCGACGAGCTCCGGATGCGCGGCCTCAACTCTGTCCTGCGCCTGCAATATCACCCGGGCGTCATTGATGTCGACTCGTCCGTCATGGTTGAGGTCGTCCATCGCGCCGTTGCCATCGTTGTCGATGAAGATGTCGGCAGCGTCGCCGTACATGTGCCGGCTCAGTCCGGCTCGCCCGCCCGTGTTACCGCCTCCCTTGTTGTACTGCGGCGTACGGAAGCCACTCATCACGTGCACCCCGCTCACGTTGACGCCGTGCGCCGCCAGATCGCTCAGGATGAGCTCCAACTTGTCCACGTTTCGCATCTCGATCACGAGATACTTGGGCCACACGTTCGGCTGGTCGTGCGTGAGAAAATCGCGCAGCTTGAAGTGCTCCGAGAGCCGTGTGTCGGCATTCTCCTGCGTCACTTCGATGAAGCCCGACGGCGGCTGGTAGCGCGACGGCGGCGCCTTGCTCGGTGCACTAACCGGACCCGTTTCTCCAGGCCAGTAGCCGACGTAGTAGAGTCCCACGCGGCCGTTCTCCTTGTCGCTACGGGGCCGCATGCTGATGAGGCTGAAATCGGCGATCGGCCTGATCGCGTTTCCCACGGCGACAGCGAGCTTCCAGATTCCCGCCTTCGGCGCAACGGTCGACCCACTCGCATCCGATTCGGCGACAGTGAGCGTTGCGCCCTCCGGCGTGGAGTCGGCAGTGATGGCCGCGCCGGCGGGCTTGATCTCCGCACGCAGCTTTCCGCTGGCGCCGCGCAGCTCACCGGCGAGCGCGCTGAGCGATGCGTCGGTGAGGTAGGCTGCGGTCGGCGCATCGGTGTTCGTCAACGCAGCGGCGATCTGAGCCGTGGCGGACGCATGCGCCGCGCCGCCCGGATGCGTTCTCTCGGTCACGATCGTCCACGTCCACCCGATCGTGAGCAGCACTACGACAGATTGGCCGACGACATCGAGGATGCGCTCGGTGCGCGGAGTGACGCCGGCACGGTGCCAACGGTTGGTCGGCCGCTCCGGCAATGCCAGTGCGCGATCCTCCAGACGCATGAGATCGTCGAGCGCGCCGGTTGACCCTGCCCGAGCGTGTGCCGAACTTCCGTCGCTCACGACGTCTTTCTCTCGCCGAGCCGCATGCAATCCCTTCTCGATCTCTTCCATCAGCTCACAGACGTACAACAGATCGTACGTCTTGGCGGATACGTGGGGCTGACCGCGATCATCTTCGCGGAAACGGGGCTGCTCGTCGGCTTCTTTCTCCCGGGCGATTCACTGCTCGTCACAGGCGGCCTGCTGTCGTCACAGCCGCAGTTCGGCCTCAACATATGGCTGCTCGGTGCACTGCTGACGGTGGCTGCCATCGTAGGCAATTCTGCGGGATACGCGATTGGCTGGTACACCGGGCCGAAGTTGTTCACGCGCGACGATTCACTGCTGTTCAAGAAGAGACACCTGTTCCGCGCTCACCAGTTCTACGAGAAGCACGGAGGCAAGACACTCGTCATTGCGCGTTTCATGCCTATCGTGCGCACCTTCGTCCCTGTCGTCGCAGGGCTGGGCCGGATGCCGTTTCGTGCCTACACGGCCTACAACGTGCTGGGAGCGGTGCTGTGGATCTGGTCGATGCTCTTCATCGGCTATTTCCTTGGCCGCTACATCCCTGGCATCGAGCATCACATCACCAAGGTCATCCTGGTCGTGATCGTCCTCTCGCTGCTGCCTGGCATCGTGTCGTGGGCGCGCGAGCGCGCACGCGTGCCGACCGCATAAATCCTCGAGTCATACCGTACGTTCAAACCAACCCGGAGACTTCCATGGCGCACACGCTTCCGCCCCTTCCCTATCCCACGAACGCGCTCGAGCCGCACATCGACGCGCAGACGATGGAGATCCATCACGGGAAGCATCACAACACGTACGTCACGAACCTCAACGCGGCGCTGGAGAAGGCACCCGGACTCGCCAACAAGCCGCTCAAGGACCTGCTGCGCGGCCTGAACGCGGTGCCGGAAGCGATCCGGACTGCCGTGCGCAACAACGGCGGCGGGCACTGGAATCACTCGCAGTTCTGGCAGTGGATGGCTCCCAATGCCGGCGGCGCGCCGAGCGGCAAGCTCGCGGACGCGATCAACAGCGCGTTCGGCGACTTCGAGAAGTTCAAGGAGCAGTTCACCGCCGCGGGCGCCGGCCGCTTCGGCTCGGGCTGGGTATGGCTCAACAACGACGGGGGCAAACTCTCGATCTCCAGCTCTCCGAATCAGGACAATCCGCTCATGGATGGCAAAGCGGCGCCGATTCTCGGGCTCGACGTGTGGGAGCACGCGTACTACCTGAAGTATCAGAACCGTCGGCCGGATTACATGAAGGCGTGGTGGAATGTGGTGAATTGGGCCGAGGTGGCGAAACGGCTCGTCTGACTGTCCACTACTGCGCCGCCTCGCCTTCCAGGTACGTATATCCCTCCAACCCCGCCACATAGTCCGCGATGAACGCATTCGCATCCGTCCGGCTCAGGTGCTTCACCTGCGTCACCTTGCGACGGAACGTCTGCAGGAGATCGGAGGCGCGGAACTGCACGTAGTTGAGCACTTCGGTCACCGTGTCACCATGCACCAGGTCCGTGATCTCGTAGCCCGTTCCGGCGAGGCGAATGTGCACGGCGTTCGTGTCGCCGAACAAATTGTGCATATCGCCGAGGATCTCCTGATACGCGCCGGTGAGGAAGACGCCGAGCATGTACGGCTCGCCGTCGCGCCATTCGTGGAGCGCAAGGGAGGGATTGCCACCCTTCTCGCCGACGAAGCGATCGATCTTTCCGTCGGAGTCGCAGGTGATGTCCTGTAGCGTGCCTCGGCGCGTCGGCTCCTCGTTCAACCGATGGATCGGCATGATCGGGAAGAGCTGATCGATCGCCCAGCTGTCGGGAAGCGACTGGAAGAGCGAGAAGTTGCAGAAATAGCGATCCACGAGCACCGCGTCGAGATCGGCGAGGATGTCATCATACTTGGCGCGATCCTGCACGACGATGCGCGCGATGGCATTCACCGTGGCGTGATACATCTGCTCAGCGTTCGCCCTTCCGCGCAGCGAGAGCACGCCGTTCGCGAAGAGTTGCTGCGCGCGCTCCTTGTCGAAGGTGACGTCGTGAAAGACCTCCTTCACCTTGCGCCGGGAGACTTTGCTCGCGGTCATGGCCCCGTAGTCCTCGGCCATCTCGTGCAGCAGAGTGTGGTCGTCTTCCGAGAGTCGCGGAACCGACACTTCCACGACGGATTCGACGTCGATCACCTTGAGGAGCAGCAGCGCGTGATGCGCCGTGAGCGCCCGGCCCGACTCGCTGATGATGTGCGGCATCGGAATGTCGAGCTCGCGGCACGATTCGGCGAGCGTATACACGACGTCGTTGGCGTACTCCTGCAGCGAGTAGTTCACGCTCGCATCCGACGTCGAGTTGCTGCCGTCGTAGTCCACGCCGAGCCCACCGCCGACGTCGACGTGGGTGACGTCGACGCCAAGCGAGCGCATCTCGGCGTAGAATCGCGCCACTTCCTGGAGTCCCGACTTTATGTAGCGGATGTCGGTGATCTGCGAGCCGAGATGGAAGTGGATGAGCTTGATGATGTCGAGCCGCCCTGCCGAGCGAAGCCGGTCGACCGCTTCCACGAGCTGCGCGGCGTTGAGCCCGAACTTGGAGTTCTCACCGCCGCTCTCCTTCCACCGGCCGTAGCCAGTACTCGCGAGCTTGATGCGGATGCCTGCTGTTGGATTGACACCAAGCTCCTCGGCGGCCGCCAACAGCACGTCGATCTCGCTCAACTGCTCGATGACGATGAACACCTGATGGCCGAGCTTCTGGCCCATCAGGGCGAGGCGCATGAATTCCTCGTCCTTGTAGCCGTTGCAGACGATGAGGTGCTCGGTGCTCTCGGAAAGGCCGAGAACAGCCTGCAGCTCCGGCTTGGAGCCGCATTCGAGGCCGACGCCATGCTTCGCGCCAAACTGCACAATCTCTTCGACGACGTGCCGCTGCTGGTTCACCTTGATCGGGTACACGGTGGTGTAGCCGCCGGTGTACTCGTACTCCTTGATCGCGTTCGCGAACCGCTCGCTCAGCGATTCGATGCGCGAGCGCAGGATGTCGGAGAAGCGCAGGAGCACGGGCAGGGCGACACCCTGCTCCTCCAGGTCGTTGGCGAGATCGTGCAAGCTGAGCTGCTGTTCCGGATGCTCCTTGTCCGGACGAACGACCACGTGCCCGCGCTCGTCGATGTCGAAGAAGCCCGCACCCCATCCTTCGATGTTATAGAGCGCGCGGGCTTTCTCGATGCTCCACGCGCGCGCCGTGTCGGCAGAGCTTTCAACTGTCTGAGTCGCCATGGGGGGAAGATAATGGCACGAAACGAGCTACGGGTACCGGACCTCCTTTCTCCATCCATCCCCCTCGCGCGTGTACATATCGCGCTCGTGCAGCCGGCTCGGCATGCCGCGCCAGAACTCGATGCGACTGGGAACGAGCCGGAACCCCGACCAATACGGCGGACGCGTCACCGGCTTTCCCTCGAACCGTGCTTCGGCGTCGCGGATGCGCGCCTCGAGATCACCTGCCCGCGCGATCGTGCGGCTCTGCTCCGACGCCCATGCGCCAATCTGGCTGCCGCGCTCCCGGCTCGCGAAATACGCGTCGGCCTCCTCGGTGCTCACCGGGCTCGTCACGCCTTCCACGCGGACCTGGCGCACCAACGACTGCCAGTGAAAGCACATCGCCGCCTTCGGGTGCGCGAGAAGCTCGCGTCCCTTGCGGCTCTCGAAGTTGGTGTAGAAGACGAATCCGAGTTCGTCCGCGCCCTTGAGTAGTATGATGCGCACTGCGGGCTGGCCATCGTCGCTCACGGTGCCGAGCGCAAACGCGGTCGGTTCCGGGAGAATTGCCGGCGCGATTGCCTTGGCCCTCTGCAACAGCTCATCGAAGCGCGCGAACGGCTCCGAGAACGGCGCGGTTCCGCTCATAGGGTCGCCCGCGCGCGGACGTTGCGCGATCCCGCACTCCAGGACAGGGTGGCGATCAGAAGCAGTGCACTCATTGAAACAGGCAGCGGCATGCGCGGCCCCTCCGGTGTGAGCGCGTCGCGCATCCCTTTCGCGACGTAGACCAGCGGGTTGACGAGCACAAGATAATTCATCACCAGCGAATCGACGCGAGAAGAGCCGGACCGGGCCTCCACTCGCATGACGGCGGCCGACTCGTATCTTCCGCCACCACAGTCGGCACCATCCCCAGACCTGTCTCGCATGCGCTATACCTACTTCATCGCCACTCTCGCGCTCGTCGGTGCGTCGCCGTCCCATCTGGATGCGCAGGGACCCACAGGCCGCGCCCCTGACACATCGTCCACGCTCATCACTCCTGCCCGCGTCTTCGACGGAATGGAGATGCACGAAGGCTGGAGCGTCCTCGTGCGCGGAGATCGCATCGCCGCCGCCGGTCCGTCGAACACGATCGCCGCCCCGGCGAACGCCACGCGCGTCGGCCTCCCCGGCGCGACGCTCATGCCTGGCATGATCGAGATGCATTCGCATCTCCTCCTGCATCCGTACAACGAGACGACGTGGGACGACCAGGTGCTTCGCGAGCCACTCGCGTTGCGCGTCGCGCGCGCGACCAACCACGCGCGCGAGACGCTGCGCGCCGGCTTCACGACCGTGCGCGACCTCGGCACCGAGGGCGCGGGCTACTCGGACGTCGGACTCAAGCGCGCCATCGCGCAGGGCATCATTCCAGGACCTCGCATGATCGTCGTCACGCGCGCCATCGTCGCGACGGGCAGCTACGGACCGCGCGGCTTCACGCCGGAAATGGACGTCCCGCAGGGCGCCGAAGAGGCCGATGCGTCATCGCTCGCGCGCGTGGTGCGCGATCAGATCGGCCGCGGCGCGGATTGGATCAAGGTGTACGCCGACTACCGCTGGGGTCCGAATGGCGAAACGCGTCCCACCTTTACCCTGGGCGAGCTCGAGCAGATCGTCGAGATCGCGCGCACATCGGGACGACCCGTCGTCGCGCACTCGTCCACCCCGGAAGGAATGCGCCGCGCGACGCTCGCGGGCGTGGAGACGATCGAGCACGGCGACGCGGGTACGCCCGAGGTGTTCCGCCTGATGAAAGAGCACAATGTCGCGCTCTGTCCGACCATCGCCGCCGGCGACGCGATCCTGCGCTACCGCGGCTGGAAGCACGGTGACCCCGAGCCTGCCCGCATCGCCGAGAAGCGGGCGAGCGTTCGCGCGGCAATCGATGCCGGCGTGACGATGTGCAGCGGCAGCGACGTTGGCGTCTTCACGCACGGAGAGAATGGCCGCGAACTGGAGCTCATGGTGGATTACGGCCTCGCACCGCTCCTCACGCTGCGCGCGGCGACCAGCACGAACGCGCGCCTGCTCCACATGGAGGAACAGATCGGCGCGATCAAACCCGGGCTGCTCGCGGATCTCGTCGCCGTCCGAGGGGATCCGGTGCGGGACATTCACGCCGTCCGCGACATCAGTTTTGTGATGAAGGGAGGCACGGTCGTCAGAGCGGCGCCCTAAACCACCTGCTCTCGGGCTGCGACGGCCGCCCGCGGGGCGCGAAACAGCACGCTGAACCTGGACCCCTTGCCGGGCTCACTCTCGACGACGAGCTCGTGGCCCATGAGTGCACACAGCTTCTGCGAGATGGCGAGTCCGAGCCCCGTGCCGCCGTACGTGTGCGCGGTCTGCGAGTCGGCCTGTTCGAACGCCTTGAAGATCGCGTCGATGCGGTCGGCGGGAATGCCGATCCCCGTGTCCTCGACGTCGATGCGCGTTGCGGCGCCGGTGACCGGATCGGTTTCCACGCGCACGAACACGCGGCCGTCTCGCGGCGTGAACTTGATTGCATTGCCGACGAGGTTGATCAACACCTGCTTCAGCTTCGACTCGTCGGTCATCGCCTGGGCGCCCCACGGCGTCACGATCTGTAGCTGCACCCCCGCATCCGTCGCGCGCACCTCGAGCTCGGCGATCGTATCGCGCACGAGTGTCGAGATGGAGGTCATCCCCAGCTCAACCGTCTCGCGTCCGGATTCGATCTTCGAGAGGTCGAGCACCGTGTTGATCAGCGCGAGCAGATGCTTTCCATTCGCGCCGATACGGTCGAGGTAGGTAAGGTCCGCCTTTCCAAGACGGTTGTCCGTATTGCGACGAATGACATTCGTAAAGCCGATGATGGCGTTGAGCGGCGTGCGCAGCTCGTGGCTCATGCGCGCCAGGAAGTCGCTCTTGGCGCGATTGGCCTGCTCGGCGGCCACCTTGCCGGCGAGAATCACCTCGGCAACGCGCCGCTGCTCCGTGACGTCCTGCGCGACGAGCAAGCCGCCCACGACCTTGCCGTCAGCGGAGCGCATCGGTGTCACCGTGAGGTCCAGGCACACCTCATCGCGCGAGAGCTGGTGCGACGCATGCAGCGCGTGCATCGTCGTCGTTCGTCCGGCGAGTGCCTCCTGAAGCAGACGCACTTCCTCGCCGTACGCGAGGAACGGGAGCAGCCTGCCAACGACAGCGTCGCCGACGTCGTCGCGCGCGCGACCGGTGAGTGACGCCATCGCGGGATTCCAGACGTGTACGCGGCCCTCGCGATCGAATGCGGCGACAGCGTTGACAGTCGAACGCATGAGCGCCGCACTGAACTCCTGCTCGCGCCCGAGCTCGTCGTGCTGATCGGCGAGCTCCGTGGCGCTGGTCTGCAGCTCCCTGTACTGGATCTCGAGCTCGGCCGATTGCACCTGTAGCATCTCCGCGTTCTCGTCGCGCAGCAGCTCCGCCTCTCGGCGCGCCTCGTTCTCACCCGCGAGATCGACGACGGTTCGCGCGAGCTTTACGGACTGTTCGGCGGCGACCTGCGCTGAGCGTACGATCCATCCGGCGAAGAGAGCGCAGGCGAGCGCAGCGAACAGAAAGGTCGTGGGCACCGCCGAGGACAATTCGTCGAGCGTCCGCTGCGTCGGCACGACAGTGAGCTGCCACCGGCGACCGCGCACGTCGACCGGTACCGTCGCGGCCCAGCGCGAGATCGCCGGATCATCGGCACCCACGTGCCCCGCGAGCGTCACACCAGCGTCCTTGAGCGTGAAGCCGTAAAGCTGTGCGAACTCCTCCGGCAGCACATCGCCGAGCAGCCTCGCGGGAATGAGCTCGACCACGAGAAACCCGCTCCGCGCCCCATCGGTGGGCGACGCCGGCGACACGATGAACACGCTCTGCTCCCTTCGCTCGCCCGCGGACGGGGGGGAGACGATGGCGCGACCGCGTCCGCGAGCCGCGCGCAGCAGAGACGCGAGCAGCGGGGCTCTCGCGAACCGTGTTCCAACCGCGTCCTCATCGCTTGCGCGTTCGGCCATGCGCCACGTGACCGTTCCCGCCGAATCGAGCCAGGTGATCGCCGTGATGCCTGGGAGGTCGCCGAGAATCTGAGACGACGACAGGCTGCGTGCGGCTGGCGAGTCAGCTCCAGCGAGGACACGTTGCTGTACGAGCCGATCGACGACTTTCGCGCGGTCGTCCACGCTCCGAGACACGGCACTCGCGACAGCATTCGCCTGGTGGCGCACGGCGAGCTCGAGATCGCGCCGCTCGTGATCGACGAGGGCCTCCCACATGAACAGCGCCGCAATCGCGATCGTCGTTCCCGCCAGGCCGGGAAGCGCGCGTCCGGTGTAGAGACCGTCGCGACGCGCGGGGAGGGCGGCGCCGCAGAGGACGCCCAGTCCGAGCAGGATGGACATGAACGCACTCTGCGGCGACATATCCGTGAGATGTCCCCATCCATACGCCGTCGGAACTCCTATCACATATCCCGCGAGCGCAACGCCACCTGCCGTCGTCGCCGCAAGCGCAACAACGGCCGCGATGAACAGCCGCGATCGAGTCACTCGTCCCGCGGCCAATGCCGTCAGAGCGACGGCAATCAGCGCGAGCGCGACGGCAGAGTTGGGCGACATGCGTCCCGGCGCGCCCTCCCCGACATTATTGGCGATCTGCCCCATGACTGCGCGATTCACACCGAGCTGCCACAGCATCTCGTCGATGCCGGCCGGCCAGTCCGTGAGGTACTCAACGAGTGTCGTTCCAGACAGGAGCAGGAGCACGACGGACAGCGCGAGCGCGGCGCGCGTGCGCCGCCCAACGAGGGCGGCGAGCGCGCCGGCAGCCAGCAGGAAGCACAGCGCCGTGTTGAAGTGCGTGGCGACGATGTTAGGCCCGAGCAGAAGGAGCGCGGGACGCTGTGCATACCACCCGACGATGACGCTCGTGGCGAACAGACCGACCACCGCCGCGCACGTTCGCGCTGCCGCTCGCAAGCGGCCCTCGCGCCAGAAGTATTGAGGCGGGGTGAAAGGATCGAGCGTCGTCCGGGTCGAACCGGGCCGAACCGGAGTAGTCGCTTGCACGGAGTAGGTGGACAGGGGCGACATCACCTCGTCTCCAGTATCAGCAAGAGTTAGGCGCGGCTCGAGGCGTGCCGCTATGAGCCGTCACTCAGCTCGAATCATGGGAACTTAGCCAAAGGCTCAACTGGAATCACGTGAATTGATGGAATTGTTCAACGGGGCTCCTGCACGCCGCGCCTCTGCGCGTTACCGCGGAGGCGAGAGGACGAATTCACGGCAACGCGAATTAGCTTGTCATCATGTCTGTCTCCGTTCGAGCGATGCATGGCGCGGCGCCAATTCCGGAGGAGGAGCGCCCCAGAGGATGGCGCGAGCGACTCGCCGCGCTGCGCTATCTCCCCGCCCTCCTTCACCTCGTTTGGCAAACGCATCGCGGGTACACCGCGGCGATGATCGTCCTGCGCCTGCTCCGCGCATTCGTGCCGGTGGCCGGCCTCTGGGTCGCGAAGCTCATCATCGACCAGGTCGTGCATCTCGCGCAAACGCCGGGCGCGTCGCTCGCGCCGCTCTGGCGCGTCGTCGTGTTCGAGCTCGTGGTCGTGGTCGTCGGCGAATTTCTCGCGCGAGCCTCGTCGCTCGTCGAGTCGCTGCTCGGCGATCTCTTCTCCAATAGCATGAGCGTGCGTCTCATGCGGCACGCCGCGACACTCGACCTCGCACAATTCGAGGATCCGGAGTTTTACGATCACCTCGAGCGGGCACGGCGACAGACGACGGCACGCATCGGGCTCATTGCGATGCTACTCTCCATGGGCCAGGACGTCCTCACGCTCGGTACGCTCGCCGCCGCGCTCGTCGTCCACAATCCGTGGCTTCTGCTGCTCCTGACCGTGGCAATCCTGCCAAGCTTTCTTGGCGAGACGCACTTCGCCGCGCTGAGCTACTCTCTGCTCTTTCGACGCACGCCGGAGCGGCGCGAGCTGGACTACCTGCGCTTCGTGGGCGCCAGCGACAAGACGGCGAAGGAAGTGCAGATGTTCGGCCTCGCCGGCTGGCTGAGCGACAGGTATGCCGCGCTCGCCGCGCGCTACTACGAGGAGAACAAGCGGCTCAGCATACGAAAGGGCGTCGTCAGCGCGCTGCTTTCGCTCGTCGGCACGTTCGGCTACTACGGTGCGTACGTCACCATCCTTCTGCGCGCCGTGGCCGGCGCGATCAGCCTCGGCACGCTGACCTTTCTCGCTGCCGCATTCAGCCGCAGCCGCGATCTCATTCAGCGGCTGCTTCTGTCGGCCAGCGACATCTACGAGCAGAGCCTCTACCTCAGGGACCTGTTCGTCTTCTTCGAGATGGAGCCGTCCATTCGCTCGCGCCCCGGTGCGGCCAGAGTGCCTGTACCGGTGCGCACCGGCTTCGTCTTCGAGGACGTCGGATTTCAGTATCCAGGCAGCGATCGCTGGGCAATTCGTCACGTGCACCTGAGCATTTCGCCGGGTGAACGGATCGCGCTGGTGGGCGAAAACGGCGCTGGAAAGACGACCATCACCAAGCTTCTCGCGCGGCTGTACGACCCCACCGAGGGACGCATCCTGCTCGACGGCGTGGATCTGCGCGAGTACGATCTGGCCTCGCTGCGCGAGGCGATCGGTGTGATCTTCCAGGATTTCGTGCGCTACGACATGCGCTTCGACGAGAATGTCGGGGTGGGCGAGATTGCGGGCGTGACGAGCTACCTCGCGCAGGTGCGCGACGCGACGCCTGGCACGGCCGAGTCGCCGCCGGTCGCGCTCGTCGAGGCCGCCGACCGGTCGCTCGCCTCGAGTCTGTTGCCCCGCTTCGCCGACGGCTACCGACAGATGCTCGGCCGGCGCTTCGACGATGGCGTCGATCTGTCAGGCGGCGAGTGGCAAAAGATCGCGCTCGCTCGAGCGTACATGCGCTCGGCGCAACTGCTCATTCTCGATGAGCCGACGGCGGCGCTCGATGCACGCGCCGAGTACGAGGTCTTCGTGCGCTTCAACCAGCTCATGGCGGGGCGGATGGCCGTCGTCATCTCGCACCGGTTCTCCACCGTGCGCATGGCCGACCGCATCGTCGTCCTCGGCGACGGAAAGGTGATCGAGGAGGGGACGCACGAGGCACTCGTGGCGCGAGGCGGGTTGTACGCGGAGTTGTTCGAGATGCAGGCGAAGGGGTACCGGTAGCGACGTCGCTACAGTTGCTCATCTTCGTGCCGATACGTATCGAGCCGGGTAAATCCGCCTCAGCGCGTGCACTGACAGCACGGACTACAACCGCGATCAGCTCTCGCTACTGGTTTCGCGAGATCAGCTGGATGACGCCGCCACCATACTGCGAGCCGAACCTCGCCACGGCTTCAATGCCGGGGAAAAACCGAATCTCGGACAGGCGGCCCGGCTGCACGTTACGCAACGTCTCTGGAATGCCGTATTCCTGGTCGTTCATGAAGACGACCGCACGCTCGCGCTGATTCGTCTTGATCGAGGTCTTCCCGCGATCCCGCAGATAATCGGCGTGGAGATGCGTGATGAGGTCATAGACGTTGTTGGCGCTCGAGGAATCGATCTCGTCCTGCGTGATGACGTTCCGGCTCGAGCGACCATTGCTCAGCTCCGGCGGCTGTCTGTGACAGGCAAGGACGACGAGGAACGCCATGATGGCTGCGACGAGCGCGCGACGCATGTCAGCCTCTCTCTTCTCACACGAGTGAATCCGGCAGACGAACGGCCCCGGCAGTGCCGGGGCCGTTCGACCTGCTCAATCGGATCGGCCTTACGGGCAATCCGGCGTGATCGAGGTCACACCACGGGCATCCAGCTGCGGCTTCGGAATCGGAAGCGCAGACTGGAAGATATCACCCGGCGCGCCCGGACCAGCCGCGGCGTTGAGCCGGGTATACGCGCGAAGATCGACGAGCCGTTGCGCGCTCTCGGCCAGCAGCGAGTAGCGCTTCTCGTAGAGCACCGCGGTGATCGCCGCAGTCTTCGTGGCCGGCACCGCGATGGGGGCGAGCCCACCATCGGCCACACGAACCGCGTTGATGTCGGCCGTTGCGCCGGCCAGATCACCGGTCTCGATCTTCGCCTGCGCGCGGAGCAGGAGCAGTTCCGCGTTCCTCACGAGCGGGATAGAAGCCGACAGCGCAGCCGACGGATCGGTGAGCGACGTCTTGTACCGTCCGGTCACGCCGTTGAGCGACTTCGGGGTTACGGCAAAGAACTTCGAAGCGCGCTTGTCACCCGCCTGCACGCTGTCTCCGACGAACGGATTCAGGTAGATATTCGCATCCGCCAGCCCATTCGTGGTCTCGCCCGCTGCCGTGCTGTAGTTGTTATAGATCCCCTTGTCCATCGCCGCCACAGGATCGGCGAACGAGGCGTTGAGAGCCGTGATCGCCGCGGCAAAGCTTGCAGTGTTCGGCTTCTGGTGGCTCAGACCGCGATACAGCTCAATCTTGCCCTTGAGGCCCTGCGCGACCTTCATCATCGCCGCCGGGGTCGTGAAGTTCCCGTTGCTGCTGAAGCCAGCGGGCAACGGGAAGGGGAACGACGCGCCACCCGCTGCCAACTCCGTCGACGCACTGTCGAGGAGCAGGGAGATCGACGCCAGCACGTTCGGCTTGCAGACGAAATGTGCCGGTGGGTCATCGATCGGATGGTTGACGTCAAAGGCGATGCCGATCGAATCGCGCGTCTCCAGGGCATGGTAGTACGCAAGCGCCTTGAAGACGTTCACAAAGCCCTGCGTCGCCGACTTCTCAGCCGCAGTCAGGCCCGAGGCGCTGGGCAACCCGTTCAGGATCGTGTTGCCTGAGCGGATGCTGACGTAGAACTGCCCGAAGGCGCCGCCACCGATGAACGCCGTGAAATCGGCCGGATTGGCGCCAATGAGCTCCGTGATGTACCGGGGCTCGGCGTTGTCCAGCCGGTATAAATCGCGCCCCATCGTCTGTGTGAAGACGAGAAAGCGTACGTCGTAATCGCCACGCGTCGAATTCAGCAGGCCCGTGACGAGGAGGCCGGTCGACGCCTTGGTGAGGCCCGATGCAAGGGCCTCCGCCGAGACGTTATTCAGGTCGGTCACCGAAGTCGAGTCCTTGCACGCCGCAGCGGCAAGGCCCAGACCGGCAATGAGCGCCAGAGTTCGCTTATGCATTGGATGCTTCATCCTTGTGTGGATGGGTCTATTAGAAGTTGGCGCTCAACGAAACGAAGATGCTGCGGCTGGGCGGATACGGGGTCACGTCCTGAATGCGACCGATATTCTGGTTGCTGAAGTTGGAGACTTCGGGATCGTAACCTGTATACGGCGTCCAGGTCTTGAGATTCCGGGCGCTGACCTCCAGACGCACATCCTGCGTGAGGCTGGAGAACACGCTCTGCGTGAGCACGCGGGGCAGCGTGTACGAGGCCGAGATCTCGCGCAGCTTCAGGAACCCGGCGTTCTCGAGGTATGAGCCGCCCTGGCTGAGCAGCGTGTTGCGTGCGCGCGTAGCTGCCGTGTCGGCCAGGAACCCCGTGCCATCCGCCGCGTTGCCGTCGAAGTAGGAGTTCGTCAGGTTGGCTACCTTACCGCCGCTACGCCAGTCGAGCAGACCGTAAAGGCGCAGGGCGCCGATGTTGAACTCGTTGGAGAAGCCCATGGTGAAGTTCGGGGCGCTCTCATAGTTCGTGATGTGGCGAGCGCGGCTCTGGTACACGCCGCCGACGAAGGTCGAGTCATAGCCGTTACGGGCTTGCACATCGGACGGCGAGAAGCCGCCGCAGACATAGGGCGCGCCGTACGCGGTACCGAAGTAGGAGCCGCCGTTGAAGCACGGCACGTCGAGCCGAGTGATCCGGCCGTCGACGTTCGCATACGTGGTGCGCGACACCCAGCTGAAGTTGTTGCGCTGGATGGGCGTGATGTTCAGGCCGATCTCGGTCCCGGTGTTCTGCAGCGCACCACCGTTGACGTACTTGGTGGAGAAGCCGGACGTGCTCGCGACGAGCGACGAGAGAATGAGATCGTCGACGCGCTTCCGGAACACGGTCGCATCGATCGCGACGCGGCCGCCGGCGAACTGCGCGTCCACACCACCTTCGATCTCGGTCGAGACCTCAGGCCTGATGTTTGGCGAACCGGCGATCGTGGACGGGCGGGCGCCGAGCTGGCCGTCGTACACCGAGATCGGAAGGGTGGTGAACTTGAAGCCGTACGGGGGCTGATTGCCGGCCTTGCCGTACGCGACGCGCAGCTTGAGCTCGTCGGTGAACTTCGGCAGGAAAGGAAGGCGATACGAGAGCGCCGCCTTCGGGTAGTTGTAGAACTTCTTGTCGTCGCCGTTGACGCTGGAACGCTCGGCATTGATGGCGCCCGTGAGCAGCAGCCGCTCATTCAAGGCGAGAATTTCTTCCTGCGCAAAGTAGGCGAAATCCTTGACGAGGAACTGCGTCTCGTTCACGGTCTGTACCACGCCATAGCTCACGTCGGTGACGCCAGCCGGGAAGTTGCGGCCCTGATTGACGACACCATCGCTCTGCCGGCGCTCCTGGCGCAGTCCGAACGAGGTCGACGCCGTGAACAGATCGGCGATGAACTTGTGTGCACCCGAAAGGTTCAGGTTCGCATTGGCGTTCTGCTGCTTGTTGACGGCAATCGTACCCGGGAGACCATCGTTGGGCTCGAAGTAGACGTCGGGCGGGGAGACGAGCCGCGAATTGTACGAGTACGCATCCACGCCACCGATGAAGGTGAAGTCGAGCGTCTGCCGCTGCGAGCTGTAGGCCGACAGGGTCGTGTTGATGCTACCGATGTAGCGGTACACGTCCTCCGGAATCTTGATGAGATCCGCGTTCTGGAACGGGTTGGAGCCCGAGGTCAGATACGGGTTCGGCAGCCCGGCCGCGAGGTTGATCCAGGTCGGCGTGGCGGAGAAGATGTCGCCTGGCGACACGATGTCGGCGTTGTCGTTCCCTGCGATGCCGCGGTCCGTGAGCGAGTGAATGAACTCGTTGTTGGCGCTGAGGGTCAGACGCGTGCCGATCAGCTGGCTGATATTCGCCGCCAGCGATTGCTTCTGATAGTACGAGTTGCGCTGGATCGCGTTGTCGCGCTTCGCCAGGCCGCTCACATAGTACGTCGTCCCGCCGTTGCCGCCGCGCACCGAGAGATCGGACTCGTACGACAAAGGGTTGCCGCCATAGAACTCCGACTCGAAGTCGTGGCAGGCCCCGCCATTCGCTGTGTAATCTGCGGCGTTGAAGCCCGCGCTCGTGACCTCGGCCGCGGAGCCGAAGCAGCGCATGCCAAGCTTGTGCGACAGCGTGAACTGCCCGACGCGCTGCGTCACGTTCGCTGACGGCTTGCCCGTGCTGCCGCGACGCGTCGTGATGATGATGACGCCGTTCGAGGCTTTGGAGCCATAGATGGCACCTGCCGAGGCGCCCTTCAGGACTTCGATGTTCTCGATGTCCGCCGGGTTGATGTCCGAAATACGGTTGGCCGGCTGGTCCTGGCCGTTCGTGATGCCACTGCCGGCTGCCGTAATGCCGTTCAATCCGTTGGGGATCTGGGCATTATTGACGAGCACGCCGTCGATGACATAGAGCGGGGTGGAGCTCGCGTTGATCGACGTCACGCCGCGGAGCTGGACCTGCGCACCACCGCCCGGCGCACCCGAGTTCGTCGAGATGACCGCGCCTGGGATCTTGCCCTGGAGCGCATTCTCGATCGTGGGGGTGGGAGCCTTGTTGAGCTGCTCCCCGCTCACCGCCGCGACGGAGTTGGCCGCATTGGCGGACGAGACCATGGTGGTGGTACCCGTGACGACCATTCGCTCGAGCTCAAGGACGTCCTTCTCGATCCTGACGTCGACCGCGTCGGCGGTCGCCGAGAGGGGCTGGTTGACCCGCTTGTAGCCGATGCGACGCACCACGAGCACCTGGGCGCCATTGGGGACGTTGTTGAGCGTATAGCGGCCGTCTTCCGCCGTATACGCGCCGATCGTTGTTCCCTGCACATTGACGCTTGCGCTCGCGACAGGCTCGCCCGTGGTGGCGGTGACTCTACCCGTGATGCGGCGCTGCGCCTGCGCTTCTGCACTGACGAAACCCGTCAAGAGGAGCGCGCAAACCCACATTCCGAACTTCCTCACTTCGCCTCCGAGAACGATATAGATGTACGGGCCGGACGGAGATGTCCGGACACCCGTTGATGGTAGAGGGACTCCGAGGAGGTGTCGTCGGTCACAGTTGCCCAAATGTGCCAAAAATCACGGTCGGAGCCGGCGCCGCCGGGCCGCTGGAGGTGCCTCCATTGGTTGCGTCGCCTCCAGGCGATCCAGCCGAGCGCGGAATGACCAGGAACGGGGCGCCGCGACAGGAGCGAAAAGGCTCAGCTCCTGGCCCGTACGGCTTCGACGTTGATCTCGATCTTCACGTCGTCGCCAAGCATGACGCCACCGCCCTCGGCGGCACGATTCCACTTCACGCCGTAGTCCATCCGGTTCACGGTGGTCGTCGCGTCGAATCCAACGCGGTCAGCCTGACTCGACTTCTGGATACCGTTGAAGTGACCGTCGAGCACGATGTTCTTCGTCACGCCACGCATCGTGAGCGTGCCATGGATCTTCGCATCGTCGCCGGTGCGCTCGATCCGGATGCTCTTGAAGCTGATCGTCGGGAAGCTGTCGACCGCGAAGAAGTTGCTCGAACGGAGATCGGCATCGCGGCGATCATTGTTCGTCGTGATGCTCGTCGCATTGATCTGGACGTCGATCTGTCCGCTCTGCCAGGCATCGGGATCGGCCGTGATCGTGCCCTTGAAATCCGTGAATGAGCCGCGAACCTTGCTGACGAAGTGGCGAATCTGAAAGGAGACGTTGGAGTGGGTCTTGTCGATGTTCCACACGGCGGGAGCAGCCGGCGCGGGACGCGTCGTCGCGGGGACGATCAGAGTGGGAACCATCAGAGCAGCAGCGAACAGACGAACGAGCACAAAACCTCCTGAAAGTTCGAGTGATGGGCGATGTGGAGATGTAGTAGTCCGGCGACACAATCGTTTGTCCCGGAACTGCACCTCGCGCAGGGAGCAGCGGAGACAACAGAACGCTGACCGCCCCCGGTGTCGGCTCAGCCGTGGATCTGGCTCACGGCTTCGAGCTGACTGCTCGCCGTGCTACGTTCCGCCCTCACTGGACACGGGAGCGTTCGCGCCAGCCTGACGTCGCACGAGCGTGAGAATGGTGTAAACCGCAACCGCCTCACCATCCTGGTTGGAAACTTCGACGTCCCAGTGCACGACGCCCTGCGGGATCTGCCCTTCGCGATCTTCCTTCGCCGTTTTCTGTTTGCAGGTGAGGCGCGCCTGAATGGTGTCACCGATGTATACCGGCTTCACGAAGCGCAGCCCTTCGAGACCATAGTTCGCCAGCACCGGACCCGGCGCAGGATCGACGAAGAGTCCGGCTGCGGCCGAGAGCACGAAGTATCCGTGCGCAACGCGCCGCTCGAACAACGACTCGCGCGCGGCAATGTCGTCCATGTGCGCGTAGAAGAAGTCGCCCGAGATGCCCGCGAAGTTGACGACGTCGGCCTCCGTCACCGTGCGTCGATGCGTAATGAGCGTCTCGCCGATCTCGAGCTCTTCGAAGTATTTCCGGAAGGGATGTACCCGGTCGTGGCGCTCGGTGGCGCCCTTGCTCCACTCGCGCGTGACGGCGGCCACCGTTTGTGGTGAACCCTGCAAAGCGGTGCGCTGCATGTAGTGCAGCACGCCCCGCACGCCGCCCATCTCCTCGCCACCTCCGGCGCGACCCGGGCCACCGTGCACGAGATGTGGCAGTGGCGAGCCATGGCCGGTTGACTCCTTGGCGCTGTGCCGATTGATGAGCATCAGGCGGCCATGATATGCCGCCGTGCCGAGTGCGACCTGGCGCGCGACGTCGTCCTTCGCGGTGAAGAGCGAGCCGACAAGGCTGCCCTTGCCGAGCTTCGCGAGCTCGATCGCTTCATCGACCGACGCGTACGGCATGATCGTGTTCACCGGACCGAACGCTTCGACGTCGTGCGGCTGCGTGCGCTCGAAGGGCCTGTCGTTGTAGAGCAGCATCGTCGGGTAGAACGCGCCCGAGTCGGCATTCGCGCCGATGACGTCGAGCGTGCCTGGGCCGCCGAACACCAGCTCCGCGGCAGCACGCAGCCGCTCGACGCTCTTCTCCACTTCGCGCACCTGACCCTTTGACGCGAGAGGGCCCATGCGCACGCCCTCCACCGACGGGTCCCCGACTTTCACGCCAGCCAATCGCTTCCTCAGCGCGACGGTGACCGCATCGACCATGCTCTCGTGCACGAATGTGCGGCGAATCGCGGTGCACTTCTGCCCCGCCTTCACCGTCATCTCCTTCGCCACTTCCTTGACGAAAAGGTCGAACTCCTCAGTTCCGGGCGCGGCGTCGGGGCCGAGCATGGAATAGTTGAGTGAGTCGGCCTCCTGATTGAAGCGCACGCTGTTGCCGAGCACCGACTTCGTGCTCTTCAACATCAGACCGGTTGCGGCCGAACCGGTGAACGCGACGGAATCCTGACCGTTGAGATGATCGAGCAGATTGCCGGCGCTGCCGCAGATGAGCTGAAAGGTGCCGGCGGGAAGCAGTCCCGACTCGACCATCGCCTTCGCCACCGACTCGGTGAGATAGCTCGTCACCGTTGCCGGCTTCACGATGCTCGGCACACCGGCGAGGAACGACGTCGAGAACTTCTCGAGCATTCCCCAGACGGGAAAGTTGAACGCGTTGATCTGTACGGCGACCCCTTCCATCGGCACGCAGATGTGACGTCCAATGAAGGTGCCTCCCTTGCTCAGTGCTTCGGGGCCGCCGTCCACGTAATACGTCTCGTCGGGGAACTCACGCCGGCCTCGGCTCGCGTACGCGAACAGCGTTCCGAATCCGCCGTCGATGTCGATCCACGAATCACCCTTCGTCGCGCCCGTCCAGCTCGACACGCGATAGAACTCCTCCTTTCGCGCCGTGAGATTCTGTGCGAGCGCCTTGAGGATGCGCGCGCGCTGATGAAAGGTCATCGCGCGCAGCGTTGGTCCGCCCACGGTGCGCCCGTAGGCGAGCATGGCCTTGAAGTCGAGACCGTCGCTCGACGCAATCGCCACTTCGGCGCCGGTGACGGCGTTGTACAGCGGCACACCCGTGCCGGTGCCGTATATCCAGCGCCCAAGAGCGTAGTTTTGCAGGCGCATCACGATTGGGTCTCTCGCCAGGTTTTGTAGCTCAGTTGCTGCTGCGCTCGACCGGACGGCACTTCGCGCAACGGCTCGCACGCATGCAGCGTCGCGTGCAGTCGCGCAGGGAGCGCCTGATAGAGCGCCGTGCCATCGGTCTTCCACGCGAGCATCTCGTCGCTCACGTCCTTCACGATCTTCGCCGGATTTCCGACCACGACCTTCCGTGGTGGAATCTGCATCTCAGCCTGTACGAAGCAGAGTGCGCCGACAATACAGCCCGCTCCTACCGTCGCGTTGTCCATGATGACGGCGTTCATCCCGATCAACGCATTCGCGCCGATGCGCGCGCCGTGCACGATCGCGCCGTGCCCGATGTGCGCGCTCCGCTCGAGCACGACGGTCACACCGGGGAACATGTGGATGGTGCAGTTCTCCTGCACGTTGCAGCCATCTTCGATGACGATCCCGCCCCAGTCGCCGCGAATCGCTGCACCTGGACCGACATAGACGTCGCGCCCGATGATCACGTTTCCGGTGACGGTCGCATTCGGATGAATGAATGCGCTCTCGTGAATTACGGGAATAAAGCCGTCGAAGGAAAAGATATTAGCCATCACACACGCTCGAGCACCGTCGCCATGCCCTGCCCCACGCCGATGCACATCGTCGCGAGTGCATAGCGTTTGCCCGTGCGCCGCAGCTCGTGCGACGCCGTGAGCAGAAGCCGCGCGCCGCTCATGCCGAGCGGATGCCCCATCGCGATGGCGCCGCCGTTGGGGTTCACGCGAGGATCATCATCGGCAATGCCGAGCTCGCGCAGGCATCCGAGCGACTGTGCGGCAAACGCTTCATTGAGCTCGATGACATCGATGTCCTCGAGCGAGAGGCCGGCCAGCTCCAGTGCGCGCTTCGAGGCGGGCACCGGTCCCATTCCCATGAGCCGTGGCTCGACGCCGGCGACGGCCGTGGAGACGATGCGCGTCATTGGCGTTGCGCCGATCTCGCGCGCTCCCCTCTCGGAGGCAATGAGCAATGCTGCCGCGCCGTCGTTGAGGCCCGATGAATTCCCCGCCGTGACCGAGCCCTTTCCATCCGTGCGAAATGCGGGGCGCAACTTCGCCAGAATCTCGAGCGTCGTGTCCGCGCGAATGAACTCATCAGTGTCCACGACCTTTGACGCACCCTTCTTCTGCGCGATCTCGATCTTCACGATCTCGGGCGCGAAGCGGCCAGCCGCACGCGAGGCCGCGGCCTTCTGCTGCGAGCGCAGTGCAAAGGCGTCCTGATCCTCACGACCGATGCCGTACTGCTCGGCGACGTTCTCCGCGGTCTGACCCATCGAGTCGGTACCATACTTCTCTCGCATGCGCGGATTGACGAATCGCCAACCGATGCTCGTATCAAACAGCTCGACGTCACGCGCGAAAGGCTTGCTCGCCTTGCTCATCACGTATGGAGCGCGCGTCATGTTCTCGACGCCGCCAGCGACGAAGAAGTCGCCTTCGCCAAGCTTCACGGCACGCGCCGCATTGGCGACGGCACTCATCCCCGATGCGCACAACCGATTGATCGTCTCGCCGGGCACGGTGACGGGAAGTCCGGCGAGCAGCGCCGCCATGCGCGCCACATTGCGGTTGTCGTCGCCGGCCTGGTTGGCGCAGCCGAGTATCACGTCCGTGATGCGCGCCCGATCGAGCGAGGGATGCCGCGCGACGAGCGTCGCAATGACATGCGCGGCCATGTCGTCGGCGCGCACCTCGCTGAGCTGGCCACCGATATTGCCAACGGCGGTGCGGATACCGTCCAGGATGTATGCCTCAGTCATGATGCCACGTCAGGTGGAGAGCAGTTGAGGATCATGCGCGAGCAACGACCGCCCTTCGAGCACGCGGCGGCGCAGCAGCGGACTCGCCCGATACCGCTCTTCCCCGTACTCCGCCTGGAGCGCCGTGAGCCGGGAAAGAATCACTGGCGGTCCGATCTCGTCACCCCAGGCAAGCAGGCCTTTCGGGTAGTTGACGCCCTTCATCATCGCCGTCTCGATGTCGCGCGGCGACGCAACGCGCAGAGATACCGCATCGACGGCCGCGTTGACGAGCATGGCGAGCGTGCGATCCACGATCGCGTGTCCGAGATCCAGATTGCGGTTCGGCTCGGGCCGTTCCACTCCTTCGCGATATTCGTAGTAGCCGCGGCCACTCTTGCGACCATATAGTCCAGCCTCGACGAGGCGCCGCTGCGTGAGCGCCGGCCGGTACCGCGGATCGTAGAAGAATGCCTCGAACACACTCATCGTGACCGCGTAGTTCACGTCATTGCCGATGAAATCCATCAGCTCGAACGGCCCCATCTTGAATCCGCCGATCTCGCGCATTGCCCAATCGATCGTCGCGGCGTCCGCGATGCCCTCTTCCATCTGTCGCAGCGACTCCGAGTAAAAGGGACGCGCGATTCGATTGACGATGAACCCCGGCGTATCGGATGCGATCACCGTCGTCTTTCTCCACCCGTCGACGAGCGATGCCGCCGCACCGGCCACATCATCGCTCGTGGTGATCGCCGGCACGATCTCGACGAGCGGCATCACCGGCGCGGGATTGAAGAAGTGGATGCCGACCACTCGCTCTGCATGCGCACATCCACCAGCGATCGCCGCCACGGACAGCGACGAGGTATTCGTCGCGAGAATGCAGTCGTCGCGCACCACCTTCTCGAGCGCGGAGAAGAGCGCGCGCTTCACCGATAGATCCTCGAGCACCGCTTCGATGACGAGACCGCATTCCGCGAAGGCGGCGTATCCGGCCGTGAGGTCGCCCGCGTCGGTGATGCGGCCGAGCAGCGCGTCTGCCCCACTCTGATCGAGGCGCCCCTTCTCGACGTCGCGCGCGGCCGCCTTGGTGATCGCAGCGCGTGCTTTCGCCATGGCGGCCGACTTGGCGTCGCCGAGTATCACGCGGTGTCCCGCAGCGGCGGCGACCCGCGCGATTCCACTGCCCATCGCTCCCGCGCCAACGACGCCGACGACGAGTTCACTCGTGCTCACCATTAGCGCCCCTGGAAGCTTGGCTTCCGCTTCTCGACGAAGGCTCGCACCCCTTCCGCGTAGTCCGCCGAACGCCCTGCCTCGCGCTGCAGCTCCTCCTCGAGTGCAAGCTGCGTGTCGAGGTCGTTCGCGAAGCCCGCATTGAAGCCGCGCTTGGTGAGTCCGATCGCTCGCGTCGGCATGTCGGCGAGCCGCTTCGCAATGCCCATGGCAACGTCGGCGAGCACCGCGCGCGGCACGACGTCGAAAACAAGGCCCCACTCTTTCGCTCGGCCGGCGTCGAGCTTGTCGCCGAGCATCGTCAATGCGGCAGCGCGCTGCAGTCCGATCAGGCGCGGCAGGATGAAAGTGCCGCCGCTGTCGGGAATGAGGCCGATCTTCACGAACGATTGAATGAAGCTTGCTTCTTCCGACGCGACCGTGATGTCGCACGAGAAGGCGATGTTGGCACCCGCACCGGCGGCGACGCCGTTCACCGCGCACACGACCGGCTTCTCGAGTGTGCGAATGGCGTGAATGATCGGATTGTATTGCCGCCGCACCACGTCGCCCAGGTCGGGCATCGGACGCCCGTCGGCGGGCAGCACGTCGGCGAGATCCTGCCCAGCGCAGAAGGCGCGCCCATTGCCGGTCAGGAGCACGGCGCGCACTGATGGATCATCCGCGGCAACGCGCAACGCGGCAAGCAGAGCGTTCGCCATCGCCAGGTTGAAACTGTTGAGCACGTCCGGGCGATTCAGCGTGATGGCAAGGACACCCTCGGACGCTGCGGTAAGGATCAAATCCATTTCGTTGATCGGTTGATCGGTTGATGGGTATTTCGGCGGGTTCATCGGTTCGTCGGCAACGTTCCGGAATTGGCGCTGCTTCCGCTGGCGTTGCGGACGAAACCGACGAACCCGCCGATCAACCAATATACCGATCAACCGATCAACCAAGAGCCCGGCCCCGCTCCCGTTCGCGCCGCCCAGCCTCCAGATTTGACGCGATGCCACATACGCACGCTGCGCCACCGAAAGGCCGTTCGACCGATTCCGCTCTCCCCGTTGATCCCCGCTTCGACTGGCGACGTATCGCCTATCACGTGCTCGTCTCTCGGGCGCTGGACGATCACGAGGAAACGACGAACCGGAATCGCACATCGGTGCCGCGCGAGCATCTCGTCCTCTATCAATTCTCGGCGCGCGGGCACGACGTCGGCCAGGTGATCCTGGGGTCTCTTCTCGACCGGCCGCACGATGGCGTGGGGGCGTACTATCGCTCACGTCCGCTGCTTCTCTCACTCGGACTGTCCATCGAGGACGCACTCGGCAGCTCGCTGGGTCGAGCCGGCGGATTCAGCGACGGTCGCGACATCGGGGTCGTCTCCAACATACCGGGATGGAAGGGCGCCACCGTGCTGCCAATGTCGGGCGACGTCGGATCGCAGTACACGCCGGCCGCGGGCTGGGCGCAGGCGGTGACGTATCGCAGGAGCGCGCTCGACGAAAAGGACTGGGAGGGCGCGATCGGCGTCGCACTCGGCGGCGAGGCGAGTGTGGCCACGAACGGCTTCTGGTCCGCGCTCACGATGGCGACGACGTTGAAGCTGCCGATGCTGTTCTACATCGAAGACAATGGGCTCGGCATCTCGGTGAAGGGCGAGATGCAGACGCCAGGCGGCAACATCGCGACGAATCTCGCGTCGTTCGGCAATCTCTTCCTGCGCGACGGCGACGGATGCAACCCCGCGGAATCGTCGGCGCTCATCGCGGAATGTGTGGAGCATGTGCGCGGCGGCTCTGGCCCCGCATTGGTGCATCTCACCGTGCCGCGCCTGAGCAGCCACTCGGGTCCCGACAATCAGAAGGGCTATCGCACCGACGCCGAGATCGCCGCGGACGTCGCGCGCGATCCGCTGCCGAAGTTGCGGGCGCATCTCGTTCCGTCGTTCATGAGCGAGGCAGAGTGGACGGAGCTCGAGGCCGAGGTTGCGCGCGACGTGGGAGCTGGTGTCGCAGCCGCGCACGCTCGGCGCATGCCGGATCCCGCGAGCGTGAAGCGCTTCGTGTACGAGGAGGAGCGTCGTTCCGGCGACGTGCCGACCTTCGGCGGACTCTCGCGAGAGGAACGCGTCGCACTCGGTGGCTCCGACGTGCCCGCGCCGGACGGCGAGGTGATGCGACTGGCCGAAGCGGTGCGCCGCACGCTCGCGTCGGAGCTCACGGCAAATCCCAAGCTGCTCGTGTTCGGCGAAGACGTTGGCCGCAAGGGCGGCGTGCATCTCGTGACGGAGGGACTGCAGAAGCGGTTCGGTGCGGAGCGCGTATTCGACACGAGCCTGTCCGAGGAAGGCATCATCGGGCGCGCGGTCGGCATGGCGTTGAGCGGACTCGTTCCCGTCGCTGAGATTCAATTCCGAAAATACGCGGACCCGGCGCACGAGCAGCTCAACAACACCGGCACGATGCGGTGGCGCACGGCCAATCAATTCTCGGCGCCGATCGTCGTGCGAATGCCGGGCGGATTCGGAAAGGACGTCGGCGACCCGTGGCACTCGCTCTCCTCGGAAGTCACCTGGGCGCACGCACTCGGCTGGCAGGTCGCGATGCCCTCGAACGCCGCGGATGCCGTGGGACTTCTTCGCGCCGCGATGCGCAGCGGCAATCCGACCATCTTCTTCGAGCATCGGTCGCTGCTCATGACGAGCCAAGGGAGCGCACGCTATCCAGGCGATGACTACCTCATTCCCTTCGGGCGCGCGAACCGGCTGCGCGAAGGCGACGGCGTGACGGTCGTGACGTGGGGCGCCATGGTGCACCGCTGCGTGGATGCGGCGGACCGGTTCAGCGGCGACGTCGATCTGCTCGACTTGCGGACGATCGCGCCATGGGATCGAACCGCGGTGCTCGAGTCGGTGCAGCGGACGGGGCGCTGCCTCATCGTGCACGAGGACACGACGACGGCGGGGTTCGGGGCGGAGATCGCCGCGGTTCTCGCACGCGAGGCGTTCTGGTTTCTGGATGCGCCCGTTGAGCGGCTTACGGTGGAGGACGTGCCGATGCCGTATCATCCGGTGCTACTGGATGCGGTGTTGCCCTCGGCTGAAACGATCGCGGAGAGAATCTCGGCGTTGTTAGTCGTTTGAGGTCACAGCGGATTGAAACGCGTTGGACGAATTCAGCGCGAATCCGCGCGGATCTATCGGATCTGCGCGGATTGTCTTTCTTGTGAATAGACCATCCGGTGGAATTCGGCCTTTTGTCCGAAGTGGAGAAGCAGACCAACCTCTTGTCCCGTCGCGCGGAGATAGTGCAATAGCTGCCTGCGATCGGCATCATGCAATTGGCGCGTCGCCTTGATTTCCACGATGACCTGGCCGGCAACGAAGAAGTCAGCGCGATAGGTCCCGACTACCCTGCCCTTGTACACGACTTCCAGAGGCAGCTCCCGCACATACGGGATCCGCCGCTCCCGAAATTCGACTTCGAGAGCACCGGCATACACGCTTTCGAGAAAGCCGTAGCGAAGTTCGTTAAAGACGTCATAGAACGCGCCGATGATCTGCCCAGTCATTTCGCCCTTGATCAAGCGACCTGGAGAGAGCTGGCGTACGTCGTCGTCGGGACAATCCGCGCTGATCTGCATGATCCGCAAGATCCGCGATGGCTCCGTTCAATGCCCCACCAAACGCCCTCACGCCGTACCTAGAGAGCCTTGAACTCCTCAAACGGCTGCCCACACCCCCGGCACCAACACACGGCTTTGCACGCCGTCGACCCGAACTCGCTGCGCACCTCGGTCTCGTACGAATCGCAGTAGGGACACTGCGCCGCGGGCCGAACGCGCATGAGTTGTACGAGCCCGCCGCCGGCATCCGCGCGCGCCGGTGGCGCGATACCGTATGCCTTGAGCTTCGCGCGCGCCGCGGGCGAGATCCAATCGGTCGTCCATGCCGGCGCATACGCCGTCTGCATCCGGACATTCGCGATGCCCGCAGCACGGAGCGCGGAGACGATGTCGTCCTCGATCACTTGAATCGCCGGACATCCGGAATATGTCGGCGTGACCGTCACGGCCACCGCCCCATTCGCGTCGATGGAGACATCGCGCACGATGCCAAGCTCGCGCACGCTGAGCACCGGCACCTCGGGGTCCATCACCCCGTCGAGAATGGCCAGCACCTCATCGCGCGACGGGAGCGCGCGAGCTACCATGTCGCGCCAGGGTGCGATCGCGCGATGATCTGCATCTCGGCGAGCATGTGACCGAGATGCTCGGTGTGCGCACCGGTGCGGCCGCCGCGTGCGCTCGCCGCACGGGGCACGTCGTCTGGCAGGGTGAGCGTCGCACGCTCGGTCACCTCCCTCACGAGAGCTTCCCACTGCGCCTTCACTGCGGCGAGATCCGGTGCGATGCCCGCCTCGAGCATCGCGCGGTCGACGTCGTCCGCCGCGAATATCTCCGGCGTGAAGCGCCACAGGTCGTCCACCGCCCTTTGCAGCCGGCGGTGACTTTCCTCCGTGCCGTCGCCGAGCTTGAGCATCCACTCGCCGCTGTGCCGCACGTGATACTTCGCTTCCTTGAGCGACTTGGCCGCGATCGCCGCGAGCTGCACATGCGTGCCGCGAGAGAGCGCGTCGAGCAGGACCACGGCATGGACGTCGAACAGAAACTGGCGCGCGATCGTGAACGCGAAGTCGCCCTTCGGCAGCTCGACGAGCTGGCAATTGCGGAACTCCACGACCTCGCGAAAGTACGCCAGCGCATCTTCGTCGCGACCCTTCCCTTCAAGCTGGCCGGCGAGACGCAGAAACATCGTCGCCTGCCCCAACAGATCGAGTGCGACGTTGGACGTCGCGATGTCTTCCTCGAGGATCGGTCCGTGACCGCACCACTCGCTCAGGCGATGGCCGAGGACAAGCCTGTCGTCGCCAAGGCGAAGGAGATACTCGAACAGCACGTTCGGCGAGTCGCGCGGCGCAGGCACGACCGACCGCGACGTCATACGCCGCGAACGCCGCGTGGCACCTTGTAGAACTGCGGGTGACGATATGCCTTGTCCGCGCCGGGATCGAAGAACGGGCCGTTCTCCCCCGGACTCGAGGCGGTGATGGCGCTCGCGGGCACGACCCACAGCGAGATCACGCCGCCGCGCCGAGCGTAAACGTCGCGCGCATTCTGGAGCGCCTGCTCGGCGTCGGCCGCATGCAGCGAACCCGCGTGCTCATGCGGCGCGCCCTGCTCGCTCTGCGTGAACACTTCCCATAAGGGCCACTGGCTGTCCGGCGCGAGCGCCTCGGTCTGCTCGGCAACCACGTCCTGATTCATCACTTTGCTCGCCACGCGCTATGCCGCCGCCGAGGCCTGTCGCGCGCGCTGCTTCGCGGCGTAGGCGCTCGCTGCCTCCCGCACCCACGCGCCTTCGTCATGCGCCTTGTTGCGCGCTTCGAGACGCTCGCGATTGCATGGACCATTGCCGCGAACCACCTGATGGAACTCCTCCCAATCGATCCCGCCGCACTCCCAGTTCTCCGTCTCGGCGTTGTACGTCATGTCGGGATCGGGCAGCGTGAGCTTCACCGCGGTGGCCTGCGGCACGGTCAGATTCACGAAACGCTGCCGCAGCTCGTCGTTCGTCTTGCGCTTCACCTTCCAGCGAATGAGCTCAGCGGTGTTCGGAGAATCGGTGTCGCTCGGTCCGAACATCATGAGCGAAGGCCACCACCAGCGGTTGACGGCGTCCTGCACCATCGCCTGCTGCGCCGGCGTACCGTTCGCGAGCGTCGCGACGATCTCGTAGCCCTGCCGCTTGTGAAAGTTCTCTTCCTTGCAGACGCGAACCATCGCGCGCGCATACGGCCCGTACGACGCCTTCGCCAGAATGGTCTGATTCACGATCGCGGCGCCATCCACGAACCAGCCGATGACGCCGATGTCGGCCCACGAGAGCGTCGGATAGTTGAAGATGCTCGAGTACTTCGCGCGTCCGTCGAGCAGCTGCTGGATTAGCTCCGCACGGTCGACGCCGAGCGTCTCCGTGCCGCAATAGATGTAGAGCCCATGTCCGGCCTCGTCCTGCACCTTGGCGATCAAGGAGATTTTTCTGCGTAGAGACGGTGCCCGGGTTATCCAATTGCCCTCGGGCAGCATGCCGACGACCTCCGAGTGCGCGTGCTGCGACATCATGCGCACGAGTTGCCGGCGGTACTTCTCCGGCATCCAGTCCTTCGGCTCGATGCTCTCGCCGGCGGCGATGCGCGCCTCGAAGGCGGCGGCTTTCGCCGGATCGTCGGTGGACGTGGGGGCAGGGCGGCTCTGGGTCATTCTCAAGTCTACACCGCAATGGGCAAATCGGACAATCGACGCAGCGGTCGCGACCCGTGTATCTTTGCCCATATGCTTACGAGGCCCGCGATTCCGGGGACCGCTGTTGCCGGCGGCGATGTCTCCGTGACGATTTCCGACGGAATCGGCACCATCAGCTTCTCGCATCCGAAGAGCAACTCGCTGCCTGCCGCGCTGCTCCAGCGGCTGGCCGACGCCGTGACCTGGCTCAGCAAGGACCCGGCCGCTCGCGTGATCGTCCTTCGCAGCGAGGGAGCTGGTTCCTTCTGCGCTGGCGCATCGTTCGACGAGCTGATCGGCATCGCGGATGCCGCATCGGGCGAGGAGTTCTTCAGCGGCTTCGCACGCGTGATCCTCGCCATGATCCGCGCACCCAAGTTCGTTCTCGTACGCGTGCACGGGCGCACGGCGGGAGGCGGCGTCGGAATCGCCGCGGCCGGCGACTACACCTTCGCCGTCCCCTCGGCCTCCGCGAAGCTGAGCGAGCTTGCGGTAGGAATCGGTCCATTCGTGGTCGGCCCCGTGATCGAGCGCCGCATCGGCAACGGTCCCTATGCCGCCATGTCGGTCGACGTCGAGTGGCGCGACGCCGACTGGGGCGAGCGTCACGGGCTCTACGCCCGCATCTGTTCGGACATCGCGTCGATGGACGCGGCCATCAATGGTCTAGCCGGTACACTCGCGGCATCGAACCCGGATGCAATGGCGGCGATGAAGCGGGTGTTCTGGGCGGGAACCGAGCAGTGGGATACGCTGCTCGCCGAGCGGGCGCGCATGTCTGGCACATTCGTGCTCTCCGAATTCACTCGGGCGGCCATCGCCAAGTTCAAGGGGCGCTAGCCAGCCGCGGGAATTACGGGCGTTTCGGGGCGGGAGGCTGGACGGGGAACAGTACGGCGAGCCCGCCCTTGTCGGCGCGCAGGCACGAAAGTCATGGAGCGGCAGGAAGTCCATCAACTGCGCAAAGACGGTACGCCCGGTATGCATGCGCCAGCTCCGCAAGGGAAGGAGAAGGCACAAGGCTATCACCGCGTTGAAATCGATTCACGACAGAATAGCCCCTAATCTCTTGCACGCACACGACTTACCAGCTCAATCGATTCCGTCAACCGGACAGTAGTGATATGAACAGTCTTCTTCGTTTCACCGGCAGGGTAGTGCTCGCGTGCGCATGCGTTGTCGCGACACCCAACGCGGATGCGCGAGCGACGTCCGTCGACGGCGTAGACGCAGCGCCGATGGTGCGCGTGACGGTCGTGCGGTCGCGCGAGAGTACTGCGCGGCGCATCGTGCTGCTCGTTCGCATTGAAGGTGTCGGACTCGTGCTCGGCTCCTATCAGGGGCGGTTGCGCTACGATCCGTCCGCGTTCGTAGTGGACTCTTCGACCCCTGGACGCGATGGCAGCCGCTATGTGAATGCGGCGGATGCCTCGTCGCACGGATTGATTCGCTTCGCGGGATTCACGACGACCGGATTCACGAGCACCGACGCGGTGCGTATCGTCGGACACGCCGTCAAACCGCTCGCGATGGCGCACATCGCGGCGGAGCTCGACGTCGCCGGCGATCTCGAGGGGAAGCCGGTACCGAAGTCCGGACTCGTCGCAGCGACCGCGGTGGCAGGAGGCAAGTAGCCCGGTGCGACTGTGGTCCACGCGGCCCGACCGCCCACTCCCGAGGACGAGCGATGGCGCGGACCGTGGCAGGACTGCCGGCAGGCTCGCGGCTGACGGCTCATAAGAATGGCCCCGTGAATCGCGTGGACCGTCATGACCAGCACCGTCGCGGCGCTCGCCCTCATCGCCAGCGCAGTGGCGGGTGCTCCGCATTTCTACGCGCAAGGAACGGATTGCTCCGGCAGTACTTTCCAAAGGGCACCGACCTGAGCGTGCACAGCACGCATGACTTGGCCGCGGTGGCCCTCGCGCTCAACTCCAGGCCTCGTAAGACCCTCTACTGGAGAACACCGGCCGAGGCGCTCGAGCAGTTTCTAAGTTCGCCGCATTCAAGCGGTGTTGCGACGACCAGTTGAATCCGGGGCTACTTTTTTTGCGAACCCCCGCTCTTGGGAGAGCACGCCGATCTCCCGCCGGAGCCGCCGGAGTTCCTGCTCCGGACTTTCGACGGCGCCAAGTCCTGGTGCCGCGCTCGTGCGGGGCGCCAGCCCCACACTGAACCGCGCGATCTGCTGCGCGTCGATGATATTCACTGCGTTGTCGCCGTTCACATCCCCCCATAATCCGCTTGGTCCAACGCAGACGTTCAGACCTTGGGTGCGAAGAATGGGAAGGAGATTGGAGCCGACATCGTCGCCCGCGACCGTCGGTGCGAGCAACACCTGCGTTCCGCCGGGCGCGATGGCCGCCGTGAAATACAGCGTGCCGACGGTGACTGTCGTCGTCGTTCCTGTTCCATTGAAAAGCGAGAGCGCCGCTGTTCCGCTTGCTGCGTTGCTCGTGTTGGCCGTCAGCGAGCCGAAGGCACCCGCCTTCACCGAGTCGAGCGTCAATCGGGCCTGCCCCCACGTCACCGTCGTCGTGAGCGCAGCAAGATTCGTCGTGCCTGTGGCGGCCGACATGTCCGCGATG
>Ga0209638_1000219_pt1 | contig 38210 bp, 29 predicted proteins | sample BarGraNGADG00211_FD_184490 | JGI IMG/M metagenome (GOLD analysis project Ga0209638, IMG submission 184490) | Arctic peat soil microbial communities from Barrow, Alaska - Barrow Graham LP Ref core NGADG0002-211 (SPAdes) (version 2) | ecosystem: Environmental > Terrestrial > Soil > Wetlands > Peat...
CTCAACGCCGATCCGTTTGTCGTTGCCGGGGAAAACCACGTCGTCTTGTCGATGAATGACATCACCCAGCGTAAACGAGCTCAGGAATCATTGCGCGAGGCACGCGATGGTCTTGAAGTCCGCGTTCAGGATAGAACCAAGGAATTGATTGCTGCCAATGAACAACTGCATAGCGAAGCCAGGGAGAGGAAACGGGTCGAATTAGCCTTGAGAGAAAGTGAAGAGCGATATCGTACCCTTTTTGAAACTTCCCCGGATGCCGTTATGCTCGTTGACATGAATAACAAAATCATCTTTGCGAATCAGCGTGCCGTGTCGATGCACGGCTACCGGAATCCTAAATCCCTTGCTGGAGTGGATATCTCAAGTTTGATTGCCTCGAAAGACAGCGAGCGCGTTCGCGAAGCCATATTGAGTACGGTTGAGCGGGGTGCCCTGAGGGAAATTGAATATCTAATTTTGAAGAAAGACGGATCGCAATTCCCCGCTGAGTTGAATGTTTCTGTCGTGAGAAGCGATAATGACCGTCCGACCGGATATTTAATGGACGTTCGGGATATCACCGAACGAAAGTGGGCGGAAGAATCCTTGCGATCCGCGTATGCTTACAACCGGAGCCTGATCGAGGCCAGCCTTGATCCCCTTGTGACTATCACAATGGAAGGAAAAATAGGCGATGTGAATAGGGCCACAGAGGTGGTCACTGGTTATTCACGGGAAGAGTTGATTGGTACTGATTTCCACGGCTATTTTAGTGATCCGGAAAAGGCTCAAACTGGATACCAAAAAGTTTTCGATACCGGAACAGTGCGGGACTACAATCTCGAAATCCGAAATAAGGATGGCAGCCTGATTCCAGTGCTGTACAATTCGTCTGTTTTTCGCGACGAAACCGGCAATGTTAAGGGGGTCTTCGCTGCAGCCCGCGATATTACGGAACGAAATCGGTTTGAGACCCAGCTTGTCCAGGCGGAGAAACACGCCGTTATTGGACGCATGGTGGGTTCGATAACCCATGAGATCAACAACCCGTTGCAAACAATCAAAAACTGCTTGTATCTTCTTCAGCAGGACGTGACTCCCGGGAGCCCGTTGCAGGAACCATTGGAAATGGCGACCTCGGAAACTTTAAGATTAACCAATCTGGTCGGACACTTGCGTGAACTTTACCGTCCAAAAGTGGGAATTAACAAGCAGTCTAATGAAATCCTCGATATTCTCGAGGAAGTACATTCTTTGCTTATCCCTCACCTGAATAGCGCTAAAGTCCACTGGCAGCCGTTGCCGGGATTGCAGCGCTTCTATATTAATTGCGTAAGGGATCAGATCCTTGAAGTCTTTTTGAATATCAGCATGAATGCCATCGAGGCGATGCAGGGGAATGGCGGAACGCTATTTGTTGATATGGTCAAATCGGAAGATCGGGTTGGCGTAATAATTAAAGATACAGGTCCGGGTATACCAGAAGATATAGCTCAGCACATTTTTGAACCGTTTATGACCACCAAGGCAAGCGGCCTGGGACTGGGATTATCCATTAGCTATGGGATCGTGCAGAGGCACGGTGGTCAAATTACGTTGGAAAATCAACCTGGTCAGGGGGCATCCTTCATTATTTGGTTGCCTCAGACAGAACTGAAACTTAACGAGGAGAATGGATAACGTGGCAACGAATGACACCATTTTGATCGTGGATGACGAACCGAAATTGGCCCGCAGCCTGGCACTCATCCTGCAGCGCGCCGGCTACCGGGTCACCACCGCAGGGACAGCCAATGAAGGGCTCCAATTGCTGGAAGCCGGAGCCTTCGATTTGGTTTTCCTGGATATCCAGCTGCCAGACCAAAGCGGAATACAGGTACTTCCCCGCATTCGAAGCCTATTCCCGGACATGCCGGTGATTATCCTTACGGCCCATGCGAGCTTGGAGACGGCCATTGAGGCTGTGCGCGCCGGCGCAACTGATTATTTATTGAAACCAATTGACCCCGAGGCTATCGTTGCACGCGTAAACAAAATTCACGACACTCTCCAGCAACCGAAACGACGACGGGAAATCACTACGAAGATCCAGGCGCTCCTGGAGGAACTGCATACCACTGGTGGCAGTGCCTCTTCGCCGTATGGTCTCGTTCCAGGTTCATCTCCTAATGATCCGACCAGGTATATAACCCGCGGAGATTTGTCTCTTGACCTGCATACCCGTCATGTATCTCTTAAAAAGCACTATATTCCCATGGCGCCCTCCACCTTTGATTACCTGGTTACCTTGATGCGCCATTCACCAAACCCGGTCCCTTACGATACGATGGTCATGGAATCACAGGGGTATCAGGGGTTGAATCGTATTGAAGCCAAGGAAATTACCCGCTGGCAGATCCATGAGTTGCGGAAAGCCCTCGAAGAAGATGTTCGTCATCCTCTATTGATCATCACGGTCCGCGACGTGGGGTATCGTTTGGTGATTTAAATATCGACACCGGGCAAATTTGCTTTAAAAACTGCGAACGGGAAATTTTCCCCGTTCGCAGTTTATTATTCAGCAAACTAATCGTTCCTGGGGGCAAAATTATCGTGCCAATTTATTCAAAGATACACAAATATTTCAATCAGTTATTCTTTGTAAAATGAGAATTGGATTAATTATGTCTAGAGAACTGTGCGTGCATATCCCCAAAAATGTTTTGATCGTTGACAGCGATTTAAACCAGCGACTCTCTTTGGCGCTCGTTCTCAAGCGCGCCGGGTATCTGGTGACCACTGTAGGGCAGGCTTGCGAAGCCCTCGCTCGTCTGGAATCCGGAAATTATAACCTGGTCATCCTCGACATCATGAGCATGGACAACAACCTGACACTTCTACCAACCGTGTTAAAGCAATACCCTGCGATATCTGTATTGGTTTTTACTGCGCAGTGGTCCCCTGAGACAGCCGCCGAAATTGAGCAAATGGGGGTTAGCGCTCACCTGGAAAAACCGGTTACCCCGGGGTCTTTGCTTGAATGCGTGGAATCTATATTAAAAGAAAATAACGCTCAATGACCGGATTTTTCATTTTCGACGAAGTATCAAATTCGTTTTTCGATGGCCATTTTTTGAAATTCAACAAGAAAAATTTAAGACTGGCGTCAAGAAATCCATTTCCCTCAACAATTGTTTGCAGGCACCATTAATTGCTTGGCCCAATTAGGAATTTAGCAAGAGGAGAATTTCAATGAAAACTTTAAAGAACTTAAATATATTGATTTCTGCCCTTGTGATCGCCACAATGCTCTTGGGAGGAGTAAGCCCTATGCAACCGATTCTCTCTGTGGGGTGCAAATCATGCTTAAATGGGCTCAAAACGCTCGTTTTTCGCATGAAATCTCTATTTATCGCACTAATGCTTATAATCCCTGCTGCTGATGCCTCCTGGTGCCAAAATCGCTCTTAAAGCGCAATTTATGCTCGAAATACACCTTAAATGCAGAAGCGCCCAAAATGATCAGCCGCTCAAAGCCCACCCTTCCTGCCGACTCAAAAATAAACGACTCAATTTAGGCTACTCGTTTTGAGATTTGGCAGCCTTTACGAAGTACCCCCTGGGGGGCAAGCCGACAAACTCCACCTCGACGACACGACATTGGACCCGAAGGGTGGTAGTCTATGGAGACCTCTGGCGAAACGGCACACACGGGCATGATCAAAAATTAATGCCCCAAAATCAGTCATTCGTTTCTAGTCGTTTTCGCGCCTGCATCATGGCAATACACGGTATAATTTTATGGAGCACGGAGGGGATTCTCTACAAAAAATGTGGAATAACAATAAGCTATTTATTATTTTAAAATCGATAATTTAATGTTCAAATCGCTAATAAATCTTTCTCGTCCAATTCTTTTACTTCTCGCAGCATTGACTTACTCCCTCGGCGCTGGCATTGCTCATTATCTTGGCAAGCCGGTGAGGGAAGCCTCCTTTGTGTTGGGAGGATTGGCCATTCTTGCCCTGCTCGGGTCTGCTTCACTATTCGCTGAATATTTTCGTCTACCGTTAACGCCATTAAAGGAAGGAGAAACTCCACGTCAGCGGGAACATTTCAGAGTAACTCTCCTGGAAGTTTCTTATGCCGGATTATCCTTATCCGCTATTGCAATATTAACCCTTTTAATAACCAACTCCCTCAATTTACCCGCGGATATTCTTGTTATCTTGGCATTCCTTTTCTTGCTCGCTTACTCCATCCCGCCACTTCGACTTTCAGAGATCGGCTATGGAGAACTGGTCCTTGCGATTACTCTTGGTACGCTTTTTCCCGCCCTTTCATTCCTCATCCAGTACGGTCAATTTCATCGCCTTTTATCTTTCACGACATTCCCACTAACATTATTGGCTCTTTCCTATTTACTGATATTCAACTTTCCCACCTTTGCATTTGATCTGAAAATCGGCCGGCACACGCTTCTTACGCGCTTAACTTGGCAGCACGCGATACCCATCCACCATTTCATGATGTTAGCTGCATTCCTTTTGTTTGCCGGAGCACCATTCCTTGGTTATCCATGGAGCCTTGTTTGGCCGGTATTTCTCGCTTTGCCATTTGCTATAATTCAAATGATTTGGCTTCAGCGTATAGCCAACGGGGGACGAACGCTGTGGAATTTCTTGACTGCTCTGGCTGCCGCAACATTTGGCTTGACTACATATTTACTTGCTCTTACGTACTGGATTCGCTAACCTTGCCAGAATTCCTATTATTATCCCGCCCAACGGAAGCTCTGCATACTCTCCTTCGTGCATTGCCTGACAAAGCCCCTGGAATCGAAGAGATTGAAACATCAAACGGTTTGGGGCGAGTTCTATCAGGGGATGTTCATTCTCCGCATCCCTTACCCGAATTTCCCCGGTCAACTGTGGATGGGTATGCGCTTAAAGCCCGCGACACTTTTGGTGCGTCGGAAGCGATACCCGGTTACCTGAACCAAGTGGGAGAAGTCCCCATGGGTGACGCTTCAAAATTCTCAATATCTCCAGGGACTTGCGCACTCATTCATACCGGGGGAATGCTGCCGGACGGAGCGGATTCTGTAATAATGTTGGAATATACTCAACTTGTCCATAAAGGTGACAGTACAAAGAACATAGAAAGGAAATTATCAACTCTCAAACTCCCCGTAGAAAATCCTGATGTCGAAATTGTGCGTCCTGTCGCAGAAGGGGAAAATGTCATCCGGATTGGAGAAGATGTTGCTGAAGGGCAAGTTGTCCTCAAGAGAGGAACACGCCTACGCCCCGCAGAAATTGGGGGCTGCATGGCGCTTGGTTTAACCAGATTACAAGTGTCTTCCAAACCATTAATTGGTATCATTTCCACTGGTGATGAGGTGGTGCCTCCCTACCAAAATCCACATCCAGGCCAGGTGCGGGACGTTAACTCATATTCTTTAGCAGCGCTGGTTGAAAAATCAGGTGGAAAACCGGTTCTTTACGGCATCATCCCAGATACGCTTGATTTACTAAAAAAAGCCGCCAGGAAAGCTCTGGTCGACTGTGAGGCGGTCGTCTTTACCGCAGGATCTTCAGCTAGTGCCCGTGACATGACCGCTCAGGTGATCAACAGCCTAGGAGCACCTGGCGTACTCGTTCACGGTGTTAATGTACGACCCGGGAAACCGACAATTCTGGCAGTATGTAATGGTAAGGCTGTCATCGGATTACCAGGAAATCCTGTAAGTGCATTGGTAATTGCAGAATTATTCGTGATACCGGTTATCCAAAAATTATTGGGTTTAAATAATGTTCCACCCCGCCCGTCAATAAGGGCGAAAATTGCCGTGAATATTCCATCACAGGCTGGTCGGGAGGATTGGGTAGCCGTTAGATTGGTCCCAACAGCACCGCTCCCTCTCTCGGGTGGAGTGGAAAATTGGATAGCGGAACCAGTCTTCGGAAAATCCAATCTAATTTTCTCGCTTGCCGCTGCTGATGGATTGGTGCGCATTTCTCCGGAGACGACTGGTATAACCGCAGGTGAGACGGTAGAAGTGCAGTTGCTGGATTAATCCAGGGTCATAGATTTCCATTATTTGGAGCCATTGATCGTGAGAAGAAATGCAACTTTATGCAGTAGGCGGTTACTTGATTTCGTTAATGATGTTTAATTGTTTGAATAAATATCGTTATCCAATAGATGTTAATTGATGGGATCGCAGTTTATAGCTCCTTCGTTGAATACCAGATAATTGTAATAAATCCAAAATTGGTGGCAAGTTATGTCTGTTTACTTAAAAGATATCCCTTTGATTGAAGCAAAATCTCGATTTGAACAGGCGTTGCGCGAAATCAGCCTTTGGCAAGTCCTTGGCCTTGAGGTGATACCACTTGACGAAAACGCGATTGGTCGCGTCATTGGCGAGACGATATGGGCGAAAATTTCCTCCCCTCATTATCACGCGTCTGCAATGGATGGATTCGCTGTTCAAAGTAAGGAAACATTGGGAGCAGAACCAGGATCGCCAAAGACATTAGGTAAATTCACATATTTGGATACCGGAGATGCAATCCCTGAAGAATATGACGCAGTTATACCGATAGAAAATATCGAATCTCTGGACGAACTCGGTGAGATTACCCCATCAATCAGGAGACCTTTCTCAATCCGTATCCGGGCTGCAGTGACACCATGGAGCCACATTCGTCCTTTGGGGGAGGATATTGTTCAAACACAATTAGTCCTGCCCGCAGGTCAGGTGTTACGCCCGGTGGACCTAGGAGTCGTGGCCGCGTCAGGGCATCAATCGGTCAAAGTTACCCGAAAACCTCGCGTCGCCATTTTGCCAACCGGAACGGAATTGGTTCCGATTGGCTCTAATCTTAAGGCAGGCGACATCCTGGAATACAATTCGTTGGTCCTGGCAGCGCAAATAAATGTATGGGGTGGGACTTCAACGCGCTTTCCGATCACACCCGATCGATTCGACGATCTTTGTTCCACGGTGAATGAAGCAAAGCGAGATCATGACCTGATACTTCTCAATGCCGGTTCTTCAGCAGGAGCTGAAGATTTCACTGCACAGGTAGTCGAAAAACTTGGAACCCTGCTCATTCACGGAGTTGCAGTACGACCAGGTCATCCAGTGATATTCGGTCTGATTGCGAAAGACCCAGATGAGCCCGGGGTCAATATAAAAGAATCACATCCCCTCATGATTCCAATTATTGGTGTACCCGGGTATCCTGTTTCGGCTGCCCTCACCGGCGAGATATTTGTTGAACCAATAATTGCCAAATGGACAGGGCGCCGACCGATTGAACTCCCTGTGGAAAAAGCGTACTTGACGCGCAAGATTACATCACCTGGAGGCGACGACGATTATGTGCGGGTGGCTGTGGGAAAGGTGGGCAACAAACTTCTGGCTGTGCCACTGTCAAGAGGTGCAGGCGTTATTTCTTCTTTGGTACGGGCAGATGGTTTGGTGATCCTGTCGAGCGGCGTCCAGGGAGCGGAGTCGGGGGAGTTGGTTGATGTTCAGTTATACTGCTCTCACCGCGAAATCGAAAGAACGATATTTTGCATCGGATCCCATGACATGACCCTGGACCTCCTGGCACAGTTCCTTTCACAGCGCGACCGAAAGTTAGCTTCGGCAAATGTTGGCTCCCAAGGAGGCTTGATTGCCCTAAATAACAGAGAGGCACACCTCGCGGGTTCGCATCTCCTTGACCCAAACACTGGTGTGTACAATATTCCATATATCAAGCGCTATATTACCGGCATAAAAATTATGGTTTTCGGGTTTGTTGGACGTGAACAAGGGTTAATGGTGAGACGAGGGAACCCAAAACGGATAATCAGGCTGGAGGATCTAAAAAATCCCGAAGTCACCTTTATCAACCGCCAGCGGGGTGCCGGGACGCGCGTGCTCCTTGATTATCATTTGTCAAAATTGGGAATCCGCGCTGGTGATATAAATGGGTACGTCCAGGAAGAATACACACATTTAGGAGTTGCTGCAGCCGTTGCTTCGGGGCGGGCGGATTGTGGACTTGGGATTCCAGCAGCAGCCCAGTCCCTGGCATTGGATTTTATCCCACTTTTTCAAGAGACCTATCAACTGTTGATACCAAAAGAATTTGCGGAAACCGATTTGCTGCGTCCATTATTGGATATTATTAATGACAGATCATTTCATCAGTCAGTCTTACACATGCCCGGATATGATGTCAGTCACATGGGAAGGTTGATTGCAGAAGTATGAGTATTATTACTCGTGCTTATATTAAGAACAACATTGGCGAAAAAATATAGAAATATTCAGGGTAAATCTTATAAATTCAACTAACTTAGCATAAGAGTTGTGTATTACCTGGAGCGGTATGCTGTTCAGGGGAAACAATAATCATTATAATAAGACAAATATTGCCAAAATTGTTCAGGAGTTTTTAATGTCGATAACTTCAGGGATACTAGCACCAGATTTTGCCTTACCGGATGAGAATAATGTCACCCGCCGATTGTCTGATTTTCGGGGGAGACCAGTGGTATTATATTTTTACCCCAAAGACGACACTCCCGGATGTATCACTGAGGCGTGTGGGTTCCGTGATGATTATAGCGCTTATATAAATGCCGACGTAGTCATTTTGGGAGTCAGCCCAGACGATTCTAAATCCCATACAAATTTTAAAGGAAAATTTACACTACAATTTCCTTTATTGGCTGATTATGGGCATAAAATCTGCGATTTGTACGGTGTTTGGGGACCGAAGAAATTCATGGGACGCGAATATGAAGGCGTTAAACGCACCACTTTCCTGGTAGATGCAAATGGAAGAATTGCGAAAGTTTTCGAAAATGTAAAACCTGCCGAGCACAGTGCGGAAGTTTTGGCAGCGATAAAATCCCTATAATGATTTGTAGGAGATAAAACGGGTGACAACTTCTCTTTGGTGCGTTTGGCTAAAAAGTAATAATTGTTAGCCGGATCGATTTACACTTAAGGAATATCCTTTTGTCCAAAATGGTTAGGTATAAATTTCTTTTGTAGAAGGTTTGTTCGAGCTAAATTGCTCGAAATGGACAAGGCCGGTTTTATTAAGCCAATATTTTGTCAGAACCCCCAGAATACCAAATCCATATATCATACTTCGCCCAAAATTAATTGAAGATGCTTCTGGAAAATATCGCGTTACAATCGGAACTTCTTGAAAGGTAAGGTTGTTCGCCATTCCTTGGGCAATGATTTCTGCGTCGAAAATAAAGTCATCGCTATTTTCCTCGAGCCGAACAGTTTCCAGATATTTACGTGAATATGCCCTAAAACCCGAATGAATTTCTGTTAAATAGCGCCGGAAAATTATATTTGCCATTGCGGTAAGGATTACGTTCGCAAAATATTTCCAATAAGGCATACCTCCTTCGAGAGAATGACCACCTAGCATGCGTGAACCGAATACAGCATCAGCTTCATTATTAAGAAGGGGACGAATCAGATGTGAGATCAAAGTGGCATCGTATTGATGATCAGGATGAACCATTACTACAATGTCGGCATTTAACTTTAATGCTTCTTTGTAGCAGGTTTTTTGATTCCCGCCATAGCCCCGGTTGGTTAGATACTCAAACACGATTAATCCAGCAGCTCGTGCAATTTCCACAGTATTGTCTTTGGATGCATCGTCAACCAGGATAATATGGTTTTGATATTCTGATGGTATTTCAGCGAGCGTTCGGTGCAAGGTTTTTGAGGCATTGTAAGCCGGAAGCACAATAATGATTTTGGATTCCATCTCCAGTTAGTTCCCTTGTACTAAAATGATTGCCGTGTCGTCGTGATAAACATCCTTCCAACCTTGATTAAGCAACGCGTTGACCAAATCCCACCCCTTCGGAATTAGCGCCCAGGTAATGTTGTATTTTTTAAAGATATCCTGCCAGCCATTTCCAAGCGTGGCGATTTGTTCATATTCCCGAATAAATGCTTCCCCATACACATCCCCCTGGCTATCTATAAAAACCAATTGCTTCGGAAATAATTCAAAACTCAGGTACCCTCCCCAGTCGAAAGTGTTGAACAAATTCCCTTTCTGGGGATTGACTTTAAGCCATTCGGTGGCTTAGATTGGGAAAAAGCTTGGTGAAAAGTGCTCTATTTTGCCTAAAGGGGTTCCTGCCAACAAAATTATCCCAACCACAACGGTGAGGATTGGCCAAAATATGCCCTTTAATTGGCCCTCGATTTTCTCAAGTAGGTTTTCAAATCGTTTAAGCGGAGAAACAACCATTTGCTTCGAAAATACACTGACCAATACAAATGGGGCGACAATGCCGTAAAAATGGACGTTACGCGCGGATAGAAACACCATCGCCGAAAAACCAGCTAATAAACTGCCATCCGTGCGGGAAGTTTTTCGCGTTTGATCACCAATAGGAATATCGAAAAAATAATAAACGCAAGCAAAATATAAAAAACTGGATTTGCAAAATTTGGAGGAATGGTTTCATTTGTGTGGGACATCAGGTAGTCATTCCCCAACCAATTTGCCACAGTGAATAATGCCCTGAAACTAACTGGGTTGACAACGGTCACCACAGTAATCGATGCTAGCACTATTCCCAGGCGTTTTCCAATTTTTATATCTACGTTACTACGATCAAAGAAATACTCCCAAATCCATCCAGCCAGTGTAGCACCTGTAACAAGGAACCCGGCAATGAATTCGCCGTGGATGTTATTCCAAAGGAGCATTATCGCGGGAAAAAGCCAAATAACCACCTTTTTACCGCTGGCCAATCGCTCATTTAAAATCAGCCATACTGCAAACAACAACATCGTAAACAAACGAGGTCGGGAAATCCAATGCAGGGAGGTAATTGCAGCCCCCCAGGCAACCAGAACGAAAACCGGAATGCGGGTGCCAGTCCTTTTTACTCCATCCGAATAGATAATAGTGAATGTAGTTGCAATCAAAAGAGCAGAAAGGATTACTATCCCACGCTCATCAAAAATAATATAAGCGAGGTAAAAAAATACCCCTGACAGCCATTTATGTGATGCAATTGAGACACCGTTGCGTGTATACGAAAATATATCGACTATTGGAGGCAGGTGACCCTGTAATACATATTTGCCGACTGCCAGGTGGTGAGGTAAATCCCCATCGGTATTAAGCATACGCGAGCCTAGCAAAATCGCGGCTAGAAAAATGGAAAGAAATAAAACATCCCGCGATCGTGGCAAAAAAAAGCTTTCATTCTGGTGATTTTACACCTGCTTCACACCCTCAAACAAATAATTTCGTTATCGTGAAATCATGCAATTGATAATTATGCATAAGAAATATGATGCATGCATTCTACCTATTTTTTCCCAAAGACAATGCTTATATGATCTTCATACAATATGTTCCAATTAAAGGAATTGATTAATGCTCTGGAAATTCCTGATCCAGGTTCCACAAGGACAAGACGCACATTGTGGGAATCCAGCGTCTGTTCCCAGCCGGGGAAAGCCCGATAAACATTCATGAATGAGAAAAGGAGGTCGTCCCCATAAACATCAAATGCACGGCCGTCAATATATACTTTATATTTGGGATATAAGCGCCAAATGATGTATCCTCCCCATGCATAGGAATTAAAAATATTTCCTTCAGGCTGATTAATGGAGATCCAATCCACAGCGGCTTCTGGAAATGCAGCAGCTTCCGCTTTTGGCTGGCGTTGGACAGTGCTAATGAAAAGAAGACCAGCAACCAAAAGATATCCAACAACCACGATTGGCGATATCCATTTCATTATCCAACTTGTAGGCTTTTTCTCGAAATTATTCGGCATAAATAATCCGATCTGCTCTGCTAGAATCGGAATAGTTGCGATGATAAATAGGGGTACATAGCGCATTGAACGCAAAGCGGCGTACCCAAAGACCAGCGTCAACAATATTTTTGTGGGCGAAAAGGACTTTTTTCCAAGCATTCCCGCTGCTATTATCGCCAGGATAAACCATGCGAGAGGTTGCCAAATGAGTTGGTGAAAGTCAGGAGAAAGCCATTCCTGAATAAATTGCTGAGTGGCCTGGCTGGAAAGCGATTGAAATGGGTATACTAATATGTGATATCCATTTGGATTGGCAAGTGTTGCCAGGACACTAGCTCCAAAAGAACCACTTAATATCAAAATGGGTTTAAAAGCTAGTTTGCTTGGCCTGTAGATATTCTGAAGGCGAGAAGTGAGAAGTTCGATAAGACTCCCGCCAAAAAAGATACAAATAACGACCAAACCCAGAAGATATCCAGCATGGAGATTGACCCATACAAGCATAATCAATGGCAAAGGGATGACATATTTTGGATTAAAACTTGCTTGGTAACGGTCAAGTAAAAATATATAAAGGCTGGTAAAGAGGAGAGAGATCATTTGTGGGCGCACCCCCCAGGTGGGCCATGTCGCAAATGCTCCCAGCAAGAGTGTAAACCCTGCAACATAAGGTCGCGAATTTTGAGGGCAGCGTAAGTAAGATATCAAAAAGGCTCCAATAATAATCAGGGAAAAGACCAATATTAACATGCCGTAACCACCCAAAATATACAGACCATACATAATTACCTCGGACAGCCATTCTTGAGCAATCCAAGGTTTCCCGCTATTATTATATGAAAATGGATCCATGTGTGGAACGGAGTGGGACTGGATGATGAATTGGCCAGTCCGCAAATGCCACCAGAAGTCAGGGTCGACTATTGGATACAAAGTCAATATAAACAAACCTAGGACAAGCAAAATAATAAATAAATGTCGAATCGTGAGACGCATAGTTAACATTTTACTGCTTCTTGATTGAATCAAATGAACAATTTTAAAATGAAAAGGGCAGAAAAATTTCTGCCCCTGTTGAAAGGTTTTTGGAATTTATTCCCCAAGATAATCGCGTAATTTCCGGCGGATCGATGGATGTCGTAAGCGACTTAACGCTTGAGCCTCAATCTGGCGGACACGCTCCCGGGTTACCCCCATCTTGCGACCAACTTCTTCCAGGGTATAAGCCTGTCCATCCAAGAGCCCATAGCGTAACTGCAATATGCGTACTTCCCGAGGGGGAAGCCCATTCAATACCTCTGTCAGATGTTCCCGTAGCAAGTTATAAGTGGCAGTATCATCAGGAGGAGCGGCTTCATCATCTTCGATAAAATCACCAAGGACAGAATCCTCTTCATCATCCGTAGGCGTCTCTAAAGATAATGGACGCCGAGCGACCTGGATCATATTCTCCACTTTTTTTGGCGGGACTTCCAGCGCTGTAGCTAATTCCTCGACAGAGGGTTCACGCCCCAGGCGTTGAGTTAATTGGTGCTGGACCCGTAACAATTTATTAATCTGGTCGCCCATATGTACGGGGACTCGAATTGTTCGGCCCTGATCTGCGATTGCACGCGTTACTGCTTGGCGAATCCACCAGGTGGCGTAAGTACTGAACTTGTGACCACGGCGGTAATCGAATTTTTTTGTTGCACGGATCAAGCCAATGTTTCCTTCCTGAATTAAATCGAGGAAAGGAACCCCACGTCCCATGTATTTCTTGGCAACGCTAATGACCAGACGTGAGTTCGCTGTTATCAAATGCTCGCGTGCTGCCCATCCGTCTTCAATAAGTTTCCGAAGCTCGACTCTTCGACGTGTGCTTACGTTCCCGCGAGCCAGTTCCTCACGTGCCATTCGTCCTCGTTCGATTCTCTGAGCGAGATCAACTTCTTCAGTGGCGGTAAGCAATGGAACACGGCTGACCTCTTTAAGGTACAACCCAATCGTATCATCCGTGTCAATGTTAGCGAGGTAATCATCAAGGGATAGTTCCGGTTCTGCCTCTGCCTCGGGCTTTTCTGCTGCAATGAGTTCGTCCTCTGGTGGTTCGCCGGTTGGGACATCTTCAACAAAAGCAACCCCGGCGCTCAACAAGGCCGCGAAAGCTTCTTCCAATTGTTCCACATCCTGTTCGGCTTCAGGGAAAAAATGCAGGATGTCATCAATCGTAACATAAGACTTCTGCCGGCCCAATTCAATTAGTCGGGCAATGGCAGAGTATTCTTCATCTTCTTCAAGTAATAAAGGGTTTTCCATTACATTTCCTTACTAAGTAATTCTTGAATCAGAATACTCTTTTTCTGAGTAAAATACAATACCCTGTAATCAAGATATTGTTATATATACATCAAGAGGCAGATCCTTATTAGAATAAAAGGTTCAGATGTATTCCTCTTGCGATCAGGGTGTAGGTGTGGACGCTACAAGGGAAGGTGTAGGTGTTACAGGTACCAGTGTAGGAGTAACCGTTTCCTGGTTCGTTGGAACTGGCGTTTCAGTCGCCGGGAAAGGAGGTGCGGTCAACAAATTTAATAATGCATCGATGCCCGCTTGGCTTACTACGTACAAATTTCCTGCGTCAAAACGAACGTAATATCCGCTTCCAGTGGGGGTCAGATTTCCAACCTGAATCACGTGCTTTAAATTATTCACAAATGTAAATTCAATCGTGTCCACCGGAGTACTTAAGCCAGAGTCTGCCAAGTTGAGCGAACTATCAAGCGTTGTTACGACGCGCAACGCACCGACCTGGGTTTCGGCAGCCCCTGCCAAAGCTTGATCCGCAGTTCCCGGTGATGGCAGTGTGACAACCCATGTGCCACTCGTGTCGCGCTGCATTTGAAATATGTGATCTTGCGCATCAGTAATCCTAAGAACTTGCAAGGTGCCATCAGCTGGCGTAATTAGAAAAGTATTTACGCCAGCTGTTGGTGTAGTCGAAGCGGTAGTGGTGGAAGTTTGATTTTTAATAACGAAATAAACCACCAACACCAGCGCCAGAATGATCAGAAGAATCCAAGTGGGGCGCTTGATCATTTGATTACCCTCTGGAGCGTCGAACCAACCAGGATACGACCCCGCCAGCAATAACCAGACCTGGCAGAACGAAAAGGAATGAAATCGCCATAACCAATAACCAGAAACTGCTTGGGAGAACCAGTGTTCGACTGATAGCTGTGGGAGAATTCAGGTTGATCAACTGTTCCTGACCGGCTGCCCAGTCGATTGAATTTATGAACATATCGCCGTTGGCATATTGGCCAAAGAATGCATCGGAAGCAAAATCCGAATCACCAAATACCACCACATGGTTATTTGCAGTAGTATCTGAGACAGCAACTGCCAATGTCAGCGGTCCGGGGAAATCCGTTGCTGCATTGAAAGCGACCTGTCCATTCGATTGTAATGAGGCGAAGTCGGTCTCGCCCCACGCGGAACTGGCAGTCGCTATCAATGAAGTGGGCTGATTTGTCAAGTTAGCAGCGATGGAAAGACTTCGGGCAGACGGAAAAAACGATACCAGTCCTTGTAGTTTTTCGGTTATCGGATGGGTGCCGTATGTAGCAGCAACAGCATATAATGGTTGGCTCGTGTTCGTATCAATAACGATGTCATTATCGAAAGATATTCCCCAAGTTGAAGCAAGGTATGCAGCAAGTGGATCAGGAGAATTGCCAAATTGCGTCAGGGGAGAGGGTTCTTCCATAACGACCAAGGCTCCACCTTTAGAAACATAATCCTGCAACAATATTTGTTCAGCAGCAGATATCGGTTGAGTCGGGCCGGCAATGACAATGACGGTTGCGTCGGCAGGGATTTTATTGGTGGCAATAAGATTTAAAGACTGGACAGTATAGTTCTTCGCAACTAGAGCGGCTTTGGCAGCCGTATACGCTGTATTCCCGGCAGTTTGAATATCCCTTTCGCCATGGCCGGTTAAGAAATAAATGATTTTTTGACCAGGGTTCATTAATCGTACAAGCCCGGAGGTTAAATCTTGCTCTGACGCCAACGCGACAATTTCGTGACGACCACCCATCTGCAAATAGATCTTTCCGTCCCCAGTAATACCAGCTTGCGTGGCTGCTAGAGGGTTTTGGTCTGGGTCAATAAATGAATAAGTGAACTTCCCATTTGAATTATTCTTGTAATTCTCTAGTAATTTTCGTGCAGTATCACTGGGGGTTTGTGTGGTAAAAAATGCGGTTGCCTGAACAGAGGATGGTAATGCTTTTAATGTATCCAGGGTTACAGAAGCAAGACTGTTCTGTTTGCCCTCAGTAAAATCAAAGGGTTTCCCGGGATTTTGCAAAATTAAAATGTTCAAGACCAGGAGAATCCCTATAAATGCAAGCAACATAATAGCAGCATTACTTCCATACCGAGCTTGTCTTCCGGTGAGGAGAACGCGTACACGCTGTGGATCAAGCAAAGCAAAAAAAGCCAAGCCCAGAACGATCAGAGCGCCGGTAATCGCCAATGCCCAATTAAACACTATAACATTGGGAAGTGTGTAGATTTTTGAAAGGGCAAGCAACTTCACAAGTAATAGAATTATTGCGGCCAAAAATGCGATACCAGAAATCCAAAGCCCAATGAAAGCGAAATTCTTCGGTCTGCTCTTTTTTAACGTGGAATTTTGAGAGTTCTTTGTCTTAGCCATTATCTCCACCTTCTTATTTCAACTGCAGCAGCACTTAAAAACAAGCCCAGAGCAGTTAGACTGATTGGATAGATGACATCGGATATTGACATTGTGCCAGCAACCATGGAATTGAACCGGCCATTTAAATCCAGATAATTGAAAATGTTATTGATGGAATCATTCTGGATTATGTAGGTGGGTAAACGGATAAGCCACCAGAAGAGAATAAGGACTGCGAGAGTTGCGAAAAATGCGGCAAACTGGTTATTAAAAAACGATGACATTGCTGTCCCAATTGCCAAAAAAACCGCACTGAGCAAGATTATGGCAATATAAGCCGAAATCATTACACCCTGATCAATCCCGGGAGAAGTGAGTTTGTTTAGAACTATCGGGTATACCAGAGTAATTGCTATGATGGTCAACATGAACAAGAAAGCACCAAGCCATTTCCCAACCACTAATTCCCCATCCTTGATGGGCGTTGTAAGGAGAAGTTCCAGAGTTCCCATGCGTTGTTCGTCTGCCAACAGCCTCATTGTCAGCGCTGGAGTCGCAAATAAAAATACTGTCGCCAGCGGTCCAATGACAATATCTATTCCAGGGGCTGAGTTGCTGTAGTACGACTGGTTGGTTAAGTAGTAGATAATTACCACGAAGTAAATTCCAACGGTCAGCAGTGCCAGCAAGGCTGCGATATATGCTATCGGACTTGTGAAATAATGTCGATATTCTCGGCGGGCAATTGTCCAAATATTGCGCATCGGTTACCTCTCCATTCTGGTGTTATCTTGAGTAAGTTGCAGGAAGATTTCTTCTAGACTCAATCCAACTGGTTGGAATTCGAGCAGGTCATACCCGGCTTCAATTGTTGCCCTTGCTACTGCGGGACGTACATCCGCAGTAGGGGCAAACTGGAACTCCAATGACCCATCCGGTTGAAGCTTGGCATTTTGAACGCCATCAATTTTGGTAATTATGGGAAGTAAATCGTCAGCCTCACCCTTAACACGCAAAATCACGTGTTCTGCGCCCACCAGGCGAGCTTGAAGGTTTTCTGGTGTATCTTCAGCAACGATCCGACCTTTATTGATTATCAAAACACGATCACATAGTTGCTGAGCCTCTGAAAGAATATGGGTTGAGAGGAGAACGGTACGTTCTTTTCCAACTTCTCGAACTGTATTTCGGAATTCCACCACCTGAGCCGGATCAAGACCTATTGTCGGTTCGTCGAGAATCAAGACTTCAGGCCTATGCAACAATGCCTGCGCCAATCCTACCCTTTGACGCATACCCTTAGATAAGTTTGAAATGTATCCATCAGCACGGTTTTCCATTTGTACCAAATCCAAGGCGGCGTCAATCATGTCATCCCCGTTGGGCAGGTGACGCAAGTCAGCCATGAATTTCAAGTACTCATAAACTGTCATTTCAGGGTAGAGTGGAACTGTTTCGGGTAAATAACCAACTCGGCGGCGGACTTCTAGCGATTCACTGATAACGTCGAAACCAGCCACCTGTGCTGATCCATATGTTGGGGGCATATATCCCGTCAGGATGCGCATGGTCGTAGTTTTCCCGGCACCATTTGGCCCAAGAAAACCCACCACTTCACCTTGTTTAGCCTCGAAGGTTAAATTCTCGATGGCCCTTCGAGAGCCATAATCTTTTGTAAGTCCAATAGCACGGATCATGGATACTCCTTAAGAAATTTGATTGGTGGCGAAATAAACGGCACTGCAGCCATAAGGCAGCGGTGCCGGAAAGAGGCATCGATCAATCGATACGTACTATACAATTAATGAGGAGGCAAAGTCAAGTGGTTTAAAATTTTCTAATCAAACCCTAATCTGTAATAAATCCAACCTTGCACCTTGATTTTCTAGGAAAAGAGATTCGAACGAGACATGAAATCGAAAGGGCAAGTGAATTGACTAATCAAAACATGTTAGATAAAATTGAATGACACGAGACGGAAAAAGTATCAATTATTTCAAAAAGGATTGGAGAGGATACATGAATATTCTTTGGCTAGGTAGCCGTCATGGACTTAATAATTTTGAGCAAATTGCTATCGTTGGTGTTTTGATTACTGCTTTTATCGCCCTGCTGTATGCCTGGCTTTTGAGGGGAATTGTTCTTAAAAAGGACAAGGGAACAACGAAAATGCAGGAAGTCTGGGATGCCATCCGCATTGGGGCGAACAGTTACCTTAGCCGCCAATTAAAGACCATCCTGCCCCTGATTGGGATATTAACAGTAGTATTGTTTTTAAGCGTTTACGTGGTACCTCCATCTTCAGAGGCGACAGGTGAGTTCGGAGCAAATGCGCAAATCATCGTGGCAATTGGAAGGACCATCGCATTTATCATGGGGGCTTCCTTCTCCCTCCTGGTCGGCCAATTAGGGATGCGAATGGCAATCCAAGCCAACGTCAGAGCTGCTGCTGCAGCCAGGCGGGGCTTGAACGAAGCTTTGACGATCGCCTATTATTCCGGAACCATCACGGGCATGTTAACTGATGGGATGGGTCTATTTGGTGGCACACTAATTTTCATTGTTTTTGGTAGGGCCGCGCCGGATGCCCTACTGGGTTTTGGTTTCGGTGGGACGTTGCTAGCACTATTTATGCGTGTGGGCGGTGGTATTTTTACCAAAGCTGCGGATGTAGGAGCTGACCTGGTAGGAAAAGTAGAAAAAGATATTCCCGAAGACGACCCACGCAATGCAGCGGTTATTGCTGACTTAGTGGGAGACAACGTGGGTGATTGCGCAGGCATGGCTGCAGATATCTTTGAATCTTATGAGGTGACAATTGTATCCGGATTAATACTTGGGTTGGCATTGATGGCAATCGATCCGACCCATAGTCTAAAATGGATTGTGTATCCTCTAATAATTAGAGCCATTGGAGTTCTTTCATCAATCCTGGGAACATTCACAGTCCCAATTTGGGAGAATATACCAGCGAAGGGCTTATTTGGTTTTCTACATGCCCACGACGCGGAAGATGCCATGTTCCGCTCTTATGAAGTTTCGAGTGTTAATACCATCCTCTGGTCATTCTTGCTGGCAATTTTATATTGCCACGACTGGCGCATGGCTATGCTGACTTCCATCGGCGTAGGTCTTGCGATCGTTTTCAACCCCCTCACATCCTATTTCACATCCACAAAGAAGCCCCCCGTCAAAGAGATTGTCGAATCGACCAGAACTGGTGCTGCGACAACCATTCTCTCCGGTCTGTCGGTTGGGATGGAGTCGAGTGTTTGGGCACTAGTAGTGATCGTCATTAGTTTTATTTTCGCCCTCCTGCTCTATAATGGCCAGGGCGCACAATATGTGCTCTATGCGGTGGCTATGATCGGTATCGGGATGCTGAGCCACACAGGCAATAATGTGGCGATGGATTCCTTTGGTCCAATATCGGACAATGCGAATGGGATCGGAGAAATGGCCTGGCACGACCTGGATGATGACGAGACGAAGAAAGCTCGCCAAATCATGGCGGACCTCGATGCGGTTGGAAATACGACCAAAGCAATTACAAAAGGTGTCGCCATTGCTTCCGCGGTTATTGCAGCCGTCAGCTTGTTTGCTTCCTTCTTTATAGATGTTGGACGTGTTCAGCAAGCAGCCAATGTCGCCGCACAGGCAGCCGGAAAAGCCATCCCGTTCACCAAGTTGCTAAGCGATACCGGTATTCGTGTTTCAGAAATTCCGGTATTCATTGGTCTCCTTTTGGGTGGAGCGCTGCCGTGGTTATTTAGTTCGCTTTCGATCAGGGCTGTTAGCCGGGCGGCCGGCCTTATTGTCCACGAAGTCAGAAGGCAGTTCAAGATCCCTGGCCTGATGGAAGGCAAAGTCAAACCGGATTATGCACAGGTGGTTGGGATTTCAACTGCAGCAGCTCAGAAAGAACTTATTCCGCTTGCAACAATTTCCGTGCTGACACCACTGGCGCTAGGTCTGATGCTGGGAGTCGAGGCACTTGCCGGATTTTGTGCGGGAATTATCCTTAGTGGACAGCTACTTGCAGTCTATATGGCAAATGCGGGTGGTGCGTGGGACAATGCAAAAAAGTCAATTGAAGATGAGCCCCGCGACCTTGCAGCAAACACTGGCAAGGGTTCTGAAAGGCATAAAGCCAGTGTCGTTGGTGATACTGTCGGTGATCCCCTCAAAGATACCGCAGGGCCTGCATTAAACCCAATGATAAAAGTGGTTAACCTTGTTTCCTTGCTAGCTGCACCAGTCATTGTTAAATACGCGGGCGGGACGGGAGTAACCATGGTGGTTGTATGGGTGATTGCCATTCTTCTGATTGCAGCAGTAGTGTGGGCCATTGCCCGTTCAAAAGCTCCTGTACCTGCATTGAAATAACTTTGGCAAGAAGATGTTTTGAATCAATCACGGCAACCCACCTAGGGATGCCGTGATTGATATTTTAATGGCGGAATAGTAGAATGCGCGAGGCAATGACTAAAGAGTTCTTATTTAGGGAAAATTTCACTTTTCATTTTTCCCCAAAAAACGCCTTTGCCACTCGAAAAGTTTATTTAGTGCTTCAATGGGAGCCAGGGAATTCACATCCAAACCTTTGAGTTCATCCAAAAGAGGATTAGTTTCAGGAAAAAGCGCTACCTGCTGTGCAGCCTGAGGGTTTATTCGGATTGCCTGTCCAGAAGACTTCTCTAGTTCTTTCATTATCTCGGTAGCCCGCTGAATAACCGGGCGCGGGAGTCCGGCTAATTGTGCAACGTGTATCCCATATGAACGGTCGGCTCCTCCTGGTATTATTTGGTGCAGGAAAACCACTGTTCCGTCAGCTTCAGCTACAGCAACATTGTAATTACGGACGCCAGGCAGCAAATCTGCGAGTTGAGTCAATTCATGATAATGGGTAGCAAATAAAGTTTTCGCTCGCAAAGACGGATGATTGTGGATGTATTCGACTACTGCCCAGGCAATTGAGACTCCATCATAAGTGCTGGTACCGCGACCGATTTCATCCAAGATGAGCAATGATCTTTTGGTAGCGTGATGGAGAATGTTGGCTGCTTCAATCATTTCCACCATAAAAGTGGATTGGCCGGCATGGATTTCATCCTGGGCGCCAATCCTAGTGAATATCCTGTCAACCAGCCCAATCTTTGCGGACGTTGCCGGGACAAATGATCCCATTTGAGCTAAGAGAACAATTAACGCCGTTTGCCGGAGGTATGTGGATTTCCCCGACATGTTCGGGCCGGTAATAATCCGGACGATCTCTCCTGATTCAAAAATTACGTCATTGGGAACATACCGTTCGCCATGCAGGCTTTTTTCAACTACAGGGTGACGGCCTTCGTATATTTCAAGAGTGCTATCCTCTCGAATCTCAGGGCGAACGTACCCCCCCAAGGCAGCCGTTTCAGCCAGGGCTGAATATACATCAAGTTCTGCTAGAGATCTTGCAACAACCAATAACTTAGCAGAGGATTTGGCTAATATTGAACAGATTTCCCGGAAAAGACGCACCTCAATCTCCCTAATGCGTTCTTCCGCGTTAATAACGAGCGTTTCGTACTCCTTCATTTCCGGAGTTATGAAGCGTTCTGCATTAACAAGCGTCTGTTTGCGAATGTAATCGGAAGGCGCGTTGGCAACCTGCCCTTGAGAGATTTCGATAAAATATCCGAAGACCTTGTTATATCCAACCTTAAGGGTCTTTATTCCGGTTCGCTTGCGTTCGATTGCTTCCAAATTATTGATCCACTCACGCGCATGACGGGATCCCTCAACAACCCCATCCAATTCAGGCGAATAACCCGTACGAATAACACCCACATTTTGGAGGGTCGCGGGTGGATCATCAGATATTGCTGATTTAAGCAATAAATATTCGTCGATACAAGGGTTTAAAGATTTTAATGGCAATTTAGGAGTAGCAGAATCAGTGGTAAATAATTGAAGAATTGCCGGCAAACAAAGGAGCGTTTCCAGTAGGGTCACCAGGTCGCGCGGTTGGGCGTGACCGGAGGTGATGCGAATGACCAATCGCTCCAGGTCGGCTAATGGCTTGAGAGCGGAACGTAACTCCGCTCGCAGCATCGATTGGGAATAAAAGTACTCAACCCCCTCCTGCCGTGCCTGAATACGCGTTATGTCAAGCAACGGCTGACTGAACCACTGTCCCAACAACCGTTTACCCATTGGGGTGACTGTTTGATCGACGACTCCTAACAAGGAACCTTTTGTCTCTCCACTCAAAGTTTCGATCAATTCCAGATTGCGACGTGTAGCTGCATCAAGAGTCATGAACTCGCCCATACTATATACCCGCAAACCGGAAAGAAGAGGTAGGGCCGCGCCCTCAGTCTCCTTAAGGTATTGAATAATACCGCCTGCGGCGCGAATAGCAACCGGTAGATTTTTTAATCCAAAACCATCCAGGGTGGAAACCTCAAAATGCGTGAGTAATGCATCTTTACTCTTGCTAGGTTCAAATCGCCAGGAAGGCCATTCTGTAAGATGACCAGTGATACCAGTGGGAATGATGAGGTTGTCAGGGTGGATAATTTCAGCGGGGTTGAGGCGGGTTAATTCTGCTCGAATTAGGGCCCAGGACTGCTCAGTAGTCCCGGAAAATAAGTCCTTGGTCATGTCGAGTTCGGTGACTGCGAATTCTCCCGTCGTGATATCAACATAGGCTATAGCGGCGCGACCATCGTCTGCTACGACAGATGCTAGATAATTGTTTGCGACCCCGGGAAGTAGACCTGGTTCAACAATTGTGCCAGGTGTAACCACTCGTACGACCTGACGAGGGAATATGCCCTTGGCAGGCTGGTCTCCCACCTGTTCGCAAATCGCCACGTGGTAACCCTTTGCTATCAAACGAGCGAGATAATTCTCTACAGCGTGGTAAGGGATACCTGCAAGGGGAGCACGTAATCCTTTGCCAATAGGACGGGATGTAAGAACAATATCCAGTTCGCGAGCAGCAGTCTCAGCATCCTGATCGAATGTTTCATAGAAATCCCCGAGGCGGAAGAATAGAATTGCATCAGGATACTGGCGTTTTATTTCAAGATATTGTTGTCGAATGGGGGTTACATCTTCTGGCATGTCTACATTTTACTTCTTCTTAATCATCTATGTGTCTAAATAAAGTTCTTGCGCTATAATTGAATCACGATACTCTAACGAAAAGGAGACTAATATGGCTAGTGTTACGTACGATCACATTACAAAAGAATTTGGAAATGTCATTGCAGTTAATGATCTAAACCTGCAAATCGAAGATAAAGAATTCCTTGTCTTCGTTGGACCTTCGGGTTGCGGGAAGACTACCGCCTTGCGCATGCTTGCGGGTCTTGAAGAAATCACAAAGGGTCAGATTAAGATTGCTGACCGTGTCGTAAATGACGTACCTCCCAAAGACCGCGACATAGCAATGGTTTTCCAGTCTTACGCTCTTTATCCACATATGACGGTTTATGATAATCTGGCATTTGGCCTGAAACTTCGGAAAACACCCAAAGATGAAATCAAGCGCAGGGTCCAGGAAGCGGCTGACATCCTGGGAATCGGAGAACTACTGGCTCGGAAACCACGCCAACTTTCCGGGGGACAACGTCAACGAGTGGCGGTTGGACGAGCGATCGTGCGCGAGCCTAAAGTCTTCCTCTTCGACGAACCTCTTTCCAACCTGGACGCCAAACTGCGCGGCGCAATGCGTTCCGAAATCACCAAACTGCATCAACGCCTGGGGACAACCTTTATTTATGTAACTCATGACCAAATGGAAGCCATGACAATGGCTTCCAGGATTGCAGTCATCAACAAAGGCATCCTCCAGCAGTTGGATACTCCGCAAACACTCTACGATCATCCCGATAATATGTTTGTGGCCGGGTTCATCGGCGCGCCAGCAATGAATTTTTTCAAAGCAAAATTGCGCAAAGATGGTAACAATCTTCTTGTAGAAACAAATTCGTTCAAGATCGCAATTCCACCCGAACGGATGAAGGCATTCCAAGGTTATGTGGACAAACCCATTGTGTTCGGAATTCGCCCGGAAGATATATTTAACCCAATTTTCGTGCCACCAGGTATTCACGTTGCTGCTGTTGAGACAAAAGTGGATGTAACCGAATTGATGGGAAACGAAATCTTCCTCTACCTACTCGCGGGATCGGACAATATCGTTGCACGCGTTGACCCTCGGACAGATTTCCACATCGGTGATAAAGTTCAAGTATCCTTCAACCTGGACAGATGTCACTTATTCGATCCGGAAACTGAGCTAGCCATCCATTAACCCCGTTTGATACTAGAGACCGCCAGGTGCGCAATGCCTGGCGGTTATTTATGTGAGGTGATTTCATGAAAACAAAATATACATTGGTTGTTGTTCGCCATGGTCAAAGTACCTGGAATTTGGAAAACAGGTTCACTGGTTGGACGGACGTCGGTCTCACCGAGCAGGGAATACAAGAAGCTCGCACTGGTGGGCAACTCTTAAGAGAGAAAGGGTTTACATTCGATGTTGCCTACACTTCTGTTCTAAAACGCGCCATCCGAACATTGAATATTGTTCAGGAAGAAATGGACCTCGAATGGATTCCCGTTATACGTGCATGGCAATTAAATGAACGCCACTATGGAGCGCTTCAGGGATTGAATAAAGCTGAAACAGCTTTAAAATTTGGCGAAGAACAGGTGAAAATTTGGCGTCGTAGTTACGATGTGCCACCGCCTGCACTCGAATTGACCGATGAACGGCATCCTCACTTCGACCGACGCTATATGGATTTGACACCAGCACAACTCCCCGCGACGGAATCACTTAAAATTACATTGGAACGTGTCCTTCCTTATTGGCACAATACTTTGGTTCCCATGATCAAATCAGGTAAACGGGTATTGATCTCCGCTCACGGGAACAGCATTCGGGCGATGGTCAAGTATCTTGATGATATTTCTGATAAGGAAATTCCCGAACTCAACATCCCGACCGGCATTCCATTAGTATACGAACTTGATGAGGAATTGAGACCCACTCAACATTATTACCTTGCAGATGAGGAGACTGTCCGAAAAGCAGAGGCAGCAGTAGCTGCTCAAGGAAAAGCCAAATAAAAAAATCCTGGCGTCATTTTGGACGCCAGGATTTTATAATCAAAGAAACATTATTTTCGCTTTATCCCAACAAATGCTAACAAAGCTGAAAGCAATAGCGCAGAGATGATTATCATCATTACTGCTCGTTGTGCAGCAGGGATAGGCAACGCTGGGGAGGGGGTAGAGGTTGGTGGGAAAAGTGTTTTGGTGGAAGTGGGTGAAGATGTAGGCCAGGAGGTTATTGTTGGCAGACCAGTAGGCGTGAGTGTCGGAAAGGTGGGAGTGGGTGTGTAGGCAGTGCGAATAATTATCTTTTGTCCCGAGTATATGAGGGATTTTGCTGTCAGTCCATTTAAGGCGAAAAGGTCATCCAGGGAAATATTGTAAGCAATTGCGATCCCAAGAAGAGTATCACCACTCTGCACGGTGTAGGTAAGAGACCCATCCGCGTTTGGCGTATTCAGTACCATGATTGATTTTGTAGGGTTGTAGGAAGGTGGGGGAGTGAAAGCAACAGGTGTTCCGCCGGTGGAAAAACCGCAATCGATCACGTAATAAAATGTATTTCCAGAAACAGCTACACCCGCACCAATATCTTGAAGATTGGTGGAGATCATGGTATTTAGGTGAGGGTCGTCTTGCGTCCATTGTTTCACTGCTTCATCAGCGGTCATGCCAACACCGGCGGTAATGTTTTCAGCAAAAAAACCACCCAAGCTAAGGTCTCCTTTCACAGCGTAGCCAGCTTGCAAGGCGCGTTGATATGGAAGAAGGCCGTCTGCGCTGTAATGATTGTTGGCTACTCCTGAAGAGGCCATATACTCAGCCTGTTTTTGGGCAATTCTCATCAAAATGGAATTTGAGATATAGGGAGACAACCCATACGAGGCACGCAAGGCATTTACTGCATCGATCAGTTCAGAAGCTGTGGAAAGGTTCGGGATTGTCACCGATTTGGCGCGAATTTCCCTCGGTGAAAACGAAATAATAAAGGCCAGGAAAAGCGATATAAGAACCAGTAAGGTTTTCCTCATCCGGTCATTATACCGTTTGGCATGCAGGTGGGCAAACTTCAATTTCAAAAGGAATGAAGAGAACAAACCAGGATATTGACCAGTAGAGGGGGATATTCGTCCCATTGCAAAGTGACATTGTTCATGATTTTGTGCCAGTCCGAGGCAGTACAATAAATCGTCAGGAGAAACATATGTCGATTTTTACACCTGGTCGTCGATGGCAACCACCCTTTATGCCTTTCAAGCGCGAAACACCCGGTCACCGTGCATTGGCATCATTGGAAGTAATCGTTAAAGGACCTTTATGGGGATGTCGTATGTGCGGAAACTGCCTTTTACAAGAGACAGCCTTTATTTGTCCCATGGAATGTCCCAAGGGCATGCGCAATGGACCCTGCGGTGGTTCCACAGCGGAATCTTGCTATGTGGACAAGACCCGTCCATGCATTTGGTACGAGATATATAAACGTTCCTACAAAATGGGTAGGCAGGAAAAGCTCATGGAGGTGCTACCGCCCCTGGATTGGGAGAAAACAGGCGGAGAGACCTGGGGGGATGTGGTCGATCGGGTCAAGGAGATGGGCACGGGAAAGGTTTTTAAGGGACTAGTTTTTAGTAAGAGTGAAGAACGTTCGGAGACCTGGCAAGGAATCTTCCGGCCGATCCGCCAACCAGAATGGTGGCAAGGGGACAGCGAATACCACGAGCCGAAAATTCAAGAACCTGCCTCCGAACTTGAGCGAAAACTAAAAGCGGGAGAGTTTGTAATTGCCTGTGAGATTACACCTCCTTTATCGACCTCGACTAACAAGTTGTCCAGTAATATTGACCTGGTCAAACCTTATGTTACAGCTATTAATTTTACTGATAACGCATCTGCCACCCCTCGGATGACTTCCTGGGCATGCAGCAAAATCGCAATTGATCGGGGTGCCGAGCCAGTGATGCAAATTGCTGCACGAGACCGCACGCGGGCGGGGTTACAAGGTGAAATCCTGGGCGCTTCCGCTTTGGGAGTTCGGAACGTGCTGTGCGTGACCGGGGACAGTCCAGTCCTGGCACCCCAACCGCGCGGCCGGATGGATATCAATGACCTGGATGCGATACAAATGCTCTGGATCTTACGGCGGATGCGGGATGAAGGTCATTATCTGGATGGACGCGAGATCAAGTTTCCTCCCAGAATTTTTCTTGGAGCGGCAGCTTCACCCTTTGCCTCCGACCCGAAATTTCAGGCTTTGCGGGAACACAAGAAAATTAATGCTGGGGCTCAATTTTTCCAGACTAACCTAGTCTACGACATAGATAGGATGGAAATTTGGTTAAATGAACTTGCCAAACGAAATGTTTTAGATAAAGTTTTCATCATGGTAGGCATCACCCCCCTCAAGAGTCTCAAAATGACGCGCTATATGACCGATGTTCCGGGTGTTTGGATGCCAGAGCCGATCATAAAGCGGATGGAGGCTGCTGATGCTGCCGGGAATGCACAGGAAGAGGGAGTACAAATTGCCCTGGAATTAGCACGAAAGGTTAAAGGTTTCGAAAAACAGGGTATTCATGGACTGCACATCATGCCGGTAGGTTGGGAAGACATCATCCCCCGCATCGTAAAAGAAGCAGGATTACTGTGATGTATCCTGAACGAAGTTGAGACGAGTATAATCCCGCAATGCTCACTATTGCTGTTCTAGCTGGCGGCAAGTCGCAACGTATGGGGCAGGATAAGTCCATTATGACCTTCCAAGGGGAAGTGCTTATCCGGCGAGTGCTAAAGAGGCTCGCTGGACTGGCAAACGAGGTGATAGTTATCGCCCCCAGAAATCATGAATACTTATCATTGGGTGTAATGGTTGAACCTGACATATTACCCGGTTGCGGGCCGCTGGGGGGGCTTTACACTGCGCTCATTAAGTCTTCTAACCAGGAAGTTGCTTTAATTGCATGCGACATGCCGTTTGTAAACCCTGGGTTACTGTTACATCAACTCGATATACTTTTATCCGATAACGTGGATGTGGTGGTGCCATCTTCAGAGAAAGGCTTAGAACCGCTTCATGCAATATATAGGAAGGACACCAGTCTCCCAGCCGTTAAAGAAGCGCTGGATTCAGGGGAGCGACGTCTTGTTTCATGGTTTCCTAATGTCAAGGTTCGTATTTTGACACAAATAGAAACAAATTCTTTCGATCCCTGGGGTCTCATGTTCTTGAATATAAACACTCCAGAGGAATTCACACAAGCGGAAAAATTAGCTAAGTAAAATTACCCTATGGGATCACCATAGGCATTAAAGTACATTCTGTACGAACTGAGATGCGATTATTAAGGCGGTATTATGACCAACAAAAAAGTTATGTTCAAACCATTATCCCCAAAAATCGAAGCTGTTGTCAATGAACATGGCAAGAACCCTGCTGACATCCTGGAAATCCTTGTCGATTTGCAGACTAACCATGGGGGTTTAACCCCCGAAACATTGGATGATTTGGCAAGGTCCCTTGAAATACCTCCTGCTCGAGTTTATGGAATTGCATCATTTTATTCGATGCTAGACATATCCCAATCTTCGTATGCTTCAACGATGCCAAAAGTTCGGGTATGCGACGGACCGGTGTGTTGGTTATGTGGTGTCAATTTCGAATCCGCAACTAAAGCAATAAGAGAAACACATGCAGAATGGCAAGTTGAGCGATCAAGTTGCCTTGGCTTGTGTGACCGGGCTCCAGCCATCTTAATTGATAACGATCAAATCGGTCCGGTAACAGCGGAAGAAATTAATCCAAGTGTCATTGGTGTACCTAGTAAACTTGTAAATTTTGAAATCCCGCGCTTGGGAGAAGTTCGCGTGATGCTAGAAAATGCCGGAAAGATCGATCCTTCCTCACTGGAATCTGCTTTATTGGTTGGAGCTTACCAAGGACTGCAGGCAGCTTTGAAACTATCCTCCGAAAAAGTGATCGAAGAAATAGAGAGATCCAATCTAAAGGGTCGAGGTGGGGCCGGGTTCCCAGTTGGCAAAAAATGGCGGTTTGTCGCGGAGGCTCCACTAAGCCCAAAATTCATTGTGTGCAACGCTGATGAATCTGAACCATTAATTTTCAAGGATCGGGTGCTGATTGATACGAATCCACACCAAATTCTAGAGGGAATGGCGATCTCTGGGTATGCGACAGGTGCCAGGACTGGATACATTTATATCCGCGGTGAATATTCTAACCAGGCCAAACTGTTGGAGAATGCTGTTGAGCAGGCGGAAAAGGCAGGGTGGTTAGGTGAAAATATTGCCGGTTCCGGTTTTTCGTTTTTTGTCCATGTTCACCGGGGTGCAGGGGCATATATATGTGGAGAAGAAACAGCTTTACTAGAGTCACTAGAGGGGAAACGCGGTGAGCCCAGGATACGCCCACCCTATCCACCCACCTCAGGGTATCAAAACCTTCCCACGGCGGTTAATAATGTTGAAAGTTTAGCAGCCGTGCCAAGTATTCTTCGACGGGGAGCTGAATGGTATAAAAATTTGAGTAACAACCCTGCTGGCGGGACTAAGTTGTACATGCTATTGGGTCACATCAATCAGCCAGGATTGTTTGAGGCACCATTTGGCTTGACATTACGTCAAATTATTGAGGAATTCGGTGGTGGAATGCGATCTGGTTCAAGTTTCCATTTTGCCCTTTGTGGTGGAGCAGCTGGAACCATTGTGGATAGTACATTGTTGGATATCCCCATTGATTACAATTCTGGTGGAAAGGGAATATCACTGGGAGCAGGAGCATTTTTGGTGTGCGACGAGCATGTTTCACCAGTGGCATTGTTGCGCGAATTGATGCATTTCTTTAAAGTGGAATCCTGTGGCAAATGCACACCTTGCCGGGAGGGGACCAGCCGGGCACATGACCTTTTAATCCGTCTAGCCGATGGTCACGGGCAAAAAACGGATATCCAAGAGTTGCTCAATCTTGCGGAAGTAATGCAGGAAGCCTCATTCTGTGGTTTAGGACAGTCGGTTCAACTCCCTGTGAAATCAGCATTAGCACATTTTAGTGATAGGTTTGTGGCGGGAATTAACGAGGAACTGATGTGATGACAATCAACCTCACCATCAACAATCAAATAATTCAGGCACAAGAAAACAAGACGGTCCTCGAAGCGGCCCATGACAATGGGATTGTCATCCCCACACTTTGTTATCATAAGGACCTTTCACCGGTTGGATCGTGTCGACTTTGCGTTGTAGAAGTCGATAACTTGCGCGGACAAGTGTCAGCATGCAACCTTCCCGTTAAAAATGGAATGGTCGTTCGTACAGAGACCGGACCATTGCAGCAGTCACGTCGAAGCGTTCTTTCTCTTCTTTTGCGAAATTACCAAGACTCCGGTCAAGCCAATCATACTGGAATAGAGACAGAATTTGAATATTGGCTGCGTTATTATGGAATCACTTTGCCAGAAGGGAAAAGCATTCCGCTTCGATATACCGTGGATAACGATCCAAACCCGTTCATTCACGTGGATTTTAATAAGTGTATCCTGTGCACACGCTGTGTTCGAGCTTGTGCAGAGATTCAGGGCCGCTTCGTTTGGGGAGTAGGGGGACGAGGAAGTAATACCCGGATTATCGCGGGAGCTGACACGACAATGCTTGAAGCACGCTGCGAATCCTGTGGTGCCTGTGCAGTATACTGCCCGACTGGTGCGTTGGATCACAAGCTCTCTTTCCAGGAAGGCAAACCAGATCGGAAGGTGACAACGACCTGCGCTTTTTGTGGGGTAGGATGCCAGTTCGACCTGAATGTTAAAGACGGAAAAGTGATTAAGGTTTCTTCGAATCCGAACGCACCTGTCAATAAAATGCACCTTTGTGTAAAAGGGCGGTATGGCTACGACTTCATCCACCACCGGGATCGCTTAACTCATCCGAAGGTGCGACGCTACCTCCTTAAAGGTGAGGATAAAGTCCTTTCAGGATCCTCTTGGGATTGGGTTGAAACAGATTGGAATACAGCCCTTGATATTACCGCTAAAAAATTATCTTTTACCCGGGACCAATATGGGAGTACGAGCATCGGTGTACTTACGTCAGCAAAATGTCTGAATGAAGAAACCTATTTGATGAATAAGCTGGCACGACAGGTACTGGGAACGAATAATATTGATCACTGTGCACGTCTTTGCCACTCTTCGACTGTGGTCGGCCTGACGACTTCGTTCGGATCGGGAGCCATGTCCAATTCTATGGACGATGTTGCCGAGAAATCGGCTGCCATCTTTGTGATTGGTTCCAATACTACAGAACAACACCCAGTTTTTGGTTCGAGGCTGCGCCAGGCGGTTCTGCAGCGCGGCGCGAAATTGGTTGTTGTTGATCCAAGGCGGGTAGATATCGTCGATTTTGCGAAACCATCACTCGGAGGCATTTATCTTCGTAACCGACCCGGAACGGACATTGTTCTTCTTAATGGAATGATGCATATAATCTTAAAAAATGGGTGGGAGGACAAGGGTTTTGTAGCAGAGAGGACGGAAGGGTTCGATGAGTTTGCCGCCACAATTGAAGATTATCCTCCGGATAAAGTCAGTAAAAGTACAGGTGTACCGATCGAGCAACTTTACCGCGCCACTGAAATCCTGGCATTGAACAAACCTATGTCTGTCATTTGGGCGATGGGGATAACACAGCACATCGTTGGTGTCAGTAATGTGATGAACCTGGCAAACCTTCAAATGTTACTTGGTAACATGGGTGTAGAGGGAGGCGGTGTTAATCCCCTGAGGGGTCAAAACAATGTCCAAGGGGCATGCGACATGGGTGGGCTTCCTAATGTGTATCCTGGTTACCAAAATGTCACGAACAATGAGGCCAGGAAAAAATTTGAAGAAGCGTGGGGTGTGTCCCTACCTGACAAGGTGGGCTTAACCACAACCGAGATGGTTTCTGCAACCGAAGATGGGAAGATTCGAGCTTTGTATATTTTAGGCGAAGATCCTGTCATGAGTGATCCAAATACCGGTCATATCCGCCATTGTTTGGAACGGTGTGAATTTCTAGTCCTTGAGGAAATATTTCCATCAGAAACATCTGTTTATGCTGACGTTTTGCTGCCGGGTGTTAGTTTTGCGGAGAAGACCGGGACCTTTACGAATACAGAACGCCGGGTGCAGATGTGCCATCAAGCCATTTCCCCGTTGGGAGAAGCCAGACCGGATTGGCAAATTACTGCAGAAATCGCCAAAAGGATCATCGCTTTAAGGAAGCAAAATATACGGCCGACTCCATTTTCCAAATGGGAATACAACGATACCAGCGAAATCATGTCTGAGATAGCTGCAGTCACACCATCGTACGCAGGAGTATCTTTTGCTCGATTAGAAGCAGGGGAACGTTTACAGTGGCCTGTAAAGGGACTAAACCATCCCGGAACACCTGTTTTGCATATTGGACAATTCACGCGTGGGAGAGGCTTATTCGCCCCAATTAATCACATTCCCCCTGCCGAGCTACCCGACGAAGAATTTCCGGTCCTGCTTTCCACCGGAAGGGTATTGTATCATTGGCATGGAGGGCAGATGACAAGGCGTGCCAAGGGGCTGATGGAAGTCTATAATCGGGCTCTTGTAGAGATAAATCCGGAGGACGCCGCTCAATGGAATGTCAAGGATGGCGGACGTCTGCGCGTTACTTCCCGTCGTGGCAGTATCGAAGCGAATGCATGGATCACCGATCGCGTGCCGATTGGAATGGTGTATGCCAACTTTCATTTCCCGGCTGCCTCTGCCAACGAGCTGACACATGATTTTATGGACCCTGTTGCGAAAATCCCCGAATATAAGATTAGTGCGGTTCGAGTGGAGATGGTAAAGGATGTTGCACGGTAGAGTCCCACTAATGGGAGAAATGGAAACTTTACCGATCGGGTGGGGTTCTTGAATATTCTCGCTTTAACCTACTTTCTTAACGGCTTTCTGATGATTGCCCTACCAATTAGCTTGACGATCTATTTAACGCACAAATTCAAGCGAGGGTGGCGTTTGTTCTGGATCGGAGCAGCAACCTTTGTTTTTTCGCAAGTCTTGCATATCCCATTTAATTCGATGGTTAGTCCAAATCTGAACCAATTCAGTGTGATCGCCCTGCCTTTGGCTTTACAAGACTTGATCCTATCGGGTTTTCTTGGATTGAGCGCAGGAATATTTGAAGAACTCCCGCGTTATGTCATGTACCGGTGGTGGGCCAAGGATGCCCGTTCCTGGGGAACGGGGTTATTGGCGGGAGCGGGTCATGGAGGCATCGAAGCCATTTTTCTTGGACTCTTGGCGCTTTATGGTTACATCCAGATGCTCATTGCAAGTGGAGTGGATATATCTACCTTAGTGACACCTGATCGGGTGGAGTTAGCTAAAGCCCAAATCCAGGCGTATTGGTCTGCGCCATGGTACATGACGTTACTTGGGGCGATTGAGCGAATGTTTTCCATTCCGCTGCAACTGGCATGCTCAGTCCTCGTGCTACAGGCGTTTACCCGAAGGAGGTTTTGGTGGGTAGGTGTTGCGATAATTTTCCATGCCCTTGCTGATGGCGTTGTTGTATTTGTATCTCAAATAGGATTTTCTGCATTGACCATCGAAGGAATCATTGGTCTATTTGCGGTTTTTAGTTTAATTATTTTATTAGTGTTGCGCCAACCCGAACCAACTGTTGATACGTCCCCGGGAAATACTTCCAAACAGGTATTTAAACCTGCGCCATTAGAAGAAACCTTAAGAAACCTTGATGAGACGCGATATCAGTAAAGAGGAAAAATGATCCATACAGAAAACCTGGTAAAAAAATTCGGAGATATCCTGGCAGTTGAAGGTCTCAGCCTCGATGTTGCTGAAGGTGAAGTATTTGGGTTCCTGGGACCGAATGGTGCAGGAAAAACAACAACTGTCCGAATGTTAACAAGCTTGATTGCGCCAACGGGAGGCTTGGCTACTGTGGCTGGATTCACGGTCGGACAGCAAGATACCGATATTCGCCGCACAGTTGGAGTCTTGACCGAGACCCCTGGCATGTATGATAACCTCTCCGCTGAATACAATCTGCGAATTTTCGCAGAACTCTATGAAGTAAACGATGTTAAAGGGCAGATCGAAAAATACCTTAAAATGCTGGGTTTATATGAACGGCGTTTGGATGCAGCCGGGACTTTTTCAAAAGGAATGAAACAGAAATTGGCAATTGCACGGGCGCTGCTCCATGAACCACGTGTTTTGTTCCTGGACGAACCCACTGCCGGGCTAGATCCTGAAGCTTCTCACCTTGTAAGAGAATTTATTGCGGAATTGAAGAAAGAAGGGCGAACAATATTTCTGTGCACCCATAATCTGGATGAAGCTGATCGATTATGCGACCGAATCGGGGTGTTTAAATCGAGACTGCTCGTGGTTGACACTCCGGCCAACCTCCGGGCATCTGTTTTCGGTCGAAAAGTTGTTTTTCATTTACGGTCGGCGGAAGAAGCCATGGCCTCTTCTGTCCGTAACCTGGCTTTCGTGAGGGAGGTTAAAGTTGTGGAAAACAAGCTGGTGGTCACACTCGATAACCCGGATGAGCAAAACCCTGAGGTCGTGAGAGACCTGGTGAAATTGGGAGCGGACGTACAGTTTGTTGGCGAATTGCGTCATTCGTTGGAAGAAGTATATTTGGAACTGGTAAAGGGTGCATAAAATGAATAAAATTAAAACAATCGTCCGAAAAGAATGGGCTGAAGTGTTTAAGAATCGGATGGTGATTTTCACCGTGGCATTCCTGCCCTTGTTGATGACCGCTATCCCTCTTGGCATCATTTATGGAACGCGAGGTACTTCAAGCGCCAGTACTGGAAGTGGTGCCAATAGCGCATTACCGACAGGAATGACTCAATCCATGTGTCCGAATGGATTAAGCAGCCAGGATTGTTTCCAAATATTTTTAGTCAGCGAGTTTATGATGTTATTCATGCTGGTACCGGTTGCCATCCCCGTTACAATCGCAGCCTATTCAATCGTAGGCGAGAAAACGACTCGCAGCTTGGAGCCACTTCTTGCAACACCCATCACCACTGTGGAACTGATGGTGGGAAAGTGTCTTGCAGCTGTTATTCCAGCGATCATTGCGACTTACGGAGCATTCGGGTTTTTTGCACTTGGGTCCTGGATCATCGTCGCGAACAAAACACTTCTTTCGGCACTTTTAGATGCCAGGTGGCTGGTTGCGATTTTTATCGTCGGGCCTCTTTTGGCTGTTATGGCTGTGACTTTTTCGCTAATGGTATCTTCGCGGGTAAATGATCCACGGGTGGCAGAACAAGTATCTATGGTGGTCATTTTACCCGTCCTGGCTGGTTTTTTTGGGCAGGTGGCTGGCCTTTTCGTGTTAAATGCAAAGATTATTTCGACAGTTGCCCTTGTTATGCTGGCACTCGATGTACTTTTGCTTTATCTGACGACCCGTGTATTCCAGCGTGAGCAAATTCTCACCCGATGGAAGTGAAACAATGAAAATAATTCAGATTGCTTTATTAATTGCAGTTATTGTCAGTCTCTTACTTGGTATCGCTGTATTTGCCCAGACAGAAGAATTGACACTTAGGATGTCTCGCGATTATGGCTACGGCGGTTTCAACAATGATATCCAAGGTTTGTTCTCTATGAAAGTGACTGGACCACCGGATCTGGTCAAAGTTGAATTTTATATAGATAGCAAAACAATTGGCGAGGTTACACAATCACCCTTTAATTTACAGTTTAATACTGATAATTACCCCGTCGGCCAACATCAGCTTTATGCCGTAGGATTATCTTCCAATGGCCAGCAATACAAATCAAATATTATTACCAGCAATTTCGTCCCTGCTTCGGTTGGGAACAAAGCCGCGCTTCAGATTGTTGTACCCGTCCTGGTAATCGTTTTCGGAGCCATCTTGCTTTCCTTTATCATCCCATTAATTACAGGGCGAGGAAAGACCAAGAATTTGCCTCTGGGTGCGGAGCGAAGTTACAGAACCAGTGGTGGGATTTGCCTGAAATGCCACCGTCCCTTTGCCTTGCCTCTTTTCAGCATTAATTTAGGTCTATCTAAACTTGCCCGCTGCCCTTATTGTGGAAAGTGGAGTGCAGTCCGAATCCAATCAATCGCAAATTTGCGTGAAGCCGAAAAAGCTGAACTTGAATGGGGAAAAGCAAAGGTTATGGAAGAGACGGAAGAAGAAAAACTTCGCAAGGAACTCGACGAATCTAAGTATCAGTAATTCTTGTTGATCAAAACCCCTGCTGACTAAAAGCGGGGGTTATTAAAGAGCTTGTTCAAGAACAAAGGTTAATTCTCTGTCGGTTAACAAAACAGAATTGCCTTTCATACTATTTGCTTTCTGAGATTGTATGACAATCTCTTGAAATAAACTTATATTGAGGCCAAACTCTGAAAGCGGGCGGACATTAAGTGAATGGCACAGGTTCCTAATCCAGGTAATGCCATCTTCAGGAATGGCTGAAAAACCTCCGGTTACCAAGCTGGCTAATTCCATATATCGACTCAAGACTTGGAAATCGGGCTGTCGCCGGTTCAATGCATTCAGGTTTGTTTCCAAGACAAGCGGCAAAAGGCGGGCGCAAATTGCGCCATGTGGAGCAGGAATCATGCCTCCTATTGGGGAGGCGAGACCATGAACCGCACCCAGCCGGGCATTAGCCAGCGCCATCCCACCAAATAGACTTGCGAGCGACATATCTTCACGAGCTTTCATATCCCCTCCATTCTTATACGCAGCCAACAACGAGCGAGCTATCCGAGGAATTCCGTCACGGCAAACTGCATCGGTCAACGGGGTCGGAGCGTTGCATAGGAATGGTTCAATTAGTTGCGTCAGCGCATCCAGCCCAGTTTCGGCAGTTACATCGGGCGGCAATCCATAAGTCAACTCTGGATCGACAACCGCCTGAAGAGGGAGCATGAAGGGGCTGCGTAAACTGACTTTAAGGTGTTGCTCTGGAAGTGTAATGACTGCATTCCGCGTTACCTCAGAACCTGTACCTGCAGTCGTCGGTATTGCAATAAAGGGTACAGCAGGATATTCAAACGCCTGCCCCGAGCCTACGATTTCGAGATAATCACCCAAATCACCTGGATTTGAAAGGAGAACAGCAACAGCTTTGCCTGTATCCAGACAAGAACCGCCGCCCATAGCGATAACCAAATCGCACCCTCCTTGTCGGGCAAGGTGAATGGCAGCTTGAACAGATTGGATTGTTGGTTCACCCCGAACGGAGTAGGGCAGGGGGTCCAAGTTTGATGATTTTAGTTTCTCGAATAGCGGATGAGCAAAACCGCTTCGGTTAACAACAAAAAACGCCCGGTGACCGAATTCCCGTGCCAGTCTGGGAACCTCGTCGACAACTCCAGGACCAAAAAGGATATGATTTGAAGTGGCAAATTCGAAATGCAATTCAACCACCCATTCGGACGAATATCAAATATCTTCTGGGAAAATATTAGTGTAAAAGACCCTGGTTCGAGGTTCCGCCATGATTGGCTCAGCAATTTCACGCCAATTCTTATAGTGGCTTGTTTCTTTATG
>Ga0209638_1000220_pt1 | contig 38196 bp, 32 predicted proteins | sample BarGraNGADG00211_FD_184490 | JGI IMG/M metagenome (GOLD analysis project Ga0209638, IMG submission 184490) | Arctic peat soil microbial communities from Barrow, Alaska - Barrow Graham LP Ref core NGADG0002-211 (SPAdes) (version 2) | ecosystem: Environmental > Terrestrial > Soil > Wetlands > Peat...
TGATGCTGAAACGTAACCCACAGGCATTGGGTCCCACCATGCAGGATGGGGGGGTCCGGATTGGTTGCCTGCATGATATGCTCAATATCGTCAGTTCCAAGCAGAGGGCTCAAATATTAGATTTCTCGATCAGCAGAACCCAATATTCCAAAAGATTGTTATCGAAACAACCAAGATAAACGACTATTTTTGACCCCACCTAAAAAAAGGGAACCCCTTGTTGACGGGACCATTCCTTTCCGCCTTGATACTTTTTTGACACAAGGGGCAGAGTTCGGCCGGCTTTTGGTCGATATTCTCAACATAGGTAGAAGAGTTCATCACACATTCAGGCTGCGAGCAATGGATCAACCCAAAGGTATGTCCCAGTTCATGAACGGCCTCTTTTAACAAGCGCTCGCTCGTTACCTCTCTGTTTTCAGGCAAACCATAGAACCGGTTATGAAGGCGTTGCGTAGAAACGACCGCACCGATGCCCTTAAGCTGGGCCTCGCCGAAAACAAAAGTAAGAATGGGAATAAAGAGATCTACATCCAGAACTCCCAGGATCTTGTCCGCATCCGGGGGGGACTTCATAATTAATTGTTGGAGAATAAGGGACGAGTTGTATTGACCGCGGCTCGGATCGAAAACACCATCCAAATTGATCTTAAACTCTCTTCTTCTGGTTTTCAGATGAAACGTGTCAAAGATAAACGCCTCCAGCATTCCAAGGTCAGAATGATCCTTCAGTTCAATGGGCACAATGTAAATATAGGACATCACAGATACTGTTTATTAAGATCATCCTTTTTCAGGTGATATTTTTCAATCTTGTTGTAAATGGTAAGCCGGCTGATCTTAAGGATTTCCGCCGCCTGAGCGATATTTCCCTTCGTTTGATTCAATATTTTCAAGATTTGATCTTTTTCCACTTCTTCCAAGGAGGCGCCGCCGGAAGGAGTCGCCGGAGATGGAAAGGGAAAAGAGATATCCTCTACTTGAATCTGGGGTCCTTGTGCTACGACCATCGCCCTTTCAACTACATTTCTAACCTCCCGGATATTGCCCGGCCAATCATATCCCATAAACATCTCCATCGCCTGCGGGGAAAAATCGACCACATTTTTATTCATGGATTGGGCATATTTGCTCAAAAAATACTTGGCAATCAAAGGAATATCCGTTCTCCTTTCCCGGAGCGGAGGCAACAAAATGGAAAATACATTTAACCGATAGTAGAGATCTTCTCGGAAGCTTCCTTCCTTGATTGCCTTTTCCAGGTCTTTGTTGGTCGCAGAGATCACCCGAAAATCGACATCAATGGCCTTATCCCCCCCCAGTCGGGTAAAATTCTTGGTTTCAATGACCCGAAGAAGATCCATCTGCATCTTTTCACTGACATTTCCGATCTCGTCCAGAAAGAGAGTCCCTTTATCGGCCATCTCCAGCTTTCCCTTTCTTCGGTACATGGCCCCGGTAAAAGCCCCTTTTTCATGACCGAAGAGCTCACTTTCCAACAGACCTTCCGGGTAAGCGCCGCAGTTAATCGTAATAATGGGAAAATATCTGCGTGAACTCCGGCTGTGGATTGCCCGGGCAATGAGCTCTTTTCCGGTTCCGCTTTCCCCCAGAATCATAACGGTGGAATCGGTTTTGGCTACCGTATTCACCATCTCCATCACCCTCTTCATGGCAAGACTCTCTCCCACCACCTCATCGGGAAGCGACAGCTCTTCAATCTGTTGGCGCAGTTGAATGTTTTCCGTAACAAGCCTTCTCTTCTCAATGGCATTCCGGATCAGTCTGCTCAAGTCATCGGGATCGATCGGTTTGGTAATGTAGTCAAAAGCCCCGTCCTTCAGTGCCTGGATGGCGGTATCCACAGAGGCATAAGCCGTAATGATAATGGTAACAATGTTCTTATCAATCTGCTTGATGCGATTCTGAAGTTCGATTCCATCCATTCCAGGCATCTTGATGTCCAGCAGGATAATGTCCCATGGATTTTCCTGAAGCTTTTTCAAGGCGCTGGCAGCATCTTCGGCGGTATCGACCCGATAACCATCGGCCTTGAACCATTGATAAAGAGAATCCCTCACCGAGGCCTCATCGTCAACGATCAGTATCCCTATTTCTTCCGGTTTCACGAGTTGTCTCCTTTTTCATTTCGAGAAATCATGAGTGTTTCATCGAATCAGGTTCGACAGTGTTTGTCTGCCCTGATTTTCCATTTTAGAGGATACTCGGGGAAGGACAATGGTAAAAGTCGTTCCCCGGTCTATCTCGGATTTTACGTCAATGACGCCGCCGTGTTGTTCCACAATGCCGTAGACCATGGATAAACCCAGCCCTGTGTTTTTCGCCTTCGTGGAAAATAGCGGTTCAAATATACGGGGGAGCACATCGGCAGGAATGCCCTTGCCTTCGTCCGCCACGATAATCCGTATCCGGTCTTTCTCCGTACTGTAATCGGTTGTAACGGTTATTTTTCCGCCACGGGAAGTCGCCTCGATAGAATTAACGATCAAGGCAACCAAAATCTGCTGGATTCCACCTGCATCGCAATGGATTAAGTCATTCCCCTGATCCAGCTCTTGGACCAGCGTCAGCTCCTTCATCTTGACACTGTGGTCAATGACTCTAATGCTGTTATCAATGATTGTATTCAGGTGTTCTTCTTTAAGGTCCCCCGAGGTCTTTCTTGAAAAGATCAGCAAATTTTTGACAATACTGCCACACCTTTTTGCTTCATTGCCCATGAAGGTCAGATTTTGTTTGACCAATTCTAAAATCTCAGAATCGATATTATCTCGGTTCAGATATTTGGAGGAGACCCTGGCATAGGAGAGAATCCCGGAAAGGGGGTTGTTGATTTCGTGGGCCACCATGGCCGAAAGTTCTCCCATCGAGGCCATCTTTTCTGCCAGTATCAGCCGCGACTGGGTTTTCTCAAGTTCCCTGGTTTTCTCTTTCACCCGGTTCTCCAACTGAGAAGACCATTTTTGGATATCTTCGTTTGCCTCTTTCAGTTGATGAGTCATTTTGTTGAAAGAATCAGCTAAATTACCCAGCTCATCCCGGGAATGTATATCGACCCTGTAATCAAGGTTCAGATTGGCCACTTCCCGGGTGGCATCGTTCAACTTTCTTATGGGACTGTGGATCATTTTCCGGATGAAACACCCCTTCACGAAGGCCGTGATCAAGATCAGGATGACGGAGTAGATAATCATCTTGTTTCTGGTCTCGATAATTCTTTGATCTCCCTTCTCCAGGGATAGTTTAACATCAAGAATGCCCAACAACTTTTCCTTGGAAGAGTGGGCATGACAAGAGGCGTTATAACATGCAGGCTCATTCTCGATCGGGTTAATCAGACCCAAAATTCGGAATCCTTCAGGAGATTTCAATGTCCGGGTGCGGTCTTTGGTGGGAACAACCCCCTTTGCGGGCTCTTCTGCGTGACATACATAACACTGCTCTGCTCTTTTATCGGCAACGTGGCCAATATCTTCCGGTCTGTCCGAAAAGGTGATTTTCCCTGCCTTGTTATAAATCCGTATCCCTTGAAATACCTCTTCCTTGCCGATGCTCAGAAGCGTGTTGGCTAAATCATCCCGACGATTATTCAGCATGCTGTGATAAGTAGCCCGTTTGATCAGGTTGCTTACCTGAACAGCATTGCTGACGATATCTTCCCGGAACAGTGTCGTAAGAAAATAGATATTGACATAGGTCACAATCCCAAAAGAAAGCATCAGCAAAACTGTCAGCAAAATGAAGAATTTTACCCCGATCGAATCGGTAATGCCGACAACAAGATTATATATCTTCGGATATCTCATAATAAGGATAAAAAATGCAAACGACCACAATCAATCGGCTGTTTTGTAGGCTAAATCAGTTTCAGATGATTTACAAGGCATATTTTTTACCTTTTCAGATATCATGAATCGTGATAGGAAATTAATTCATGCGCCGGGTAACGCTATCCGGAAAGACACAAGAAAATTCTCAATATCCCGTAATGATGATTGTTTTACGAAGAAAACCATGCGCGGAATCAGGATAGGAAAGAGATGCGTTGCAGGATCCATCCGGTTCGGGAGGCCTTGGCCGTCTGTCAGAAGCACGAAACAGGCTTTTGCAGGGAGTGTTGCGAATGTCTGAATATCGATCACTGTTGTGAATGCATGGATCCAAAATTATACTGCAAATTCAGAAACCAGTGCGTGATCTGGGAAATGTCTCGTGACCGGAGGAAGAAAGAGGCGCGGGACGGGTAAGAGGAACCATGTTTTTGGCCCTTCACCACGGGGCTGGGAGGGAATCGGATATGAAGCTTGCGATTGCGGGAAAAGGCGGGGTAGGAAAAACATCGCTGGCGGTCTGGATCGGCGATTATCTGGCTCGTCAGGGGGAAGAGGTCTGGCTCCTCGATGCAGATACGGCGCTTTCCCTGGGGCAGGCGCTCGGCCTTCCGGAAAGCGACATTCCTCTGCCTCTGATCCAGGAGAAAGAGCTGATTCGAGAGCGGGTCGGCGAAGGATTCATCCGCTTAAATCCCGCTGTTGAAGACCTGCCGGAGCGGCTCTCCAAAAAGGTGGCTGGTCTCAAACTCCTGGTGATGGGTACCATTGCAGGCGCCGGAGGCGGTTGCGCCTGTTCGCCGAACGCCCTGGTCAAGGCATTGCTCGCCCACCTGATCATCGAAAATCGGCAATGGGTCATCGTGGATCTGGAGGCCGGTGTGGAACATCTGGGACGCGGCACTGTCCAGTCTGTGGATGGACTCATCGTAGTGAGCGAGCCCAGCATGAGGAGCCTGCAGACGGCCTCCCGCATCAGTGTGCTGGCCAGGGAAATGGGACTTCCCCGTCAGGTGTTGATCATCAATCGCGCCCCCGACGATTTCCACTTGCCGGACATGGAGGGTCTCCCTCCCTTGACGGCAACCATTCCAGTCCTGCCCTCTCTTGCGTCCCGGCAGCTTGCATCCTCTTCCGTGCTCGATCTTGCGGAGCGCGAACAGCTCGACCGGATTGCCGCCAAGATTATCTCCGCTTTAAAGTCTTGACGGCTTCGGAATCAAGGGATGCCGCCCATTTCTTTTTTCCGCGACATCGGGACAGCCCTTTTGCTGATATTTTTTCTTGACAAAACCGGTAAAAAATTTATTATGCCCCCGCGTTGATGATCTCTCTTGCTCGATACGGGATGTTATGCCGATTCTTGTCATCATCTTTCTGTTCCTGAGCTCCCCCGTCGGGGCCGCCGTCCTGTCGGACGACTGTTTCAATTGCCACGAAGACTTCAAAAAAAGGACCTCCCACGAAAGCATTGCCTGCACGGACTGCCACCTCGGCATTAAAGAGATCCCTCACGAGGAGAAGCTCGCACGTCCCACATGCAATGCCTGCCACCATAAGACCTTCGAGCGCTACTCGGCCGGCATCCATAAATCCAAGGGCCTTGCCTGCAACCAGTGCCATGAGATCCACGGGAAAAAAAAGGGAACGGGAACGGATTGCGCTTCCTGTCACCCCAACGTCGCCCACAAGGCGCTGCCTTCGAGGGGCAAACACCTCGCCGCGCTGAATTGCGTCGCCTGCCACGGCAAGCTGGATAAGAGCGGGATCACGGCGACGGTTACGCTGCCCAAGGGGGCGACCCTGGACAGGAAGACCGTTGACCGGGATGGCAATGGTTTTGCCAACCCGGCCGAGTGGCATGCCTTTGAGGCCCTGCTTGATCAGAAGTTTAAGGGCTATAAGCTGGAGAAGCAATACTGGGCCTATGGCGATAACCATGAGATCATGCCCAAAGCCGCAGACTGCGGCGAGTGTCATGAGAAGAGGACCCGCTTTACCAGCGCGGAGGGAAGGATCAACGACGTAACGAGTTACAGCGTACAGATCACACCCAGGGTTTTCATCCCTGAATTCCCGTCCCTCCGCGAGTTCCCCAAGACCGTGCACGGACAGAAAGGGGTCCGGTGTACCGACTGCCACATCTCCAAGGATAAGATCACCGACAAGGTCTGCGTTCGCTGCCACGAGCAGGTCTACCATACCTATGAAAAATCAATTCATGCCAAGAAGGGAGCCACCTCCTGCACCGACTGCCATAACCCTCACCTGATCAAGACATACAAGGAGTTCAACGCCAAGGAACGGATTGCGATCTGCTCCCGCTGCCACAAGGACTACATCACCCGGCACGAATGGCTGCCGAACACCAAGCTCCATTTCGACTACCTCGAGTGCACGACCTGCCATAGCCCGGGCTCGGAAAAGAGCATGGTCTTCTTCTTTGCGGATAAAAAAAACAATAAGAAAAACCCGCTGCAATACGAAGCTCTCGAACAGGTCTTCGGCCAAGATGTGCATCTCAAGTCGGTCATCAACACCTACGCGGAGAACATGGTCAAGGGCGAAGAGATCGGCCGTTTCGTCGTTGACCTGAAGAAAAAAATGGGGGAAGGGATCTTCGTCGATGCGGAAATTATCGTTACGAAGGTTCATCACGACTACTCGGTGACGAGGCTTAAGGAGAGGAACTGCATCACGTGTCACTCGCCCCAGGCCCATTTCTACAATTCCATGTACCTTATTCTTCCCGAAAAGGACCAGCACATCTATGTCCCGGTCAAAGGCACGCTGCTCTCCGTCTACCCCATCGGAATGGCTTTGGATATCTACCTCCTCGGGGAAGAAAAAATCACGAAGGATGACATCTACGCCCTGCTCGGCAAAGCGCCGGAGGGTTCAACCGCTTACGCCAAGAGCCTCGGTTTCAAGTTGATCGACCTTGTCGGGGTGATCCTGGTGATCCTGGTGATTCTCTCGATCCTGGCGCATGCGCTGCTGCGGATACTGGTGAAACGATGAAAAAGGTTTTCCTCCATACGCTGACCATCCGAATATGGCACTGGATCAATGCGCTGATCGTCATTGCGCTGATGATTACCGGCATCCAGCTCAGGGCGCCGGGGGTCGAAGAGTTCGCCCGCAGGATGGCCTTCTGGATCCCCGAATACAGTATGGCCGTCCTGATCCATAAGTACCTCGGCTATGCGATGGCCCTCTCCTTCCTCTTCTGGGTTCTCTATATTTTGGTTAGCGGTAGCTTCCGGGTTCATTACATCCCGCGGCCGTCGGATATTCCAATCTTGGGGAAGCAGGCGCTCTACTATCTCTTTGGCGTATTCCAGGGAAGTGAAAATCCTTTCATTCCAACTGCGGAAGGGAAGTTCAACCCTTTGCAGAAGATCGCCTACGGCTCGGTCATGCTCGTGATTACCCCATTGATTGTCGTCACGGGCGTCCTCTTCAGCGACATCTTCTTCTTCCGAGGCATAATCGACTGGCTGGGCGGAATCAGGCTGCTCGATGCGCTGCATGTTGTGGCAAGCTACCTATTTCTGCTAAATTTGATCGTCCATCTGTACATGTGTACGATGGGGCACCACATCTTCGACCATGTCAAGGCCATGATCTTGGGCTTTGAAGAAATACCGGAGGAGTCCCCTTCGAAGCATTGAGCCCTCTCTTTTGCGCCCCCCAATCCCACCCCTGCCGGTGAAATTGAAAATCGGCGCTATCGGTTTCGGACCGGCATCTGACCCCGAACCACCATCGATCATCTCAAACTTGACGGCTTCGTAAAAAGTTCGGATGCTGCGTTGCGCTTCATCCCTCGTCATCGCTGTGTTCCGGGGACACGTTCCGATCCCTCCGGGCTTCCGGAACATGTCCCCGATTCCTCATTCCTCAGGATTCGCGCGCCTTGCCTGCGGCCTTTTTACGAAGCCGTCCCATTTTCGCGGATCGAAAAAAGTGGAGGGGCGATAACATTGCATGGCAAGGCAATGGCAATGATCCATAGAGTCGCGGTAAAAATAATTTTGAATTTGACAGCCAATGATTTATAAGTATACGATATGCCGAAGGGATGGAAGATGAGGGTACTGGGGCTTGATTATGGTGATCGGAGGATCGGCGTTGCAATCTGCGATGAGCTTGGGATGACCGCCCGGGGGATCGCCACCGTCGTCCGAAAAAACCGCGATGCGGATCTGGCGGCGATAGCCGGGTTCGTCGAACGCTTCGGCGTCGAAAAGATCGTCATCGGTTATCCGCTCCGCCTCGACGGCAGCGAGGGGATCCAGTGCGATAAGGTCAACCGGTTCGCCCGGCGGCTGGAGGCCCGTCTGTTTACGCCCGTGATCCGCCGGGATGAAACCTTCTCCACCAAAGAGGCTGAAGAGCTCCTTCGGGAAACCGGCGTGCGCCGGGAGAAGAAAAGGGCGGTCGTCGACCGGCTGGCCGCCTGCATCATCCTTCAAGGCTATCTCGATAACCTGGCCCATGAAGGGGAAAACGGACGGACCGCCCGATGAACATGCCCGCATGGATTAAAAAGAGATTGGAAATAACACGGAATCCTCGGCGAAAGAGGGCGCTCCTGTTGCTTCTGGTCCTTTTCCTGACCGGAGCGGCCTTCTACCGTTACGCAACAACCCCTGTCAATGACATCACCATCACCAGAACGGTCGACATCCCGCAGGGATCCGGTTTCTTCCGGATTACGGAGATTCTCGACAATGCCGGACTGGTTCATAATCGTCCTTTCTTCTGGTTGCTGGCCCTGGGTAAAAAGGCAGCGAGACACATCCGGGCGGGCGAATACGAACTCACCGGCGCGATGTCGCCTTCGGCGATCCTCGACAAACTGGTCCGGGGGGAGATCAAGGTTTATCCGGTGACGCTGCCCGAGGACATCACCGTGAACGAGGTGGCCAGGCGGCTTTCCGCGTTTAAACTGGGCAATGAAAAGGAATTCATGGCGTTGGCGACCGACCAATCTTTTCTTGCCTCTCTCGACATCGAAGCCGACAGCATCGAGGGATACCTCTACCCCGACACCTACCGGTTCGACCGGTCCATGACGAACAAACAAATCATCCGGGTCCTTGTTGGACAGTTCTGGAGGGTAGTCACGCCGGAGATGCGGAAGCGCGCACAGGAGATCGGCCTGACCCTCCCCCAGTGGGTGACCCTTGCCTCGATCATCGGCAAGGAATCTGGAAACAGCGCCGAAAAACCGCTGATCTCCGCCGTCTTTCACAACCGCCTGGAAATGGGAATGAAACTGCAGAGCGACCCGACGGCCATCTACAACTTACAACAGGAAGGCGGTCACGTGAAAACCATCCTGCTGAGACACCTGAAATCGGACACACCCCACAACACCTATCGGATCAGCGGGCTGCCGCCAGGTCCCATCGCCAACCCCGGCATCGATTCCCTTCGGGCAGCCCTCTACCCCGCCAAAGTCGATTACCTCTACTTCGTGGCCAAGAACGACGGGTCACACCAATTCTCCAACAACCTCGCCAGCCACAATCAGGCCGTTTTAAAATATCAAATTAACAGACAAAAAAATTAAAAATTTTTCTTGACAAAGGCAAAATCCTCCTCTATCTTAAGCCAAAAGTGGGGCAAAGTGGATTATTGTGGAGGAAAAGTCTTCAATGTCCGTCTTCAGGGGTCAGTATTACCACACCATCGACGACAAAGGGAGAGTCATTTTTCCTTCGCGACTCCGTGAAGTGTTCGCCGAGAAATACGACAACCGTCTCGTCATCACGAACTGGGACAGCTATCTGATGATTTTTCCTTACGATGAGTGGCGCATTATCGAAGAAAAGGTCTCTCACCAATCCCTTCTGCGGAAAGAGGTCCGCGCCTTTCAGCGGTTTTTCATGTCCGGGGCGGTTGATTGCACCCTGGATGGTCAGGGAAGGATCCTCATTCCCCAAAATCTAAGGGAATTCGCAAAGTTGGAGAAGGACATCGTCCTCGCCGGCATGATCAAGGTGATCGAGATCTGGAGCAAGGATAGGTTCGAAACCGAGATGAAGAAGAGCGGGGACAACCTGGACGGCTTCAGCGACTATATGGCAGATTTGGGGATATAGAAGGCCCCGGGACAATGGCTTTTTCGATTTGTTTTACGAAGGCATCATGAAATGGACGTCTTCCACAAACCGGTCCTGGTCGGAGAGGTCATCGCTTCCCTTCAATGCCGGGCCGGGGCCGTCTATGTGGACGGCACGCTGGGAGGCGGGGGACACGCCTTTGAAATTCTGAGGAACTCGGCGCCGGACGGCCGACTGATCGGCATCGACACCGATGCGGACGCGCTCCGGGAAGCGGAGAGACGTCTGGCGCCTTTCGGCGACCGGGCGATCCTGTTGAAGGGAAATTTCGCCACGATGGAAACCATTCTGGCCGGGATGAACATCGGGAAGGTGGAGGGAATCCTCCTCGATCTGGGGGTTTCCTCCCATCAACTGGACACGGCAGGACGCGGCTTCAGCTTCGCCCTGGATGCCCCTCTGGACATGCGGATGGACCAAGACCAGGGTCCGAACGCGTACGATCTCATCCACACCCTGTCCCGGGACGAGCTGGAAAAGATCATCCGGAATTACGGAGAAGAGAGAATGGCGGGAAGAATCGCCCGGGCCGTTGCGGAGAGGCGGACTCTTTCCCCCATCCGAACGACGGCTGATCTCGCCGGAATTGTGGCCGGGGCATTGCCCAAGGCCCGGGGACCCGCCCGGATCCACCCGGCCACCCGGACCTTCCAGGCCCTCCGAATCGCCGTCAACGACGAACTCGCCAGCCTGCGGCAGGCTTTGGCGGACGGAATGGAGCGTCTCCATGATGGCGGGCGCTTCTGTGTGATCTCTTTTCATTCGCTCGAAGACCGAATCGTGAAGAACGCCTTCCACGCGGAAGAGAAAGGCTGCATCTGCCCTTCCGATTTTCCCCTCTGCGCCTGCGGTCGGAAACCGACGATGAAAGTCCTGACACGGAAGCCGGTGGTTCCCGGCGAGGCAGAGGTTCACGATAACCCGCGGGCCAGAAGCGCAAAACTGAGAGTCGCAGAGAGGATCGGATCATGCAGGCCGTAGAGGTTCTCAAACAGACGGTTCGCCCGCAGGAGGATGCGTCCGGCCGCATCGGATATTCGACCTGGATCTTCATCGCCTCCATCCTGATGGCGGTGGCCCTCCTCTATGTATGGAGCCATATCCACATGACGGAGTTGGAGTACCAGATCGCCCGGGAACTGAACAGCCGGGAACAGATCACGGAAGAGCAGACAAAGCTGAAGGTCGAACTCGCCACGCTGAAATCACCCCAAAGGATCGAAACCATCGCCCGGGAAAGACTACAGATGACGTATCCGGAAAGGGCACAGGTGATCATGCTGAAATGACCGGCGAATCCAGAAAGTGGATGAAATTCAGGATTGCCACGCTGCTGGCTTTCTTTCTGGTGCTTTTCATCGCACTCGCCTCGCGCGCCTTTCAACTGCAGATCCTATCCGGCAAGGCGCTGAAGGCCCTTGCCCAAAAGCAACATACGCAGATCCTTCTGCTGCAGCCTGAAAGGGGGATCATCTTCGACCGAAACGGCGAAAAGATGGCCGCCTCCATCATGGCCGATTCCGTCTGCGCCGATCCATCCAAGATCGACAACCCCGGCGAGGTGGCCGGGCGGCTCGCCGCCATTCTCCAGACAGACAGGGCGGTCCTTCAGAAAAAACTGTCCGGCGCGAAGAATTTCTGCTGGCTCGCCCGAAGAATCGCCCCCGAACAGGCCAGTCTCGTGCAGGAGATGGGCGTCGACGGAATCTTCATCGTCAAGGAACCCAAACGTTACTATCCCAGCGGCGAACTGGCCGGCCATCTGATCGGCTTTGTCGGCATCGACGCCACCGGCCTTGAAGGGCTTGAACTGCGCTATGACCGCTACCTGAAGGGCGCCCCCGAAAAGCTGATCTGGACGAGGGACGCCAAGGGCAAGCGGCTCTATCCCCGCGTGGAGAGGCCCGAAACCGTCCAGAAGGAGAATTACAATCTCGTTCTGACCATCGACAACCGCATTCAGCACCTGGTGGAATCCCATCTGAAAGCCGCCGTAAAGGACAAAGGGGCCAAGGGGGGATTCGCAATCGTCATGGATCCCCGGACGGGAGAAATCCTGGCCCTGGCCAACGAGTTGGGATTCGACCCCAACCGTTTCTCCGCGGTCAACCCCGCCACCGGGAAAAACAAGGCGATCACCGACAGTTTCGATCCCGGCTCCACCTTCAAGCCGTTTCTGGCGGCGGCCGCCCTTGAAGAGGGGGTCGTCAAGGAAACGGATGTGTTCAACTGCGAAAACGGCCATTATGCGATCGCCGACCGGGTGTTCCACGAGGCGAACCGCAAGCGTCATGGCGCCCTAAGTGTACACGATATCCTCAAGTATTCGAGCAATATCGGAGCGATCAAAATTTCGGAAAAACTCGGTAAAGAGAAATTCTACCAGTACATCCGCAAGTTCGGGTTTGGCGACAAAACCGGCATCGACCTCCCAGGCGAGGTGGGCGGTCTCCTTCGGCCGGTGGAAAAATGGACCCGCGTGGACGCGGCAACCGTCGCCTTCGGCCAGGGGATCTCCGTAACGGCCATCCAGCTCATCACCGCCCTCTCCAGCGTCGCCAACCAGGGAGTCCTGATGAAACCCTTCATCGTCCGCGGGCTCATGGACCGGAAGGGAAACCTTGTCCAGGCCTATCATCCGACCGTGGTCCGCCGGGTCATCTCCACGGAGACGGCAAAACGGCTGACAGCGATCCTGACCGACGTGGTCGGCATGGAAGACGGAACCGGCAAGCATGCCCGCATCGTAAACGTCGCCGTCGCCGGGAAGACGGGCACGTCGCAGAAATTCGATTTTGCCCGACGCGTCTACTCCTCGGAGAAGGTCAGGACCTCCTTCATGGGGTTCTTTCCGTCGGAGGACCCGCAGATTGCGATCCTGGTCGTTCTCGACGAACCGCAACGGGACCGGTGGGGCGGCGTGGCCGCGGCCCCGGTCTTCAAGAATATCGGGGAACAGCTTCTGACCTGCTTCAAAACGAACATCCGGGAGAACCCCATTCCGGAAGAGGGGAAACTCGTCAGCGGCGACATGAAGGTCAGGCTTGCATCCGTTCCGGCGCCGTCCACAGACCGGTCGGGGACGGAGACAGACGAGACCGCCATGCCGAACTTCCGGGGAATGACGATCCGCGAGGTCGTCAAGAAATCGAAAGAAAAAGGGATCGAGGTGCGTGTCATCGGAAGCGGTTGGGCGATCGCTCAGCAGCCGGCCGCCGGGATGCCCGCGCCGGAGGACCGCCTCTGCACCATCACCTTCGGGATGGGTTCTTGAGGTGTCCGATGCAGCTTCCGCAGTTGATGAAGGGAATCGAAACCCTCGGGATGACGGGAGATCCGAACGGGGAGGTGCACTCCGTCCGTTACGACTCACGCCAATGTGAAAAGTACAGTCTCTTCGTGGCGATCTCCGGCCTCAAGACGGACGGCCATCAATTTATCGGTGACGCCATGACCCGCGGCGCCCGTTTTATCATCCATGAGCGGGACTTCACCCCGCCCGCCGGCGTTACGGCCATCCGTGTCCACAACAGCCGTCAGGTTCTCGGCCGCCTTGGAAGGAATTTCTTCGGCCACCCATCTTCCTCTCTCTGCCTTATTGCCGTGGTGGGAACGAACGGAAAGACCACCATCACCTACCTTCTGGAGGCGATCCTCCGGGCTGCGGGCCATTCCGTCGGCGTCCTGGGAACGGTCAACTACCGATACGGCGACAAGAGTCTCCCCGCACCAAACACCACACCCGAATCCTTCGAGATGCAGCGGATTCTCCGGGAGATGGCCGATCACGGGGTCACCCACTGCGTTGCCGAGGTTTCCTCCCACGCCATCGACCTCCGCAGGGTCGACGAGTGCGCGTTCGACCTGGGGATCTTCACCAATCTCACACAGGACCACCTCGATTACCACCGAACCATGGAAAACTACTTTCAGGCCAAAAAGCGCTTTTTTTCCGAGGTTCTCCCCGGCGGTGGGAAAAACCGCCCCCGGCGTATGATCGTCAACGGCGACGATCCCTTTGGGCAGCGGATCATCCGGGAAGTCGGAGGCGGTTGCATCACTTACGGTCTCGACAACCCCTGCGATGTCCATCCAAACCCCTTTCATCTCTCCCTCGGAGGGATCGACGCAAAGCTGCACCTCGAGGACGAAGCGCTCGACATCACATCCCCCCTGATGGGAAGATTCAATCTCTACAACATCCTTGCCGCGGCGGCGGCGGCCCGAGCCATCGAGATCCCCGGACGGGCCATCCGGAACGGGATCGCCGGTCTGACCCAGGTCCCGGGACGGCTTGAAAAAGTGAGCACGGCGGGACAGCCCGCCGTTTTCGTCGATTACGCCCACACGGACGACGCCCTGAAGCGGGTCCTCCAGAATCTGACCCTCTTCCGGACGGAAAGGATCATCACCGTTTTCGGGTGCGGCGGGGATCGGGACCGCGGGAAGAGACCGCTCATGGGCAAGGCCGCTGTGACTTACAGCGATCTGACCATCGTAACCTCGGATAACCCGCGGATGGAGGATCCTCTGGAGATCATCCGGGAGATCGAAATGGGAATCCGGGCACCGAAATTCACCAATATCCAGGAACCCCGACAAATTCCGGAACAGAGAGGCTACCTCGTCCTCCCCGACCGGAGGGCGGCCATTGCCGCGGCCATTGGTCTCGCCGGGCCTGCGGACATCGTCCTCATCGCCGGAAAGGGCCACGAGGATTACCAGATCGTCGGCAGCCGAAAGTTTCCCTTCGACGATCGGATGATCGCACGGGAGGAACTGAGGCTTTGGCAAACCGGGAGGGAAGGATCATGATGGATGAAGCACAGGATCTTTCCGCCGAGGAGATTCTGAAGGCCACGGGGGGCGCCCCGCTTCGAGGCGGCCCCTGCTGGTCCTGCAGAGGGATCTCCACGGACACGCGAACCTTGGCCGCAGGAGACCTTTTCATTGCCCTTGCAGGGGAAAATTTCGACGGTCACGACTATCTGGCAAAGGCCGCGGAACGCGGGGCTGCCGGCCTCCTCATTCGGGCGGATGCTGTGAAGAAGCTCGCCATGGCTCCGGGAGAGCTCCCGGTGATCGCCGTTCCGGACACCCTGAGGGCGCTGGGTGACATTGCCCGCGACTGGCGGCAACGATTCCAGATCCCGGTGGTTGCGATCACAGGAAGCTCAGGGAAAACCACGACGAAGGAAATGATCGCGACGATCGCCTCCCGCACGCGGAACACGCTGAAGACGGAAGGAAACCTGAACAACCGGATCGGCGTTCCGCTGACCCTGCTCAGGCTGCGGAAGAATCACGAAATCGCCGTCGTCGAAATGGGGACAAACAGTCCGGGAGAGATCGCGATGCTCGCGGCTATCGCCTTACCGGACGTTGGTCTGATCACAAACATCGGTCCCGCGCACATCGAGGGGCTTGGTTCCCTCGATGCGATCCGGGAGGAGAAGGGATCTCTTTTTGAGGTCATGGCCGGACGAGGCGCGGCGATCCTCAACCACGACGATCCGGCGATCGGCGTCCTTGCGCGGCTCCTGCAGGGAAAACGGGTGACCTTCGGCCTCGGCCCGGACGCCGCGATCACCGCCCGGAGGGTCGAGACGGTCGGACCGGAGGGGGTGCGTTTTGACCTCGTCATCGACGGAATCGGCGCCCCGGTTTTCCTGGCCGCAGCCGGGGAACACAACGTCAGAAACGCCCTGGCCGCAGCCGCAGCCGCGTGGACGCTCGGCTTCGACCGCAGCCAGATCGCGGCGGGACTTGCCGCTTTCCGCCCGGTCCCGGGAAGGACCGAGATCCGGCAACTCGGAAACGGCGCCCACCTGGTCATCGATACCTACAACGCCAATCCCGCCTCGGTGCGGGAGGCGCTGAAGACCCTGCAGGGGCTTCGGGGAAACGGAAAGGCCGTCGTGATCCTGGGCGATATGCTGGAGCTGGGAGAACGGTCGGAGGAATGGCATGAGGAAATCGGAGCGCTCCTTGCGAATACAGACATTCAAGATCTGTTTCTCAAAGGATCGCTAACGAAAGCCCTGGCAGCCGGGGCGATCCGTATGGGGTTTCCGGCGGAGCGGATTGCGTTTTTCGACGACCCGCAGCAGGTTGTCTCCTCTCTCCGGTCCCGGCTGAAAAAGGGCGACTGGGTTCTGATCAAGGGATCCCGAAAGATGAAGATGGAAGCGGTGGCGGAAAATATGATTGCGGCATTTGACCTGAAATCGCAAACGGTGTAGGGTGCGCCGCACGAGAGGCAACGGGCACCGCGGGAAGGTTTGAGAAATGATTTTTCATCTTTTATATCCGCTACATGTCACATACTCATTTTTTAATGTCTTCCGGTACATCACCTTCCGGACGATCTATGCGGCGATCACCGCCCTCGTGATCTGTTTTATTGTCGGTCCCTGGCTCATCCGCAAGCTGCAGGAACTCCAGATCGGCCAGACGATCCGCGAGGATGGACCGGACTCACATCATGCGAAAAAGGGAACGCCGACAATGGGCGGCATCCTGATCATCTTTGCCGTCACTATCTCCACGCTCCTCTGGGCAAATCTGACCGTCGGCTGCATCTGGATTGTGATCATGGTCACGGTCGGTTTCGGCCTGATCGGATTCCTCGACGACTACCGGAAGTTCGTCCGGCAGGACAGCCGAGGCGTACCGGGGAAGATCCGGCTGGCCGCGGAGATCGCGATCGCACTGTTCGTCAGCATCATTCTCTATACCAAACCGGGGTTCAACCCGAACGTAACCATCCCTTTTTTCAAGACGGCCCTGCCGAACCTGGGATGGGGCTACATCCTGCTGACGACCTTCATCATCGTGGGCGCCGCAAACGCGGTCAATCTGACCGACGGCCTGGACGGCCTCGCCATCGGCCCGGCGATCACCTGCTTCACGACCTACCTCCTGTTCGCCTATTTTGCCGGCAACGTCAAGATCGCGACCTATCTCCAGATCCCCTACGTGGCGGGAACCGGTGAGCTGGCGATCTTCTGCGGCGCGGTCGTCGGCGCCGGGATCGGCTTCCTCTGGTACAACGCTTATCCCGCCCAGGTCTTCATGGGGGACGTCGGCTCCCTCTCGCTGGGCGGCTCCCTGGGCGCCCTCGCCATCCTGACGAAACAGGAGATCCTGCTCGTCATCGTCGGCGGGATTTTCGTCCTGGAGACCTTCTCGGTCATCTTTCAGGTAGGCTGGTTCAAGCTCTCCGGCGGACGGAGGATCTTCCGGATGGCCCCGCTCCACCACCATTTCGAGCTCAAGGGATGGCCCGAGCCCAAGGTGATCGTCCGCTTCTGGATTATCTCCGTGCTGCTGGCACTCGTAGCCATCAGCACGTTGAAATTGAGGTAAATGGAACGCGATGGATCTGAAAGCAAAAAAAGTGGCGGTCATCGGCGTCGGGAAAACGGGGCTCGCAACGGCCCGTTTCCTTGCGGGCCGGGAAGCCCGGATCGCGGTGACCGACGCAAAGCCCCGATCGGCCTGGGGAGAGGCCTCGGCCGCGCTGGAGAATCTGCAGGCGGAGCTGACCGTTGCCCCCTACGGACCGGAGATCCTGACCGATGCCGATCTTGTCGTCCCCTCACCGGGGATTTATCCGGACAACCCGATCCTGGTCGAGGCTGTCCGACGGGGGATCCCCGTGCTGAGCGAGCTTGAACTCGCCTGGCGATTTCTCAAAACCCCGCTTGTCGCCATCACCGGCACGAACGGCAAGACGACGGTCACCTCTCTGATCGGCGAGATCCTCTGCGGGGCGGGGGAAAAGGTTTTTGTCGGCGGGAACATCGGCGCCCCGCTGATCGGTTACGTCGACGGGCCGCAGGGTGCGGACTGGGTGGTTGTGGAGGTAAGCAGTTTCCAGCTCCAGTGGGCGCAGAAGTTTCATCCCCGGTTCGCCGTGCTTTTGAACGTCACCTCCGACCATATCGACTACCACGGGAGCTTCAATGCGTACCGAGAGATCAAGGAGGGGATCTTCGCCCGCCAGAACGCCGGAGACCTCGCAATCCTGAATGCGGACGAAGAAACCACGGCATCGCTGCGCGGGCGTCTGACCGCCCGGACGGAGCTCTTCAGCTCCTCCGGCGCCGTCGACCACGGGATGTTCCTCTCCGGAGAGACCCTCGTTCACCTCCTCCCTGCGGGAGGGAAAGAGGAATATCCGCTGGCCATGATTCATCTTCCCGGACGGCACAACTGCGAAAACGTGATGGCGGCAATCCTCGCGGCCCGGGCTTGCGGCTGCCCCCCCCCGGTGATCATCCGGGCGGTTGACGGCTTCCGGGGGATCGCCCACCGGATCGAATACGCCGGGGAGAAAAACGGCGTCCTCTTCTACGACGATTCCAAGGGGACCAACGTCGGCGCCGTCATGCGGGCGCTGGAGAGCTTCTCCCAACCGGTCGTCCTCCTCCTCGGGGGGAGGGACAAGGAGGGTGATTTTCAGACCCTTGCCCCGCTGATCCGCCGGGGGGTGAAGGAGCTGGTTCTCTTCGGCGAGGCGAGGGAGAAGATCAACGGCCTGGTCGGCGGCGTGGTCAAGACAACCCTCGCACCGACGATGAAAGCGGCGATGGAAAAGGCGTACAGATCCGCATCGCCCGGCGACGTCGTCCTCCTCTCGCCGGGGTGCGCCAGCTTCGACGAATTCAAGGACTACAAAGAGCGTGGAAACCGTTTCCAGGAATGGGTCAGGCAGCCAAAGAGATGAAAAGGCGGACCGAAAACGAAAAAAAACCGGATCTGATCCTACTGCTGGTCACGCTGCTCCTCGTGACCATCGGGACGGTGATGGTTTACAGCTCCAGCTCCATCCTCGCGATGGAACGGTTCCGCGACGGTCAGTTCTTTCTCAAAAAGCAGCTCTTCTTCCTCTGTCTCGGCGTGGGCGTGATGGTACTCGCAACCCGAATTTCCTATTACAAGCTCCGGAAACTGGCCTGGCCCGGAATCATCCTGTCGGTTTTTTTCCTGCTGCTGATCTGGGTTCCCCATCTGGGGATCCGCGCCGGCGGCGCCGTGCGCTGGCTCAAACTCGGGGTCTTCTCCTTTCAGGTCTCCGAAATGGTCAAGGTCGCCCTGATCCTCTTCCTTGCCCATTTTCTGACAGAGAAGGTCAACCATATCCGTGAGTTCCGCGAGGGGATGCTGGTCCCCCTCGGCATCATGGGGACTCTGGTCGGCCTGATCCTGCTCCAGCCGGATTTCGGCACGACGTTCATCATCGCGCTCATCACCTTTCTGATGATCTTTCTGGCCGGCGGCCGGATCGTCCACCTGGCAGGCCTGGCCGCGCTCTTTCTCCCCGTCGCCCTCTGGCTCCTCCTCCACAAGAGCTATCGCCTGGCCCGCCTGACGGCGTTTCTCGACCCCTGGAAGGACCCCCACCATTCGGGGTTTCAGATCATCCAGTCGCTGATCTCCTTCGGATCCGGCGGGACGTTCGGCGTGGGGATCGGGGACGGGATGCAGAAGCTCTTCTATCTCCCGGAACCCCATACGGATTTTATCCTCTCGGTGATTGCCGAGGAGAGCGGCTTCATCGGTGTTGGGTTGATTCTGCTGCTCTACATCATCCTGATCGTCCGCGGTTTCCGGATTTCGCTGAAGGCCCCGGACCTGTTCGGAAACCTGCTGGCCGCAGGGCTCACGATGATGCTCGCGCTGGAGGCATTCATCAACATCGCGGGCGTGATGGGGCTCATCCCGCTGAAGGGACTCGCCCTCCCGTTTCTCAGTTACGGGGGCACATCCCTGATGATGTCCCTTGCCACGGTGGGCATATTGTTGAATATATCCTCTTATGATTCATGACGACGCCGTTTTGGTTTTTTTAAAAACATGGAAGAGACAAGAGTCGACAAACAGAATCCCGGCGATCCGCGAACGGCGGCACCCGCACCCCGACGGAAGGGGGGCAGGGCGAAAGAAAAGCCTTGCGGCCCATCTTCGGATCGCGGCGGCATCGGGATGATCATCGCCGGCGGCGGGACGGGCGGCCATCTCTTCCCGGGGATCGCGATCGCCGAGGAGTTCCTCCGGCGACACCCGGAAAACCGCGTTCTGTTCATCGGCACGGAACGGGGGCTGGAGAAGAAGATCCTGGGCGGACTCGGTTTCCCCCTCCGGACGCTGAAGGTGGAAGGCCTGAAGGGGCGGGGTCCAATCCGGATTCTGCCATCCCTCCTCAAAATCCCGGGCAGCCTGATCGTCTCCTTCCGGATCCTCCGCACGTTTAAACCCGCCGTCGTCGTCGGCGTGGGCGGGTACGCCTCGGGACCGGCGGTCCTGGCCGCCCGTCTGCTGGGTTTGAAAACGGCGATTGCCGAGCAGAATGCCTTTCCGGGCCTGACTAACCGGATCCTCGGCCGTTTCGCCGACCGGATTTTTGTGACCTTCTCTGCGTCGGCGCGCTGGTTTCCCGCCGGCCGAACCCGGGTCACCGGAAACCCGATCCGTACGGCCTTTCTCACGGATCAAATGAAGACCGGAGAACGCGATCCACGTTTCACGCTGCTGATCTTCGGTGGAAGCCAGGGGTCCCACGCGATCAACCGGATCGTCATGGACGCCCTCGACAGCCTCGGAGACCTGAAGGACCGGATCCGCTTTATCCACCAGACGGGGGAGAAGGATCGGGAGACGGTTGAAGATGGCTACCGGAAACGGGGCTTCGCGGCAGAGGTTACCCCGTTCATCCTGGACATGGCAGCGGCCTACCGGACGGCTGACCTGCTGCTGTGCAGGGCCGGCGCGACCTCCATCGCGGAGATCACCGCCGGCGGGAAGGCGGCCATTCTGATCCCCTTCCCCTTCGCCGTGAACGACCATCAGACAAAGAATGCCGAGTTCCTTGTCCAGGCCGGCGCGGCAGAGATGATCCCGGAGAAGGAACTGGACGGCCGGAGACTGGCGGCGCTCATCGAAAGGCTCTACCGCCGGCCGGAGGAGATCCAAAAAATGGAAAAGGCTTCCGCCTCCCTGGGCAACGTCCGCGCGGCGGCGACCATCGTCGGCGCCTGTCTGGAGCTCATCGAAGACCGGCAGCCCGCGGAATACAACGGAGGTGCAAAATGAAAGAGGGCTTCGCCCCCTTTTCCAGGTTTTCTCGACTTATTGCGAGGGCATCATGAAAGAGACATTGAAAACCGGCAGCATGAACCGGAAGGTCCGGCGCATCCACTTCGTCGGCATCGGCGGTATCGGCATGAGCGGGATCGCCGAAGTTCTCCTCAACCTGGGATATGAGATCAGCGGTTCGGACCTCGCCTCCTCCGACACCACCCAGCGCCTGGATGATCTGGGCGCCGCGATCCACCGAGGCCACGCGGCCGCCCATATCGGCAACGCGGATGTGGTCGTCACCTCGACGGCCGTCCGACCGGACAATCCGGAGGTGATCGCGGCCCATGAGCGGAACATCCCGGTCATCCCGCGCGCCGAGATGCTCGCGGAACTGTTGAAGATGAAGTTCTCCATCGCCGTCTCGGGCAGCCACGGGAAGACCTCGACGACCTCGATGGTGGCGACGATCCTCGCCCATGGCGGCCTGGACCCGACCATGGTGATCGGCGGCAAACTCGTGAGCATCGGGAGCAACGCCCGACTGGGGGACGGGGAGGTGATCGTGGCGGAGGCGGACGAAAGCGACGGCTCCTTCCTCAAGCTGAGTCCCTGCATTGCCGTGATCACAAACATCGACCGCGAGCACCTCGATTACTACCGGGACCTAGAGGAGATACGGGAGGCATTCCTGCAATTCGCCAACATCGTTCCGTTCTACGGTGCGACAATCCTCTGTCTGGACGACCCAAACGTGCGGGAGATTCTCCCCCGAATCAAGCGCAGGGCAATCACCTACGGGCTATCGCCCGAGGCTGACTACCGGGCGGAGGAGATCTCCTACTCGGGGGCATCCTCCCGTTTCTCCCTCTACTGCCGGAATGTTCTGCTGGGAACGACAAAATTGAACGTCCCCGGTCTCTTCAATGTCTATAACGCGCTGGCGGCGGTTGCGGTCGCGCGGGAGATGGACCTGATCTTTCCCGTCATCCGGGAGGGGTTGCAGCGCTTCACCGGCGTTCATCGCCGTCTGGAGGTCCGGGGAGAGGCGCGGGGCGTCACCGTGGTGGACGACTACGGCCACCATCCGACGGAGATCCGCGCGACGCTCGCCGCGGCAAGGCAGGTCTGGACCGGGCGAACCATCGTCATCTTCCAGCCCCACCGCTATACCCGGACGAAGGCCCTCTTCAACGAGTTTCTGACGGCCTTCCAGGATGCCGACCTCCTGCTCGTCACCGACATCTATGCGGCAAGCGAAGAGCCGATCCCGGGGGTGACCGCAGCGGCGCTCTGCGAGGCGATCCGTCGCGCGGGTCATCCGGACGCCGTCCATTTTTCGAGTTTTGACGCCATTGTGAGCCATCTCTTGAAGATCACGCAGCCCACCGACGTCATCCTGACACAGGGAGCGGGGAGCGTCTGGAAAGTGGGCGAGGCATTTCTGAAAGCGGATACGGAGGAAAAAAGGGATGACCGGGAATGAGACCTTCCGCGGGGAGCTCCGGCAGCGGATGTCCGGAGAGATCCTCTTCGACGAACCGGCCGGACGCCACACCTCGATCGGCGTCGGCGGGCCAATCGACGCCCTTCTCTTTCCGGAAGATGAGGAGGAGCTCACGAATGTCATCGGTTATCTCCGGAGACGGCAGGTACCTTTCCTTCCGGTCGGCAACTGGACCAACCTGATCGTCCGGGACGGGGGTTTCCGGGGCGCCCTCATCTCGCTCGCGCACCTGAGCAGTCTGAGCCTCCGGGAGGAAGGAAAGGACGGTGTTCTTCTCCTCGCAGGGGCCGGTTGCCCGCTGTCCGAACTGGTGAGCCTTGCGATGCGCGAAGCGCTCACGGGAATGGAGTTCTGCGCCGGCATCCCCGGCAGCGTGGGCGGCGCCATCCGGATGAACGCCGGGGCCTACGGAGGGGAGATCAAGGATATCGTTGAATCTGTCCATCTTCTCGACACTTCGGGAGGCATCCGCTCCGCCGCGCGGGACGAACTCCCCTTTGCATACAGAACCCTTGACTTGCCGGCGGAAACGATTATCATCGGCGCAGCGATCCGCCTGCGGCGGTCAGAGACGGAGAAAATCGCCGGACGCGTCCGGGAAATCATTGGAATGAGAAAGGAAAAGCACCCGCTGGAATTCCGGAATGCCGGTTCCGTATTCAAAAATCCGCGGGATTGTTCGGCCGGCAGGCTCATCGAAGAGGCAGGGCTTAAGGGGATCCGGACCGGTGACGCCCAGGTCTCTGAAAAGCATGCGAATTTCATCGTCAACCGGGGGCATGCGACCGCGGCGGAAATCCTCCGCCTGGTGGCCCTGATTCAGCAGCGTGTGCTTGAAAAGACGGGCCGCACCCTCGAAACCGAGGTGAAGATCATCGGGGACCCATGAAGAAGCCTTTTCGTCTGCAACTGGACGTGAAAAAAAACCGGCTGAGACGCCGCGCCGGGGAGGTGCTGCGGGAAATCGGCCGGGTGATTTTTTTGACCGGGGCCATCGTCTTCGTAACCGCGATGCTGCTGATCGGCTACGACCAGATCCTCCTTTCCCCCCACCTGCGCGTCCGGGAAACCGTCGTCAAGGGGTGCAAGGAGTTGACCGAAAAAGATATCCTCTCCCTGGCCGCCGTTCGCTCCCCGTCAAACCTGCTGACGATCAACCGGGATGCCATCGCCCGCCGGATCCGGGGCAATCCCTGGGTCCAGGAGGTGTTCGTGGGGCGGGAATTTCCGGACCGGCTTGTCATCTGGATCCGGGAAAGAACGGCGGTCGCCCTCATCGAGAAGGGAAACGGGCTTTACCTGGTCGACGGCGCGGGCGCACCCTTCAAGAGGCTGGAGACGGGTGAGGAATCGGACCTTCCCGTCCTGACAGGTTGCATCCGGAGAGGGATCGTCGATGAAGAGCTGGTGAAGAAATCCCTTATCCTCCTGAGCGATATCAAAGGAATAAAGGACGGTCCCGAGATCGGAATGGTGTCGGAGATCCACGGAAACGAGACCTTCGGGCTCTCCCTGTTCACCGACACCGGCCTCTGCCTGCAACTCGGCTTCGACGGCTATGAGAACAAACTGAAACGCCTGATCCCTGTCATGGCGGATCTGGACCGAAAGAATCTGAAAACGGGTTTTCTGCTCATCGACCTCAGCAACCCGGCGAAGATCAATGTCCAGCGACGCAACATCCTGGAACCGGTGGGGCCAAAGAGACCGGCGGGCGCCGGGAAGGGATTCCGGATGTAAATGATTTTGAAAACGCCCCGGCCGGAGACAACCGGGAAATGATTTTTCGCAAAATGAGTGCACTCGGGTGAAAAGAGTCTGGAGGATCGATGGGGAAAAAAGAAAACGTGATTGTCGGTCTGGACATCGGGACGACAAAAACCTGCGCGATTGTCGCTGAGATTCGGGAAACGGGAATTGATATTATCGGCATCGGCTCCCACCCCTCGGAGGGATTGAGAAAAGGGGTCGTGGTCAATATCGAAAGCACCGTGGAATCGATCAAGCGGGCAGTGGAAGAGGCGGAGCGAACCTCCGGATGTGAGATCCGCTCCGTCTATACCGGAATCGCGGGCGGTCACATCCGGGGTCAGAACAGCCTGGGCATCGTGGCCGTGAAGAGCCGCGAGGTGGAGGAGGAAGACGTCGAACGGGCGATTGACGCGGCCAAGGCCATCGCGATCCCGCTGGACCGGCAGATCCTCCACACCCTGCCCCAATACTATGTGGTCGACGAACAGGATGGCATCCGGGATCCGGTGGGAATGGCGGGCGTCCGCCTGGAGGCGAAGGTCCATATCGTGACCGGCGCCGTCACCTCCATCCAGAACATCGTGAAGTCGGTCAACCGCGTGGGCCTCGACATCAACGACATCGTCCTGGAACAGATCGCCGCCAGCGAGGCGGTCCTGAGCAATGATGAAAAGGACCTGGGCGTGGCCCTGATCGATATCGGCGGCGGCACAACGGATATCGCGATTTTCTCGGAAGGGAGCATCAAACACACGGCGGTACTGCCGGTCGGCGGCAATTACGTCACCAGCGACATCGCCACGGGCTTGAGAACGCCCATCGCCGAGGCAGAGAGGATCAAGATCAAATATGGCTGCGCCTACATGCCGCTGATCTCCAAGGATGAAATCATCGAGGTCCCCAGCGTCGGGGGGAGGGAGCCGCGGGAGGTTTCCCGGCAGATCCTCGGTCGGATCATCGAGCCCCGGATGGACGAGATCCTCGGCATGGCGTGCAAGGAGATCACCCGCTCCGGCTGCGAGGACATCCTCGCCGCGGGGGTGGTTCTGACCGGGGGAGCGTCAATCCTCGAAGGGGTTCCCGAACTGGCGGAACAGATCTTCAACATGCCGGTCCGGCGGGGTTCCCCGATGGGCATCGGAGGGCTCACAGACGTGGTCAACAGTCCGCTGTATGCCACCGGCGTGGGGCTGGTGCTCTTCGGGAGCCGGAATATCGCCCGGGAAAAGCTGATCCGGGCAGAGGGAAATTTCATCAGTCGTCCGTTCAAGAGGCTTAAACAGTGGGTTCTTGAATTCTTTTAAGGCGGGGAGGCATTATGTTCGAATTGTCGGATAAGGAGTTGGTGAGTACGGCGAAGATCAAAGTGATCGGTATCGGCGGCGCCGGAGGCAATGCGGTGAACACGATGATCTCTTACAACCTGCGGGGGGTGGACTTCATCACGGCCAACACCGATGCGCAGGCGCTGAGGGCGTCCGCTTCGGCGGTCAAGATCCAGTTGGGCGTCGAGGCCACCAAAGGGCTGGGCGCCGGTTCAGATCCCGACATCGGCCGGCAGGCCGCCCTCGAAACCCGCGAGCTGCTGCGCGAAAATCTCCAAGGATCTGATATGGTCTTCATCACCGCCGGCCTCGGCGGCGGCACGGGGACGGGCGGCGCACCGATCGCGGCGGAGATCGCCAGGGAAATGGGCGCCCTGACCGTGGCGGTCGTGACGAAGCCCTTCCAGTTTGAGGGGAAGAAGCGCAACGGACAGGCAGAGGCGGGGATCACCGAATTAAGGAAGATGGTAGACACCCTGATCATCGTCCCCAACCAACGACTCCTCAGCCTCGGGGGGAGGGAGATCTCCCTCCTCGATGCCTTCCGGAAAGCCGACGACATCCTTTACCATGCCGTCAAGGGGATCTCCGACCTGATCATGGTTCCAGGTCTCATCAACCTCGACTTCGCCGATGTGAAGAAAATCATGTCGCAGATGGGACTCGCGCTGATGGGGACCGGAACGGCCGGCGGCGAAAACCGGGCCGTGGAGGCGGCGCAGAAAGCGATCTCCTCGCCGCTCCTCGAGGACAACACGATCCAAGGCGCACGCGGCATCCTGTTGAACATCACCGGCGGACCGAACATGACCCTCCACGAGATCAACGAGGCCTCTTCGATGATTCAGGCGGAGGTGCACGAAGATGCGAACATCATCTTCGGCACGGTCGTCGACGAATCGATGGGGGATGAGATCCGGATCACGGTGATCGCCACCGGATTTGAAAGCGCCGAATCCGCCGCCAGGACAGACGTCGCATCGCTTGGCGGTTTCCGGCGGACGCAGGGCAACATCGCCGTTCCCACCTTCATCCGGAACGAAAAGCCCGCCGATGCCTTGCCTCCGCTGAAGACAGACACGGCTGAAGACGACAGCCGTCCGGATCTGGAAATCCCCACTTTTCTCCGACGGCAGGCGGATTAGTAATTTCATGTCGTGGAAGCAAAAAAAAAGATGCCTCGATCTTCTCGCCGGCGAGAAAGGCTGGTCCCGGAAGGTCTGGGGGGATTCGCTGACGGTTTGCCTCGCTTATCCGAACCTTTACCGGACGGGGATGTCCAACCTCGGGTTTCAGGCCGTTTACGCCCTCATCAACCGCCACCCCGCCTCTCTGTGCGAACGGGTCTTTCTCCCCGAACCCGGCGATGAGGCGCTCCATGCCGACGGCGCCCCTCTGATCAGCATCGAGTCGCAGCGGCCCCTCGCCGACTTCGATATCATCGCCTTTTCCCTCTCCTTTGAAAACGATTATCCCCAGGTCCTCCGGATCCTGGAGATGGCGGGAATTCCCGTCGAAACCAAGGCCCGGGGGGAGAGGGATCCCCTCGTCATCGGAGGCGGCATCGCCGTCACGCTGAACCCCGAACCCCTCGCCGACTTCTTCGATCTCTATCTCCTCGGTGAAGGCGAAGCGGTTCTCCCCGGATTTCTCGATCTGGCGGCATCCCTCCGACGGGATCTCCCGCGGGAAGCCTTCCTCGCCCGGGTACAGAAGAAGATCGCGGGGGCCTATGTTCCCCGGTTTTACCAGGTGACCGCCGGAGAGGACGGCCGCATCACCGCCCGCGAACCCGTTGATCCCGCCTTTCCCCGGCGGATCGTCCGGCCGTGGGCCGTCGATCTCGACGCCTTTCCGACCGAACAGGGGATCATCACCGAAGGCACGGAACTCGGGGGAATGTACCTCACGGAGGTCAGCCGGGGGTGTGGTCGGGGTTGCCGTTTCTGCGCCGCCGGCTTTGTCTGCCGACCCGTCCGGTTCCGGAGCGCCACGGCGCTTGAGCCTTCCTTCCGGCGGGGCCTCGAAAAGGGGAAAACGATCGGCCTTCTGGGAACAGCCGTCTCAGACCATCCGGCCCTCCTTCCCCTCTGCCGCTCCATCCTGGAACGAGGGGGAAAAGTGGCCGTCGGCTCCCTCCGCATCGACCGGATCAGCGCTGAAATGATGGCCATCCTCAAAGAAACAGGCGTGGAGACCGTCTCCCTCGCACCCGAGGCCGGCTCCCAGCGTCTCCGGAATGTGATCCGCAAGGGGATCACCGAAGAGGAGATCTTTTCCGCGGTTGAAAAACTGATGGAATATGATATCGTGCGGGTGAAGCTTTACTTCATGGTCGGCCTGCCGACGGAGACGGACGAGGATGCGGAGGCGATCATCCGGCTGGTCAAGGGGATGGAACACCACGCCCGGAGAACATCTGCAGGGAAGAAAGGTTTCCGGCGCCTGACGCTGGGGATCAACCAGTTTATCCCCAAGGCCGCGACCCCTTTTCAGTGGCATCCCCTGGAGGATGCCGCCGTCGTCCGCCGAAGGGTGCGGCAAATTAAGGACGGTCTTCGCAGTGAGAAGGCGGTCCGGGTTACGCATGATCTGCCGAAATGGAATTACATCCAGGCCCTGCTCGCCCTCGGGGACAGGCAGACGGGAAAACTCCTGCTGGCTGTCCATCGACTCGGCGGCAACTGGGCCCGCGCGTTTCGCGAGGTGAACGTAAACGCCGATTTCTACGTCTACCGCCGGAAGGAAACCGAGGAGATCCTGCCGTGGGACTTTATCGACCACGGCACCGAAAAAACACTGCTCATCAGCGAATACCGGAAGGCCCTGTCCGGAGAAACCAAGGAGATCCAGACATGACGATCATCCACACACCCCAGACCAAAGCCAGACAGATGAAAGGGGTAATCCTCTTCGTCGCCGCACTGATTCTGTTCATGATCCTGATGCGAATCATCAGCCTGATCACCGAGTGGTTCTGGTTCCAGGAGGTCGGTTATCAGACGATCTTCACCGTGACCCTCCTAGCAAAGATCAAAACCGGCGCCATCTTCGGGGTGGGCTTCTTCCTGATTCTCTACAGCAGCCTTCTGATCGCGCTCGGCCTGTCGCGGAAACCCCTTTTCGGCGATCAAGCGGGAGGGATCGGCCTCTCCTTCCGGGAGATGGCGCCGGGAGCCCTCAATCTCCTGATCCTCATGGGTTCCATCCTTCTGGGTATTTTCGCCGCCGCAAACGGCTCCGCCCAGGGTGAAAACCTTCTCCTCTTCCTGAACGCCTCCCCTTTCGGCGTCTCCGACCCGCTCTTCCAGAAGGATGTCGGCTTCTATGTCTTCCAGCTCCCGTTCCTGCTCCACATCTACGGCTGGCTGAAGTTCGTTCTGATGGTGACGGTGGCGGCTACGGGGTTCATCTATCTGATCCGGCGTTCATTCCTGTTCATCCCGCCCCGCATCTGGAAGATTGCCCCGGCGGCACGCGTTCATCTCGCACTTCTGGTTTCCCTCTTCTTTTTCTGGGGCGTCTTCGGCGCCTGGCTTGACCTCAACGATCTCCTCTTTACGAAACGGGGGGTGGTTTTCGGCCCGGGTTACACCGACGTGACCACGCAGCTCTGGGTCCTGAAACTGATGATGGGGCTTTACGCCCTCTCCGGGCTCGCCGCGATCTTCTTCGCCTTCCGTCCGGACTGGCGGATTCCGGCGGCGGCGGTTATCCTTCTCATCGCCGTGTCCGTCATCGGCCGGGGGATCTATCCATCCCTCATCCAGAAATTTCAGGTCATTCCGAACGAGATCGTCGCCGAGACGCCTTACCTGGAGAAAAACATCCGCTATACGCGCCTCGCCTACGGGCTGACCCAGATCGAGGAGAAGGAGTTCCCGACGGAGGATAATCTGACGGCGAAGGACCTGGAGAAGAACAACCTGACCGTGAAGAACATCCGGCTCTGGAACCACGCGCCGCTCTTGCAGACCTACAGCCAGCTCCAGGAGATGCGGACCTACTACAAGTTCACCGGCGTCGACAACGACCGCTACACGATCAACGGCGAATACCGGCAGGTGATGCTCTCCCCGCGGGAGATCTCCTATCCGGCGCTGCCGTCCCGGACCTGGGTCAATGAACACCTCGCCTACACGCACGGCTACGGCGTCGTCATGGGCCCCGTGAACCGCATCTCCCCCGAGGGGCTCCCGGAATTCTTCATCAAGGACATCCCTCCCGTCTCAACGACGCCCATCAAAGTCACCCGCCCGGAGATCTACTTCGGGGAGAACTCCAACGAATATGTCTTCGTCAAGACCAAAATGCCGGAGTTCGACTACCCCGTGGGCGACAAGAACGTATACTCCCGCTACGAGGGGAAGGGGGGCGTCCCCCTCTCCTTCTGGAGGAAATTGATCTTTGCGGCCCGCTTCGGTTCCATCACCCTCCTTCTATCCGACGATATCACCGCAGACAGCCGGGTGATGTACCATCGCAATGTCCGCGAGAGGGTCTCCATGATCGCCCCCTTTGCACACCTGGACAATGACCCCTATCTCGTCATCTCGCCGGAGGGGCGCCTGCTCTGGTTCATTGACGGCTACACGGTCACGGATCGCTTCCCCTATTCGGAGCCGACCCCGGACATGGGCAACTATATCCGCAACACCTTGAAGGCGGTTGTAGACGCCTATGACGGAACGGTCCAGCTTTACGTAAGCGACCCGACCGACCCGATCATGCAGACCTACAGCCGGATCTTCCCCGGCGTCTTCAAGCCGATGGGCGAGATGCCGGAGGCGCTCCGGAGCCATGTCCGCTATCCGCCGGGGTTCATGGCGATCCAGGCGCGGATGTACCGGGCTTATCACATGCAGGACCCGCAGGTTTTCTACAACAAGGAAGATCTCTGGTCCATCCCCGGCAAACAGGTCGCCGGGGGCCAACAGGCCATGGACCCCTACTACACGATCATGAAGCTCCCCGGGACCGAGAAGGAGGAGTTCATCCTGCTGGCCCCCTTCACCCCCAGCATGAAGGACAACATGTCCGCCTGGATGGCCGCCCGCTGCGACGCTCCGAACTACGGGAAGGTGATCGTTTATAAATTCCCCAAACAGAAACTGGTCTACGGACCACGCCAGATCGAGGCGCGGATCGACCAGGATACGGTGATCTCTCAGCAGCTCTCGCTCTGGCACCAGCGGGGATCGAACGTGATCCGGGGAAGTCTGCTGGCGATCCCGATCGAAAAGTCGATCCTCTACGTCGAATCCCTCTACCTGGCCGCCGAGAACGGCCAGCTCCCCGAGCTGAAAAGAGTGATCGTGGCCTACGGGAACAACATCGCCATGGAGGAGACGCTCGACCTCGCCCTCCAGAAGATCTTCGGCGGGGGACCGATGAAGGACCGGGAATCGCAGGCGGAGGCGAAGAAGCCCGCAGCGGGCGTGGAGCTCAGCGACCGCCAGACGGCCATCGAAGCCCTCGATCATTTCCGGAAGGCGCAGGAATTTCTCCGGCAGGGGAACTGGGGCGCCTTCGGAGAGGAGCTCAAGAAGACGGGGGAGATCCTGCTGACCCTTGAAAAGAAGGGGGGAAAGGCGAAATAGCCCCTCTTCCGCGGGCCGGAACGGTCGCCTTTGGAGGTGAGAGAAGGGTTGCCGCTATTGAATTTTCACTGGTTTGAGGAGGTAGTTGTCATGATCCATGATATCGTTGCGGCGACCGTGGCCGCATACAGGCAAACGGGGATGGTCCCCGCCCTGCGATCGGCCGGCATGATCATCTGCCTCTTTCTGTTGGCCTCGATGATCGGCTGCGCGCCCAAGATCTACAATGTGAACATGCGGTATCAGCCGACGAAGGTGATTCCTCGGGCCGTGACCGACGGCCGGAAATTCAGCCTTACCGTGACTGCATTCATCGACCGCCGAAAGATGGACGATACGCTCCTGATCGGCCGGGTCATCCATTCCGACGGCTCTTCCATCCCGATCCTGCCGAGATACGTCAAAGCCCCTGATGCCGTGGCCGCGGCCCTCCGCGAACTTCTGATCCAGTCGGGATACGGGGTTTCTCCGGAGAAAGCGGCCTGGGATCTTCAGGAAAACACGATCCGGCCGGATTGGGGAAGGCTCCTCGTCGGCGGCGCCATCGAGGAGCTCGACGTGACCTGTCTCGATACGATCCCGAGAAAGCATTACAGCGCCAAGGCGAGAGTGACGCTGGTCTTCGCAGACATCCAGAAGAAGAGGATCTTCTACCGGGTCACCTCGGAGAGCAGCTCTACGCTGGACCACGTCATCTTCTCGGAGGAGAAATTGGAGAGCCAGATCAACGGCGTTCTTTCCGATGCCATGGAAAAGGCCCTCGAGGGACCGGAGACGGCGAAACAGATCCGGGAGGCGCTGAAGGAATAGCGCCCCCCGAGGCAGCCGTCACCAGTGGGGCTGGTTCCCGATGCGATGCCCCATCACCTCCGTGGTGTCGGATATGACGACGAATGCCGCCGGATCCTCGCTACGGACGATCTGCTTGAGGGTTGCCACCTCCCGGAAAGTCACCACCGTGTAGAGGATCTGCTGCTCCCGCTGCGAAAAGGCCCCCTGACCGCGGAGGATGGTCACGCCGCGGTGGATTTCGCTGAGAATCCGGGGAGAGATCCTTTCCCACTGAGGCGAGATGATGAAGACCGCCTTCCGCTGGCTTAGACCCGTGACCACGAGATCCACGATCTGCGCTGAGACGTAGAGGTAGATGAGGGTGTAGAGTGCATCCTCCAAAGAGAAGAGCAGGGCTGCTGCCGTCAGGACCAGGATGTTGAAGGCGAGCCGGGTCGTCCCCAGACGGATGGAGAAACGCTGAAGAAGGATCACCGACAGGATGTCCGTTCCGCCCGCCGACCCCATGGACTTCAGGATGATCCCCGATCCCGTTCCCAGGATGAGGCCGGCCAGGATGGCAGCCAGAAGCTGGTCCTGGACCGGAATGACGCCGAGATCCACCCAGGCAATGGCGCTGGAAAAGATGATCGTCCCGGCGATGCTGTAGAGGAAGAACCGGCGGCTGATGAAGAACCAGCCGGCCAGAAAAAGTGGCAGATTCGCGACGGCGTAGATCAGGGCGACGGAGAGGGCCGGCACAAGATAATGGAGGAGGAGCGCAAGCCCCGTCACCCCGCCACTGACGAAGCGGTGGGGGATCAGGAGCCCGTTGATCCCCACGGCGGTCACTACGCTTCCCGCGCACAACAGGAACAGGTTCCAGCCGACGTCCTTCAGAACCGGCCATCCGCCCCATCGGGAAACACCCTTCATTTTCGTTCTCCTCCCGTGGATGATCCCCGCCGCGATCGGTCTTTGGGAAAATCTTCGTTTACGCTTTTCTGTTCCTGCTTCGGCCGTCTTGCCTTTGATATATCAAGCTGTTGGGAAATATCCCCGCCCTCATCAAATTTTTGATCAAATTCACGGGCTTTCATATGGTTCAACCTCCTCTTTTCGTAACAATCGATGCCCCTCGAAAACTGTCAGGATATCAAGATTATTTCCATTTATTCTGTAAACGATTCGATATTTTCTAAAAATCAGCTCTCTGATATCAGGGTTGGAAATTTCGGGAACGGTTCTTCCTCTGAGCGGTCCGTCAGACAAGGATTCTGCGTGTTCGATGATCTGGTCAACAAATTTCTCGGCTCGTTCGGGACTGTCCTGCGATATAAAATCCTCAATCTCGAGCAATCGTTCCAGCGCTTCATGAGTCCATATGATTTTCATCACATGCGTCTTCTCTCAGTCAATGCCGCTTTGAGTTCTTTTGTGCTGTAAACATTTCCGCTTTCAGCATCCGATATCCCTCTTCCGACAGAATCAAGAAAAGCTTTTTTATAAACCAGTTCATCGTAGTCACCAGGAGAGAGAAGAACTCCAGCGGGTTTTCCGTTCTGCGTTATAATCAGCGGATGTCCGGCTTTTTGAAGACTCTTAAACCATTTAGAGATGCCCGCTTTAAATTCTGCAATGGGAACAATATCATTTGAAATTGAAATGGTTTTCATATGGTGGCTCCTTATTTTGCTATATTCAATGGTCTAAATATAGGCCAATATAATGATCAAATCAAGTTTTTTCACATAATGTTTGAGCTCAGGAACCGCCAGAGCCCGAAGGGCGGAGGGAACCGCGAAGCGCAGCTTCTCGGCGACCCCTGGAACGATTTTCGGCGCGTTTCTCAATCGACGATAAATAGCTTTGCCCCGACTGCTGTGTAAGAGCGGTGAGGTTCTGCGTTATCTGCGACTTGGTAGCTCATACCCGGCTTCAGCGTGAACTTGCGACCGTCTTTGAGTTCTGTATGCAGCTCGCCGTCGATGCACAGGATGATGTGACCCTTGCTGCACCAATGATCTGCGAGATAACCAGGCGTGTACTCAACCATGCGAACGCGGATGTTCCCAAAGCGCTGAGTACGCCAGTAGGCCAACCCGGTTTCGCCTTTGTGCTCGGTTCTCTGGATCTGTGACCAGTCGGTGGTGCCGAAGGGAATGTTTGATATTTGCATACTGACTCCTCTGGCTAGAGTGCCTAACGATAAGCTCACCCAAAGCCGGTTTTATCGGAGATTGGGTACTGCGACTGGTTCGACGCTCCTATTCGTCAGTCGGCTCTATCACTCGTGCAACCTCACTCCCACACTTCTTGCAGGTGCCCCGCAACACCAGAGACCGTCCTATCATTTCTCCCTCACGGAGTAGCAAGGGCACGCCAATCCGGCACTGGGAGCACCATACTTCTTCAACGATTTCTTTTCTCGCCCACACAGGTACCTGTTCCCATCGCTTCTTTGCAGCTGGTGTGAACTTCGGTAAAGGGATGACTTTCTCTTCTTTCTTGGCGAAATACCGTTCAAAAAGCTGCTCAGCCTTGAGAAAGCCTTCCTCGGTCATTCCGACCGATTTTGCCCTACCTATAGGGTTTGATAAGTATCCTTTATCGTGAAGCCTGTTCAAAGTGTCCCAGTCAAATCCCTTCCACGCTCTTGCACCCATACCCTCATGCCTTTCGTGAGCAACCAGGTAGAGGAGTGCCAGGGTGTATTCGTCTATTTTATCGTCGTCGTAGTTCATTCATTCTCCTTCGAACGCTCAACTTGAGGGGTTTGGGTGGAGCACCAGAGTAACCCACGTCCCTCTCAGGTCTTCATGCCGCCGCATACACACTGCGCCCCGCGCCATAGTAGGCGTCATAGACGTGCTGGAATACAGCCATTGTTTTCTGCTCGAACAGTTTCGGCGTGTAGATCCTCGGCAAGCCTTGGTCCAGCAGCTTCTCGATGGTCACCCGCACCTCGGCGCGGGCCTGCTGACGTTTTCGCCAATCGAGAACCAGTTTGCCCGCTTTGAGCGTGGATAGCAGTTCCCTGGCAGTGGCTTTGACTTTCTCCCGGTCCGCATCGCTCATGTGAATCTGCGGCTTGGTCAAGAGGTCAAAGAGCGCCAGTTCCTCTTCATTCAATTGCTCGCCCACACCCCTCTGCTCTTCTTCATTCAGGCTTTGGGCAAAGGCCACCAGTTGCTGGAAGAACTCCTCGGCGTTGAGGCTGCCCGCATTGTAGGCGTCGATCATCGCCTGGAATCGCTCCAGATAATCCATGCGCGTGCGGTTGAACCGCACCAGGGCCATGAGCTTCTGCGCCACCGTCCCCTTGAGTTTCTCGTTGAGTGTGCGTTTGCGCCCCACCTTGAACTTCTCGGCCAGCTTCTCGAAGTCGATTTTGCTCAGGTCAATCCAATGCTCGTCGTCAAAGGGCGCGCTTGCCTCACGGATGACGTAGCCCTCCGTGGCAATCGACTGATCGAGCAGTCCTTCCACCTGCTGCATGACCTGGGAGATGTCCGCCGGCGGTGTCAGGGCACGGATTTTATCGGCGATGACCTGCACGGGCGACACCTCGGCGGCAAACTCCCGCGCGGATGGGTCGGGCAATACGGCCTTGTAGAGCCGTTGCACGGTGTTGGCTAGATCGAGATAGCGGAGCTTGACCTCCTCGGAGGTGACCAGTGCCTCCACGGCGTCATCGAGCAGGCCAACGCGGGAAAATCCCTCGGCAGCCTGGATGGCTGTAAGGTTTACTCCTTGTTCCTGACACAAGCCGCGGGTTTCCGCCAATGCCTGCCGCAACGCCGCCACCAATGCGGACTTGTCCTCCACCGGCTTTTTGCCGCCGCCCACACCCCCACCAGCACCATAGATAGCCAGCGCCCGCTCCAGATTGCGGAACACCCCGGCATAGTCCACGATCAAACCGCTCACCTTGCCGGGATAGACCCGGTTGGCCCGGGCGATGGTCTGCATCAGCGTATGGTTGCGCATCGGCTTGTCGAGGTAAATGGTTGAACAGCTCGGCACATCGAAGCCGGTCATCCACATGGCGCAGACAAAGACCAGCCGGAAGGGGTCGTCCGGATTCTTGAACTTCTTCTCCAAGTCTTCGTCCACTATACGCTTGCGATGTGGGCGGATGTCCAGCCCCTTCTCGCTCATCTCGGCGATCTCGTTCTGCCCCTGCGAGACCACCACCGCCATGTCGGTTTCTTTCATCCGGGCGATGCGCTCTTCGATCTCCCGCCGGGCGTCGCCGTCCGCCCCGGACCATTCCGCCTGCAACGCCGCAATCTTCTTGCCCCAGTGCTTCTTCACCTTGTCGTACATGCGGATGGCCGTGGCCTTGTCGATGCAGACCATCATGGCCTTGCCCTGAAAGCCCCGCCCCGTGAAATGCGTCACCAGATCTTTGGCCACCGCCTCCAGCCGCTCGTCGCGGGTGATCAGGTGGTACTCGCGGGCGAACTCCCGCTCCAGTTTCTTCTCCTGCGCCTCGTCCAGTTCCGCCTCTTCCAGCAGGCGTTCCATGTCCTCGTTAAGGTTGTCGTTGACCAGTTGCAGTTCCGGGATGCGGTTCTCGTAGTAGAGCGGCACCGTCGCGCCGTCGGCCACCGACTGCTGGAAGTCATAGACGCTGATGTAATCGCCGAAGACCTGGCGGGTCTTCTCCTCGCCAACGATCAGCGGCGTGCCGGTAAAGGCCAGAAAAGCGGCATTGGGCAGGGCCGTGCGCATGTTGAGCGCCAGGGTGTCGTACTGACTGCGGTGCGCCTCGTCGGTGATGACGATGATGTCGCGCCGCTCCGAGAGCACCGGGTGCGCCTCGCCCTGCTCGGTGCGGAACTTGTGGATCAGCGTGAAGACGTAGCGGTGATCCTCCGTGAGCAACTGCCGCAGGTGCTTGCTGCTTTCCGCCTGGGCGCGGCCTTCGGTCACCACCCCTGCCGAGGCGAAGTGCTTGTAGATTTGCCCGTCCAGCTCCTGCCGGTCGGTGACGACCACAAAGGTCCAGTTGCCCGGCACCTTGCGCAGCACCTTCTGGGCGAAGAACATCATCGCCACGCTCTTGCCGCTTCCCTGGGTGTGCCAGAAGACGCCCAGCTTGCCCTCGCGCTGCCGGATGTCGGCCAGGGCCTCCAACGCGTTGTTGACGCCCAGATACTGATGGTTCATGGCCGTCAGCTTGATCAGCCCGCCGGGGACCTCCTGAAACAGGGTGAAGTTCTCCACCAGGTCCAGCAGCCGCGCCGGGTCGCAGACGCCGCGAAGCATGGTATCCAGCGATACCCGGCCCACCTCGTCCTCGCTGCCCACCTTCTTCCACTCGGCGAAGTGCTCCCAGCCGGCGGTGACGCTGCCCACCCGGCTCTGGCTGCCGTTGGAGAGGATGATCAGGGCATTGGGCCAGAAAAGCTGCGGCACGGTGTCCTTGTAATCGCGCAGGTTGCCGGTGAAGGCGGTCTCCAGGCGGCGGTGGGCGGCCTTGAGTTCGATGAACAACAGCGGCAAACCGTTGACAAAGCCCACCAGGTCGGCCCGCCGGGTGTGCATCTCGCCCGTGACCCAGAACTGCGAGCAGAGCAGAAAATCGTTGTTGGCCGGGTCGTCCCAGTCCACCACCCGCACCACTTCCACCGTCTCCCCGTCACCCTCGGGATCGGGCATGGGAACCCGCACGCCGTTCTTGAGCAGGTGGTAGATCTCCCGGTTGGCGGCGGTCGCGCTCATACGCGAGCGGTCGCGGGTCAGTTCCTCGATGGCCTGATGGATAGCCTCGACGGATACCTCCGGGTTGAGCCGCAGCAGTGCCTCACGCAGCCGGGTTTTCAGAACCACCTCGGCCTTGGTCTCGCGGCCCAGGGTGCTCGCGCCGTGATCGAACTCCCCGTAGGCGTTAAACGTCTCCCAGCCCAACTCCGCCAGCAGGGCAATGGCCGGTCGCTCGATCAGGGCGTCTTCGGTGTAGCCGGTGGGAGGGGTCATGAATGGGTCTCCTTGTCAGAGCTTTCAAGAACCGCGCGACCGGCAGGCGTGGTACGGTATCGTTGCTTGCTGCTGCGTAGCTTGTCCGGGCGGGTCATGTCGACAAGGCCCATCTCCATGGCTGGTTTGAGGTAGCGCTCTTCGAAATTTGCACGTCCCTTTAACCCCAGCGCCGCCTGGATATCCACG
>Ga0209638_1000221_pt1 | contig 38181 bp, 33 predicted proteins | sample BarGraNGADG00211_FD_184490 | JGI IMG/M metagenome (GOLD analysis project Ga0209638, IMG submission 184490) | Arctic peat soil microbial communities from Barrow, Alaska - Barrow Graham LP Ref core NGADG0002-211 (SPAdes) (version 2) | ecosystem: Environmental > Terrestrial > Soil > Wetlands > Peat...
GGCTGGCAAAGCTCACCGAGTTCACCGAGTGGTTGGTGGCGCTGTCCCATGGCCGCTTCGCCGTTGGAGTGAGCCTCCTGCGCGGCCCGGCAGACGTTCTTGCCGCGATGCGGGGCGCTCAGGAATCCGTGTTGGACCTGATGGACGCGCCTGAGGGCCCGGAGCGCGTTCTGGACTGGGTCACGGACCTCTGGATCCAGGCTGCCCGAGCCCAGCTGTCGCACATCCGGCCTTTCGCCGGGGGATACGGGTGGAGTATTCAGAACCTGTGGTCGGAGGAGCCCGGGGGTTGGTTCCAGGACGATGCGATGGCCTACTGGTCGCCCTCGCTGTACCGAAGGTACGCGGCTCCCCGCGAGGCGAGGCTGTCGAAGAGTTTGCCCAGGACAGGCTGCCATCTGCACCCACCGGCGATCTTCACAGTGGATGGGCTGCTCGAGATGCCGGACCTGGGTGTGATAGAGATGAACCAGGACATTTCCGGGAAGAGGATTCAGGAGATGATCCCGGTCTTTAGTCATATCCTCGAGACGCGGCGGTTGTTAGTGTGGGGTCACTTCACCCGGGAGGACTTGGTGGCAATGAAGGAGAAGCTGCCTGCCAGAGGACTGGCGCTGCAGCCCCTGTGCGATACGCCGGAGGAGGTGCGGGCGATGGTCCCGGAGGTCGAGAGGATCTGGTTGGAATAGGGGGCGATGGGCCGGAGGTAAACCGTTGTGCGATCGGAGATAGGTGTACTTCTTCGACCCAGCGTGGTTATTGCAGCGGAGTCATGTTATGCTCAGGTGGCGATAATCGGCTGCCCTCTGTGGCACAGCGTTCTTCGGCAGCCCCCCATGGCATAGAGAAGGAGGCCCCAGTTGCCCGAAGGTCAATCCATCAAGCGTCAGGCGATCCTGATCGGTGTCTTCGCCCTTCTGTTCCTCGCGGTTGAGCTGGCCACCGGCTCGCTCAACATTTACACAGACTGGCTCTGGTTCAACAGCGTCGGTTTCCAGAATATCTTCGTGACTGTGCTGGAGGCCAAGGTGCTCGCTTTCTTGGTGGGGACCGTAGTCTTCCTGATACCGGCTCTCGCCAGCATCATGGTGGCCAGGGCGATCATGGCCAGGCACCACACAGTCTCCATAAGGGAGGATCAGGGGGTCGCCTACATCGTCCAGTTGGGCCAGGATGTGCCTCGGCGAGTGATCTACATGATCGCTGGAGTGCTGGCCGCCGTCCTCTCCATACTGATGGGCCTCTCCGTTTCCGGGCAGTGGGAGAGCTTCCTCAAGCTTCTGAACGCCCGCGGCTTCGGTCTTGCGGACCCGCTGTTCAATCAGGACGTGGGGTTCTACCTGTTCACTCTGCCCTTCCTCCGCTTTCTCCAGGGCTGGCTCTTCGGCGGGATACTGCTGATCCTGCTGCTCACGGCCGCCGTCTACCTGGTGAGCATCTACGAAGGCAACATCGGATTGGACCCCGGCGTGTTCGTGGCCAACCGCGCCGCCAAGTTCCACGTGATGCTGCTGGCGGCTCTGGGTGCACTGGTGATGGCCGCCTCCTACCGGATCCAGCTGTTCGACCTGGTCTACTCCACCCGTAGCGTGACCTTCGGGGCCGGCTTCACGGACGCCACCGCTCGAGAGATGGCGCTCTGGGCGCTGCTGGGGATCATGGTGGTGATCGCAACCCTATTCCTGGCCAGCGGCTTCCGCCACGGCTTCGCCCTTCCCCTCTGGGGTGTGGGGCTGTGGGTGGTGGCGTCCATCGTGTTGGGCAACATCTACCCCTTAGTGGTCCAGAAGCTACAGGTGGAGCCCAGCGAGCTGGAGAAGGAGAAGCCTTACATCCAGTCCAGCATAAGGATGACCCGCCAGGGATTTGGGCTAGATTCGATCCAGGAGCAGGATTTCAAAGCTGAGGACGCCGTGAGCCTGGATGAGATCAACAACAACCCGGACACCGTGAGCAATATCCGGCTGTGGGATCATCGCCCGCTGAGAGACACCTACAACCAGATCCAGGCGATCCGGCTCTACTACGACTTCCACGACGTGGACGTCGATCGCTACACGCTGGATGGCAAGTACAGGCAGGTGATGCTGGCCGCTCGGGAGCTATCTCCCGACAAGCTGGCTGCTCAGGCCCAGACCTGGCTCACCCGGCGGCTGCAGTTTACCCACGGCTACGGCCTGGCGATGAGCCCCGTAAACGAGATCGTGGGCGAGGGGCTGCCCAACCTGCTGGTGAAGGACCTGCCGCCTCAGGGCGATGTCAAGATCGACAAGCCGCAGATCTACTACGGCGAGGTCACCTCCGGCTACGTGATCGTGAAGACCACCGCCCAGGAGTTCGACTACGCCAAGGGTGACGAGAATGTCTACGGCGTTTACAGCGGCGAGGGCGGGGTGCAGCTGGACTCATTCTTCAAGCGGCTTGCCTACGCACTCTACTTCCGTGACGGGAACATCCTGTTCACCAACTACCTGACCCCGGACAGCCGGGTGCTCTACTACCGGGGTATCCAGGAGCGGGTCCAGAAGGTCGCCCCCTTCCTGATGCTGGATCAGGACCCCTACATGGTGGTGGGCGACGGGCAGCTCTACTGGATCCAGGACGCATACACCTACAGCACCGAGTACCCCTACTCCGCCCCCTACCAGGAGCAGACACAGGTTAGCGTTCCAACCAAGGCGGGCGGCACAGCGGTGCAGCAGGTGCAGACCGGCCGGGAGTTCAACTACATCCGCAACAGCGTCAAGGTGGTGATCAACGCCTACGACGGCTCGATGCACTTCTACCTGGCGGACCCGAACGATCCGGTGGCGGGCGTGTATGGGACGATCTTCCCGTCGCTGTTCTCGCCCATGGATCAGTTGCCGCCCTCGCTGAAGGCGCACCTGCGCTACCCCGAGGATCTGTTCAAGGCGCAGGCGGAGATGTACCGCACCTTCCACATGCAGGACCCGCAAGTTTTCTACAATAAGGAAGATCTGTGGAGCATTCCCAACGAAACCATCGACGGGAGCCGCCAGCCCGTCGCACCCTACTACGTGATCATGAAGCTGCCCGGAGAGCCCAGCGAAGAGTTCCTTCAGATGTTGCCTTTCTCCCCATCCAACAGGGACAACATGATCGCATGGCTCGCGGCGCGATCTGATGGGGCGAACTATGGCAAGCTTATCGTGTACAAGTACCCGAAGGACAAGCTGATCTACGGACCGACTCAGGTGCAGGCCCGGGTCAATCAGGATCCCACCATCTCGGCTCAGTTCACCCTCTGGGGACAGGGCGGATCCCAGGTGACCATGGGGAACCTGCTAGCTATTCCCATCGGCAAGGCGAATCTTTACGTGCAGCCGATCTACCTGCAGGCGGATCGGAACTCCATACCCGAGCTGAAGCGGGTGATTGCCTCCACGGGCAACCTGGTGGTGATGGAGGCCACCCTGGGCGAGGCGCTGAACAGGCTGTACGGCGGTAAGCTGGCGCTAAGCCCCGCGGCACAGCCGCTGGCTCCGGCTCAGGCGGGCGCCAATGGGCAGGCGGCCCAACCGTCCGCCCCATCTGGGCCATCGGTTCCGCCGGCGATCTCGGGCCTGGCGAAATCCGCTCAGGATCACTACAACCGGGCGCAGGATCTGCTGAAGGCCGGGGATTGGGCCGGATTCGGGGATGAGCTGAAGAAGCTGCAGAACGACCTGAACGCGCTCAACGGCCAGCAGAGCGGCAGTCAGAGTCCGCCGGGCCCCACTCCGAGTCCGCAAAGCACCACGCCCGGACAGTAGGGCGGTAGTCCCCGGCCAGCAGAGACAGCAGTCGCCCTGACGGCCTCACCAAATGGAGTGGAGGCTTCAGCCGGAAGAAGAACGTTCCGGCCAAAGTCTCCACTCCACGTTTTTCGTCCCCATTTCGATTGTCATTCACTTGCAGGTTGTTGTATAATCTCTCCTGTCTACCACGCGGGGCCCTCCACAACAGTCGGCGACGGCCCTGATCCAATTGATGACGGACATTCCGTAGGCCATGCACACGGTGCCGTTAGCGTCTCGTTATTGACCAGACGCGTTCAGACTTCTTCTCACTAGTTCTATTGGGCCTAGCCACGACAGCCTGATATTTTGGCATCCATCTGGCAAGTGGTACTTCAAGAACGTGCCACTGGCACGCTCTGCTGTGAGGTGACGACGATTAGCACTTTAGAAGGACGCAGACGAGCCCGAACTCCCAGGCGGGTCCGCCCATCTTTCAAGAACAGCCTGGGACAATGGCTTCCGTTCAGGACCCGCCTCTTTCTCCACTTCGCCGTCGTGGTGCTGGCTGGTTCGGCCGTTCTGCTGGGGGGTGGGCGGTTTGCGCTGGCTCAGACCAGCGGGACCTACCATGGCGCGATGGAGCCTGCTGCTGCTCTCTCCGCGGACGTTGTTCCCACCATCGAGGCGATGGCTATGCCTGCCTTCGGCACGGCCATCACGGCGGCCTCGACCCCTGTTCCCACTTCGAAGCGACAGGATACGGGCTCGGAGCCGGTGAACATTGCGGCGGTTTCCGCGGAGGTCAACGCCTCGCCAGAGCCGGTGTTTGCCGCGCTGGACGTAGAGCTTGAGATGCTTGCGCGTGATCAGGGCGAGGGTATCGTGGCCGTTAGGGCCATCAGCTCCTCGCGAGGCGGCGTCCGAGCGCCTGAACCGGCTTCCACAGCAGTTCCCACCACTGCCACCGGCACCAGCCCTACACCCACTCCGGCACCCAAGAAGGAGGCGCTGAAGGCGCAGACCTATAAGGTGGCGGACGGGGATACTTTGCTGGGGATCGCCTACAGGTTCGGCATCACTCCTGAGACCATCTTGTGGGCCAACGACTTGGGGAACGGCGATCTGCTGCAGATCGGCGACGAGTTGACGATCCTCCCCGTTTCCGGCGTGCTGCACACGGTGAAGAAGGGGGATACCTTCTCCACGATCGCTGAGGCTTACGGGGCTGATCCCTCCAAGATGCAGGAGGCAAACCTGCTTATCGACATTCACATGCTGCAGGAAGGTCAGCTGTTGGTCGTACCCGGTGGCATGATGCGGACTACCGAGCCGATCACCGGTTTGCCCACCGCTCCCAGCCAGCAGGAGATTGCCAAGGCGCCCAAGTACACCGTTAAGCCAGGCGACACGTTGCTATCCATCGCCGACGACTTCAGCGTTCGAGGTTCGATCATCCAGGTGGCCAACGGCCTGATGGATCCTGACATGTTGAAGATAGGGCAGGAGCTGTCCATTCCGGGCGGCAATCCTCCCGCAGCGGCCGCGCCGGGTGCGAAGCCTCAGGCCGCGGCACCCAAGCCCGCACCGCCCGCAGCCCCCGTGCCCGCGGCCCCCGCGCCCGTATCCGGCGCAACTGGCGACAGGATCGCGGCCATCGCGCAGCAGTACCTGGGGTACCGATACGTTTGGGGCGGCACATCGCCGGCCGGCGGGTTCGACTGCAGCGGCTTCACCTGGTACGTCTACAAGCAGGCTGGGATCGGCGTCCCCAGGGCCCCGTTGGGGAGCCAGTTGAACTCGGGACCCAGGGTGAGCAGGGACCAGCTGCTGCCGGGTGACCTGCTCTTCTGGCAGAACACCTACGTGGCGGGGATCTCCCACACCGGCATCTATCTGGGCGGCGGGCGTTTCATCAATGCGGAGAGTGAATCCGTTGGGGTGCAGATCCGGTCGCTGAACGATCCGTACTGGTCGGCCCGCTTCCTGGGGGCCTCGCGTCCCCGGTAGCAGCTGTAATCCAATAGACGGTTGAAGTAGGGCGCCTCTCGCAAGGGAGGCGCCCTTTCGCTTACTGGTCCAGGCGGATGCCCACGGTGTTGTGGGTCCCCACCTTCCCCTCTTTGGTCCAGAACATGGTGCGCTCCACCACGGAGGGCAGGCTGGTTATCACCCTGGTCGATATCCCGGCCGATCGAACCACGCTCTCAACGTCCAGGTCCATGTTGCGTCCGGGCTGAATCGTGGCGTTCTGGAGCTGGGTCTGCCCGTTCTCCAACATGAACTCGAAGCGCACCGACATTGGGCTGCCGTGGGGGTTCAGGACACTGATCCTCTCGGTGAAGGGGGACGAGGTGGAGCCCTCGGGCAGCGCCCACACCCTCCCCATCTCAGGGGCTCCCTGGGTCGCGTGGGCGCCCTGAGACTGGTTGCCGGAGGCCGGAGTGGCGCCCAGGTAGAGGGAGCGCTCCGCGACGATCTCCCCCGTGGCCTCAATCTTCATTCCGTAGCTGCGCGCCTGCACCAGCTGGTTCAGAAAGAGGCTTTGCCGGCTGGTGGGTGGCAGGTACTGCTGGAAGGTCGCCTGCTGCCCGTCGGAGGCAAAGAAGGTGATCGAGGCCGTTACCGGCGTGGGGCCGGGGTTCTGAATCAGCAGCCAGGTGTCGAAGGGAAGGTTGGCCGAGGCGGGCATACCCCCGGCGAAGTACCAGTTGCGGGACGGGGTCGCTACCCCTGTGACCGCCGTGGCCGCGTTGCCCGGGAAGCGATACATGGCGCGCTCGGCGATGATCGGCCGCTCGCTCTCTATCTTCGTGGAGAAAGCGGAATCGGGCAGTATCTGGTTGACGAAAAGGCTGACTCGGGAGCGTGGCGGCAGGAACTGCCCTTTCTCCAGAGTCGTCCCATTCTCAAGCAGATAGCTCACCTTGGCTGTCGTGGCAGCCGGTGAGGGGTTCTGGAGGAGTAGCCAGGTGTGAAAGGGCTGGGTCGTTGCCCCCTCGGCGAAGTACCAGAGGCGGGACGGCGCGGTGGCCGCGGTCACGTCGTGGCCATCGAACCCCGCATACATCGCCCTCTCGGCCAGAATGGCCTGGTCCGACTCCACCGTGGTGGAGAAGGCGGAGTTCGGGACGATCTGGTTGGCGAATATGCTGAGGCGCGAGGTGGGCGGAAGGTCGTAGCGGCGGGAGGTGGTAGAGCCATTGTCCCGCATGAAGGTAACCGTGGCCGATGCGCTGTTTTGGGTTGGGTTCTGAAGGAGGAACCAGCTGTCAAAGGGCGGTGCGGTGCTGCCCTCGGCGAAGTAGAGGGTGGTGGGGGCCGGCTGGCTGGCTGGAGGCTGCTGAGTGTTGGCGGGCGGCTGGGTGTCGGCGGGTGACTGGGTGCTGGTTGGGGGCTGGCCGATGCCGGACCGCCAGATCTGGGGGTCCTCGTAACCGAGACGCCAGAAGGCAATGCCCGCCAGGCCGCGTTGACTCACCAGCGCGACCTTGGAATTGAAGCTGGCCGCATCCTCGAACCACACCTCGTGGGCGTGGCTGTCCTTGCTGTAGCTGAAGTGGGGTGACTGCTGGGTGGGATCGTACTGGACGGTGACGCCCTGCTGGTTGGCGAGGGACATGACGTCGGGATTCCGCATCACCCTGGCCGGTGGCCCCGCGGTGGTGTCCCAGTCGTACCCGTACCCGGGGATCCCCAGCAGGATCTTCTGCGCCGGGATCTGGGAGACGGCAAATGAGAGGGTGGAATCCACCCATGGCATTGGAGCCGCCGAGCCCGGGACTGTGCTTTGTCCTGTGCGGTAGCCGTAGGCCATCAGAATGAAGAGGTCGGCATTTGGAGCCAGTCCGGCGTAGTCGTGGGCGCCTGCCCAGCCGGTGCGGGTGTCGGTGGTCTTGGCCGACAGGGCTACGGTCACCAGTTTACCGGCCGGCCTGAGGCGCCCCGAGAGCTGGGCCATGAAGCTGGTTAGTGGCTCCCTATCCTCCGGTTTGAGCCCCTCGAAGTCGATGCTGACGCCTTCATATTCCGCGAGCTGCTGGAAGAGGGCGTCCACGGCTGCGGCCCGGGATGCCTCCGTGGCGAGTAGGTTGTGGGCGATATCGGGACCGGTGCCGGCAATGACGGATAGGATCGGTTTTGCGCCCAGGCTGCGAACCAGGGGCAGCAGATCGGGATTGGAATTGATGTCCAGGGAGCCATCCTGCTTGAAACTTGCCCAGTGGAGCGCAACGTAGTCCAGGTCCCCCGAGCGCTGGCGCAGGGATGCCAGGGACGTTGGGTCGTCCGGGACGTAGTAGGCCCACCGGATCTTGCCCTCCGCCTTGGAGGCCGTGGGAACCGGTGAGGGAGTCGGGGCGGCTGCCACCGTGGGTGGAGCGGGGGCCGCGGTGGTGCCGGGTGCCGACGTGCATGAGGCGAGAAGGGATCCCAGGAGGGAGACCACTATGGAGACTACTATGAAGAGAGCGGGAAACCGCATCAGCAGACTCACAGTTGAAGAGGATCCCCGGCATTATAGCATGGCGCCGGAGGGTGATGGTTGGGAAGGGCAGGGCTCCGTATGCGTGATGCAACTTGGTATGAACCGGCTTGCGAGCGCGATGGCTTCGGCGGCGCGCACGAGGCCGCGAGCGCGTCTAAACGGGATTGGTGCGATATAGATTGTGGTATAGTATAACGCGGCGCGGTGTGAGACGGCTTGTCGAAGTGGCTGCGCGCCCCAGACCCACCACGGAGGCAGCAGGGTTGGATAGAGACAGGCATGACCGTTGCTATTACGAAGAGGTTGAACAGGAGGAAGAGCCCGAGTCGGTTGCCCCTGTAAGGCGGCGCCGTGACCAATCGGAGCAGGTGCATGCGCGGCTGTTGGCTCTGCTGGATGAGCTAGAGGCGAACATCGACAAAGGGGTCAGGATCCCCTTCAGTTCCAGGGTGCTGATTGATAGGGATGTCTACCTGGATGCCGTGGACGCAGTCCGGATCACGATGCCCGAGGCGCTGGTTCAAGCGGAGCGCATCGTCCGCGATAAGGAGCGGATAATCGCCCAGGCCACCGCCGAGTCGGAGCGGATCACCTCCCTTGCCAAGGAGCAGGCGGCCTTCTTGACCTCCGAGCGACAACTACTGAGAGCCGCGGAGACGCAGTCCGAGGCGATCCTTGCCTCGGCGCGTGATGAGTCCAAGGAGATCATCTCCTCCGCTCAGAAGTACGCCAGCGACCTGCTGGCGCAGCTGGAAAGGGATACGCTGCGGGTGCTCGGGGAGGTCCGAAAGGCGTCCAGCCAGGCGCGCTAGACTGCGACCTGGAACCGAGTGGCCGACCCGGCATGGGCTACGGCAGTGGTGGCGGCCTTGCGGGTGGAAGTGAATAGACTGGAGGAGTGTGCTGTCGAAAGGCGTGGAACACGATTTGGTTGGATTGACGATTAGCGATGGGTTCAAGTTCGGCTGTGGCTTCTCTCTTGCCCTGACCGTCGGTTTTCTGGTGACCCTGGTGGTGTTGACTGCTCTGGTCGCGATGGGTGTGATGCTGGGGTTCAAGCTGCCACTATTCGGATAGGGCCTGCGCCAGACATAGAGGCCCGCCCCCAATCCTGGGGGCGGGCCTCCGATTGTTTGTGCACCAGGGCGGTGGGGATCAGCCCTCTTTGCCCACCTGGTTGGCCAGCAGTATGGCCTCGGCGACCTCGCGCATCGACTTTCGGGTGTTCATGCTTAGCTTCTGGATCTTCCGGAAGGCCTCTGCCTCCTTCAGGCCCTGGGTGTCCATGAGTACGCCTTTGGCGCGCTCCACGATCTTCCGGGTCTCCAGAATGTTCCTGGTGTCCGTGAGCTCTTTCTCCAGCGCTTTGAACTCCCTGAAGCGGGAGAGCGCCACCTCTATGGCTGGAACCAACTCGGATTCCCGGAACGGCTTGACAATGTATCCCACGACGCCGGCGTCCTTGGCGCCCTCTATCAGCTCCTGCTGAGAGAAGGCGGTCAGCAGCAGAACCGGGGCTAGCCGTTCCTCCGTGAGGATCTTGGCGGCCTGTATGCCGTCGAGATCGGGCATCTTGATGTCCATGATGACCAGGTCGGGCCGCAGTTCGCGGGCGAGGTTGACGGCGCTAATGCCGTCCCCCGTCTCTCCAACAACCAGATACCCCAGGCTGTTGAGCATTTCCCGCAGGTCCATCCGGATGATAGACTCGTCGTCGGCGATGACTACACGTGTCTGTGCCAACTCAGTCTCTCCTTGTTGAACTGACCTTCGATTTCACGAAAGTCGACACCGCCGTTGGAGGTGGCGTTCTTCTATCGCGACTCCGGGTGAAATATTTGCAGTCATAATAGACTGCAGTATAAGCCAGCGCCAACCTGGTAATACTCACGCCTCCGCGGAGAGGTGGCGCGGGAAGGCCACCAGGGCGTAAACGCCGTCTTGGTTCACCATCTCGAACCGACCTTTCAGATCCTCCCTCACCAGGGTCTGGATGATCTGCAGCCCGAGACTTCCGTCGCGTTCCATGTCGAAGTCTGAGGGCAGGCCCTGGCCGCTGTCAACTACCTCTATCAGGCACTGCTCGGCATCGCACCCCAGGGTCACCCGGATGGTGCCCTCGTTCTTCACCTCGAAGCCGTGCTCGACGGCGTTTTGGAGCAGTTCGTTGATCACCAGGGCGCAGGAGGTTGCCTGCTGGGGCGGCAGCTGGAAATCTCCGCCCTCCAGGGTGATCTGGATGCTCTTGACTGGGTCGAGGATCCCCTGGGTCACCTCGCTCAAGATCCGCTGCGTGACATCCCTTATGCTAATGAGGCTGGATTCCTCCGAGTCGTCCTCTTTGGAGAGGAACTCGTGGACCATGGCTATGCTGAGGATGCGGTTGATGCTCTGCTTCAGCATGTCCAGCACTTCGGGAGAGCCGGTGCGACGAGCCTGCATGCGCAGTAGGGCGGCTATGGTCTGCAGATTGTTCTTAACCCTGTGGTGGATCTCGCGGATGAGCGCGGACTTGATCCTGAGGGCCTGCTCCTTCCTGTGCTCCTCGGTAATATCCTCGATCAGAATGAGGGCCCGTCCCCCGTCGAGGCGACGGCGAAGAAGCCGCTGGATGGGGGATGCGGGCAGATCCTCCGGTAGGGGGATTGCCCACTTGACCCAGACCAGGTTGCCTTCCTCTATGCGCTGCTGGTAGCAGCTCTGTCGCTCCATCGCCTTGAAGGAGATGTGCTCGTTGGTGTCGAGGTCGGAAAGGCGGCGGCCCAGGAGGCTGGTGGTGTAGCCCAGCTTTCGGTAGAGCTGCTCCGCCAGGGAGCTGACGTACAGGATACGTGAACTGGCGTCGATGACCAGACTCGCGCTGTGCTCGCCCAGGCGGCTTAGCCCGGCCGCGCCCTCCAGCTTTCCCGTCAGCACCGATCTCCGAAGGCGAGAGACGGCGTCACGGTAGATAGGGTTCTTCTTTCGGCGGCGCTCGTACTCCAGCTGGTTCATCTCGCTGCTCAGGACGGCGATCAGCTCCCCGTTCGCGCCGTGTATGGGGAAGGTCTCGTGGACCGTGGGAGCGCCTTGAATGGCCTGGCCCTTCACGCCCTGGGCCATGCGGCCACTGATGAGGGCATGTCGGATAGAGGGCGATTCCTGGGAGCTGACGGCTCGGCCGACCAGCAGGTCTGGGTAGAGCGTGGGCACAGACGTGGGGCGAGCCTGAGCGATTATGAGGGAATGCTCTCCCGACCGGACGTAGAGGAGGAGGTCGGCGTGGGTGACGTCTGCAAGGAGGTGGATGCCCTCACCCACCCTGGAAAGGAGGGTCACATCCTCTTCCCTGAAGTCGCTACCAAGCTGGTACACGTCGGTCAGTTTCCCCGGATGGTGCCCCATCGCATCCACTTCCGACGTCAGTTTGTGCTGGCTTCGCAGGTACAAGGCCAGGCTTCCATTACCAGACGCCCTAGTGTCCAGAGCGCTGGCACCGGAGAGAGTGGGTCGGGGTGGCCCGATTCGAACGGGCGACCACTTGAACCCCATTCAAGTGCGCTACCAGGCTGCGCTACACCCCGACTAGGACGCCTCGGGCGGTGATACTCGTGGCGACCGATCGGTGATCCCACCGACCTCGTCAATTCTACCAGTATGGGCGCATCGCTGCAAGCCTCTCCATATGGGCGCGGCTCTGATCGACGCCGATCTGAGCGAGTCCTCGATGGTGACGGCTTATGAGGGCGACGAGGTGGTTCATTTTGGTATGGCCATCAGGGGGGTCAGCGGTACTCCAACTCCCACGGGGACGTTCCACATTCTTCGTCGGATCCAGGATGAGACCATGGACAGCGAGACGATTGGGATCCCAGGGGACGGACCCAATGAATATCTGATAGCGCCAGTGGGCGGCTGGTAGCGGATGTCAGCCCAATGGTGCGATGGCGGCAACATGGCGCTAAGCCAAGTAAGCGCTAAGAATGGCGGTAAGGTGATAGCGCTTATTGCAGGGAGAGGAGGCGTTTCCACCAGGGGCGTAGCAGGCGCGCCGCAAGGTGCTGATTGAGAACTCGGAGTGTCTCGAACTCGCGGATCAGAGTTGCCTGGGCGGCTACAGCCTCGTCACGTTGCTGGAGCGTGGTCTTCAGGTACACGTCCAGGAAGGCGAGAGAGTCCTTCAGGGTGGATATGGTCCCCTCTTTGGCGTCAATTCCCTCTTTCAACGCTTGAATGGCCGGGGCCAGGAACGCGTTGACCTCGACGCGGACGACAGAGTCGGTCCTTTCAACCACTCTTTGTGGTTGCTCACTGCCGATTTTGGTCGCCTTAGCGAGTGTTTGGCCTGTCTCAGCGTAGGTGAGGCCCTGATCGAGGTGGCCCTTTACTCGGCGAAGTGCTGTCAGATCGTCGTCGGTATAGCGTCGCTGGCCAGTCGGCCCCCCGAACTCCTTTCTGGCACTTTCGCTGAGGTGGGTGGCGAATCGAGTGCTCCAGAGCCTCAGGGTGGACGGAGATATGCCTAGAGAGAGGGCGATGTCGCGTGGACGGTACATGGTGCGGACCCCAACATGCGCGAATTTAGAGTGCGATAGCGCGAGATGGCGACGAGTAGGCGCCAGAGCTAGCGCCTATGGAAAGCGCGATGGCGTTGGTCGAGCGGCGCTATGATTGCGAATGTTGTCCAGTGGGCGCCGACGAAGCGTTGGCGGCGGTAAGGGAACCGCCAATGAGTGTACATGGGGTCGGTCGGGGCGTCAATGAAGCGGTGGCAGCGGATTGTGGCGTGGCCCGGGGATTGCTGTCTGGGGCATGATGGTTGTTGTGGTAGAATCCGGTCGTAAGAGAGATTGATGATGGGTCCGCGTGGGCGTTTGCGGAAGGAGAGGTGGCTGTGAGAGCGAGTCAGGTCTCGCCTGCGAACACGGAGTTCGTGGTGATGTCCTTTGAGGGCCCTGACCAGTACTCGAAGGCCGGGGGGCTGGGAGTCAGGGTAGCGGAGTTGTCGGCTGCATTGGCGGAACGTGGGTTCGATACTCACGTGATGTTTGTGGGCGACCCCAATCTGCCGGCTGAGGAGACCGTGGGGGATGGACGGCTTCACCTGCACCGGTGGTGCCAATGGGTCAGCAGATACTATCCGGAGGGCGTGTACCAGGGGGAGAACGAGAAGCTGTACGACTTCAACGAGTCGGCGCCCTGGTACGTCATGGATAAGATTGTCCGTCCTGCGGCGGAGCGAGGTCGGATCGTGGCCATCCTCGGGGAGGAGTGGCACACAGCGGAGGCGGTTAGCCGCATCAGCGACCTGTTGTATCGCAATGGGCTGCGGAAGCAGGCGGTGCAGTTCTGGAACGCGAACAACACGATGTCGTTCCACCGTATCAACTGGGGAAGGCTTACCTTCACCAACACGGTGACGACCGTTTCGCGCTACATGAAACATATCATGTGGGGATTTGGGTGCGACCCGCTGGTCATCCCCAACGGCATTCCGCGGAGGGCGCTGGACCCGGTGGATGAGAGCGCTGTCGCCAGTGTGAGAGCCACGTTGAAGGGGGATCCGCTGCTGTTCAAGATCGGCAGGTTCGATCCGGACAAGCGGTGGAACATGGCCGTCGAGACCGTTGCTCGGCTGAAGGGGATGGGGATGCGTCCTGTGCTACCGATAAGGGGTGGCATCGAGCCTCACGGCGCTGAGGTCATTGGCAACGCCCGGGCTCTTGGCCTCACCGTGAAGGAGGTGAGGGCCGATGGCCGGAGCGTGGCGGACTGCCTGCAAGCACTGGCGAGCGCCGGGCAGGCGGATGTGCTGGATCTCCGGTTCTTCCTTCCCGATGACTTCGTCCGGATAATGTATCGAGCCGCCGATGCCGTACTCGCCAACAGCGGACACGAGCCTTTCGGCCTGGTGGGGCTGGAGGTGATGGGCGCCGGTGGGATCGCTTTCACCGGATCGACGGGCGAGGACTACGCCATTCCTTTCGAGAACAGTATGGTTCTGGACACGGCCGACCCCGGCGAAATCGCGGGATACGTGGCGCATTTGCAGAACCACCCTTCCGAGAAGGAGGAGATCAGGCTGGGGGCCGCACGGACGGCCGCCACATTTGTGTGGGACCGGGTGCTGAACAACCTTGTGAGTAAGTTGGAGTACATCGCGCGGAAGCAGGGTGTACTGGCTGCTCAGGAGGTGTCGCCCACACTGTCCGGAGGGCGGGATGGCTAACGATCTGATCGTCTACACAGTTATCCATCAACCGCGGCGGATAAAGTTACCGGCGCAGCCGATCCCCAAGGGGGCGGGTCCAGAGGATATCGAACGCTGTCTCTTCGACGAGAGGATGAACGAGCGCTACTTCCGGAAGGTGGCCAAATGGTGCTACTACCCTGCCACGCGTGCGTTCACGGAGCTCGTGGAGGAAGGCTTCAAGCTCTCCATCGGCTTTTCGGTGTCGTTCCTGAAGCAGGCGGAGATGTGGGATCAGGAGTTGCTGGCCCTATTCCAGCGGCTGGTCCGCCACGAAAACGTTGAGTTGGTCGGGGTCGAGCCGTACCACAGCTTCATTTTCCTGGTGGATTTGGAGCGTTTCATTCAGCGGATGGAGTGGGCATCGGACTACCTTTACGGGCTCTTTGGGAAGCGGCCCGTGGTCACGGACACGACCGAGATGTGTATGTCGGAGTCCATCTATCACGCACTCGACAGGGCCGGCTTCAAGGGTGCCGTGCTGGACGGGCGGCCTTGGGTGATGGGGTGGCGTGAGGCGACCCACCTTTACAACGCCGGGAAGCCGTTGAAGCTGCTGGCCCGGGACTACGAGCTGAGCGACGACGTGGGGTACCGCTTCTCCAATCGTAGCTGGTCCGGGTTTCCGCTGTCGGCAGACACTTACGCCCACTGGCTGAGGGAGGCCCGGGGGGACTTCGTGTTTCTGGCCTGGGACTATGAGACCTTCGGAGAGCATCACTCCAAGGACACGGGCATTTTTGATTTCCTCCGCTGGCTGCCGGCAGAGGTAAGGCGGAACGGGATGGACTTCCTCACCCCCAGCGAGGCGATCGCTAAGTACGGCGATCACAGCTACGACCTGCCCCTGTCCGCTTTCCCGAGCACATGGGCGGGCTCAGGTGGGATGGAGTTCTTCCTTGGTAATTCAGCGCAGCAGGCGGTATTCCAGCTAATGCTGCAGTGCTACAACACGGCGCTGCTGACCGGTAAGCCGGAGTTGGACGACCTGGCGCTGTGGCTGCTGCAGTCCGACAACCTGCACCTGATCCAATGGTTCGGTCGGGGCGGGTCGGAGGCCGAGGTGTCTGCCTATTTCACGCCCGATGAGTGGTGGGAGCTGGGGCCCGGCGGGATCATATCGGAGCAGCAGCAGGTTTACCGGAACTTCCTGGGGGCGCTGGAGCCGTATCTCTAGAGTGTTGTAGGGGCGACGCGTGGTCGCCCCTACAATCTCCACCTTACACTGGCTCACCAACCACGTGGAGCTTAAGCAGATTGGTGCGGCCACGGGCCGGAAGCGGCAACCCTGCGGTAATCACCACCAGGTCGCCTTCTGCCACATGTCCCTCCTGGATAGCCACCCCCACTACCTGCTGGATCATGTCTTCTGTGGAATGGAATGGGGCGGTCAGGTGCGGGTGTACCCCCCAAACCAGTGTTAGTTGGCGCAGGGTCCGCACCGATGGGGTTGCGGCGATTATTCGCACCGGTGGGCGGTGACGTGCGACCATCCGGGCCGTAAAGCCCGACTCGGTGGAGGTGATGATGGCCGAGGCCTTCAGCTCGTACGCCATCTCGCAGGTTGCCTGGCCGATGGCGTCGGTCACACTGCAGGTCCTGCTGGTGGCTGTACGACGCATCAGCCGATCGTAGGGCAGGGCGTTGTCGGTGGTCTCGGCGATGCGAGCCATGGTGGCAACCGCTTCCAATGGGTAGGCGCCCGCTGCCGTCTCACCGGAGAGCATGGTGGCATCGCTGCCGTCCATGATGGCGTTCGCGACGTCGTTTACTTCGGCGCGTGTGGGTCGGGGATTGCGGATCATGGAGTCCAGCATCTGGGTGGCCGTGATCACCGGCTTCCCCGCCCTGTTGCACTTGGCGATGATCATCTTCTGATGCAGCGGCACCTCTTCCGCGGCCACTTCGATGCCCAGGTCGCCCCGGGCCACCATTATGCCGTCGCTAGCCTTCAGTATCTCGTCGAAGTTGGCGATCGCCTCATGTTTCTCGATCTTCGCGATTATCGGGATCTCAGCGTCCTGGGCAACCATAAGTGCTCGCAGCTGCAGCACATCCTCCGCCGACCGAACGAAGGACATGGCCACGAAGTCCACTCCCTGGCGCACCCCAAAGGCCAGGTCGTCCCGATCCTTGTCGGTGAGGGATGGGACGCCCAGGGTGCGTCCCGGCACGTTCACCCCCTTGTGGGACTTCAGTAACCCACCCAGGACCACGGTGCAGATCACGTCGGTGGTGGTGGTTTCCGTGACAACGAGCTCGAGGTCGCCATCGTCCAGCAGGATGCGGTCGCCGGGAAGGACGTCCTGGGGCAGCGGGGCTCCCCTTATGGTGGCCCTCAGGGAGTTGCCGATCACCTCTTCGGTGGTCAGGACAAAGCGGGTTCCCTGCGCCAGGGGCGCCGCGCCGTCCGCCATCTCGCCCACCCGGATCCTAGGTCCCTGGAGGTCCTGGAGGATCGCGACCTGGCGACCCTCCTCGGCCGCGACCTTCCGGAGCGTGTCGATGAGGGCTAAGTGGGTGTCGTGGGTACCGTGGGAAAAGTTGAGCCTAGCCACGTCCATGCCGGCGCGGATCATGGATCGAAGCAGCTCCTCCGAGGAGGAGGCGGGGCCCAGGGTGCAGACGATCTTGGTGCGGCGCAAGGCAACCTCCATACGGATGGCCGTCGGCTATCAGCCGTCAGCTCTGAGAATTTCGTGTATCGATATGTCCATCACTCATCACTCATGACTCATCGGCGTCCGGCCAGGGCTCGGAAGGGCGAGACAGCAGTGGGTGATGCCCCGGCGGGATCACCACCCGCAGTGCGGCCGGAGCGGCGCTGATGGTGATCGGCGTCACGCCCCAGTAGTCGCCGTCCATCTGTACGGGCAGGTTGCCCTTGGCCGCCACCGCCAGGCTGGAACCCCGATAATACTGAGCACCGGGATTCCTGTAATGGTGACCGAAAAGCACGGTCAGCGCGTGAGCGGCCCCGGCCAGCAGCCCTTTGCCCTTGAATACCCAGAAGTCCAGCAGTCCGTCGTCCGCGAAGGCATCGGGCGCGATGTTGAGAACCCCGCCATACAGCCTGGTGTTGCTGGCCACGATCATCAGCACCCTGTGTCGGGTGACCCTGCCGTCGACGACTATGGTTGCCTCGGTGCCCCTCAGCTTTAGCGCCTGCACGATGGCCGCGATAACGTAGGCCAGCTTTCCCAGCTTGCGCTTGGCGGCGGGGTCTATCCCCCGCGTCACCGAGGCGTCGAACCCGATGCCGGCCACGAACAGGAAGTAACGGTCGCCCGCCTTGCCCAGGTCCACCTGCGCGACCCTGCCTGAGAGCAGCAACTCCGTTGCAGCCGGCACGTCCAGCGGTATCCCCATCTCCTTTGCCCACACGTTGGCGGTGCCGGTGGGTATCACCCCCAGCACCGTCTGCCGGTAGGCAAGCGCCTGGATTGCCAGGTTCAGGGTACCGTCGCCCCCAGCGGCGATCACGGCACCCGCTCCCTCATCCACGGCACGCCGGGTCCGCAGCTCCAACTCGCCGACGGAGTCGGAGACCACTACCTCCATGTCCCAGCCGGCAGAGGAGAGCCTCCGCACGGCGGCGGCGATCTCGTCGCCACGGTCCCGTTGTCCAGAACGGGGGTTGTGGATCAGCAGAGCCCTCAACGCTCGTCCTCGAGGTAGGCTATACGATACACCGTTCGCCTTCCCCCTTCATAATATGTTTATATGTTTATGGTGGTGGCGTCAAAGACTACCATATTACCCTGGGCCAGGAGGCGGTCGATGCGGCGGTGGGCCAGGCAGAAGCCGCGGCGGCTCTCCTCGGGAGAGTGGGCGGTATGCTCCGCGAACATGCAGCGGGCGCATCGTCGGCCCCAAAGATGATATCAAACATGGCGCCTCGCGCGCCGAATGAGCTCCACCCTACCTTGCGTCCATGCTGACAAGGCCTGCCTTGTGCCCGCATCGGTCTTTGTGTAGAATCCCACTGGTTATGCACACTATTGTCACTTGCTCTCCCATTCACTCCCCATGAAGATGTTTCATGATAGGTAGAGTCCTCAACAACAGATACAGGCTAATCTCTCTCCTCGGGGAGGGGGGGATGGCCGTTGTGTACGAGGCCAGCGACCTGCTACTGGATCGAAAGGTCGCGGTCAAGTTGCTGCGCCAACAGTTCGCCACTGATCCTGCCTTTTTGGCTCGCTTCCAGCGTGAGGCGAAGGCCGCGGCCGGCCTCTCCCATCCCAACGTGGTGGCCATCTACGACGTCGGCACAGATGCCGACGTGCAGTACATCGTTATGGAGATGGTTGAGGGGCGAACTCTCAAGGAGATAATCGAAGCCGAGGCGCCTCTCAGCACCGCTCGCATAGTCGATATCGGCCGGCAGATCTGCGAGGGGCTGGAGTATGCCCACCAGCACCGGATCGTCCACAGGGATGTGAAGCCCCAGAACATCCTGGTTACCCGGGATGGGCGCGCCAAGATCGCGGATTTCGGGATCGCCGTGGCGCTGGGCGCCTCATCCCTCACTGAGGCCGGCTTCGTGGTTGGGTCTGCCCACTACTTCTCCCCCGAGCAGGCCCAGGGAGATCCGACCACGGCCTACTCCGACATCTATTCCACGGGCGTAGTGCTCTACGAGATGGCCACCGGCAGGCTGCCGTTCCAGGGAGAGACCTCGGTGACGGTGGCCATGAAGCAGGTTCAGGAACAGCCGGTGCCTCCTCGCACGCTCAATCCCAGGATCCCCGAATCGCTCCAGACGGTGATCCTGCAGGCCATGGCCAAAGATTCGGAGGAGAGATTTGGATCTGGGGTGGAGATGGCCGAGGCGCTTTTGTCCTGTGCCCGCGCCGGAATGGAGGCTACCCGGCCTCATGCGGTGGTCACGCCCAGGCATCAGGATCCCAGGGGCCAAGAGAACAAGAAGGAGACCCTCCCACGGCAGTCCCCATCCACCAGGCAGGCCCCGCCCTCTCGTGCAATGGCCGTGCCCCCCCCTGCCTGGTGGCGCCGTGGGTCCAGTGGCTGGATGGTCTTCCTGGTCATATTCGCGGCATTTCTCTGCACCCTGGGCGCCATACCGCTGGGCCTTCTGGCCTACTCCAACGGGATGCTGGGCTGGCTGCAGCAGGGGCAAAGCACCCCGACGCCGGAGCCGACCTCACCGCCCGTGGTCGGCATCAGCCCCACCCAGCAGCCCACAAGGACCCCGACGCCTGGAGTGACACCGACCCCGTCTACACTGGAGGCTCTACAGCTGGTGGGGATGTCCTTCCAGACGGCGCGCCAGCAGGGGCAGGCCCTCGGCCTGGAGGTTGTGATGGCCGGAGAGGCCTACGACTCTCAGTACCCGGTGAACTACGTGGTCTCCCAGAAGCCCACAGCCGGCGAACAGGTCGAAAAGGGGGCCCAAATAGACGTGGTGGTGAGCCTGGGCAAGGAGGTGAGTACCGTGCCCCGAGTGGTGGGAGATAGCCTGTCGGTTGCCCAGGGCAAGCTGCAGGCGGCCGGCTTCAACTGGCAGGTCACCGAGGAGCCGAGCGACAGGGTGCCCGCCGGCACCGTTCTCTCCCAGGATCCGGTAGCGGAGTCAAAGGTGGCGAAGGGCTCGGAGGTGGCGCTGCGGGTGAGCAACGGCCCGCCCAAGGTGGTGGTGCCGCTGCTGATCGGCATGACCGAGGCGGAGGCCCAGGATGCCATCACCAAGGCTGGGCTGAACAAGGACTGGCCCAACTACCAGAACTACACCACGGTTCCACCCGGCCACGTGATCAGCCAGGAGCCTAAGCCCGGCACGCCCGTGGACAAGGGGACTACAGTGTACATCGCCGTGCGCAAGCCGAACTCGCCGACCCCCACCCCTACGCCCAATCAGGGGTCTCCGAAGCCGCCGAAAAACCGGTAGTAGGCTGGAGCACGGCCCGGGTGTCTAGTCCAAACGCTCCAGGAGCTCCCTGTCCAGGATGACGATGCGGCCCCTCTCCATCCTGATGGCCCCTGCCTGTTCCAGCCCCTTCAGCGCCCTCCCCACCATCTCCCGGGCCGTGCCGGCCATGGTTGCCATTTGCTGTTGGGTGAGCCGTCCGGCACCATCGGGCTCGGACATGTCTCTTACGTGCTGTAGCAGTATCTTCGCCACCCTCCCCGTCACGTGGCGGAAGGAGAGGTCCTCCACAAGCTCCACCAGGCGTCGTAGCTGGTTGGCGAGCACCCGGATCACATTTTCGGATAAGGCCGGAAGATGACGCATCAACTGCTGCATGTCCTCGGTGGCGATCAGGTAGAGATCGGCGGCATCCAATGCAGTAGCGCTGGCAGCGTTTGGGCCGCCGTCGAAGATCGGGACCTCGTTGAAGGTGTCCCCCGGCTGCATGATGTGGAGGACCTGTTCCTTACCCTCCGGCGACGTCTTGAACACCTTCACCCTGCCCGTCTTGACGAAGTAGATCGCCCGGCAGGGCTCCCCCTCCAGGATCACCATCTCCCCGCGGTCGTAGCCGCGCTCCCGCACCAGTGGGCGGACGCGCTCCAGTTCCGGGTCGGGGAGACCCGTGAAGTAGGGGACTTGCCTCAAGAACTCCAGTGGAACGCTCATGAAATGAGCATATCAGAGGGCGGAGGTGATTCCAAGCCGATGAGAGGGGAGCGGAGCGGCGAGCGATGAGGTCATCGTCGCTGCCTCTCTTCCTGGATCGCCGGTGGGAGGCCGGCAACCCCGCCCGTTCGGGGAATCGAAAGCTGCGCCCGCCAGCGTGGTGGACGAATAGATGGGCGTAATGGACGCCAGGAGGCCAAGGTCTACTGGTCCTCCGTACGATTCAGCCCCTCATCCCGATTCAGGGCCTCGACGTTCTCAGCCCGATGCGGCCGCTCATCGTTCCATTTCCTCAGTTGCTCCACCTGGCTGGGCGTCCAGTAGCGCGTGCCGGAAATCGGGTCCAATGCCGGCTCGCACCCCGCCGGAAAACGGCCGCGCCTCTCCAGTGCTCTGATGTTCTCCGGCGACAGCCCCAGCGCGGCAGCGAGCCGTCGGATTGTGACCACGTCGGGCCGTTCGTTTCCGTCAAATGATGTCAACGCCAATCTCTCCTGTGTGGATCCTCTCCATATCTCAATATCTCACACCCAATAGTAATACAGCCGGGGCCGGAAGGGGAGACGGGGCTCGGGGGCATGCGTTTGGTGATCTCCGGGAGAGGATTGATGCGGACGGTATTCTCGGGCCACCAGGAGGAGTTGGAGAAGGACGGCAACGTGCGCCCTCTTTCTCCTCTGGCGCCGGAGTTGAGGGCGCTGGCCGATGGACTGTGGAGCAATGGCGAACGGCTGCCGCTGGTGATTGAGTCTCAGCGGCGGGGGACATTCCATTGCTCCGCCGCCCTTTGGGTTGGTAAAATTGAGACCATACCTGTGGGGACACTGGCGGAGTTGCGGGCGCCTGCCGAGAGTTGGGAGGGAGAGTATCCCGACGTAGAGCGGTGGCTGGCGGCTGTGGCTGATGCGGAGAAGGTGGCCCAACAGGAGGTGCAGCGGCTGGAGCAGCAGGCCGCTCGCAGGGAGTGTGAGGCGCTGGAGCGCCAGGTGAGCGCGGCCCGGGTCCGTTTGCAGCTGGAGTTGGGCAGGTACCTGGCCACCCTGGGTGGGGGGACGGACGAACTGAATGTATTGTTCCACCGCCAGATGATCAGGGACCGAGCCAGCGGCCAGCGGATGCAGGAGTGTTTCAAGCGGTTTGGCGACTATCCCGAGTGGCCGTCGAGCCTGTGCCACGAGCTGGCGGAGTTCGCGGATCAGCTCACAGAGGGACAGAAGAGGGCGCGGCAGGCGTTCAAGGAGCTGGACGCGGCGCTGCAGGATCCCAGGTGGGAGGCCGTGAAGGCGCTTGCGGCGTTGGCGTGACAGAGGTCCAGGGTAGGGGATGATGTCGGCACGGGTGCACCAGTAGCATGGTCGTTGGCGTCTGGGGTTAGCAGATTGGGGAGTCGGCTAGATCAATGCCACCACCGCAGCGGCGAGAGTCCTCGTTTGAGCTCGAGTTCTACGAGACGGCCTACGGCGACCAGCCCGCTCGCCGTTGGATGAAGGATCTGCTGCCAACCAAGCGGCGCGCGCTGGGCATGGCCATGGACGCGGTTCTGGCTCATGAGGGTGTTGGCGTGTGCGAGACGAAGTGGGGGAAGCCTTTGGGCGGTGGACTGTACGAGTTCCGCCTTCGAGACGACGACGCGCCGGGAGGGCGAATCCTGCTGCGTGCATTCTTTCATCCCTTTGGTGAGAGGAGGATCCTGATACTGGGTGGCTACGACAAGGGAGAGCATCCTGGCAAGGGATTCCAGGAGAGTCAGATCGAACAGTCGCGAAAACGCTTGAGGGATTTCTTGGTGAGATCCCAGCAACGATCAAAATAGGGACTGCCATGCCTGTTGAGCCGTTGGACGCGGGGTTTGCATTCGAGGCGATATGGTATATAATCCATATCGATGGATGATGACCGGGCGGAGGGACTCCAATGGGCAACAAGAAGTTCAGCGACTTCCTGGACGAGATCAGAGAAGAGGCTCACACTGAGGGGCCGCAGGCCGAGGCCGAGTTGGCATTCTTTGAGGAGAGGTACCACCTGGCTCACGAGTTGATGCGTCGGCGGGGTCAACTCAAGTTGACCCAGGCCTCTTTGGCCAGTAGGTCGGGGATCGGTCAGGCTGAGATCAGCAAGATCGAGGGCGGGCGTTCTAACCCTACGCTAGAGACTATCTCGGTCCTCGCCAAAGCGCTGGGCTGCCGGCTATCGCTGGAGCCCGCCTCATAAGTACCAGTCCTGCGGCCTCGCCCTCTGGGGGTCTGCGGGCGTGCCGCCTGCTTGCGGCGGCTTGACGCCGCACTCCACAGTCGCACGCTGCCTCCCCTTGACCGGGTGACCCCTCACACCATAGACTTCACTCCGGTGATGTATGCGTCTTTGCATGGACCAGTTGCCCTGGAAACGACCTGATCCTGTGGATTCCCCGGTCTCAAAACATAGAGGTTGGACGCCCTTGGAGGAGAACAGCGCCGGCAGCGTGGGCTGTCGTTCCGTACCGCTGGGGGATCTCACCTACACCGTCCTGGACATCGAGACCACCGGCCTCAAGCCCCAGGGCAACGGTATTACCGAGATTTGCTGTCTTCGGATCGAAGGTGGCCGGCTGCTGGATCGTTTCTCCACGCTGGTCAACCCGGGCATCCCCATCCCCCACTTCATTCAGACCATGACCGGCATCACCGACTCCATGGTCCGTGATGCCCCGTCCTTCGACCGTCTGATCCCCGACCTGCTGGCGTTTCTGGGGGATACGGTGCTGGTGGCCCACAACGCCCCCTTCGACCTCTCCTTCCTGAACTACGGCCTCTACTGCCACGGCCGGCGCCACCTGCACAACCCGGTGGTGGATACCTGCCGTCTGTCCAGGAAGCTGATCCCGGGGCTGTCCAGCGCGGGGCTGGACTCGGTGGTTCGCCACCTGGGCGTCCAGGTCAAGGACCGGCACCGAGCCGGTGGGGACGCCGAGGCCACCGTTGGGGTGCTGCTGAAGCTGCTGGAGCTGTGTCAAGCGCAGGGGATCGAGACCGACGCCCAGCTGGCGGCATTTACGACTCCTGCCCGCCCGAAGCGCGACCCCAAGAGCCCTCCCCGGCCGGGCAGCCATGCCGAAAGGTTGGCGGTGCTGGCGGAGCGCTGCCGAGCCCTGCCCGACGCCTCGGGAATTTACATAATGCACTCCGCCTCCGGCCGGATCCTCTACGTGGGCAAGGCGATCTCCCTGCGGCGGCGCCTCGCCTCCTACTTCAGCGACGACATCTATGGGAAGACCCGACGGCTGATGCGGGAGGTGGAGTCCATCGAGCACCGGCAGCTGGGATCGGAGCTGGAGGCGCTGCTGGAGGAGTCGCGCCTCATAAAGCTTCACCAGCCCCACTACAATGTGATGCTGCGGGACTACCGCGACTTCCCATTCCTGAAGATCGACGAGTCCGGCCCCTATCCCCGTCTACAGGTGACCCGGGAGATCCACCAGGATGGCGCCCGCTACTACGGCCCCCTTCACAACATGAAGGCTACAGAGATGGCGTTGGGTATCCTCTCCCGCTGCTTCAGGCTGTACGACGACCGTTGCCCGGGTCGCAACGAGGGGGCGAGCTGCCTTTACCTCCAGATGGACCGCTGCCTTGGCCCCTGTCTCGGTCTGGAGCGTAGGCAGATCCACCGGCAGGCGGTGGAGGAGCTGTGCCGCCGGATCGAGACCGATCCCGACGGCCTGGTGGAGCAGTTGGTGCGGCTGAGGGACGCGGCGTCGGACCGGCTGGATTTCGAGACGGCGGCCATCTACCGTGACGGCATCGACGCCCTGTCCAGCGGGTTGGTTAGGCAGCAGATCCTGGCACCCCCGCTGGAGGGGTTGAACGTCCTGGCCGTCTGCCCCTCAGCCCACCCGGGCTGGGCGGAGCTGTTCGTCTTCGATCAGGGAAGTATGGCCGGTCGGGCAAGAGTGTTCGCGGCGGGTGGGGACGCAGCCCGGGAGTCGCTCGAGGGGTTGATGGAGTCGGTGGCGCGGATGGAGTCGGGCGGCATCCCCCGCTCGGAGCTGCTCACCGACCCGGAGCGGCTGGATCGGGTCAACATAATCACCTCCTGGATGGAGGGACAGGGTCCCTCGACCAGCATCGTGGTGCTTGAGCCCGGGTGGGCGTCCGATCGTTTTACTCAGATTGTGGATCGGGTGTGGGGGGCGGCCAGAGTGGCCGCCGGTTTGGAGGTACAGCAGTGATGAGCAACGAGGAGGTAGCCCAGACCCTGGAGGAGCTGGCCCGCCTACTGGAGGTTCGCAAGGAGCTGATCTTCAAGATCCTCTCCTATCGTCGGGCCGCGGCGGCCATACGGGTGCTGGACGTCCCGCTGGTGGAGTATCGAAAGCTTCACGATCTGGAGGACATCGCCGGGGTTGGCGAAGCCATAGCCAAGAAGGTGAACGAGCTGCTGGACACCGGCAGCTTGAGTCTACTTGACGAGCTCCGACAGTCCTCGGCTGGGAAGCGGTGAGTCACCGTTCTGCCCGCCCATCCGCAGGCTCTGGTACAATGTGGGCACTGAATGATGATCCTCGGTCGGCTTGGCCAAGGACTTGCAACTAAGTGGATCCAGCGGCTGTCCCACTGGCAAAGGGAGGTAGGCAATGCGGTTGCGATATCGCTACGTCTCGGTGGAATACGCGCCAAAGCCGGCTCACGGGGAGCGGATGCAGCGGGCGGGATGGACTTGGATGCTGCCCCTCCCCTACACCCGTGAGGAGGTGTGGCGTCCCCCCACGGACGTATACGAGACCGACGAGCACATCGTGATTATGATGGAGCTTGCAGGCGTCAAGGAAGACGACATCGAGGTGACCGTCTTCACAGACCTATTGGTCGTATCCGGCACCCGCCAGGATGGCATCAGGCCGGAGAAGGTCGTCTACCACGAGATGGGTATCAACTTCGGTCGTTTCCGCAGTGAGGTGTTTCTGCCGATTCGGGTAAGCCCGGAATGCATTGAGGCCCGTTACGAGAACGGTTTCCTCTACATCTGGCTGCTGAAGAGCTGCGAAGCATGGCAGCCCGGCGACAACAGTTAAGGAGGAGATGGCGATGACCGTTTCCGACATCGCGTCCGAGCATGTGATGGAGTCTGACGACACCCCCGTACGAGGGGATCAACCCTACCTGGTGCCCATTCTGCCTCTCAAGGATACGGTAGTTTACCCGCTAACTATTGTTCCGCTTGCCGTCGGCCAGGAGAGATCACTGCGGCTGGTGGACGATGTTGCCACCAAGGACCGCTTGATCGGGCTGGTAGCGCAGCGAAACCCGGAGACCCAGCTGGCAGGCCCCGACGAGGTGTACCAGATCGGAACCCTCGGCAAGATCCATCAACTGTTGAAGATGCCGGACGGCTCCGTGCGTCTGGTGATGCAGGGGCTGCAGCGGGTGAAGGTGCTGGAGTACACCCAGGAGCAGCCCTTCCTGATGGCCAGGGTCCAGCCGGTCCCGGAGACCGAGGAGCAGGAGCTGGAAGTGGACGCGATGTCCAGGAACGTCGTGTCCCAATTCCAGCAGTTGGTGAACCTGTCTCCCTACCTGCCCGAGGAGTTGGTGGCCGCGGCGATGAACCTGGATAGCCCCCGCCAGCTTGCCTACTTCGTGGCGATGAACCTGCGGTTGGAGCTGGAGCAGCGCCAGCAGTACCTGGAGATCGACTCCGTCGCCGAGAAGTTCCGGACGGTCATCACCTACCTGAGCAAAGAGGTGGAGGTCCTGGAGCTGGGCCGCAAGATCCAGAACGACGCCCAGGAGCAGATGACCAAGGCTCAGAAGGACTACTACCTTCGGGAGCAGCTCAGGGCCATCCAGAAGCAGCTCGGGGAGGAGAGTCCCGAGGAGGCCGAGATCGCCGACCTTCGGGGGAAGGTCCAGAACTCGGGCATGCCGGAGGAGGCCCTTAAAGAGGCGGAGCGGGAGCTATCCCGCCTGGAGAAGATCCCGTCGGCCTCGCCGGAGCACGGCGTTATTCGCACCTACCTGGACTGGCTGACGGCCCTGCCCTGGAATGTCAGCACGGAGCAGGCGATAGACGTGGCCAAGGCCCGCCAGATCCTGGACGAGGACCACTACGACTTGGTGAAGGTGAAGGACAGGATCCTGGAGTACCTGGCGGTGCGCAAGCTGCGGATGGAGCGCAGGGAGGAGGGCGCCGAGGGTGTCAACATGAAGGAGCCGATCCTCTGCTTCGTCGGGCCTCCGGGTGTCGGCAAGACCTCCCTGGGGCAGTCCATCGCCAGGGCCATGGGGCGGAAGTTCATCCGCCAATCGCTGGGCGGCGTGCGGGACGAAGCTGAGATCCGTGGCCACCGGCGTACCTACATCGGGGCGCTGCCGGGGCGGATCCTCCAGGCGATCCGTCGGGCGGAGTCCAACGACCCGGTGTTCATGATGGACGAGGTGGACAAGGTTGGCTCCGACTGGCGGGGCGACCCCTCCTCGGCGCTGCTGGAGGTGCTGGACCCGGAGCAGAACAAGGACTTCCGGGACCACTACCTGGACCTGCCCTTCGACCTGTCCAAGGTGATGTTCATCACCACGGCCAACACGCTGGAGACGATCCCTCCCCCGTTGCGGGACCGGATGGAGATCCTGCAACTCCCGGGCTACACCGAGGACGAGAAGGTGCAGATCGCGACGAAGTTCATCGTGGCCAGGCAGATCGCGGCCCACGGGCTGAAGCCCGAGGAGGTGATGTTCGAGGGGGATGCCCTGCGCACCATCGTCCAGGACTACACCCGGGAGGCCGGCGTGCGAAACCTGGAGCGCGAGGTGGCCACGGTGTTCCGCAAGGCCGCCAGGGAGATCGCCGAGGGCACGGCATCCAGCGTAGATGTCACCCCGGAGAAGGTGCGGGCGTACCTGGGGCGCCAGCGCCACTTCGCCGAGGTGGCGGAGATGGTGGACCGGCCCGGCGTGGTCACGGGGATGGTGTGGACTCCGGTGGGCGGCGAGATCGTGTTCATCGAGGCCGTGGCGATGCCCGGGTCCAAGGGGCTGAAGCTGACCGGACAGCTGGGCGACGTGATGAAGGAGTCGGCAGAGGCTGCCTACAGCTGCATCCGATCCCGGACGACAGGGCTGGGGTTCCCAGCGGACTTCTTCGATAAGCACGACATCCACATCCACGTTCCGGCGGGGGCGGTTCCCAAGGATGGCCCGTCGGCCGGCGTGACCATGGCCACGGCGCTGGCATCCATCGTCACTGGTCGGTCGGTGCGCCACGACGTCGCGATGACGGGGGAGATCACGCTGCTGGGCAAGGTGCTGCCCATCGGCGGGCTGAAGGAGAAGATACTGGGGGCCCATCGCGCTGGCATCACCACCATCATCCTTCCGAAGAAGAACGAGGGGGATCTGGAGGATCTGCCCCCGGAGCTGCGGGAGAAGATGGAGTTCATACCGGTGGAGAGCATCGACGAGGTGCTGGCCAAGGCTCTGGTGTCTCCAAAGTAGGACGGGTGTGCCCCGCCCCTGCGGGAGGGACGCCCGCGCTCCCTGGTGGCAGGGCGTGAGGTTCAACCTCACGCCCTCTTTCTTTCCCCAGGACTTCGCTGTAAGCTCTGCCATACATACATCGGACATAACGCGGATATCAACTGCGGCATGGCGCTTTGCCCTGCCCTTCTCTATCAGATCAGAGGAACCCCTTCCGTGAAAGTCCTTTTCGCCGTCGCCTCCTGGGGCCTCGGCCATTCTACCCGAGACCTGGTGCTGATCCGTGCCCTGGCGGGTGCCGGGCACGAGGTCACGGTTCTCTCCTCCGACCGTGCACTTGACCTCCTTCGAGGCGAGCTGAACGGTAGCTGCAATTACCTGGAGTTGCGGGATATCCCGAAGCCGATGGGGCGCTCCGCCTTCACCTTCTACCTTAAGATGAGCGCCGCCATGCCGCTGGTGTTCTGGACATTTCGCCACGAGCACCAGGTGGTTCGCCGGCTGAACCGCGTACACCGGTTCGACCGCATCATCTCCGACAGCAGGTACGGCGTATATCTGAGGGACGTTCCCAGCTATCACTTACTTCACACTCTACACCAGATCATCCCCGGCCGGCCCCGTGCATTGGAGAAGGCGGTGGAGCGGGTGCAGCAGCGGATCTTTTCCGGCGCCCGCAAGGTGATCGTGCCGGACCAGGAGGAGAACGGGCTGGCCGGCGACCTCTGCCACCGCCTCTCCTGCTTCCGGCGCGACCAGCTGGAGTACATCGGCATCCTCTCCAGCGTACGACGAATGCCGCTGGAGCCGGACGTGGACTATTTCGTCACCGTGTCCGGCGTGGAGCCGCAGCGCAGCATCTTCGAGCGGAAGGTGCTTGCGCAGCTGCCGGAGTTGCCCGGGAGGGTGGTGGTGACACTTGGCCGGCCGGACCTCCCTCACTCCGTCTCGGACGACGGGAGGGTGGCCGTCCACTCCTACATGAACCGGCAGATGCAGGAGGAGATGATGAACCGAGCTCGCCTTGTGGTGAGCCGCTCCGGCTACACGACGCTGATGGAGCTGGCAGAGCTGGGGAAGCGAGCGCTGCTGATCCCCACAGTGGGGCAGAGCGAGCAGGAGTACCTGGGGGCCTACCACGAGCGGAAGGGGACCATGCACTGTGTCAAGCTGCATAGGCTGTCGCTGGCACAGGACGCCCTGGCCGCCGAGGGGTACAGCGGCCTCGGCCAGTTCCACTCCACCGAGGAGTCGGTGCAGCGCTTCCTGCGGTTGCTGGAGGGGTAAGCCGCGCTTCTGACATTGTAGTGGCGACGCATGCGTCGCCACTACGCAATTTGCACCACTGTGTTTGCACCCCCGTAGCGTCGAGGCTACTCCACAGAGTCACACCCCTACCGATTAGTCCGGTATTTTCAGCTTCTGCCCCAACTGGAGTGCGTTGGCAGTGGGCAACGTATCCCTGTTGGCGTCGAAGACCTTGCTCCACTTGGACGCATCGCCATAGTACTTCTGAGCGATGCTGGTGAGGGTATCCCCCGCGGCCACAGTGTGGGTCTTCTCCTGGGACGGTCCCGGCGTCGTGGCGGCGGCGGCAGGGGTGACGGCAGGGGTGGCAGGGGTGGCAGGGGTGATGACGCCTGCCGTGGCCACCGCGGGACTGGGAGCGGGGGTTGCCGTCGCGGACCGCGAGGCAGAGTCCTGACCGGGCCGAAACGCCAAGGCGATTGCGGCAATTACGAGGGCGCCCAACACGATCTGGAGAGCGCCTCGGCGGGCCATGAGGCTCTTCAGCCAGCTCCTGGAACCACGGGGACTTCCATAGTTGCGACTATGCATCTCCACCTCCCTTTGAGACGAGAGGAAACGAGGTGAGACGGGGGGGCACCACTTGGTCATTATACATGTTGCGGGGTGGAGTGCAAGGGGTGGGTCCGGGGAACAGTAGAAGACTACCGAAGGCTACTGGAGCGGGATGGGGATCGCGTGCCGTCCCTGAAATCGAACAATCTGGCTGTACCCCGCGGCGCGCAGCGCATCGATGGCGCGGTCGAACTGGATCCCCACCTCGGACGGCTTGTGGGAGTCGGATCCCAGGGTTGCGGGCACCCCCTGGCGGGCGCACTCCGCCAGCAGAGCGGGCGCCGGGTAGAGCTCTCCCACCGGCTTGCGCAGCCCTGCCGTGCTCACCTCTATGGCCAGGCCCGCCTGTTTCAGCGTCCCTACCACCTCTCGGTAGAGGTCCGTGGGGTCCGAGGCCGGCCGGTGGCCGAATTTCTTCACCACGTCCAGGTGACCGATCAGGTCGAAGAGGCCGGAGGCCGCCGCGCCCTTGATCAGATCGAAGTAGCGGCGGTAGAGGGCGTCCATGTCCCAGCCTGTGTACCTGTCCACATGCTTCGGGTCGTCGAAACCCCAATCCCCGATGAAGTGGACGGAGCCGTAGACGTAGTCCCAGGGGTAGGGGTCCAGGATGCGGGCAAGCTGCTCCTCGTGGCCGGGGACGTAGTCCGCCTCCAGCCCCAATCGGATGGGGATCTGTGGGTAGCGATCGCGCAGCCGCAGCACGCTCTCCACGTACTCCGGCAGCTGCTCCTCGGGCATCGCCAGGGTGGGATCGCGCCGCTCGGGGGGGAAGAAGTAGAGCGGGATGTGGTCGGAAAAGCCGATCTCCGCCAGCCCCAGTCCCAGGGCCCGCTCCACGTACTGCTCCATGGTCCCCTCGGCGTGGCCGCAGCGCGCGGTGTGGATGTGGTAGTCGGCCAGCTTCGCGTAGTTCACAGTGCACCGTTCCGCAACAGGGGTGGCAACTCCAGGAGGTTGAGTATCCGCGGCGAGTGAGCCCCCTCCTGGATGCCCCATCGGTCGATCAGTATCGCCTTGATGCCGGCAGCCTTCGCCCCATGGATGTCGGCCGGTATCAGGTCGCCGACGTGGGCGACCTCGTGGGGACCGACCCCCAGCGCGTCCATGGCCGACTGGAAGATCCGCGGGTCCGGCTTGTCGTAGCCTACGACGCATGAGGCGGCAATCACGTCGAACTTCTCCTTCAGCCCCATCCGCTCCAGATCGGGGTTCGGGTCGTCGGTGACGTTGGTGATCAATCCCAGCTTGTAGCCCTCGCTTTTCAGCTGGTCAAGGGCGGGCTCCACGTCCGGGTAGGGCTGCAGTACCCTGTCCAGCCCGCTCATGCGCAGCTGGATCTGGCCGGCCAACTCGGCGGCGTGGGCCAGGCCGAGGGACTCCAGGATGCGCTGCTGGAAGAGTGTGTACACCGCGGCTCGCTCCCCCGGGGTGCGCCTGTGGAGGGGATTGCTCAGCCCCTCCAGGGTGTAGAAGTCGTCGGCGGCCAGGTAGGCCCGCTGGATGGCGACGACTTCCGCCTCGAAGCCGAACTCCCGGAGGATGCCCTGCTGGCGAAGCTCGCGCGGTGGATGGCCGTAGACGAGGGTCTGGTACAGGTCGAAGAAGAGGGTGGTGATGGGCAACCTTGAATGGCCCCTTTTTGATTTCGACAATGATAGCACAAGGCGGGCCGGCCTGGGCTCCCGGTCTGCGATCACACCGGCTATCTACTAAAGAAGAGTCTTGACAAAACTAAGTACCAGATGCGCACCGCAGTAGTGCAAAAGCAGGACTCTTTGACGGGGCAGGTGGTGGGATGTAAAATCGCGCCACTTGACACAAGGGGGCCATTCGGTGAAGGGAAATCTCGCGTTCGCGCTTGCGGTAGTTTTGATGGCGGTGGGGCTGTGGCTTTCTATCGGCCTCGGCACCCCACAGATCTGGCTCTTTGGGGTCGGCTTGATCGGGCTCGTGGGGATCTCCGCGGAGAGCTATCTGGACCAGCCATCCACCGGCGAAACCCGCGACCACTACCAGGCTTTCACCCTCTGGATCGCCCCGGGTCTTTTGGTCGTATCCGGGCTGTGGCTGATGCAGATAATGCCCCCGGATAACCAGCTCTTGCCGGCCGCGGGGCTGGCCGCCGTGATGGGGTTGTTGCTGGTCTCGCTGAAGGCCAGCCTGAGTCCGGGCGATCGCTTCCACCGACAGGCGCGCTTTGTGGCCAACCTGATCCTCTACCTGATCGTCTTCGCCCTGTTCGCTTTGATCTACCACACCAAGGAGCGCAGCCTGTTCACGGCCACCTCCATCGGGGTGGTGGCGCTGCTGGCGGCGCTGGAGGTGTTGAGGTTGGGCCAGGGTACTCCCGAGCCCGGGTGGAGGCTGTCGCTGCTGGCGGCCCTCGTGGTGTCTGAGACGACCTGGGCGCTCAACTACTGGCCGGTGAGCGGGTTGGTTGGGGGTGCCATGCTGCTGCTCACTTTCTACGTCTTCGCGGGACTGATCCTGGCGATCCAGGAGGGGGGCATCGAGCGGCGACTGGTGACCGAGTACTGCTCGGTTGGGGTCGCCGGGCTGCTGGTCGTGGCCTGGGCCATGATGTCTTAGGGGGAAATGAATGGTTGGAATGAGTGAGCCCGATCAGAATGAGTACGACCTGATGATGCAGTTGGACCAGTTGGAAACCATCAAGGAGGAGATGGGGGAGTTGGGGGTCGCCACACTGGCCGAGGTCGAGGCGAAGATCGACGAGCTGAGCCGGAAGCTGGACGAGGTCCAGAAGAAGAGGAAGTAAGCCTTCGTCGCCGGAGGCTCTGACAGTTTGCGAATGGATGCAGGGGGGGGCCAAGGTCCGGGGTATGCGGCGGCCGGCGAAACTTGGAGTATGCAGTGGCTGGCGAAACATGTTGAAACGGCGGGACTCTTAGGGTAAAATGCCCCAGCTCTGGAACAGAGCGGCGTAAGGAGGAATGGACCAAACATGGTAACCTTCCCTGAAGAGCGGCTCAGAGCCAAGCGGCAGATGACAGAGCGGGCGATCGCGCTCGCCATGGCAAGCCGTTGGGAGGAAGCGGCAAATGTGAACCGCGAGCTGCTGGTCCTGTTTCCGCAAGATGTAGATGGCCACAACAGACTGGGCAAAGCTCTTGCAGAGTTGGGCAAATTCGAGGAAGCTAAAGGCTCCTATAGCCGCGCAGCGGTTCTTGATCCCACCAACGTGATCGCCCATAAGAATCTGCAACGGCTTTCAAGACTGGCTGTCGAGCAGGCCGTTGACATAGCGCCGACAAGGGTGGACCCGTCGCTGTTCATCGAGGAGAGCGGCAAGACCACCATCACTACTCTGATGAACGTTGCGGGACCCGAGTTGCTCGCCAAGATGACGGCCGGTGATCTGCTGGAGCTGCAGCCCCGCGATCACATGGTCCATGTGGTGATCCCCCAAGGGGAGATGGTGGGACAGGTGGAGCCCAAGCTGGCCAAGCGGCTCGGAACGTTGTTGGGCGTCGGCAACCGCTACCAGACGGCAGTGACCAGCGTGGATGACCAGACTGTCAAGGTGATTATCCGGGAGATGTACCGTAGCCCGAAGATGGTTGGCAAGGTATCCTTCCCATCCAAGCCGGCGGCCGAAATGTTCCGCGGATACATCAAAGACAGCGTCCTCAAGTACGACTTGGACGATGAGGAAGACCTGTCCGAGGATGCCGATGACGGTCTGGAGATGACCGGCGAGGCGGAAATGGGCGCCGAGGAGCCGGAAGTGGTCGAGGAAAGCGAACTCCCGGAGGAGTAGCCGATCACTTACAGCTTCAAATTGTTGACGTCAAGTATTTACCCTGGTAAGATACTTTCAGCCATGAAAGGAGGTGATGCGAATGGGTTGTGATAGTTGCAGCGCGACGGCGCAGCTGGTTCGCACCTCTCGTGGGCTGGGGGCCGGGCGGTAATACCGCTCAGCAACTCCTGCCGACGGGTGTTGCAAGAACCGTAAGCTAGGCGCCTAGCGCTTGGCAACCGATAGCCAGAGGAAGCTCGCCTTCCTCTGGCTATCTCTTTTCTACAAGGGGGAGGGATGCGCCGAGGGCCTTCCCTGGGCGACTCATGCGTCTCCCCCACACCGGTCTCTTTTCACAGGGGTGTATGGATGAATGAGGGGACAGTCTTCTCAGCGCCGCCTGGCTGGGTGCTGCACTACTTCCCGGAGACGGGCTCCACCAACGACCTGGCCCGGGATGCGGGCGAGGCTGGAGCGCCGGAGCGAACCATATTTGTGACAGACCACCAGTCCAAGGGGCGGGGGCGCCAGGGCCGGAGCTGGCTGGAGGTGCCTGCCAGCGGCCTGCTCTTCTCCGTCCTTTTCCGGCGTCACCAGTCCCAATCCTTTCTCCTCACCTCCCTCTGTTCCGTGGCCGCCAGCGAGGCGATAGAGGGGGTGGCCGGGGTTCGTGCGGAGATCAAGTGGCCCAACGACCTGATGATGAGCGGCCGGAAGCTGGGCGGGGTGCTCACCGAGGTGAGTTGGGTGCAGGGCAACCCCTTCGCCGTGGTGGGCATGGGGATCAACGTCAACTTCGACCCCACGCTGCTGCCGGGGGTGCCCGACAACGCCACCAGCCTGCTGAGAGCGACCGGTAGGCATCTCTCGCGGCCCCAGCTGCTGCGCAGGATCCTGGAGCAGGTGGATGCCCTCCTCACCATGAAGCCTGCGAAGATGGAGGCGGAGGTGCGGTCTCGTTGGGCCGCCCGGCTGTGGCGGAGGCGACAGCGGATCGTGGTGGCGGATAGCGGCCGGGCGCTGGAAGGGGTTTTCGAGGATGTGGCGGAGGACGGGGCGCTGCTGCTGAGGCTGGAAGACGGGTCCCTCCAGACCGTGCGGGTTGGGGATCTGGTGATCTAGAACCGACCTCAGCAGGGGCGACACACATGTCGTCCCTGCTGAGCTGCGTCGAGCCGCCGCACGCCAGTCGGCGTCACGTGCCCCAGTCGGCGTAGCCCTTCTCGTTGGCTTGGGCTCGCTCGGCTGCCTTGGCCTGCTGCTCCAGGGCGAGGCAGCTCAGGGCGGCGGCCACCAGCACCACCACCGATACCATCATGGTCGGTTGCATGGCCCCGACGAAACCGTTGACGAAGACGTCGTGGGAGATCTGGCGGAGCTGCTCTGCCGCCTGGGCCGGAACGCCGGCCGACAGCTGGAAGCCACCGTCCTGTCCACGCCCCACACCGAACCCGCTCTTGACTGCGTTGGTGAAGCCGTCGACGAATTGCTGCTGGAACTGGGGCGGCAGCTTGGCGGCCTGGCTGATGGCCTGCTCGTGGATGCTCGACACCAGTTGGTTCTGTAGCACTGCTCCCACCACGGCGCTCCCCAGCACACCGCCGAGCTGGCGAGTAGTATTCAAGACGCCGGAGGCCGCGCCGGCCATACGGGGGCTGATGTGGCGCATGGCAACCGTGGTCATGGGTGCGAAGATGCAGCCCTGTCCCAGTCCGGCCACGATCATCGGGATCAGCAGGGTTGCCGGTGTGGTGGTGGGAGTGGCCAGTCGCGTGATCATGCCCATGGAAACCGCGTAGATCAGCAGTCCGGCGGCGAGGATGTACTTGCCGCCGGTCTTATCCGACCACCGTCCCGCGAAGGGCGCCACGACCATCGAAACCAGAGACATGGGCGCCACGGTCAGGCCCGCGCTGAGGGCCGTGAGGCCCAGGGCCGACTGGAGATAGATGGTGAGGGGCAGGAAGAGCCCGAGCATGCCGAAGGACATGGCCGCCGCCACCCAGTTCATCAACAGGAAGTTCCGGTCGGCGAAGAGGGCGAAAGGCAGCAGCGGCTCGCTCTGTGTCCGCTCCCAGAGGGTGAAGGCGGCCAGGATCGCGATCCCCGCGATGATGACTTCAGGAATGCTCAGCCAGCCTGCCACGGTCCCCCAGTCGAAGTGCTCGCCCTCGATCAGTCCGAAGACGATGGCGAAGAGGCCGGTGCTGGACAGGACCACCCCCACGATGTCCAGGGAGTGGCGCCGGCCGTGGCGCAGGTCGGGGATGATGAGGAAAGTGGCCACGAAAGCCAGGATTCCTACGGGCAGGTTGACGTAGAAGATCCAGCGCCAGGACCAGTTGGTAACGATGAGGCCGCCCAGGGTGGGGCCGGTGATGGCGGCGACGCCCCCCACGGCTCCCCAGATCCCGAAGGCTGTACCCCGCTTCTCCGGAGGGAAGATGGAAGTCAGGATTGCCAGGGTCTGCGGGGTGAGCAGTGCGCCGCCCAGACCCTGGAGTATGCGGGCGGCGATCAGCTGGTTGATGTCCTGGGCCTGGCCGGCCAGGGCCGACGCGATGGTGAAGACCGCCACCCCCACGGCGAACAGCTGTCGCCGGCCGAACAGGTCTCCCAACCGGCCGGCGGTGATCAGCAGCACCGCGTACACCAGGATGTAGGCGTTCAGCACCCACAGTATCTGGTCCAGGGACGCCTGGAAGCTGTCGATGATGCTGGGTATCGCTATGTTTACGATGGTGGTGTCCAGCAGGATCATGAAGAACCCCATGCAGAGCACCAGAAGGACTATCCATGGATTGGATCGCAAACGAGCCATTACTTCTCCTTGAAACTATCTCGACCGACTAGATCGCCTGCGCTGGGTGCTGCTCGGGTCTTTGGAGGGTATTGCCGAGGGATTGTGCGGCGGCGATTACCCCCTCGACCACGCTGGGGTCGCCGCCCATCAGGCAGGCAAGTTCCCGGAGCAACAGGCGGAGTTCGAGTCGCTTCTTCTCGCCCATGGCGTCGAGGCTTCTCCCCAGGGCGTCGTCAATGTCCACCAAGGGAACCCTGGTCAGGGCGTCCAAGCCCTGCTCGGTCAGGGATAGTGGGGTGCGGCGGCGATCGCTGGGGTCGCAGCCCCGCCTGGCCAGACCTTTGCGCTCCAGGGCATCCACCGCCGGCACCAGAGTGGCCGGGGCTAACCTCATGACACGGCTGATTTCGGTGATGGTGAGCGGCTGTTTGCGGAGCAGCTGCATGACCCCGAAGGGGAGGGCGCCGACGGTGATGCCGTGGGACTCCAGGCGGCGCTCGAGGTCATGCTTCGTCCTTTTGTTGACCATGCCGGCCAGGATGCGAACCTCCATGGCCACCGGAAATAGGTCGTCGCAGCCCATTTCATTAAACCTCGCGCACAATTAGTCTACTAATCATCAGTGCACGAAGCATACCAGGACCGCCGCCCCTGATCACCCGGGACGGCGGTCCTGTGCATTCTGTTCGTCCTGTTTCGTCTTTACGCGTTTACGCAGCCCCTACTCGTAACGGAGGGCTTCGATGGGGTTCAGGGAGGCTGCCCGGTTGGCCGGGTAGATCCCGAAGAACACGCCGATGGCCGAGGAGACCCCGAAGGCCAGCAAGATCGAACTTGGCTCTACCACGGTCTGCATCTTCTGGCCGCCCAAGTCGATGCCGGAGATCAGTTGGGAGAGCCCAACCCCGATCAGGATCCCGATGATCCCGCCCAAAGCGCTCACCACCACCGATTCGACGAGGAACTGCACCAAGATGTCCCCCCGCTTCGCGCCCACGGCCTTGCGGATGCCGATCTCCCGGGTCCGCTCGGTCACGGAGACCAGCATGATGTTCATGATGCCGATGCCGCCCACCACCAGGGAGATCCCGGCGATGGCACCCAGCAGCAGCGTCATCACCCCCGTGATCTGGTTGGCCGTCGACAGCATGTCGTCCTGGCTGCGGATGGTGAAGTCGTCGTCCACCACCTTATGGCGCTGCCTCAACGCATTCCCGATGTCCGCCACCGAGGCGCTCATCGCCTTCG
>Ga0209638_1000222_pt1 | contig 38104 bp, 36 predicted proteins | sample BarGraNGADG00211_FD_184490 | JGI IMG/M metagenome (GOLD analysis project Ga0209638, IMG submission 184490) | Arctic peat soil microbial communities from Barrow, Alaska - Barrow Graham LP Ref core NGADG0002-211 (SPAdes) (version 2) | ecosystem: Environmental > Terrestrial > Soil > Wetlands > Peat...
AGCAGGTTGTCGGCCGAGAGGACGGCGTACCCACCGAGGATGGCCGACACGACCGTCAATGCAATCACGCCATAGTGCGGAGTCGCGTGGCGGAAATGGAGCATGCCCAGGATGCCCGGGACTTCCTTGTCGCGGCCCATGACGTATGTGATGCGGACGCCTGTGTTGAGGCAGGCGAGGGTCGTGCCGATCAGGGCGATGAGGACGCTGACCGCCAGGATGAGCACCACGGCGATGCCGGTTCCCCCGAGCATCTGGTCGCCGATGAACCTGACTATGTCGCCGATAGGAGCCCCGGAGGCTGCGGCGGCGCCGTAGCCGGAGACGGTGGCGCCCGTGGTGGTGGTGGCTGTGACGGAGGTGTTCACCACGAAGTTGGCGGCGACGTATTCGATTACGTAGGCGACGGCGCCCTGAATGGCCAGCGAGAGGAGTACCGCTCGACGCACGTCGCGCTTGGGGTTGATGGCTTCCGCGCCGAGCGCGGTGACGGACTCGAAGCCGACCAGGAGCAGGATCGCGATGGTTCCCTGGAACAGAACGTTGGTGATGTTGTGGGGCAAGACCACGGAGGCCACGCTGTCGTGGGCATACGAGAGTTCAGGGTGAGTGAGGCGGAATGCAATCGCCAGAACCCCGAACGCGACCAGCGCGGTCAGCTGAATTGCGTTGATGACGATGGCCGTCATCGTGGATCCGGAAATGCCTCGGTAGGCGATCAGGCCCACGAACCCTGAGAAGAGGACGGCCGCGCCGATCTCCAGCGGCGAGTTGAGGGCGATGCCGAAGATGCCCAGGATGTAAACGAGCAGCGTCGCCGTGAAGGCAACCATGATCCCTGGGTAGATCCAGTAGTACAGGTGCGAGACCCAGCCGACGACGAACTTCGCCAGCCGCGCGAACTTGTAGTGGATCGCCTCTTCGCGCTCAAGGAAGGCCGCCTCGGCGAAGTAGTAGGACGACCCCGCTCCGGCCTCAGGGTAGATGCTCGACAACTCGGCGTATGAGAACGCCGTCAGGAAGGCCAGCACCAGCACGAACAGCAGTCCGGGAACCATGTCGTACGCGGTGGTCGCGCCCCCGTTCTGCTGAACCACCTGCGCCTGGAACGTCGTCCACAGAAACGCGCCCGGGGCGATCAACGCCATGGCATTGATCGTCAGCCCGGTCATCGTCAGGGTCCTCTTCATCTCCGTCCCTGGCGAAGCGGCCATCGTGTCCTCCCGTTCGGGCACAGCCGGATCATTGCGCCCGATCAATAGATGACCGGTGGCTGCCGTGCCTGGGTTGAAGGATCGGTCAGCGAGGCGGCAGAGTCAGTGACCGCGCGGCTGCGATTGCGCTGCGCTTTGGTTGCCTTGCGCCACGTACATCGTTGCGACGGAGTTGCGGGATCAATGCAGGACGATGACGGAACGAACCAGCCCGACAGCGCCGCAACCTTCGCGCCAGAACCGCGGCGCCTTCGATCCCTTTGTGGCTCTACGCGGCCAGATCGCGCCGTTCGAAGGCCACGAGCGAGGTGACCAGGAAGACCGCGGCCACTGCCGCCAGGACGGCGGCGTCGCTGAAGCTCAAGCCGTTGCGCAGCGGGTCGTTGCCCAAGTAGTAGCGGAACAGCGACAGCGGGCGGATGGTGTTGAGCCCGTCCACTACCGCGGCCAGGGCATCGACGAGGTACATCACCACCATCACCGCGACGGCCACTCCAATCGCGGCGGCGCGGTTGCCCGTTGCGGCTGAGATGGCCAGGGCGATTGCCCCGAATGCCAGGCCCAGCAGCACCAGCATGGCCAGCGCTTCTGCGAGGCGGTCCGGGGGCAGGGCGGTCGAACTGGCAGCCGCGCCGGCCATGGCGAAGGCCCACACGGCCGCCGCCGCGACCAGGCACGCCAGGAATACAGCCGCCGACTTCTCCAGGACGATCCGCCGACGCGAAACCGGGTAGGAGAGGAGGACGTCGATCGTGCCGCGGGATTCTTCCCCGGCCGTGAAGCCGCTGGCCATCCCGGCCGCGAAGGCGACGATCAGGGCGGGCAGGATCATGGAGAAGAGCTCGATGTGCAGAAAACCGATAAGGGAGCTCGCGTCTCCGCCGGCGCCGAGCAGCTTGGCAGCCGGACCCATCTTGGCCAGCATCGAGTCGAGGTCGAAGAGCTTGGAGTAGGTGGGATAGAGGAGAGCGAAGTAGCCGGTCATGGCGCCCATGCCAAGACCGACCCAGAAAGTCGGCCAGCGCAGGTCGCGGACCGTCTTCCAGAAGACGTTACGCAGCAGCATGGGTCGTCTCCTTGCCCGCGGCAGAACCGCCCGCTCCGTCGCCAGCTCCCTCGCCCAATCCCTCACCCGCTCCGTAGTAGGCCATGAAGATCTCCTCGAGGCTCGTTTCGACGCTCCTCAGGTTGCGGACCTCGAACCGCGCGGAGGTCTTCACGAGAGCGTCGAGGCTGCCCATGACCGTGCACCGGAGAGTCTCCCCGTCGATGGTCAGGTCCCGCACGCCGGGCAGGCCCGCGAACGCCTCGATCGGGACCTGGTCCCCGAAATCGATCTCGAGCCGGCGCAAGGCCCGTTCCTTGAGCGCGGCGATCGACTCGACTGCCAGCAGCCGACCCTCGCGGATGATCCCCACGCGATCGCACAAGTGCTCCACCTCGGGCAGCTGGTGAGAAGAGATGAAGACCGTTCGTCCCTCGCCGCGGGCCTCTTCGCAGAGGTGCTCGAACTCGAGCTGGATGAACGGGTCCAGGCCGGCCGTGGGTTCGTCGAGGATGAGCAGGTCGGGCCGGATCATGAAAGCCGCAACGAGACCCACCTTTTGCTTGTTGCCGCGGGAAAGGCTCTTGATCCGCTTGGTCGTGTCGAGTTCGAGGCGCTCGATCAGCTTCTCCCGGTAGTCCCCGTCCACGCGCCCCTGGAGGTTGCCGAGGTATGTAAGCAGCTGGCGGCCGGTCAGCTCCGAGTAGAGAGATAGCTCTCCGGGGACGTAGCTGACCCGGCGATCGATCGCCAGGCGGTCGCGGTGCACGTCCATGCCAAGTACGCGGGCTCGGCCGGCGGTCGGCCGGATCAGGTCCAGCAGCAGCCGGATGGTCGTCGACTTGCCCGCCCCGTTCGGCCCGAGGAATCCGAAGATCTGGCCCGCCTCGACGGTCAGGTCCACGTCCATGACGCCGCGCGAGCGGCCGTAGTACTTGGTGAGCTTCTCAGTCTCGATCGCGATGGTCACGAACGGGCCTCCTTCGGAGCCCGATTTCGGGTTTCCTCGAACCTGTCGAACAGCTTGGGCAGCTCGCGTGCCAGGAAGGCATACATGTCTCGCACCTCTTGCAGCGGCTCGGGATTCCCGTCCGGCCCGAGTAGCTCCAGGCCGTCGCCAGCCAGCTCCTGGAGGCGTTGCAGGAGCTCGACACGCCACAGCATCATTCGCGCCCAAGCTCCGGACCTGATCACGAACCGATTGCGCCGATCCCCGGCCCGCACGGTTCGCTCGACGAAGCGGTAGTGCATGAGGAGCTGGGTCATGTTGCTGATCGAGCCCTTGCTCGCCTGGAGCGTCTCCGCCAGATCCGACGCGGTCAGCCCGTCGGCCGGGCCGAGCAGGATCGCTCCCAGGACCCGGCCGGCCATGCGAGGCAGATGCATGGAGTCGAAGACGAGCCCGATCTCCTCCACGAAGCGCTCTGCGGAGATGCGGGAACTTCGCCTGTCGCGACTCCGTTCGATGAGCTCGTCGAGCATCTCGGTCGGCCTCCGGAATGCCGCGCCGCTCGACGGCCACGTCGCCAGCGAGGCGTGATGCGCGGGTGTTCGGCCGATCGTAGAGCGTTCGCGAAGTTCAGGCAATACTGAACTCACGGTGTTTGGGCGAACTCGTGGCACCTGACCTTGAGTGGGGCATGCCGTCTCCTCCGGCCCCCTTAGTACCTCCGGCCGGGATCCGGTGACGACGGTCCTTCCCCGAACGACCGCCTCGGGTCGGGGATACACATACGAGCGTTCCTGCCGAATGCTTCAGGCCAACAGCTGGATGTCTCCCCCTCGGCGCGTGCCGGTTGGACCGTCCGCCAGTGGCAACAGGTAGAGCCCAACGCCGGCGCGAAGGTCGCCGCTCATGCCAAATTCACGTCCACCGTCAGTCGCAGTGCCTGAGGCTGAGGAGATCTTGTGATGCTGAACCGACTACCGCTCCCACCTCGGCACGTGGTGCCGGTCGGCCTTCCGGGTTCGATGATGATGCGACCCGTGGGGATGCTCGTCTCGAAGACGGTGAGTTTCGATGCCGCCGTCGACGCGGCTGGCGTCCTGCCGCTCGTCGGCGAGATCCACCGCGATCCGGAGCGAGGCTCCGACGGCCAATTCGACGGTCCGCCGCCCCAGGGCGACGACTCGCTCGCTCTGAGCGGCCACGACGCCTACGGCCACGCGCCCCTTGCGGGCGCCGGCATGAGCCGCGACGAGCTGGTCCAGCGCTACGCCCACCTGGTCAAGTACGTGGTGGGCCGGCTGGGCGTCTCGGTGCCCGGGCTCTTTGACCACGAAGATGCGATGCAGGCGGGCGTGCTCGGACTGCTGCGCGCAATCGACGCCTACCGGCCGGAGGCCGCCGCCTCGTTCGAGTCGTACGCGATCCTTCGAATCCGGGGTGCGATCCTCGACGCGGTTCGCTCGCTCGACACCGTCGGGCGGGCCGGCCGCGAAGCGGCGCGGGCGATTCAGGGGGCGATCCGAGACCTGCAGAACGAGCTCGACCGCTCTCCGACGGAATTGGAGATCGCCGCCCGGCTGAACATGCCCGTCGCCCGGTATCGCGAACGCCTCCAGGCGGCCTCGGTCGTCACCGTCTCGCTGGACGAGCACGATGCGCGAGAAAGCTACGACGAGTCGACCGTTCTGGCCGACAACGCCGCCGATCCCAACGCCGTCGATCCGGCAGACGAAGCGGCACGCCGGGACGCGATCGCCTCCCTGATCCACGAGATCGGCCGATTGAGCCAGCGGCCGCGGATGGTCCTGGCGCTCTACTACCACGACGAGATGACCTTCAAGGAGATCGGGCAGGTCCTGGGCGTCACCGAATCGCGGGTCTGCCAGATCCACACCGAGGCGATCCTGGCCCTGCGGACCCGGCTTGTCGATCCCGATGTGGCGGCTCGGCTGGGGCGCCGGAGGGCTCGATCCTGATCACAGGCTCTACCACGGTCCTCAGCGGCGCGGTCGCCGCTATGATCCGTCAGTCCGTCGTGGCCGGCCAGATCGCCAACGTGAACACCGGGGGCTTCAAACAGCCAGCACCCACGAGACCGAGTACGAGCTGGCGATCGTGCACTCCGTCGGCCCGGAGCCCAGGCTCCTGGGCAGCGACATGATCCCGGCCGGTCTTCGGCTCGACATCAGCCATGGCCCGCTCCCAATCGGGTGGCTCTAAGCGGCCCGTTGCCGGCTTGCGATAGTGCTATCACGCCGATCCGACGGGCGAAAGCGCAGGCGTGCTGACCCTCCGTCCCCTCGTCACCGTCGCTCGTGCGCACCGCATACGTCGAAACGATGAAGACATACCCCTCCCGAGAGTCAAGGTTCCACGGTACCTGCCGATCTCTAGAGTGACGCCCATGAGAGGACAGAGAGATCAAAGACCCGCGGCCCGTAACCTCGTCGCCGGTACTCGGCCAGACGCCACCCGCTGACACCGGGGCGGCTCGGCCGGAAGTCCAGCGATCCCAGATCGGGGCAAGCCCAGCGGGTCAGCTGGCCGCTTGCGTCGAACTCTTGGCGCGCAGCCGGGAGATACGCCGGGCGCTCGAAGCCGTCAACGCCGCTCCCGACGTGAGGGCCGACAGGGTGGCCGATGCCAGGCTACGGATGGCTCAGGGCACGTACACGTTCCAGGCCGAGGTCGTGGCTCGAAGGATCCTCGACCAGCGAGCCTAGGATGCTTTGCGCCGGCAGCCGCGAACTCACGCGACACGCCACCGGCTATCGCATCGGCTCGGGCTCTCCCGAGGTGGCCCCCTTGACGTCCGCGTCGACCGCGCCAGCCGAGGTCTCGGACGCCTTCACCGACGCCATCCAGCGGCATGAGAGGGCCTCTCTCGGATAGGCCAACGTGCGAGCCGAGGGCCTTGTCACCGAGATCAACCGGGCAGGGGACCGGCTTTCGCCAGTTCCGGCGATCATCTAGTCGCGCCGGCGCGACCGCGTAGCCGACGGCGCGTGCCGCACCGGGCCGCCTGGAGGCTCGCTTTTGGTGGTGACCGGAGGCCCCGCAGGGTCAAGAGAGCCCCCCACAGAGCCGACTAGTAAGGTGGAGAGGCCACTCGGGCGGCCTCCGATTTCGAAGCCGTGAGGCCCCCGTTCCATGCTCATCCGACCGCTGCATGTCGAACGGCCCAGGCTTGCGGTCACGGCAGCTCGACGGAACGGGGGGTCGCAGCCGAGACGCCGGCCGCCGCCATGAGCCCGCCCTCCATGAAGTCCATCCAGCGGCGTCTGAAGCGGATCCTCATCGACGATCGAGAGCTGCTGATTTCGCTGCAGTGCCAGCTCGAGCAGATCCGTCAAGGAGCTGCGGCTCCTCGACGACGAGCGCATGGCTCATACCCCGGATGGCAACGATCCGCCGATTCGCCACTAGCCGGCCACCGTCACGGGCCGGGGCCGCCGCCACCTCAGCCGCCGGGCCGCCGTGACCTCCGGGCCTCCCCATTCCGGCGCGCCTGGGCGACCGATCGCGCTGGTCGTGGCGAGCAGGGCCTCAGGCGCCCCCGGCCAGCGCAGCGGGCATGCGTCCCTCGTCGTGGTCACGCGTCTCGAGCTGCTCGCGCACCTGGTCGAGGAAATGGTGCAGACGGAACGGCTTGAGGATCAGACCGTTGGCGCCGGCGTTGCGAGCGGCCACCAGGTCGGGGGAATGGCCGGTGAGGATCAGGACTCGCATCCCCGCCAGCGAAGGCGCCGCTCGCATGTCGGCCGTGAGACGGTAGCCGTCGCGGTCCGGGAGGCCGACATCGACGATCGCCAGGAGCGGTCGGTGCTGCAGCGCCAGGGCCTCGCCCTCGGCTGCCGTGTGGGCGGTGAGAAGATGCACATGCAGGCCACGCAGCGCGGCCTCGAGGGCGCCGTGGACATACTCGTCGTCGTCGATGATGAGCACCGACGGAGGCCGGCTCCCGATCGAGTGAAACTGGCTGGAACTGCCCATACCGCCGGAGGGTAGTGCACGATTGGGGTATTGGGTATGCGGCGTTTGGATGGTCTTGGGCAGGACCACCCCGAGCTCGGGGTCCCGCGTGCCGAGGGTCAGGGTCGCTTGTAAAAGGTCAACCCTGCCGAAACCAGGCCGACTGCCTTGACGTTGAGGATCGACTCGGTCGCGCCGAGGAAGAGGATGCTGTCGGGTCGGAGGGCCTCGCTGAACCGCCGGTACAGCTCCATCTTGGCTTCTTCGGTGAAGTAGATCACCACGTTCCGGCAGACGATGAGGTCGAAGGACCGGTCGTATGGGTCCTTCAGGAGGTCATGGCGGCGGAAGTTGACGAGCGCCCGGATCTCTGGGCGAACCTCCCACTTGTCGTCTTTGGGGCGGAAGAAGCGGGCCCGTCGCACGTCGGAAACGCCGGCCATCTGGGTTTCGGTGTACGTCGCCGCCCTTGCCCGTGACAGGATCGTCTCATCGAGATCGGTCGCCAGGATGCGGGTCATGGTGGTTGGGGCCAGCTCCCGCGCCAGCATTGCCAGGGTGAACGGCTCGTAGCCGAGTGAGCATCCGGCGCTCCAGATCCGCACGAAAGGCTGGCTGCGGAGCATGGGCCCCAGGTGCCTCTCCGCGAGGAGATCCCATGCCTCGAGGTTCCGGAAGAACTCGCTGACGTTGATAGTCAGCATGTCCAGGAAGGCCTGTTTGAGAGCGGCGTCCTGTCGCGCCCTGGCGACCAGGGCGTCCGGGTCAGGCAGGCCCTTAGCCGTGGCGAAGCCGTTGACCCGACGCCAGACCTGCGCCGGTTTGTACTGGCTGAGGTCGATGCCAAGCAAGCTCCGGACCTCGCGTGCCAGCCGCTCGTACGCCGCAGTATCCAGCTCGGGGACTGGCGCGAATCCTAGCACCGGGAGGGGCGGCCGCTCTGGTCGCGAAGGCGTCTCCATCGTCTCAGGTATCGGCCCCGCCGCGGTCCGGCTTGATCACCTGGTCCGGCTCCATCCCCGCTCCGCGAGTTGCCGCCGGCATCTCAAGACGATCGCCTGCGGGGGCCCGGCCTTCGAATGAGCACGACAGCCATGTCGCCTGCGAGCGTCTATGCCAGCGCAATAGGTCATCACTCCGGAGCCACCAGGATAGGAGCCCCTTGCCGCCTCAGGCGACGCGGCTGCTCGGCTGCTGCACTGCGGATCCGCCGCCTCTGGCGGAGTTCTCGAGAAGGGCGGCGATGTCCACGACCAGGCCCACAGCACCGTCGGCCATGACCGTCGCTCCGGCCAGTCCGCGACGCTCCCCGGTGAGCTCGCTGAGCGACTTCAGCACGATCTCGTGCTGGCCCACGAAGGCGTCCACGGCGAGGGCCATCTCGGCACTGCGGGAGCGGACGACGACCAGGTTCACGAAGCCACGCTCGTTGGCGCGGAGCGGCCGCGGGGGATCCCCCAGCGCATTGTCCAGCTGCTCGACGGGAATGACCCGGTCTCTCAGCGTCAGCATGCTGTGGCCGCGCACGCGACCAAGTGACTTGGGCTCAATGCGCAGTGTCTCCACGACGCCCGTCAGCGGCAGCGCGCAGACCCGGGAGCCCGACTTGACGAGCAGCGCGCCGATGATGGCCAGGGTGAGCGGCAGCGACAGCGAGACGCGCGTTCCGCTTCCGGGCGTGCTCGTGATGTCTACCCAACCGCCCAGGTGCTCGATGTTGTTGCGGACCACGTCCATCCCGACGCCGCGTCCGGAGACCTCGGTAACGACCTTCGCGGTCGAAAAGCCCGGCATGAACACGACACGGAGAGCGTCGGCATCGCTCATGGCCTCGGCGACCTCCGAACTCATCAGGCCCTTCTCGACGACTGCGCGTCGGAGAGTTGCCGGGTCCATGCCCCGCCCGTCGTCTTCGACGGTGATCAGGATTCGGCCGTCAGCGTGGCGCGCCGTCAGGTGCACCGTTGCCGGCACGGGCTTGCCGAGTCTGAGCCGCTCATCGGACGGCTCGACGCCATGGTCGAGGGCGTTGCGGACCAGGTGGCCAAGAGGATCCCCGACCTGCTCGAGCACGGAGCGATCGAGTTCGGTCTCCTTGCCCTCGATGACCAGCTGTACGTCCTTCGAGAGGCGAGCCGCGATGTCGCGCACGACACGTGGGAAGCGGTTGAAGACGGCCTCGATCGGCAGCATTCGAAGACCGGTGACCTGGTCTTGGAGCTGTCCTGCAATGCGTGCGAACTGCTGAGCATCTTCTTCAGCCTGGCGAGCCAGCGGATCGTCGCCGAGGCGCACGGTCAGCTCCTGGGCGCTCTGCTGCAGGCGAGCCTTGTGAACGACCAGCTCTCCGACGAGGTTCATGAGCTCATCGAGGCGTGACACGTCGATGCGAATCGTCTGCTGAGCGGCTTTGAGCCTGTCGCCGGCGACGGTCATGCGATCGGTGGCCGGAAGCCCGCGCGCCTCGGCGCCCAGGTCGGCCTGGCGCCGTTCCGTCGGGGCCGGCGGGCCGGTATCCAGGCGGTCGTCGGCTCTGACTGCGCCCAGCAACGGGACCATGTCATCGGGACCGTAGACATCCCTGCTGAGTTGGACCTCAGTCGTATCGATCCGGCCTTCGGAGGCCGGAGCGGCCACGATCTCGACGCCGACCACGTCTTCGATCGCCGCGAGCCGCTTGCGCACGTCCATCAGCTCCACCGGTCGTCCGCGGACGAGCATGGTGAGCAGTGTCGATCCAAGCTCATTCTCTATCTCATCGCGGCCCGGCGCGGCGGCGACGAGGGTCCCGCTCTCCTCGGCCTCAATGACGAGCTGCAGGAGTCGAACGGCCTGCCAATCGCTCATGGGATCGACGCGGCAGACGAAGATCGATCGCGCCTCGGACCCGGCGGGGGCCTCGTAGAGAAGGCGTTGGATAAGCGGCGCGACGGCGACATTGCCGATCCCGGGCTCGTCCTCGGTCCGCACCCCAGCTTCGGACTCGTCGGGCTGGTCTGCCTCGGCCACGGCTCGGGAGGCGGGCGACATCGATTTCGCTGCAGCCGCGGCAATCGCCGTTGACAGGAGCTGACGAAGCTGGCGCGTCAATGCTTCGGGAGCGTCGGTGAGGGTCTCGCCCTCATGAATCTCGGCGACCAGCGCGCGAAGTACGTCTATGGTGGCCAGGAGCACGTCGGCGAAGGGCTTGACCTCGTACAGGGTTCCGCTTCGGAACGCCCCGAAGAGGTCCTCCATGGCGTGGGTCAGCTCGGCCATGCGGCGGTGACCGATCGTCGCCGCCGATCCCTTGAGGGTGTGCGCTGCCCGGAATACCTCGTTGACCACCGCGGCATCCAGTTCGCGCTCGAGTTCGAGCAAACCATGTTCGATGCGCTCGATCTGCTCGAGTGACTCATCTGTGAACAGACGGTCGTCGCCCGGTTGCAGATCGAACGTCAGGTGCACGTCACGCGACCTCTCGGAGGGCGACGTGAAGCCTGACATCGCCGTGGCTGGTGGTGAGCACAACAACCAGGCGCTGGATCTCGACGGTCGAAAGGCGCGCACCCCGGCCGACTAGGACCAGCGGCGGGTTGATAGTCGTAGCGATCCCTTCTTCGGCCAGATTGATGCCCGCCGCGCCGGCGATGACGTTTGCCATCTCGGCTATGCCGCTCTGGCCGAGATCGTCGAGCTCGTCCACGTCCTGTCCGATGATGGAGCTGATGAGCTTGATGGCTGTCGGCTCCGACATCGACAGGTAGATCGAGCCGCGGAGCATGCCGCTGACTCCGATGACGGCGGTGACATCCTCGGTGGTGTACGGGTTGCCTTCGACGATGTCACTGCCCCGGGAGACCGGCATGCCGGTTTCCTTGCTGATCACGTTCAAGGCGGATTGCGCGTAGCGGTTGACGACCTGGACACTCATTGCCTATGCAGCTCCGGCGAGCGCGCGCTGATCTTCGATGTCGAACAGTCCGCCCAGCTCGAGGAGCAATACGAGGCGATCGCCGAGCTTGGCGATGCCACGCAGGTAGTCCGCGTCGGCACCGGCGGCGACGTCGGGCGTAGCTTCGACCGATTCCCAGGGGAGCATCAGTACCTCGGAGACACTGTCCACGATCAGGCCGACTCGAGTCGCGGCGCTCTCGGCGACCACGATCCGGGTCTCCTTAGTTGGCGCCGCCTGGTGCATCCCGAAGCGCTCTCGGAGATCCACGACAGGAATAATGCGGCCGCGCAGGTTGATCACGCCCTTGACGAAGCTCGGCGAGCGAGGCACGGGCGTGATCGGTTGATGGCGGATGATCTCGAACACTTTGGCGATGTCCAGGCCGTAGTGCTCGTCGGCAAGCTCACAGACCACGATCTGCATCTCACCAGACCGACCGCTGCCGCTGGACATGGGCTTATCGGCCACGGCACTTTCTCCTTTTGTCACGCGCCGGACGCAATCCGGCTGCGGGATCTCAAACTAGGTATCGGCGCGGAACGGTCCAGCGTGAGTGGTGGAGGACCCCGATCACGAGCTCCCTTCAGGACACGAACGCCGTGCCATTCGGGAACCGCGGATCGAGTGGCGTGCTGACCGTGTCTTCGGCGAGTTCATGTGGTCTTGCGTGGCACCAGGCCGAGATCCCGGCGGCGATCTGCCCAAGAGGGAGGATCTGATCCGTCAGGCCGGCCTCAGCCACGGCCCCGGGCATGCCGTAAATGGTCGCGCTGGCGGCGTCCTGGGCGATGACCGTGCCGCCGTGGTATTTGACGGCGCGCGCCCCTTCCCTGGCGTCGCAACCCATGCCCGTGAGGACCACGCACAAGAGGCGTTCGCCCCAGATCGGGGCAACGGACTGGAGCGTGACGTCCGCCGCGGGCCGAACACCGTTCACCGTCGGCAGATGGGTCAGCTGTATGTGCCCCGTGGTCGAGCTGAGCATGTGGCGATCGCCCGGGGCGACCAGGATCTCGTTTTCGATCAGTACGTCCTCGGAAGTTGCCTCGGTGCAGCGCAGCTCGCCGGCCGAATCGAGGCGCGCGGCGAGCGAAGCCGTGAAGCCTGGGGGCATGTGCTGGACGATGGCGACCGCAGCTCCAAGGTTCGCCGGCAAGTCCTTGATTACCGTGCGAAGTGCGGTGGGGCCGCCGGTGGATGAAGCAATGACGACGAGGCGTCTGGCCGCAATGCGCAGGCCGGTGTGTGGCGGTCGCTTGGGGGTCATAGCCCAGGCCATCGAACGGGGCCGCGGCGGCATCGTGCTGGCGGTCGTCTTCCCGTCGTCGGCGGCTCCCGGCGTCGCTGCGGCCTCTCGATCCGCTGCCTGCTTGCGTGGGTTCGCCAGCGTCAGGTTCATGGCTGCGATCCGACGGTGGCGCAGGAACGCAGCCTCCGGCATTCCGGCTGCCGCCTCGATCTTGCCGACCAGTTCCTCGCCGACACGCCCGATGTCGATTGACAGCGAGCCTGACGGCTTGGGGACGAAGTCGATCGCCCCGAATTCGAGGGCGTCGAGCGTGACATTGGCGCTAGCCGTGGTGAGGTTCGAAAGCATCACGACGCGGGTGGGGGACTCGGCCATGAGCCGCTTCAGCATGCCCAACCCATCGAGCACAGGCATCTCGACGTCGAGGGTGATGACATCGGGATGGAGGTCGGCTGCCATCTGGAGCCCTTCGACTCCATTCGAGGCAACGCCCACGACTTCGATCGAGGGCACCTCGCCCAGAAGCCGTCCGAGGGCGTGGCGCATGAACGCCGAGTCATCGACTATGAGGACTCTGATACGACCCATCGGAAGCTCCCGACTCTCGCTCGGCTGCCTGACCGGGCGCTCAGAATCGCCGTTCGGCGATTCGGAGCGCCGTCAGCGCTAGGCAACCAGGAGCTTGTTCACCGCCGCGAGGACGCGGTCCGGCGCGAACGGCTTGACGACGAAGTCGCGAGCACCGCGCTTTATAGCGTCCATGACGATTGTCTGCTGGCCCATCGCGGTCAGCATGGCGATGCGGGCATGGGGGTCCTTTGCGCGTATCTCGGAAAGCGCCTCGAGACCGTCCATCTCAGGCATGGTGATGTCCATGAGGACGCAGTCGGGTCGCTCGCGCAGGTAAGTCTCTACGGCGATCCTGCCGTTCTCGGCCTCCAGGACCTGGTGGCCGGCCTCGACCAGCAGCTTCGCCGCCCGCAGGCGCATGAACGCCGCGTCGTCGACGACGAGGATCTTTGCCATCGAGGGGCTCCTAAATACTCAGTGCCGCTAAAGCTCAGCGACAGAAGAGAGGCGCTTGATAAGGAGTCGGCCGTCACCGACTCCAAGTTGAACGGTTCGACCTGAGTTGCCTCCGAGGGCAGTAGCCGTCAACTGCAGGCCTCTCTCGGCCAGCGCTGACTCCATCCCCTCGGCGTTGCGCTTGCCGATGGCAAGTCCTTCGCCCACGGTCAGCATCGCGGCCGCCCCGGCGGCCTTGAGCACGCAACGATTCAGGAGCGCTCCCCTGGCCTCCAGAGCGCGCAGAAAGGTGTCCAGGCCGGTGTCGATGAACTTGACCGGGCTTGAGCCGTTGGCTTGCCCATTCGGCAACATGAAATGAGCGAGGCCGCCCACTTTCATCTTTGGGTCCCAGACTGCGAGGGCGATGCAGGAACCCAAACCGTAGGCGACGAGTTGGGCCTCGGGGCTCGAGCTCAGGACCATCTCGCCAATGCCGGCCACGAGCAGGCTGGGGCTTTGGGTAAGCGTCATAACCCGATCGCTCCGAGAGCATCCAGGAGAACCGGGAGACTTTCGGCGCGAGGCAGGACGAGGAACGTACCGTCGATGGCACGACCGCCTTCGCTGAAGGTGGTCTTGGCGGCAAGGACCTGATCTAGGTCGCTGAACAGGTCCAGCAGGACGGCATCCAGCACAGCGCCGGCCATCTCGATCACGACCTGCGGGGGCGTAGGGTGGACGGGCTCGTGGAGATGCATGCCGAGCTCGTTGAGGAAGGCCGAGATCGTGACGTTGCCGGCTTCCTGCAGGGCGGAGAGCTCCAGCTCGTCGAAGGCCAGCACGTCGTCGCTCGCCTTCATCGGCAGCTCGCCGGGCCCGAGCAGGCCGGCCAGCAGGATTTGTGCCAGACGGTGCGCGTCTGCCAGCGGAAAGAGCAGCAGCGAGTGGCCTGAGAGGGAGCCCTTGATCCCGACATAGACAGCCAGGACGAGTTCCTCGGGGCCACCGGCAATTGCCAGCACTTCGGCGGCCGTGCAGCGACGGAGAATCGGCGTCTGGACCTCGATGATCTGGCCGCTCATCGAGCTCATGGCCTCGCCGGCGCGCTTCATCGCCCGCGAGAATGTTCCCGCGACTACGACCTGTCCAGCATCGGATAGAGCGAGCATTGTCATAGGGGGCTGTTCCATTGGGTCATGCAGTCAGGCGTGACTCGTGACGTCCTCATCGCCGCTTGCCGCGGCCGGCCGGACCGCTGACGATCCGGGCGGGGCATCGGACGCGACCGGGCCGGACTTGAGTGCTGCCGGAGAGACTGCCCACGGCTGAGCGTCGTCGCGTGTGTATCGGCGCATGCGCGATCGAGGACAAGAGACCGGGATGGGTCCAGGAGACCGCCGCTCAGCTGGGCCGGTGGCGGCCCATGGGCTCCATCATTTGGGAGATCGAGGTCGGCGGAACGATGCGGATGACGCGTCCCTCGCCGTCTACCACCATCACCTTGAGTTCCTTGCTCGCAGGATCAATGGAGAAGACGGTGTACGCCTCGGACATCCCATTTGGCCCCTTGAATGAAACGTCGGGGGCGGCCTTCCGGGCGAACTGATCTCGCTCCGCCGTCATCGGTGTGGACGACAGCTGAGGGATCGCCGCCGGTGCCGTGCCGGTGGTGACGAGTGCCATTGGGAGAAGGTCGTTGGTAGCCATCTGAGTGAGTAGGGAATCGGGGCGGCATCGCCGGACTTGAGGGTTTAGGGGTAATCCCTGAGAGGGATTCCACCGAAACTGTTGCCAGCGGCCACCGGAAACGCATTCGATCCCGGCTCAGGAAGGCGATTCGAGCAATCCCAGCTTGAGCGCCAGGATCGCGGCCTGGGTCCGATCCGCCGCGCGCAGCTTCCAGATGATGTTCTGGACGTGCTTCTTCACGGTGTCCTCGGTGATCGACAGGCGGCCGCCGATCTCCTTGTTCGTGAGCCCGTCTGCCACGAGCAGAAGGACATCGTGCTCGCGAGGGGTGAGGGCGTATTGCTCGGCTCGCTGTCGGGCGGATTCGCCCGCCGACGGAGCCTCATCGCGAATGGCCAGGGCTTCGCGCAGCAGCTGCGGCTCCACCGCAAGCTGGCCGTTAGCCACGTTATGGAGCTTCTGGATGACCTCGGCCGTGGTCGCGTCCTTGAGAAGGTAACCTGCCGCTCCGCGCCGGATCGCTTCGAGGACGTAGCGGCGATCGTCGTACAGGGTCACGATCACGACCGCCATCCTGGGATGGCGAGCCTTGATCCGGTCCAGGCAGGCCAGACCGTCGAGGCCGGGCATTCGGATGTCGAGCAGGACCATGTCGGGTTCCAGCTCGTTGATTAGCTTGAGCCCCGATGCGCACGAGTCGCCCTCACCCACGACTTCGATCCAGTCGGCCGCGGAGAGCATCGCCCGGAGGCCGCGGCGAGCCATCTCGTGGTCGTCGATGAGGAGTACGCGCGCGCTCTCGTTCACGCCCTGCCTTCTCCGTTCCGTGCCGAATGCTCGGTTTCGCTGGTGGCTCCAGAGTATCCCGCCCGAGTGCTCGCGTGTCGGGCGATTGGGATCGAGATCCGGACCACGGTCCCGAAACCGGGGCGGCTGCGGATCGAGGCCGCGCCTCCGAGCCAGCGGGCCTGGCGCGCGATCCCGAGCAGACCCAAACCGCCGCCGGCCCGACGGCGTTCCGCCTCGGCGGGATCGAAACCGCGGCCGTCATCCTGCACCGTGATCACGGCGCGTCCCCTGGTGACCTTGAGCTCGGTACGAACGGTCTGAGCGCTCGAGTGGCGCACGGCATTCGTCAGCGCCTCCGTGCTCATGCCGTAAAGGGCCTGCTCGACCCGGTCGTCGAGTCGGGGCAGATCGCCCTCGATGGCCATGTCCATGCCCGACTCCGCCGCCAGGCTCTTCATGCGATGGTGGATGGCCTGAGCGAGTCCGAGTTCCTCGAGCCCCGGCGGGACAAGGTCGGCGAGGACGGCCCGGACCTCCTTGATCGCCGTCACGAGCCGGTCCGATGCGGCCTCGAGGTAGCCGTCCACGGAGTCGCCGGGGTGAGATTCGGCGAATACGCGGGCCGCGTCCAGGAAGCGGAATGCGCTGACCATGGACTGCGCCGCCGTGTCGTGGATCATGTGGGCGATCCTGGCGCGCTCCAGGTCGCTGGCCTGGAGAGTCTGGCGGGCGAGACGGTCAATGCGTCGCTGGTTGCGCTCCAGCTCGCGCCGTTGTTGTTGCGAATCCCGGTAGAGTTCGTAGAACTCCTCACTGGTAGCGACCATCTGAGCCAGGGCTGCCGTGGCCGTGCGGCGGCGGTCGGAGCCGCGAGCGCGCTGCTGGATCTGCCACTCGAACAGCCCGATCGGGTCGCGAAGGATTCGGGCGGCGGCAAGCGCGGCGCGGCCGTTTGCCGGTGGAGCCTGGCGGGCGGCGCGCCGAAGAGCGGCAGGGCCAACTCGCGTTCGATCGGTCACCGCCGCCGAGTCCCGTACGCTCGGTGGGCCGACACGCAGGATCACCGCGGTCGAGAGGGAACCTCGTGGCGCCGGGAAACCCAGCAGGCGGCCACCTGCCCGGCAGCGACCCCGTGCGGCTCGACCCGTTGCCAGCACCCGGGCCGCCAGCTCTTCCGGGCATCTCCGGCAGAACTTGAGTCCCACGTCGGTGGAGCAGATGGTGGCGCAGAAGGGCTCGCCGTCCTCCCAGCCGGAGATCAACGCGACGGCAGTCATGCCCGCTTCGGATGGCGAGGCGCTCCGCCCATCGGGCGACGCCTCAAAGCGACCGACGGGGGCCTCCGACGGCAGTGTCGCGCCGTCCGCCCGCCCAGTGTCGTGGACACGCGCCCAGAGTTCCGCCCCTGCGAGATGGCGGGTGACGTTCCGCTCTTCCATAGGTTGCGCCAGTGTATGGCCAGAGACGTCGCCGCGGAGCGCCATATGGCGACCTTCCCCGACCGAGTCCCTCCCACGCGGGCGCGCCCACTTGTGGCCGCCTCCTGGTGATCGCTCAGCCTCAAGGCTGGGATCGACGTCCGGGACAAGGTCATCGAGGCCTACCAGGAAATCATGCGGACGCAGCTGTGAGGGCGGGCTGATCCATGAACGACCAGGTCCAGGGAATCCTCAAGCAGCTCTCGATCTACCAGCGGATCGGCATCATCGGAGCCGCTCTCGCGTCTGTCGCGATGATCGCCGTCCTGGTCATGTTCGCCAGCAAGCCCGACTACACGCCGGCCTTCACCGGCCTGTCCGCCTCGGATGCGGGCACCGTCGAAGCCGCGCTGCGTGGGGCCAACATCGCCTACCAGGTCACCGATGCCGGAACGACGATCGAGGTCCCGGTCGACTCGCTCGGCGAGGCCTGGCGCGCCCGGTCGAGAGTGGTGCTAGTCAGTACTTCCACAGGCTAGACGTCGGCTTGGGGAGCGAGTGCTTGAACGACCAATGCCGCCGGCTCGAATCGTAGACCTGCCTGCAACCACCCGGTCGGCTGCGGGCCGAAGACTTGGGCCGCGGCGGTTATCATGGGCGCTCCACGTCGAAATCCAGGGGTGAAAGCGCTCGCATGCTACTCGTCGAGGCCACCGACCTCAGCAAGCACTATGGCCAGGTCAAAGCCCTCGACGCCCTGGACCTCCAGGTGGAACCGGGCATCATCGGCCTGGTCGGAGCGAACGGCGCCGGCAAGAGCACGCTCATCAAGATCCTGCTCGGCGTAATCTCGCCGACGAGTGGCAGCGCGTCCGTCCTCGGAATGGACGTGGTTCGCGAGGCGCCGGAGATCCGCAAGGTCGTCGGCTACATGCCCGAGCACGACTGCCTGCCGCCCGATGTCGGTGCGACGGAGTTCGTCTCGCACATGGCCAGGATCTCCGGTCTGCCGCGCTCGGCGGCCCGCGAGAGGACGGCCGAAGTTCTCCGCCACGTGGGTTTGTACGAGGAGCGCTACCGCCAGATAGGCGGCTACTCCACGGGCATGAAGCAGCGCGTCAAGCTGGCTCAGGCGCTCGTCCACGACCCCAAGCTGCTGCTGCTCGACGAGCCGACCAACGGTCTGGATCCTGCCGGACGCGACGAGATGCTCGACCTGATCAGCCGAACGGGCAATGAGTTCGGGATCGCCATCGTCGTGGCTTCGCACCTTCTGGGCGAGATCGAGCAGGTCTGCAGCTTCCTGCTTGCGATCGATGCCGGCCGATTGCTCAGGGCCGCGCCGATCTCCGCTTTCACGGCGCTGACCCCGGTTCTGGCGGTCGAAGTGGAGGAGGGCGCCGACAGGCTTGCCGTCGCGCTTGCCGGGCGAGGCTTCAAGACGCGGGCAGAAGAGGCCTGCGTCCTCGTTGCGCTGGAGGACGAAACCATCTACGACGCAGTCCGGGATGCCGTCGCCGACCTTGGGCTGCCGTTGATCCGGATGGAGCAGGAACGCCGGCGGCTCGAGGATCTATTCCGTGACCCGGCCCCGGCGGCAGGGAGCGTGCAATGAGCGCCCAGAACGGCGTGGCGGCTTCGGCCTCGGTTCCTGCCGGCAACATCTACGACCTCGGGTACCGCCATTACGAGGGCAAGCGCCACGGCCGCTGGTACGCGATCTGGTCGCTCTACGTCGAGAGCATGCGCGGCGTCTGGGGCTTGGGGCGACCCATGACGGCCAAGGCGGCGCCTTTCATCCTGGCCGGGATCTATGCCCTGCCGGCGCTCTTCCAGCTCGCCTTCTCGGCGGAGATTTCCAATGAGATCGCGTCAGGTCAGGCGCCTCGACTCTTCGCTTACGACAACTACTTCGCGACTGTCAGCTTCTTCATCGTCCTGTTTCTGGTTGCCCAGGCGCCCGAGCTCGTATGCCGGGACCAGCGCTATCAAGTCCTGCCGCTCTACTTCACCCGAGCCCTGGGGCGGGTCGACTATGCGATGGCTAAGCTGGCGGCACTGGCTTCAGCTCTTTTCATCGTGCTGATGGTTCCGATGGTCGCGCTCTTCATCGGCGGCGTGCTCATGAAGCCCGACACGCTCCAGGCCATCGGCGACGAGTTGCCCACGGCTCTGCCGGCCATTCCGACATGCGCGCTCGCCGCGGTGAGCCTGGCCTCGATCTCGCTCGCCCTGTCGGCGTTCTCGCCGCGACGGGCCTATTCCGCGATCGGCCTGATCGCCTACTTCCTGCTCATGGAGATCGTGCCGGAGGTCATCTTCCGGGTCGGCGATCGAGCGGGCTGGGATTGGGCCGACAAACTCGTTCCGTTGCGGCCTACGACCGCCATTTCTGCGGCGACTGACTGGTTCTTCGGCAAGAACCTGCAAGGGGCGGAGTTCCCGCGGACACTGGGCGCCGACGCCTACGTTCTCGCGGTCCTGGTCAGCGTCGTGGTGTTCGTCGGGATCCTTGTGTTCCGATACCGGAAAGTCGCGGCATGACCGTCCAGACCGCGCCGCCCGAACTCGTCGCGCCCGCGACCACCGCCGCGCCCGCGATTCAGCTCGTCAACGCCGCCCGCTGGTACGGCAACGTCGTGGCCGTCAACGACGTGAGCTTCAGCCTGGGCGCCGGCGTGACCGGGCTCCTGGGTCCGAACGGCGCCGGCAAGACAACGCTGCTTCACATGCTGGCCGGCTTCCTGGCTCCGTCGGCGGGAACGGTCCTGGTCTTGGGACGCAGCCCGCACCGCGATCCATCGGTCTACCGCCAGATAGGGCTCGTACCCGAGCGCGAGGCGGTGTACCCGTTCCTGACGGGCCTCGAATATGTCCGCTTCAATGCCCGCCTGCAGGGTCTGCGCAACGCCGAGCTGGCTTCCCGCGATGCGATCCATCGAGTCGGCCTGGACGATGCCATGGACCGGCCCATCGGAACGTACTCCAAGGGCATGCGCCAGCGAGCTAAAGTGGCGGGCGCTCTCGTCCACGACCCGCAGGTTCTGCTGCTCGACGAGCCGTTCAACGGCATGGATCCGCGGCAGCGCCTGGCCATGATGGATCTGCTCGGCCAGATGGCGGTCGCCGGCCGGACGATCCTGTTCTCCTCGCACATCCTCGAAGAGGTGGAGCGCGTCGGGACCGAGATCCTGGTCATGGTCGCCGGCCGGCTGGCCGCGTCGGGCGACTATCGAGCCATCCGCGCGCTCATGACGGATCGGCCTCACACGATCACGATCCGCTCCAGCGACGACCGACTTCTGGCGACGGCGCTGATGACCGATCCGGCGATCTTCGCGGTCGAGCTCGGACCCAACGTTCTTTCCGTGCGGACGGCGCATCTCTCGGCCTTCCGCCGGCTTATCGCCGGCGCGAGTCGGGCTGCCGGCGTGCGGCTGTTCGAGGTCGTTTCGGCGGACGAATCTCTTGAGAGCGTGTTCGACTACCTGGTGCGGCGATGATGTTCACGAGGTCGGTCGCGGCCGTGCCGCTGATCGTCCGGGTAACCCTCCGTCAGCTGATGGGCAGGCGGCGAACGGTCCTGCTGCTCCTCCTTGCCGCGATCCCAATTCTGCTTGCCGTCGTTTTCTGGGCCGCCGGCCAGGTCGACGTTCACGACTTTGCGAGCGGCGTGCTCGACGCCGTGGGCGTCACGTTGCTGCTCCCGATCGTGGCGGTCCTGTTCGGCACCGCTGCCTTCGGGGCGGAGATCGAGGACGGCACGGTGGTCTATCTGCTGGCCAAGCCGATCTCCCGCTGGGCGATCGTCGCAGCGAAGCTCGTCGGCGCGGCGGGCATGACCGCGTTCCTGACGATGGCCTCGGTCTTCGTTGCGGGGGCGATCGTCCTGGCGCCGCTCGGCGAGGATGGGGCGGCCGCCACGCGGGCCTTCGTGGCGGCAATGGCGGTCGGCTCGATCTGCTACGTCTCGCTCTTCCTGGTGCTCAGCCTGTTCACGCGCCGCGCTCTGCTGATCGGCCTCATCTACGTCCTGGTCTGGGAAGGGGCGCTCTCGAACCTGCTGCCCGGGATCGCGAACCTGTCGATCCGCCAGTACTCGGTCGGGGTGGCCAACGCGTTCTGGCAGATGAAGCCGGACGAGGCACGGCTCTCGCCCAGCACGGCGCTCCCGCTCGCGATCGTCCTTGTCGTGGTGGCGCTCGCCCTCGCGACCTGGCGGCTGATGCGCTTCGAGCTTCCCGGCGGCAGCGACTAGCCGCCCGCGCGCGAGCGGCTTGAGCCGCGCAATCGACGCCGGACAACCGTGCCAGCCCGCGTTTCGACAAGCGCCGCTTCCAGCGGCAGAGTCGAGATCGGGCCGGGTATCCCGTTCAGTGTCGTCGACTGCGTGGCCGGCTCGTGCCAGGCCAAACTCAGCTCCGGTAGCGCGGCGGCGAGCCGTCCGACGAGGGCAGAAGCGAAGACCGTGGTCAGGTGCTGGTCGTCCCGGTAGATGACGAAGTTGGCCACCAACGGCAGGCACGGCGAACTCGAGCAAACCCAAACCGTGGGATCCACATACGAAGCCCCCGCGGCCGAAGCGGCCGCCGCGGTTGCCGCCCGCCACGTGGCGCTGATGGCCTCCGGTAGCGGCGTGGCGCATGCCAGGATGCTGTCGCGGTGACCGGAGAGGCAGCCCGGAACCCAGTACTTGGAAATTGGCGTGTCGCCGATCATCACGATGCGCTTCGCCGAGCTCGAGAGCGTCTGCAGAGTCCTGGTCAGGCCGGCCTGCCACGCGGCGGCTGACGCGCCGTCGGGGATGGGAGTGTTGTCCTCTTGCACGAGGGCCGTCGGCGCGTGCCCGCTGACAAGCACAAGGTCCGGATGAAGCGCTGCGATCCGTCCCAGTACGTCCCCGCGCCAGGTCACGCATTCCGTGTAGACGCGATTGGCCCCGGAGAGGGGCTGGTATACGTCGGCGGGAGAGCAGCCCGATTTCACGTATGTCACGAACCGCCACCCGTTCTGCCGGGCCAGCTGCTCGAGCGGTGGCCACCAGTCGTCCGCGTGGCTGTCGCCGAACAGGACGAGAGTGTGCGTGCCATTGACGTCGCCGTAGAGGCACGACGGCGACGCTACAACACTAGCGGCCACGTGGCAGCCGTCCGCGTACGGTGCGGGAAGTGCCTGCACGTCGGCGAAGGGTGGGTCCACGGCAGTCGGAATGGGCTCATCGACGGCGGCTGGCAGGTTGCCCAGAGTTGCGCCGTCGTGCGACGCGATCTCGGCCCGGTCGATGAGTCGGTTCAGCGCCGAGGTGTCGGCCACCGGGTTAGGCGCACTCGATCCGAGGGTTGCCGTTGCGGCAGCCGCCAGCCCAAACGACGAGGCCGCCACAATTCCGGATAGGCCCGCAGCCATGGCCAGGTTTCGGATCGGGCGTGTGCCGACCAGACGCCCCACCCGGATTGGTTCCTCGACCCAGCGCTGCGACGCCGCGGCCAGCACGAAGGCCACTCCCACGAGGCCGAGCCGGGCCGGGAGTGGCAGCGTCGCGCCCGCCACCGCGGCCGGAATGACCATAAGCGGCCAGTGCCACAGGTAGAGGGAATACGAGATGCGGCCCACGAACCGCGGCGCCGCCAGTCCCAGGATTCGCCCCACCCCGAACGCGCTCTGCCGGAAACCGGCCGCGATCACGAGCCCGGTTCCCAGCGTCGGAACAAGGGCGGCGAATCCCGGAAACGGCGTGCCATCGTTCAGCAGGACACCGGACAGGGCGACGGCTGAAAGCCCAACCCAACCCAATACCACGGCCAGCCGCAGGGGCACGCGGGTGAGCCGCGTCCCGGCGACGGCCAGCATCGCGCCGATGCCAAGCTCCCAGGCGCGCGTCGGAAGAGAGAAGAAGGCCCAGGGCTGGTTGACCGTCGTGAGCCAGACCGACGCGGCGAAAGAGACGCCTGAGATCAGGAGAGCCGCGAGCGCAATGCGGCGGCCGAGTCGCGCTCCGCCCCGAGTTATGAGCAGCACGATCGCCGGCCAGAAGACGTAGAACTGCTCCTCGACGCCGAGCGACCAGTAGTGCAGGACGGGCGACGGGGGTAGCTGGGACTGCAGGTAGTCGGTGGCCTGGATGCCGGACCGGATGTTCGAGACGTACAAACCGGCTGCCGTGGCATCCGCGGCGATGTCGGGCATCCGCAGTGGCGGCAGGACGATCGCCGACACCGCTACCGTAACCAGCAGCACCAGAACGGACGCGGGCAGAATCCGTCTGACCCGTCGGGCGTAGAAGTTGGCCAGTGAGATCGTTCCGGTGGCGGCCCGCTCGCGCAGCAGTATCCCGGTGATGAGAAACCCGGACAGCACGAAGAAGACGTCTACACCGACGTAGCCGCCTGTGACGCCGGGGACCTGAGCGTGGTAGAGCAGCACGAGAACGACCGCGACCGCGCGCAAGCCTTCCAGGTCTGCTCGAAAGCCCCTCGAACGAGCCGTGCTCTGGGGATCGTTGTCAGCCAAATCCGTCGAAATGTAACAGGCAACCCGAATCCAGGCCCACGCGCGGGATCGATGCCGCTCGGTCGGCCGCCACTACCCCACGAGTCAGCGGCCCCCCGAGGCCCTTGTCTACTCGGCCGATTCGGCCGCCACCGGCAGCGCCAGGATGTTGAAGCCGCCGTCCACGTAGATCACCTCGCCCGTCGTCTGACGGGAAAGCGGACTGGCCAGGTATACCGCGGTGCCGCCGACGTCCTCGATGCTGATGTGAGACCGCAGCGGCGTCACATCCTTGAAGGCGCCATACATCGTGCGGAACCCGGCTATGCCGTGGGCTGACAGGGTCCGGACGGGCCCGGCACTGATGGCATTGACGCGGATGCCGCTGGGTCCGAGGTCGGCGGCGAGGTATCGGGTCGTCGCCTCGAGGGCGGCCTTGGCCACGCCCATGACGTTGTAGTTGGGCACGACCTTCTCGGCGGCGTAGTAGGTCATCGTCATGATCGACGAGCCGGGCTTCATGTACGGGCGAGCTTCACGGGCCATGGCGATCAGCGAGTAGACGCTGATGTCGAAGGCGGTGTGGAAGCCGGCCCGGCTTATGTCCGCGAAGTGGCCGTCCAGATCTTCCCGCTCGGCATAAGCGACGGCGTGGACGAGGATGTCCAGGTCGCCCTCCCGTTTGTGCCAGCGCTCGAAGACCTTCTTGACCTCGTCGTCGTCGCGGACGTCGCAGCCCTCGACGAACGTCGATCCGATGGACGAAGCCAGCGGTCGAACGCGCCGCTTGATCAGCGACGCCATCGAGCTGAAGCCGACGCTCGCGCCCTGGTCGTAGAGCGCCTTGGCTATGCCCCAGGCGATCGAATGGTCGTTCGCGACCCCGAAAACGAGCGCCTTCTTGCCCTTGAGCAAGCCTTCGCGATCGCAATCGTCGGCCGGCCTCGCGAGCCGCCGGCTCACGCGTGGCTTCGCCACCGATACGGCCGTGGGGACCTCGACGGCGGCAGCGACAGACTCCGCCGGGGACGGCTCGGGATCGCTCATGGATTCATCGACAACCGGGCTCGGTTGGTCGGCAGTTTCTGGCTCCGCGGCACCGTCCGCCGATTGCTTCGTCAGTTTCATGAGTTCCGTCGGTCCTCCGTTGTCTGCCGCTCCGGGACGGCTGCACTGCGGGACCGCGATCCCGGTGGACCGAGGGAGAGATGACCGTCAGAGCACAGCGGCTCCGACGTTCCTATGTCCAAACTCCGCGGGGGGTCGATCGTTACGCTCCTCGGCCAAAATGCCCACACAGCGCACCTCATGACGGCCGCTATGGGCTGGCCGGAGAATAGCCTCAACGGTTGGGCTACACAATCCAGGTCCATTCCGTTGCGGTTTCCGCGGCGCATGCTCGCCGAGACACACGTTGGCGAGCGGCTGAGTTCGATTCACCCATAAGTGGTCGGGGCGAGAGGAGTCGGGCCGACACTATACGGGTGAAGGTCCGGAGCGGACGTGTCGAGGCGAGGGCGGCGGCGGGCGCCAGCTTGACGCGACGAGCGGCCAGGATAGAGCATGGGGCCTAATCGTTCCAGGACGCGTAAAGGGCGCGGGAGACTGAGCTACGTTCTCTCAGTATTGCCGGCCCGCGGTCGTGGCGTCCTTGCCGAGTCGCCTTTCGCGGCGACATGGCTCGATGCCCCTCGCTCCCTCATCCAGATGGACGCTGCCCGGAGGAAAATGCCGGTTAGGTAAACGGATTCCTCCGCCCACGAGTACGAGGGATCTGGGACTGGCTCCGGATGCTGCCCATGGCGGTAGGAGTTGGCGAACTTGATGAAGTCCTCGAGGGCCGTGCGAAGGGCCGGAAGGACACCAACATTCTTAAGGAAGAGCTCGCGGTTCCCGCTGAGGTCCCTCTTGTTGCCACACACAGCTTGAGCCGTTGCCTCCAAGGCCTCGTACGCGTACTTGATGGCCTCGCGGCGTTTGGCCGGGACGTTTTCTCCGCCCATGAGCGAGCGAAGAGCAAGCTCAAACGGCCGCACAACTCCATCGAGCCCCGCGCTCTCAAGCCATTTCAGCGGTTCCGCACCGAGCGGTTCGTCAAGTTCTGGCGCAGCACTCGGCATGAACCGATCCCTCGCCCACCTAACACCGAGAGGCCCGGGCGCGCCGGCAACGGCGTTGACGACGCTGTCTTCAAGCATGGAGGAGTGGTCCGGGGGGAAGGCCGCTACCAAATACTCGATGGCGCTGAGGAACTCCCAGAATGAAGTTGGGAGGTAGACACTCATCGCACCGCCATCACCCACAAGCATCGCCGTGGATATGGCACTCGGACGGTAGGCAACTCCAAGATGTGTAGTGAGCCCGAACGCGTAGCTGTCCAGGTCGAAACTGGTCCTCTTCGCGAAGGCTTGCGAATGGAGCAGCTGATTCGCAATCGCGTTGCGGAACCACTTCCGTGCCCCCTCGTCCTTTACTGAGAGCCCGAAACGGCGGACCAAATCGCCGAGGGTCGCCTCCCTTGTGGCGCGACCTGGCGGACGTCTCGATCGAACTGTCCCTGGCATTGCCCCTCCTGGCCGTCGAGCGGCCCTGGCAGCTTGCCAGCGCTCATTATGAACGGCCGGCAAGGGGCAAGGGCGAACGGCAGTACGCGCTAGCTCACGCTGTAACTGCCGAACGGTCCGTCGGCGTCTCCTCAGGAGTCAGGCCGACACTATACGGGTGAAGGTTCGGTCCGCTGCGACGAGGGCTCAGGAGTCGCTCGCGACTGCCTGAATTGCTCGGCGCTCACTGCGGTCAATAGGCCTCTGGCTGCCCGATGAACATGGGCACCGTCTGAGGGACGCCGACCTATTTGCCTGTAGCGTCCTCTGTGGATCACGTGCCGCGCGTCGCATTCGGGAATCGGACGCGCAGACGCCGGGAAGTGGCTCATGATAGCCAGATCGTGGCCGCAACAGCCAGTAGGGGACCAGCAGATGACGTCGCCCGCCACCCCCGCACCTACCGCCCCTGCGCCAGCGCTTGCGCCCATGCCCACGCCCGCCATCCTTCGTAGCCCTTACGTCTTGGGCGTTGCCGATTCGCCCATCCGCGTTTACACGGGTGACGTGACTCTCATTGAGGCTGGATTGTCCGTTTCAGGTCCCGGATCGTTTGCCATCCGTTGGCTCCCAACCCCGAGGCTGGTTTTCCGAACGCAAGCGTTCGGGGTGCTCGGTTATGACCCCCTCGATGTTTCGGCCACCCGATCCGGGTCTGCCAAAGGCTACATGACACACGCCACGTTCTCTTCCTCGGCAGGCGGTGGAACCGAGGGCTTCATTGACGGCCCGATCGCTCGTGGGACGGGCGAGGATCTAGCGACCGTCCTCTTTCATATACCGAATTTCCCAGTCTTTTCGGGGGAACCTGTCAGCACCCGCAGCGGACGCATCTTGCACTCGCGAGTCAACCTCGCGGCCGGGGATTGGGACATAGTCATCGACGGCCGCGAGGACGACGTCCGCATCCGGGAAGCCCTCAGACAGAGTGGTGGGTATGCAGTGACCCACCTCGGACGGCTCGTGCGAAGAGATGCGGCGGCGTTCCGCGTTGACGAAGCGCTCGACATGCTGGAGGCGCTCAGCGAACTCCTGTCCTTTGCCTGCGGAACACGATGCGTTCCTATGCTGCCGATCGGGCGCAACGCTAGGGGCAACGAGGTCTGGCGGCAGTGGCGTCAGCCATACGTCTCCCCGTATCGCTCCCGGCTCACATGGTTTAGGGAGACCGATCCGGAGGCTCTAGCGCGAGCGTTTCCAGGGCTCTATCGCCGCTGGACTGACCGTCCGCAACGCGAGGTTCTTCGACGAGTCATTTATCTTCACGGTCAGGCGAACCGAGGCGGTGTCGAGCCAGGGCTCATCCTGGCTCAAGCCGCACTGGAGCTGCTTGCATGGCAAGTGCTCGTCATTGAAACGAAGGCCATAAGCGGACCGGGCTTCGAGATCCTGCCGGCGGCGGACAAGCTTCGGCTCCTGCTGACTGCCTGCAGGATCCCGCTGGACATTCCAGGATCGCTGGAAGACCTAGTCGCGGCGGCCAAGGCGAGATCGTTACGGGATGCACCCGAAGCGATGACCAACCTTCGCAACCGATGGGTCCATCCCCCGCGGAAGGGATCGTTGACCTCCGAGAGGGCAGCGGCTGACGCGTGGCGTCTGGCGCTCTGGTACGTGGATCTCGTCACTCTGTGGTGGATCGGCTATGCCGGCGACTACGCACCCAGGGTCAGGCCCGGAACGGTAGAGACTACGCCCTGGACTTGACGTTGCCGCAAGCCCAACAAGAGGCAATCCACGGACGCGGACCTCGCTGGCAATAGTTACCTCAGTCTCAACGCGAGCTTCCATGCATCAGAGCTAAGGCCAGCTGGAGGGGCATGACCTGGAGAGCATTCGGCTTGGCGATCAGGCGGTAAGCTGTCCCGAGTGGTGTTCGGACGAGGCAGAGGCCGTGCGAAGGTGGAGCGAACGAGAATACGAGGCGCTGTTCCGGGACAATCCGCCGACTGAGCCTCGTGCCCCTTCCACAGGCGAGTGCGCAGCCCTGGGCCACTCGCTGGGCCGAACCTCCGATGCAATCCGCAGCCAATGGGGCGATGACCGATCACTCGTTCTTGGGCACGCGAACGATGCCGCCAGAGAGCTCAGGGACTACCTCGTGCGACGCGGCTGGCTCTAGAAAGAGGGGGACACGCGATGACCTTCAGGACCGGCCTCTTGCTCGCCTTCGCTGGGGGCGTGGTTGCGCCGTGGCTCTTGGCGCCAATGTCGAGTCTGGTCAGCGTCGCGCCGACTCAGGCCGCATCGGAAGGGCTGGCCCAATGCCTCGTCTTGACGGGCTTCCTCTTCGTTCCGGCTTCGATCTTCGCGCCGGTCGTGGGGGCGATGTTCCCAAGCTACTGGAACGCCACCCCGGTCACGATCATTCGCTCCAGGCCATTCGAGATACTCCTAGGAATCCTGGCCGTCTGCGTCGCGTACGGCGTGTCGGCAATCGGCTCGTCGCTGGTCTGGCCTGTGACATGGTGGGTGCTCGCTCCGATGCTTGTGGCGGTTGGGCTGGGAGGATTGGCTGCCATCTGGCTGGTCTGGTATTCGCTCGCGATCTTCGATGCAGAAAGGCTCGCCATGGCGATCCGGGATACGGCTCCCAAACGAGCAGACAAGGAAACCGCCGAGAGAGCAGCGAACGACCTATGTCGATTAGTCCGGGGGCTTCGTGAGCGCGAACGACCGACTGCCGCCGCTAAGGCCATCGACCAACTCCGGCTGGTCTGGGAACGCCACGGTGCGAAGCTCACTGGCACCCGCGGGTTGACCGACAGGGTCCTAAACGAATGCATCAAGGATTACGGCAAGCGGGCGGAGGTCCGACAGGCGGTCGAGGAATGTCGAGGGGCGCTTCCATGACGTCAGCCAAACCGGTGTTGGGCGAGCCTGCGGTCGTCCCCTTGTCCGATGGCGGGATGGACGCATTCCGCGCGATTGTCGAACAGCTCCCGCAACTGCTGGAGGACTTGCGGGCCGCCCCTCCCTGCGGGCGGGGAACTGACCACGCCATTCCACGTGCGCCAGGAGTCTACCTACTGTCGGAGCAAGGCAACCCCATCTACGTCGGGCAGACGCGCAATCTTCGGCGTCGACATGGCCAGCACTCACGGGCCAGTTCGAGGCACAACCAGGCCACCTTGGCGTTCAACCTCGCGCGAAAAACGGCCGCCAGCCGCGCGGACATAGACGGCAGGGGTTCGCGAGCATCCCTCGCGGCCGATCCCTTGTTCGACAGTCTCTTTCGAGCTGCGCGCGAATGCGTGGCGGGGATGGAGTTTCGCTTCGTTGAGATTCGCGAGCCCGAGCTGAGGACGGTATTTGAGGTGTACGCGGCCGTTGCGTTCGGAACCTCTGAGCACAACTCGTTCGAGACCCATTAGCCGGCTGGCTGTTGGTCGCGGCTCGTAGGGGCCGTCCCGTGGTCCCGAGTCAAGCGCCCAAATAGCGTCCGCTCGATCGCCCGAATTGGCACCAGCCGGGCTCCCATGAGTCGAAGCTCCATCTCTCGCTCCAGGAGTTGCCAGAGCCAGCGCTCAGCTGCGCCGGCCTCAACCCGGCGGTCGTCGCGAAACCTCGCCCATTGGCCGTGCGCGATCTTGCACCGAATCGCGTAAGCGATGAGCGTGGCGACTTCGACGCGTTCGGCCCCGGTCGATGGTTTCGTCTGGAACGCGGTCCTAAGCCACGGGCGAAACCACGGGTCGCGCGCCAAGGTGTTTCGGTAGCGGAGTAGTTGGGGGCAGGACTTGGCGCCGCGCGGCTCTTCGAGATCAGCGAACGATGCGTCCCGCCGGACGACAGCCTCGATAAGCTTCCTGTCGTGCATTCCTGGGTACAGGAGTTCGAGCCCGCTCCACAGCGACATGACGCGATCGTATGGGTTGGTGGCGGTTGCTGCGGAGGAGGCCAATGCTAGCGGCCCGAGGAGGTGTTCGAGGATAGGCAGCGGGGCGTGCATGGTGGCGCGCCAGAGCTGCTCGATCCGCTGCTGCGCGTCCCCGGAAATCGTGGCAACCGACCGCGCCGGCCTGTGTCCACCTATCGCGGTCTCGAGCAATTCGTAGGACTGCCAGCGAGATACGTCCCGCGACTGCCGCGCCTCCTGACCATTGATCTCGATATTCAGCCAAGCGCTGAAGACCGGCCAGCGGAGGACAAGGTCAACGACGCCTAGAGCCACGACCCCAGCCCGGTCAGCGGTCACGCCGGGTGATCGCCAGTTGGTCACCGCGGACAGCTCAGCTTCGAATCCGTCCACATCGTCCAAGACAATCGGCTGGAATGACACGTCGTCGCCGAAGTAAGGCTCCACCTTGCACCCGGGAACAGTCAGTAGGGCCTTGACCTTCATGGCACTGAGCGGGTTGTGGAGGCGAGGAAGTCGAACCAGCCGGGGGCGATCAGAAGTAGGTATCCAGGCGCGCCGCCGGCTCTCACCTCTAGGCCACTGAGGGAGTCGTCGATGCGAATGTCGGCCGGGAGGCCGGCCTCGTGTACAAGCTCGCAGCGAAGCCACTTGTAGAACAGCGCGTCTAGGTCCCACAGCTCCCCGCGAAACTCGACGGATATGGTCCACGCGTGACGGGACTTGAGGAAGGTTACGAAGGCCTCCCGATCCGCGAGGCCAGGATGAGCGCGCCGAGCCCATGACGCCACGGCAACCATTGCCGAAAGAAGAGCGCCCTCACGACGACCGGCAGCCCACAAGTGCTGGGCATCGACCAGCCGATCCTCGGCGCTCATTCCGACTCGTAGTCGGCCGGTGATTCGGCCGCACGGCCGAACAGCTCAAGCTCCTCCGGTTTGGCGGCAGCCGCCTTCTCGGCTCGGCGGTGCGTTACGTTGGCGCCCGTGACGTGCGGGTAGTCAACGCCCTGGCCACCGAGCAACTGGCCGACGGTGCGGAGCTGTATCCGCGGGTGGTTGCCCCACGGCGAGGTGTAGAAGCCCGCGCCGGCAGCCTCCGATCGCATGCCGGCGGTTGGCTCCTTGAACGTGATGAGCACGCCGATTTCGGCATGCTCGCGCTCGACCACACCGCGTAGCTCGTTCACGTAGGCCGGCACGAGGTGATCGCCCGCCTTGACGGAGAAGACGATCTGACGGGTCTGTCCGCCGGCAGAGTCGTGGAAGTAGAGACGGCCGTCGATGCCTTTGTCTCCGCCCTTCTTATCGCTCCCTGCCACCCTCGCGCCAACGAGGCCAAGCGCCCACGCCTGGAACTGGAAGGGGTCGTCGCGCGCCAACACCGCTGCGTCGTCAGCTGTCGTCGGTTCGCCGACGACCTTGTACGTCTTCGCGATCTCGGGGCCGTAGCGGTCTGTCAGTCGGTGTTTGATTAGGCCGATGGACAGGTGCGTGATGTCAATTCCGATCCATCGGCGGCCGAGTGCCTGCGCCGCGTCGATCGTCGTCCCGCAGCCGCAGAAAGGGTCTAGCACGACATCCCCAGGGTTGGATGACGCTTCGATTAGGCGGTCGGCGAGCGCCACCGGCTTCTGCGTCGGGTACCCGAGCCGCTCGGCATGCCAGGAGCGCAGAGGTTCGATGTCGGCCCAGACGTCCTGGGCCGGGAGTCCCTTGGACTCATCGAGGTACCGCTTCAACCTTGGAATGCCGTTCTTCGTGTAGAAGACGCGGCCCTCACCTTCGAGCTTCTCCATGGTCGTTAGTGGAACACGCCACACCCTCGTGACGCCGCGCCACTCGTACTCATATCCGCCTCCAGACAACCCGGCCGCCGATAGGTCGCCAGACATGAACTTGCGGCCGTTGGGGTCCGTGTAGCGGTAGTACTGCTCGACATATCCAGGGTCGTAGGCCTGAAAGATTCTGTTCCAAGTCGCGGCATCCGACGCGACGTAGTAGAGCAGGACGTCATGAACCGCCCCGTAGCCGCGTGCGTCGCTGTGCCCGCTGGTTCGCTTCCAGATGATCTCGCTCCGGAAGTTCTGCGGCCCAAACACCGCGTCGAGCAGGAGCTTGAGGTAGTGGCTGGCGGTCGGGTCGCAGTGCAGATATAGCGAGCCGGTCGGCTTGAGGACGCGACGCAGCTCGACAAGCCGTGGCGCCATCATCGACAGGTACGCCAGCATGTCCGACGTGCCGATCAGGGTCCTGAATGACATGAGCGCATTGGCGACCTCGCCGCCGCTCTCGACGGTTTCCTGGTATGTGGCCGCCGACTCGTCGTTCCACTCCCAGGTGTCCTCGAACGCCTGTATTTGCGCGGCTGCCCGCGTGCCGTGCTCGGCGAACAGGACGTTGTAGTTAGCGTTGGAGTTGAACGGCGGGTCGAGGTAGACGAGGTCGACCGACTCGTCCCGAACGTGCCGGCGCAGCACGTCGAGGTTGTCGCCGTAGTAGAGGAGGTTCGGTTCCCCGCTCATCCGTCTCTCCGTCTGACAGGCCGGCAACTGCAAGCCGACTACGCCAATCGTAAGCGACCCGTCGAATGCCAGCGAGGCCACCCGGCCTAGCAGTAGCCAGCCGCGACCGGAAGAAGACGCCTTCTGGTTCGGAGGCCATGCTGTCCGCGGGCGTTAGCTACCCTCAAGCGACGCGCGGCCGAATTCCAGCAGCGCTCAGGATGTGGCCAAGGAGAGCCTCCTCGTTGCCTGACCAGGCCACGTTTGGAACGAAGACCGCGTCCGTTGGGCCGTGACGGCGTATGTCTTGCCAGTACACAGGGACGCCGGCGATGTGAGGGTCTGCCTCAAGTTGCAGCGGCTCACCCCGGCGAGGCCCGGCGGCCGCTGTGCGGAACGTGGAACCGGTTATCCCAGGAGGGCGGAGATCGCCTCCAGGGGCACCGGGTCGGCCGCCACGACGACCTCGGCCGAGGCGCGGAGCCGCGGCGCGATCGACGCGACGTACGCTCGGGTCACGGACTTCTTCGACTCGAGGAGGTTCGTGTCGCGCAGGAGCAGCCACGAGTTGACCAGCCACACGGCCATGTCGACGAGATCGCAGGCGTAGTAGTCGACCCGGTCGCGCTCGGGCTGAGCCTTCAGCGCATCGACCGCCTTCTGGAAGACGCCGGTCAGCTCGACCAGTGTCGCTTTCTCGGCGGCCATGTCTTCGGGGTACCCGGCCGCGGCCCACTCGGCGAGAAGGGGATCCAGGGAGCGGTTAAGCAGCTTGCCGATGGCCGCGACCACTTGTAGCTGGCTCGTGCCTTCGTAGATGTTCGTGATGCGGACGTCGCGGAAGAGCCGCTCGATGTTGAATTCCTTCATGTAGCCCACGCCGCCGTGGACCTGCATCGACTGGTAGCAGACCCGGTTGCCCATCTCCGTGGAGCAGTACTTCACCATCGGGGTCATGGTCTCGGCCAGCGTCTGACACTGCTTGAGGCGGGCCCGCGCGGCCGGATCGGCTTCCGCCCCGCCTTCGCCGACGGCCTTCTCGTAGACCTTCCACAGGTCCACCCAGCGGGCGGTTTCGGCGAGCAGGGCGCGGGTGGCCTCCACGTCGACCCTCATCGAGAGGAGCAACCGGCCCACAGCCGGCAGCACGCGGATCGGCTTGCCGAACTGGATTCGCTCGCGGGAGTAGTCGTCGGCCTCGCGATAGGCCGCCTCGGCGATTCCGAGGGCCTGGGCCGCGACCGCCAGGCGCGCGCCGTTCATCAGGTTCATGGAATAGCGCATGAGCCCAAAGCGGCGCTTGCCGAGGAGGATCGCCGGGGTGTTGACGTACTGGATCTCGCAGGTGGGCGAGGAGTGGATGCCCATCTTGTTTTCGATGCGGCGGATCTTGACCGTGTCGTCCTTCTCAACCACGAACATCGACAGGCCGCGGGCGTCCGTGGAGTTTTCCTCGCTCCGCGCCAGGACCACCGACACGTCCGCCAGGCCGTTCGTGATGAAGCGCTTGACGCCGTTGAGGTGCCACCGACCTGTGGCTTCGTCCAGCGTGGCCCTGGTCGCGACGGCGCCCAGGTCGGAGCCGGCATCGGCCTCGGTCAGGACCATGGCGCCGGAAGCCTCGCCCCGAGAGAAGCGCGGCAGAACCCGAGCCTTGGTCTCCGGATCGCCGTACTCCTCGATGCAGGAGGCGATCTCCTGCAGGCCGTAGACAGTCATGAGGCCGCTCTCGGCCCGGGCCACGATCTCGACCATCATCGAGTAGACGGATTCGGGCAGGTTCAGACCACCGTACTCGCGCGGCAGCATCGCCCCGAAGAGCTCGGCCTGCCGCAGGGCCTCGATTGCGTCCAGCGTGGCCGCGGCGTAGGTGACTTCGCCGTTCGAGAAGTGGGCGCCTTCCTCGTCGGCTTCACCGGCGCGAGGAGCGACGCGCGTTGCCGCCACGTCGCCGAGGACCTCGAGGATGATCGCGTAGTTGTCCTTGGCGTCGGCGTAGTTGCGCGGCGCCGACGGGTAGCGGCCGGCCTCCGAGTAACCCTTCTCCTTGAGGTCGACCGCCTCGCGGAGATCGATCTGCTCCAGCCGGAATTGGAGGTCCGAGTTGTCGAGGAAGAAGTTGTCGGTCATGCCTCGTCTCGCTGTTCCATGGAGCGCTCGCGCAGGGTCTTGATGATCATGGGGAGCACCTCGCCGACATCGCCCACGATGCGGTAGTGGGCAATCTGGAACATCGGTGCGCTGGGGTCGGTGTTGATGGCGATGATCTTGCTCGACTGGTCCATTCCGGCGCGATGCTGGATGGCTCCCGAGATACCGGCCGCAATGTAGAGGCGGGGCCGGACCGTCGTGCCGGTCTGGCCGACCTGATGCTCGCGCCCGATCAGCCCGGCATCCACAGCCGCGCGCGAGGCGCCCACCTCGCCGCCGAGCAAGTTGGCGAGGTCACGGAGGAGAGCGAACTCTTCCTCGCTGGCGACGCCAGCGCCGCCGGCCACGACGACCGTGGCATCCTTGAGCTGCACGGTCGACTTGCGGACCTGGCGGCTCAGGACCTCGAGCGCGAAGTCTCCGGGCTCGAACTCCGGGCTGATCTCCTCGACGACGCCTTTGCGGGCCGTGTTTGCGGCCGGCATGCGCATCACGCCCTCGCGCACCGTGGCCATCTGCGGCCGCGTGTGAGGGTTGACGATCGTCGCGATCAGGTTGCCGCCGAAGGCGGGCCGGATCTGGTAGAGAAGGTTGGGGTAGACCTTGTTCTCTTTCTTGAGGAGGTAGTCCGCAACCTGGAGGTCCGTGCAATCCGCCGTCAGGCCGCAGCGCAGGGCGCTGGCCACGCGCGGGGCGAAGTCGCGGCCGTTCGGCGTTCCGCCGATCAGGAACATGTCGGGCCGGCGGCGCCGGATCTCGGTGATCGCGACGCGCGCGTAGGGGAGGGTGCGGTAGTCCGCCAGCTCCTCGTGGTCCGCGAGCAAGACGCGGTCGGCGCCGTGCTGGATCACCTGCTCGGCTAGGGCCGCGATGTCGTGGCCGCACAGCAGGCCCACCACTTCGTACCCGAGCGGATCGGCCAGCTCGCGAGCCTTGCCGGTCAGTTCGAGGCTTACGTCGGAGATCTTGCCGTCGGTCTGCTCGATGAATACCCAGATGCTGTCTTGTGCAGGCATGTCGTCCTCTACCCGACGATGTATTCGTGGACGAGTTCCTGCACCATCGCCTCGATACCCTCGAGCGTGGCCGGAACGATCTTGCTCTCGGTGCTCTCCAGGACCACGAAGTTGACCTTGTGGACCTGGGTCGGCGAGCCGGCGAGCCCGATGCTGCCCTCCGTGGCGCCGATGTCCTCCGCGGTCCAGACGGGGATCTTCAGGCCGCGCTCCGTCAGGTAGGCGTCGAGGGCCTCGTCCGACTCGAACTCGGGCCATCGGATGCGCAGCGCGGCATACTCCATCGGAGTCGCGGCCATCTTGAGCTCGAGGCGGAGGCGTACCGAGTCGGGTCGCGGCGTGTTGGCGGATCCGACCACGGTCAGCAGGCAGGGCAGCTTGCAACGCACGATCTCCGAGCCGGAGTCGAGGGCGCGCTCCACCACGATGGACCCATCCGCGAGCTCGACGATCGTCTCGGCATAGGTGATCTGCGGAATGCCGAGCTTCTCGGCGGTCTGCGGACCTACCTGGGCGGTGTCGCCGTCGATCGCCTGCCGGCCGCACAGCACCAGATCGAATTGGCCGAGCTTCTCGACCGCGCACTTCAGCACATAGGACGTGGCCAGAGTGTCGGCGCCGGCGAACTTGCGGTCGGTCAGCAGGACGACCTTGTCGGCGCCGCGGAACAGCGACTCGCGCAGGATGTTGGCGGCCTTGGGCGGGCCCATCGTGACGACCGTCACCGTGCCGCCGTGGGCGTCCTTGATCTGGAGTGCCATCTCGAGGGCGTTGAGATCCTCGGGGTTGAAGATGGCCGGCAACGCGTTCCGGTTCATCGTGCCGTCTTTGGTCATCACGTTGCCCGTGATGTTGTGGGTGTCAGGCACCTGCTTGACGAGCACCACCGAGTGAATGGGTTTGGGGTCCGTCATCCTGCTCTCCGGAAGCAGCCCGAAGGGGTTCGGGCTGGGAAGTACATGGGGCTCGCCCGGGCTCGGATCGCCTCCCGGGTGGCGCGGAGCCGTCCGGTTATGGGTGCCGGCTCGGGTCCGGCGCAGACTATACCCCGACATGAGGGCGCCTCGTCGGGTCAGCCGGCGCCGTCCGGGGCAGGGAGTGGCGGGCTTGCCCTCCGCTGTGCGACGATCAGCGGCGTGATGCCGCCACCAGATCCAATCCTGCATGACCGGCTGGCCGGTGTGCGCGCGCTGCTGTTGGACCTGGACGGGGTACTGATCCTCAAGGGAGTCCTGATCCCAGGGGCGACCGAGGCGCTGGCCTCGCTGGAGGCGCGCGGGATTCCGTACGCGATCGGCACCAACACCTCGCTGTCCAGCCGCGCCACGCTCTCCGTCGAGATGCGGCGGGCGGGCCTGGCGGTGGGCCCCGAGCGAATAGTCAGCGCCGGCTCCGCCGCGGCCGCCCATTGCCGGCGTCGCTTCCATGACGCCCCGCTGTACGTGATGGGCTCGCCCGACGGGCTGGTCGAGTTCGAAGGGCTGCGGCTGCTCTCGCACGACGAGGCGGCCGGACCGGATGCCCGGGTAGCGGCGGTTGTCGTCGGCGATGCCGCAGATGAGTTCACGCCGCGCAACATTCAGAGCGCGTTCCGGTTGCTTCGGGGAGGGGCCAGGTTTGTCGCGATGCACAAGAACCGCTGGTGGCTCACGCCGGCCGGGGTAATGCTCGACGCTGGCGCCTACGTCGCGGGCCTGGAGTACGTGACGCAAAGGCGGGCGTTGGTCACGGGCAAGCCGTCGCGTACCTTCTTCGGCGAGGCGCTGCGCCTGCTGGCCGGGCTGTCGGCCGTGGGTCCGCCCCTCTCTCCCAGGGACGTGGCGATGGTCGGCGACGACCTGTGGAACGACGTGCGCGGCGCCCAACGTGCCGGGCTGCGGGGCGTCTTCGTCCGATCCGGCAAGCACGGCTCTGCGGAGCTGGCGCGCGCCGCGGTGGAACGCCGAGCCTGGGCGCCAGACGCCGTGGCGCCGTCCATCGCCGAGGTCGTGGCTGCGCTCGATTGAGCCATCCGAGCGTTCATCGCGGCGGCGTTCCGCGGCGGCGGCGGTAGACTAGACCCAGGATGGCTGCGCCCTGCTACGGGCGCGCGGCTCGAGGCGACGCAGCCTGGATCCAGGTGCTCAGCACCAGGAGTGCGTTCGGATGACCGCGACGTCTGAGCCCCGGCTCAAGATCACCTACGCAACCCTGCGCAACGACAACGAGCAGCT